>Ga0172369_10005393_pt1 | contig 15766 bp, 15 predicted proteins | sample LakKiv25m_FD_114539 | JGI IMG/M metagenome (GOLD analysis project Ga0172369, IMG submission 114539) | Freshwater microbial communities from Kabuno Bay, South-Kivu, Congo - kab_022012_11.25m | ecosystem: Environmental > Aquatic > Freshwater > Lake | place: Democratic Republic of the Congo...
GTTCTTAATACTATTTCAGAATCCATATTTTATGGATTCAATGAGTCCATAATTTATGGATTCTCGCTATATACAGTCTCTAATAGGAGTATCTATTGTATTAATATACGGGTTTTAAAAAGAATAAATCTTATTTTTTATAAAAATGCGGCCGCTAATTTCAATTAAGCAGTATTGTCGCTATTGTATGAATAACCAAAAGAAAGAAGTATTGCTTTGCCCGGACTCTGCCTGTTTGCTTTATCCTTTCAGATTCGGCAAGAAACAACCTTCAAAATTAACCCCTATAAAGGCTATAAAACAAAAATGTCTCAATTGCAGTGCTTACTCTAAAAAAGAACTAAGGTTATGTCAATATTATCAATGCTTTCTCTGGCTTTATCGATTAGGCAAGAACCCAAAACGTAAAAAACCGACCACCATGCCCGTCCTTACTATGGCTAAAGCTTTATGCGCTCAAAACAGTTAATTGAGACGCTGGTTTCTTACAAAAAAGGGCATTGTAGAGGCGGTTTTTTAAAAACAGGGCAGGATTAGAGAATTTCGGAAATGAGCACGGTTTAGTATGCCAAAACAGTAAATTATATTAAGACTAAGCAACCTTATGGATAAGCGTTATTTGTCGCCAAAAGAATTATCAGAATATACCGGGCTTAGCGTTTATACGATTTATCTGTGGATCCGGCAAAGAAAAATTCCCTTTATCAAGAAAAGCCGGCTCAAGAAATTCGATAAGGAGGAAATCGATAAATGGTTTAAAAGAGATGAAATAAAAAGCGTTGACAGCTATTGAAAAAAATCTTGATGTGCATTAAGTGGTATGCTACACTACCAAATACAGAAAGAAAACTTTTTAAAAAGGTGAATTAATATGCCAGTATATCCATATAAGGGGAAAAGAGGAATTACCTATCATATAGTTTACCCATTTAAAGGCAGAAGAAAAACCGAGACTATCGGCCCGGATAAGAAATTAGCCGAAAAAGTCTTATATAAACGGTTAACGGAAATTGCTGAAAACAAGTATCTTGATGTTAAAAAGGAAAAAAAGGTAAGGTTTGAAGATTTTGCCGAAGAATATCTGCAGTTACATTCCAGGCTTAAAAGGTCTTACTATACAGATTCTAAAATAATTAATTTGCTAAAAAAATCTTTCAGCGGTAAATATCTATACGAAATAACTTCGTTAGATGTGGAAAAATTCAAGTCTATAAGAGCGAAGGAAGTTAAAAAAATAAAGTCAAAAAACGGAAAGGAAAAGCCGGTATCTCCGGCAACCGTTAACCGGACTCTGGCAGTTTTAAAATCAATGTTTAATAAAGCTATATTGTGGGGCAAGGTTGATTGTAATCCTTGCAAAGGCGTTAAGTTGTTTAAAGAGAATAATCAAAGGCTGCGCTTTCTTGAAAAAGAAGAAATAGACAAACTCTTAGGTAATTGCTGTGAGCATTTAAAGCCAATAGTAACGGTTGCATTACATACCGGTATGCGTAAGAGTGAGATCCTGGGGCTTAAATGGCACGACATAGATATCAAGCGCAACATAATTCACCTGTTAAATACAAAGAACGGCGAGAAGAGAGAGGTCCCAATGAACGAAATAGCCCAGAAGACTTTAATCGGTGTTCGCAAAAAACCGGATTCTCAATATATTTTTTGCAATAAAGACGGTAAGCCTTACGGAGATATTAAGAAATCCTTCTTTACGGCTGTGACAAAAACTGGTATAGTTGACTTTCATTTTCATGATTTACGGCATACCTTTGCCTCGCAGCTGGTAATGTCCGGAATTGATTTAAATACGGTTAGAGAACTTTTAGGGCATAAATCCCTGGAAATGACCCTGCGTTATAGCCATCTATCGCCGGACCATAAGAAGCGCGCAGTTGACATTTTAAACCGGAATTTGAGTAAAACTATGCCACAAAATGCAGTAAATTTGCAGGAAGTTGAGAAAGTCAAAAATAGCGATAATTTTTCACTTTCACAACCCATTGAAAATAAAAGAGTTGAAAATTAAGGGCCATTAGCTCAGTTGGTAGAGCAGGACACTCTTAATGTCAAGGTCGTAGGTTCAAGTCCTACATGGCCCATGTTTTATCGTTCTTTGATGGCGCTTATTGTATGGCAGCATGTGTGTTGTTTGATGGCAAAAGAACTTGGATGCAATAGCCCTTCGGGCACTCTGCCTTCGGCAGAGATTGCATAAAGTCCTACATGGCCCATGTCTTTATATTTATACTTAAAGGGGATATTAGAATTAAAGGTAAAGTTGGTTATATGGAGGCCAAATGAAAAAAGTTTCTATTTTATCGGCGTTGTTTGCTTTAGTGATTATTCCGGCTATTGCTCAGGAACAGTGTGATGATTCAAAGTACGGCATTGCACCGGCAGTTAAAACTGACTATGTAGCTTATACCGGGGAATTCAAAGGAAAATCCTTAGGGGATTTAAAAGAACTTGTAATCTATTTAGACAAAGGCAGCAAGGAAAATAACTATGTGCCGTCTGGCTGGATAGGTGACTATGGAGACATAACCATGGAAGACGGCGCAACCGATAAGCCACATTCAGGAAATACTTCTATAAAATTTGCATATACCGCCAAGAAAGCTCAGAATCAGGGTTGGGCAGGAGTGTACTGGCAAAGTATGGCGAATAACTGGGGTTCACAAAAAAGCGGTTTTGACCTTAGCAATATGACGAAAGTAACTTTTTGGGCGCGCGGAGAAAAAGGCGGAGAAGTTATCCAGAAGTTTATGATTGGCGGAATAAAAGGTAAGTATTCGGATTCAACAGAAGTAGTATTTGGGCCGGTACAACTTACAAAAGACTGGAAAGAATATACAATCAATCTTGCCGAAAAAAATCTTTCATACATCAACGGAGGATTTGGCTGGGTTGTTACTACCGAGTTAGACCCTGAGGGATGCACTTTCTATCTTGATGATATAAAATTCGTAGCTGACCCTTCGGTAAAAGCAGAGGGACGCAAGCTGGAAGCAATGCCTTTCTATGTTTATTCCGACAGGAATTCGGCTAACAATCATTTTATCGCGTCAGGCTGGATGGGCGATTATGTGGACATAAAATATGACGGAGCTTACGCTGAAACTCCTTTCTCCGGCAGCAGTTGTATAAAAATTAATTACTGTGCTTGTGCGTATCAGGGCGCGCGCTGGGCAGGGATTTATTGGCAGAATCCGGCAAACAACTGGGGCGAAATAGATGGCGGATACAATCTTTCGAATGCAACTAAACTTACATTTTGGGCAAAAGGCAAAAAGGGCGGAGAACTGATTGATGATTTTAAGGTAGGCGGCATTGGCGGAAAGTTTGCCGATACTGATACGGTTGGCACAGGCCCGGTAACGCTCAAGAAAGAATGGACGCAATATGCAATCGACCTTAAGGGCAAGAATATGTCAAACATAGTAGGTGGTTTTTGCTGGGTAGCGAATATGGATAATAATCCGGGAGGGATAGAATTTTATCTCGACGAAATCAAGTTTGAGTAAAGATTAGAATCAGTTTTGTGTTGTTTCTGTATGAAAAAATATGAAATTCTTGAACACACGGCAGATATACGGGTTAAGATTTTTGCAAACAACCAGGAAGATTTATTTAAAAACTCTGGCGTTTGCCTTTTTGAGCTTTTGACAGACAAAAAAGCTAAAGCAAAAAAGACACGATACGTAGAGTTAAGCGCAACGCGCCTTGAGGACCTGTTTATCTTTTGGCTCAATGAGTTAATTTCTATTTTTTACAGCTATAAATTTTTACCTGTTAACTACGCAATATCTATTGATGACCTTTCCGGAACGAAAAAACTTGTTGCAAAGATTTCCGGGGTTGATTTTAATCCTTACGGCAATAAAAGCGTAAAATTGGAAATCAAAGCCGCTACTTATCACAACCTAAAAATAGGCAAAGATAAAAAAGGCTTAACAGCGGAAGTTGTATTTGATGTGTAACGTAAAGGAGGTGCGTATGAGGAATCTGGTGGCTTTTGTTTTATTTTTTTGTTTTTCCGCGTCTGCCCAGGAAGTAGAGCTTACCGTATACAACCAGAACTTCGCTTTAGTCAAAGACCAGCGCAACCTGGATTTAAAGAAAGGCGTAAACAAAGTAGACTTCAAAGACGTAGCTTCGCTGATTGAGCCGACTTCTGTCCATTTTGTCTCTCTCACAGCTCCGGATTCCTGCTATATCCTGGAACAAAATTATGAGTATGACTTAATGAGCTCTGATAAGCTTCTTTCTAAATATATCGATAAAAACATAAAAATCGTAACTAAAGACGCAAAGACATACGAGGGAATACTTTCAAGCTTCGATGCCGGTAATATTGTTATTTCCGGAGAGAATGGTTTAAGCATGATTGTCCGTCCTGATAATATAGCCCAGATAAGCTTCGATAAAACTCCGGAAGGCCTTATTACAAAGCCTACGCTTGTTTGGGAAATACAAAACGAAAAAGCCGGCAAACATTTAACCGAAGTATCATATCTTACCGGCGGCGTAAACTGGCTTGCGGAATACGTAACTGTGCTTGATAAAGATGATAAGAAAATAAGCCTTGATGGCTGGGTAAGCATGAATAATGCAAGCGGAGCAAGCTATAAAGATGCTAAATTAAAACTTATTGCCGGAGATGTAAGGAGGGTTCAGCCGCAGATTTTTAATCAAATGAGAGCTTCCAAAATGGAAGCAAGCATGGACGCGGCCGCTCCTCAATTCAAGGAAAAAGCATTCTTTGAATATCATATGTATACTTTACAAAGAAAGGCCACCCTAAAGAACAATCAAATAAAACAAATTTCATTGCTTTCAGCCAACAATGTTCCTGTTAAAAAGCTTTTCGTATATGATCCTGTCGATTATTACGGCTGGAACTGGTATTATTACGAAAACGATAAAACCACAAAAGAGCAGAAAGTAAAAGTAAAAATTGAAATTACAAACAGCAAGCAAAACAACCTGGGAATGCCTTTACCGAAAGGAAAAGTTAAGGTTTATAAAAAAGATGATGACGGCAGCCTGCAATTTGTCGGAGAAGACCAGATAGACCACACACCTAAAGATGAAACCATAAAGTTATATTTAGGTGATGCTTTTGACGTGGTTGGAGAGCGCAAAAAGATGAATTTTCGCGAAGGCGACCATTGGGCCGAGGAAAGTTTTGAAATAAGTTTACGCAACCACAAAGAAAGCGATATTGAAATAAATGTTATTGAGCATATGTGGCGTTATTCAAACTGGAAGATAACCAACAAATCCCATGAATTCACCAAAAAAGACGCTCAAACTATCGAGTTTAAAGTCCCTGTGGTTAAAAACGGGGAAACAAAAGTAATTTATACTGTCAGGTATTGGTGGTAGATACAGATAACAGAAAACAGAGTACAGATAACAGAAAAGCAGAAGACGTTTGTCCCTGAAGCGAGGCGACAGAAAGGGCACAGTAAGCATAATGAGTGAGATTAGTTTTGAAAAAATAGACGATTACAGGTTCAGGATTCCTAAAAGTTACAAAGCCGGAATGCGCGTTGACGGAATTATTTATGCAACTGAAAAGCTTATGTCCGGCGCAAAAAAAGATAATGCTTTTGAGCAGGTTGCAAACGTGGCATTTTTGCCCGGAATAGTCAAGCACTCTTTGGCAATGCCTGATATTCATTGGGGCTATGGTTTTCCTATAGGAGGAGTTGCTGCAACTGACCCTGAAGAAGGCGGGGTGATTTCCCCGGGCGGCGTAGGTTACGATATCAATTGCGGCGTGCGACTGCTTAAAACCAACCTTACATTTGATGATGTGCACGATAAAATTTCCGATATTGTAAACAGGCTGTATCATGATGTTCCTTCTGGTATCGGCTCAACCGGCGATGTCCGTGTTTCAGTAAAAGAAGAAAGAAAAGTCCTTCTGCAGGGCGCAAGATGGGCAGTATCGCAGGGTTTTGGTGTCGCGGATGACTTGGATTCCTGCGAAGAGCAAGGCGCCATAGAAGGCGCTGATCCCGACAGCGTTTCAGAGCGTGCTTATATAAGAGGAAGGGAACAGACAGGCACATTGGGAAGCGGAAACCATTTTCTTGAAGTTCAGACGATTGATGAAATATTCGATGCCGAAACAGCAGAAAAATTCGGTTTAAATACAGGCCAGATTACAGTTATGATTCATTCCGGCTCAAGAGGCCTAGGTTATCAGATTTGCGATGATTATGTAAAACAAATGCTTGTCTGCCTTGATAAATATTCAATAAATGTGCCGGACAGGCAGCTTGCCTGCGCGCCGGTTAAAAGCCCTGAAGCAAAAAATTATATAGGCGCAATGCGCGCTGCTGCAAATTATGCCTGGGCGAACAGGCAGGTTTTGATGCATCTTACGCGTATTGCCTTCGGAAAAGTTTTTTCCAAGAGCTGGCAGTCTTTAGGTATGGATTTGATTTATGATGTCGCGCATAACATAGCAAAATTTGAAAAGTATATTGTTGACGGAAAAGAAAAGAATTTGTGCGTTCATAGAAAAGGCGCAACACGTTCCTTTGGGCCTGGCAACCCTGAACTGCCGCAAAAATATCAGGAAACAGGCCAGCCTGTGATTATACCTGGAGATATGGGAAGAGCCTCATATCTATTGGTTGGCACTAAAAAAAGCGAAGAGGAAACTTTTGCGAGTACCTGCCATGGAGCAGGAAGAGTTTCTTCGCGTCATGAAGCGTTAAGACGGATAAATATAGATGACCTCTTAAAAGAACTTAAGGCAAAAGGCATAGAAGTAAGGGCAACTGGAAAAAAAACTATTGTAGAAGAAGCGCCTTCAGTGTATAAGAATATAGATGATGTAATAGAAGTTGTGCAAAAGAGCGGCATTTCCCGCAAAATTTGCAGAATGCGTCCGCTGTGCGTGGTGAAAGGATAAAAGCAGCATAAATTTAAGGAGAAATATGCTAGATCCCAAATTCATTAGAGAAAACCCGGATATTGTAAGGCAAGCCTTGAAAGACAGGAACGATAAATTTGACCTGGATAGCTTTATCTCTTTGGATGAAGAAAGAAGGCGTCTTATGCGCCAAATTGAAGAACTATCCGCGCTTCAAAATAAGATTGACAGTGAGATGAAGGTAATTATTAAGGAAAAGAAAGATCCTTCGTCAAAAATTGCAGAGGGTAAGGAAATTAAAAAGAAAATTATTGAATTAAACAAAACCTTTAGCGATTTGGAGGCCAGATTCAAAGACCAGTTGCTGCGAATTCCGAATGTCCCGCATTCGTCTATACCAAAGGGGCATCCTTCGAATAATAAGATTGTTAAAGAGTGGGGAAACAGGCGTAAATTTGATTTTAAACCGCTGGACCATATTACTCTCGCTGAAGGCCTGGACGTTATTGATTTTAAGCGTGCTGCCAAAATAAGCGGGTCTAATTTTGTTTTATTCAAAGGTGAAGGCGCACGCCTCGAAAGGGCGCTGATTGCTTTTATGCTTGATTTGCATACGCAAAAGCACGGTTTTAAAGAAATATTTCCTCCTATGCTGGTTAACCGCGATTCAATGCGGGCAACCGGCCAGCTGCCAAAACTGGAAGAGGATATGTATAAATTGCACGATGATGATTTATTTCTCATCCCAACTGCTGAAGTTCCTGTGACTAATATTCACAGAGATGAAGTTTTGAGCGAAGAGGATTTGCCGATTTATTACACGGCATATACCGCGTGCTTCAGAAGAGAGGCCGGTTCATACGGAAAAGATACCAAGGGGCTGACGCGCGTTCACCAATTCGATAAAGTCGAGCTTGTTAAGTTTGTAAAACCGCAAAATTCATACGATGAACTTGAGGGGCTTTTAGGCAACGCCTGCACTGTGCTTGAATTGCTTAATATTCCTTATCATGTATTAATGCTTGCAACCGGAGATATCAGCTTTGCCGCTGCTAAATGTTATGATATTGAAATTTATGCTCCGGGAATAGATAAGTGGCTTGAAGTCTCAAGCTGCAGTAATTTTGAAGATTTCCAGGCAAGGCGCGCGAATATCCGCTACAAGGAAAAAGAAACAGGAAAACTTAAATTTGTCCATACGTTAAACGGCTCGGGTGTCGCTCTTGCGCGGCTTGTGGTTGCTATTTTAGAAAACTATCAACAAGCTGACGGCTCAATTATGATACCGGAAGTTTTACGGCCATATATAGGCGGGCTTGAAAAAATTTCTTTATAACTTTTAAGAAAGGGGTGCCAGATGGAAGAGAAGGGTGCGAAACAAAATTCATTTTTTACGCTTATAAAATTTTTCCTTTTCCTGATTATATTTTGTTTTGTAATTTCCATAACCAAGGAATTTTTTAAGGAAGTTCGGGCCCACGACGGGCTTAATATAAATATACTTTTTTTCTCTGCGCTTTCCGCTTTTGCTTTCTATACTTTCGTCGCAGACCTAAACGAAGTTTACAAGAAAATACAGAATTTCTTTTTTCATTCATCGTTTCTCTCGTATCTGGTGCCGTCATTTCTTATTCTTTTGGGATTGGGCTACTTTATCCTTCCCAAAGCGTTCAACCTTGAAATAGATAAAGAAATTTTTGTTTTTCTCGGCGGTTTTGTTGTTACTTCGCATCTTATTTTTATAGCCCGCGACAATAAGGGTAAAACATTCTCGGGAGTTATAAACTATTTGTTTAATTTCAGCATTCTTTATATAATATGCCTTTTGTTGTTCTCAGTTTATTTGATGGCAGCATTTGAAATAAACCTTGGGACAATTCTAATTGAAGGCTTAACCGGCGGAGCAATGCTGATTAAGAATTTATTCACACAGGTCTTACACTGAACTTCGTTATTTTAGTTATAGAAACGCGGTAAATATATTAGGCTTCTCTGGAATTGCTTCGGGGTTGACAGTCCAGCCGCATTTTCTTTCGGTGAATTTGCTTTAAGGCTGGACGTCAGAAGGGGCAGAGCCCCTATGAAGCGCGACAATCCTGAGCTTGTAGTATTGCAGTTTAAATCCTGAGCATAAACGTTGCTTGATAAATCTATGAATTTGATTGGCGGGCGAGAGCCCGTCGCGCAGGAGAGGTGGCCGAGTGGTTTAAGGCGTCGGTTTGCTAAACCGATGTATGGTCGTAAGGCTGTACCTGGGGTTCAAATCCCCACCTCTCCGTATTCTTTTCGATTCGATTGCATTATGCGTCAACAGCCCAAAAGCAATTTAAACAAAAAAAACCTGCGGCATAATTATTTTGATATAATAATTAATGAAAACGGCGATATACATATTGAGCCGTGGGATGAACTTTGGGGCAAGGTTTTCAAAAAAAACACCAAATTATTAAAAAATAGCGATACAAAAATTTATAAATACTGTGGATAAAGATAAAGAAAATCCGAGATTACCCTGCGAAAGAGAATTAGATGTTTTTATACGAGCGCGCTATCCTTTGATATATGTTGTGAGCTATGAGGAACAAAGAATATTAAAAATTCTTTCAGGGATGGCTGCAGAGCGGGATAAGCAGCTTTTTATTTGGTCAATTACCTGCGGAATACGAAAAGCTGACGAACCTGCCAAGGTTGATGAGGCAACCCGCGACCCGATTGCTGCCTTAAACCATATTGAACGCCAGACTTATCCGGCAATTTTTGTCCTGCACGATTTCCATTCCTATCTAAACGACCAAACTGTAGCGCGTAAACTGCGCGAATTAATGTCTAACCTTAAAGATACATACGAAACGATTATACTTTTGTCGCCTACCTTGAATATACCTCTGGAATTGGAGAAAGATGTGGCAGTCGTCGAATTCGATTTGCCCGTAAAAGAAGATTTACTTAAACTTCTTAATGAAATTATTGATGTGGTTGGCAAAACCGGAGAAGTGACTATTGATGTAAACGATGAAGTTAAAGATAAACTTGTTAAGGCGGCACTAGGCCTTACCTTGAATGAAGCGGAGAACGCCTTTGCGAAAGCAATCGTTGTGGATAAAACGCTGGACGCTGCCGATATAGAAAAAATTTTATCAGAAAAAGAGCAGGTTATTAAGAAATCGCAGATACTTGAGTATTACCATACTGACGAAAAAATGGCAGATGTCGGCGGGCTGGAAAATCTGAAAGACTGGATTTTAAAACGTTCTGTTGCGTTTGACGATAAAGCCAAAGCATTCGGATTGCCGGAACCCAAAGGAGTGCTTCTTATAGGCGTGCAAGGCTGCGGTAAAAGTTTAACATGCAAGGCCATAGCAGGCTTATGGAAAATGCCTCTTTTAAGGTTTGACGTGGGAAGGGTTTTTAGCGGTATAGTAGGTTCTTCAGAAGATAATATGCGCCGCGCCATAAGGACTGCTGAATCCGTTGCGCCGTCTATACTGTGGATTGATGAAATAGAGAAGTCGCTTTCCGGAGTACAAAGCTCAAGCTTTTCTGATTCCGGCACCTCTGCCAGGGTGTTCAGTACATTTTTAACCTGGCTGCAGGAAAAGAAAAAACCGGTTTTCGTAGTCGCTACCGCAAACAATATCCAGCTTTTGCCGCCGGAGCTTCTGCGTAAGGGGCGGTTTGATGAAATATTTTTTGTGGACTTGCCGACATTGCAGGAACGGAAAGAAATTTTTTCAATACATATAAGCAAACGAAAAAGAATACCGGCGAATTTCGATTTGGAGCGTATCGCCAGAGAATCCGAAGGTTTTTCCGGAGCAGAAATAGAGCAGGCTGTTATATCGGCGCTTTTTGATGCTTTTGTTCGGGGAAGCGAACTTACTACAGATGATATAATATTAAACATAAAAGCTACCGTCCCGCTTAGCCAGACGATGCGCGAAGATATAACGAATTTGCGGTCCTGGGCTGTAACCCGGACGCGGCTGGCCAGTTCTGTTGTTAGTGCAAAGAATTCTTCAGGCAGAAAGATGGAATTGTGAGTAAAAAAGCGAATAGATTTTCCAGATTAGAACTCGGGCCCATATTAAAAATCTTTAAAAAACAGAAAGATCTATCTAAACGATTTTTACGCCTTGAAGTCGATGGCCACAAAATAAAAGTTGAAGTATCCGGGGATGTCTCAAGCTCGGATATTTTCTGTCCCAAGTGCGGCCATCTTAACGCGAAGGATTCTCTTTATTGTAATTTTTGTTCGCATGTTTTCGAGCAAAACGCACAAAAAACCGAGGATAAAGAAGGTTTAGAATCCTGGCAGAAAAAATGCCCCGGCTGTGGAACAATTTGTAACCGCAATCAAAAGTATTGCCTGCGTTGCGGCTGGCGCATAGCTTATTGGACGGAAGAAGATGAAACGCCTGCGCAAGTCGGCGGCAAGGCTATCAGTTCAAGGTATAAGAACGAAATAAAACTGACTATCGATGGAAATTTATACAGTTCCAACGATATGTACCTTCCGGCTGATGTCAGGGAATTAATGGATAAAATTGACAAGGAAGGTTATTCGAAGGAAATGGTTGAAAATTGGGTTAAGGCGAGAAATCTTAAACAGCAACTAGAGAACGAATCTCGCCGTGAATCTCTGGAAACAAACGAAGCTGGTTTGCGGATGCAGGTAGTTTGGAGATTGATTATCGCTGTTGCAAGCATCCTTATCCCGATACTTTTTATCTGGTTGAGAATTGCTTTACATTAAAGGAGGTAATGTATGTCTTCCGGCGGCTATATCAATTTGATAATGGATAATATTGCTTCTCTTATGCAGGCCATAAATGACTTGAATGCGGCATGCCAGGAAAAAGCAAAAATGAAAACTTCCGACGGTGCAATTCATAACGTTGACGTGTTGGTAAAGGATGAGAATAACCGCAATATAGGATTTAAGAAGCAAAAAAACGGCTCATACACGGTTATCGCTGATTCCGCAGGCCTCAATCCTATTCAGCTTAAAAAGCAAAACGAATTCATTAATAAAATAAGGAAGCGTTACGCATATAATATGGTATTAAATGAATTAAAAAAGAAAGGTTACCAGGTTGCAGAGGAGGAAAAGCAGGAAAAAAACACCATAAAATTAGTTGCAAGAAGGTGGGTGAGTTAAATGGCAGAAAAACAGGAAATAGAAGTTTTTATTTCTGAGGGCGGCGAAGTAAAATTTCATATTAAAGGCATTAAAGGCAGGAAATGCGTAGATATCGCCAAAGATATGGGGAAAGAGCTGGGGGATTTAAAGGAATTGAATTTCACCTCTGAATATTACGAAAAAGAACAAACGACAAACCAGACGCAGCAAAAAACAAAATAAATTATTATTTGGATAGCAATTATTAAGTTATAATACTTGCATCAAGGATTAAATATGGAATACATAGCATTTGCTTTAAAATACCGCCCGCAGAATTTTGAAGAAGTAATAGGCCAGGAACATGTTGTGGTTTCTATCAAGAACGCAATACTGAAAAAGCACATCCACCACGCCTATCTTTTCAGCGGCCCGCGCGGCACCGGAAAAACTTCCCTTGCGAGAATTTTCGCAAAAGCGCTTAATTGCGAGAGTGAAAATGCTCCAGTAATATCTCCCTGCGGCAAGTGCGTAAGCTGCGTAGAAATTGCAAAAGGCACGTCTTTGGATATTATTGAAATTGACGGCGCTTCGAACAGAGGCATTGATGAAATACGCACGCTGCGCGAAAATGTTAAATTGTCTCCCGCGCATGCGCGCTATAAAGTATATATAATTGATGAAGTGCATATGCTTACCCAGGAGGCTTTTAACGCGCTTCTTAAAACCCTGGAAGAGCCGCCTGCCCACGTTAAATTTATTTTCGCAACTACTCACCCTCATAAAGTAATACCTACAATTTTATCAAGATGCCAGAAATTTCAATTTAGCCTTATTCCGCTCGAAAAAATCGTAGATAAACTAAAAAGCATTACGAAAATCGAGGGAGTAAAAATAACGGATAATTTATTATACGCCATAAGCCGCGCTTCAGGCGGCAGCATAAGGGATGCGGAGTCTTTGCTTGACCAGCTTGTTCCCGTGATTGTCGAAAAAGGTTCTATTGAAGATATTTTTTCCTTCCTGGGGATAATTGACGAAGATACCTTGGGGAAAATGGCTGGTTTTATTATAAACAAGGATTTGCAGTCTGCGCTTGATTTTGTAGACAGGGTGGTTAAGGACGGAAAAGATTTAAGCATATTCGTGAATGCTCTTATAGAGTATTTGCGAAATTTTCTTTTAGCTAAAGTAAGTGTAAAAACTTTCAAGGCACTTACCGATATATCTACTCAGTCTAAAGAATCCATCCTTAAGGTGTCAGCCTCAATTACGCTTTCCCAGGTTTTAAAAATAATAGATTTACTGATAGAAGCGAAGGAGCTTTCTCATAGGTTAAATACCGTGCGTATTCCTCTTGAGCTTGCGCTTGTAAAATTTATCTTACCGCAGGAATCTGAATATAAAAAGACAGCAGAAAAAATAAGCAATTTGTCCGTTGATAAAAATAATCCTTCATCCAAAGAAATAAAAACCGAGATTAAGCTTTCCGATTCCGATATTAAACTAGAGGGCGATTTTAACATGGATGAAGATGACAGCAGCGTTAAAAAAACTCCTTTACAACAAGAGCATCAAGCAGAAAACAAAACGGAAGATGATTGCCTTTTGCTTAATGAAGTTAAGGCAAAATGGCAGGAAATAATTACGAATATGCAGAAGGTTCGCGTAGCGATAAGCTCGCATCTGTCCCTTTCCGAACCGCTTTCCTCAAGCGCAAATATAATAAAAATAGGTTTTTCCAATAAAGATTACTTTCATAAAGAAATAGTTGAAACTGCCAAGAACGTAAAATTCATAGAAGATTTGATTTCTAAAATATTGAATAAAAAGATAGGAGTAAAATTTGTTCTTTCCGACAAAATTGCCTCTAAAACTATAGACATCAGCCAGAGCAATGGCGCTTCCACCCAAAGCGCGGCTGATTCTTCCGGACAGCCCAATGAATTTATAAACGAGTTGATGGATACATTCGGCGGACAGTTTCATACGGAAGACGAATGATAGTTAGGAAGATGTATTTTATCTGCAATCTGCTATCTGTAATCTGAAATATGAGTTTCCCAAAAATTTTTAATGAATTAGTTACGAGTTTAGCGCGTTTTCCTGGCATAGGGCGCAGAAGCGCCGAGCGCATTGCTTTTTATATTCTTAAGATGCCGCCGGAAGAAGTAAAGGCGTTTTCGCATAAAATAGAGGAAATTCATAACCATATAAAGCCCTGTAAACTATGCAATAATTTTTCAACTCACGAAGTTTGTTCCATATGCAGCGACCATGAACGCGACAAGGATGTGGTTTGCATAATAGAAGAGCCTAAAGACATCTTGGCTATTGAAAAAACTTCGCAGTATAACGGCCTTTACTATGTTCTTTTGGGTTCCATTTCGCCTCTTGACGGCGTAAACGGAGAAGATTTAAACATACGAAAATTAATAAACCGCATTGAACAGGGTGAGATAAAAGAAATTATAATTTCTACGGATGCTGATAACGAGGGAGAGCTAACTGCCCAATATTTGATTGAAAAAATTTCTCCTTATAAAATCAAGATGTATCGCATAGCCATAGGCGTTCCGCTTGGCACGCAGATTGAATATATAGATTCTGCTACGCTTGGTAAGGCTTTACTTGAAAAAAAGCCCGTATAACTAAATACTTAACTGTTTGTTGACGCAAAAAGGCAAATACGCTATAATTAGCACCTGTTCTTTTGACTTATTTCCCCGGTTCAGCCATAGGCTGATCCGCCTCTGGCGGAAGCTTCAGCCGAAGGCTGACCCGCCCATATGATATAATTGAGGTGGCGGGCAGTTGCAATGCTATGTTTTATACTTATGTTCTTAAAAGTTTTAAAAATGGTAAGAGATATATCGGATATACCTCAAAAAGCCCAGAAGAAAGGCTTAGGCAACATAATAAGGGTTGTAGCGAATGGACACGCAAGAATAGGCCTTTTGAGTTGTTATATTACGAGAAGTTAGAAAATAAAACAGAGGCTATTAAGCGAGAGAGATATTTAAAGACAGGATACGGTAGAAAGTTCTTAGACAATTTATTTCCCCGGTAGCTCAGTTGGTAGAGCGCTTGGCTGTTAACCAGGATGTCCGAGGTTCGAGCCCTCGCCGGGGAGCCAATTCTTGTGAAAATCCGAACTTAGCTTTCTCTGGGAGAGGGAGTGGTAAAACGTCTCAATTTCCGGGATTTGATAAAGGGAGAGCTTGATTTTAAACCACCTAGTTCGGATTTTAGTGATAAAAGCCCCGCGTTCTTTTGGGGCTTTTTCTTTTGTAGGATCAAATCCCCAGACAATTATCTCTTTGATAAGAAGCTGAAATAGTTCTTTTTGGTCCTCTATTGGGAGAGAATTAATAATCTTATCAAAGGAAAACAGCGTTTTCTTAATCATTTCAGCATCAAGCATATCCTGTTTGCAGCGTTCGATATCTAAAAGCAGTTTTTCTTTCTGATTCTCAAGTAATCCCTTTTCTTTAAGTAAGGTCCGGTATTCCTCAGTAATTTCCTTTCCGAGCATATCAGTAGATTTCATAATTTTAATCAGCCTATTTACTTCGGCAGTCGTTTTGCCAAGTAAGTTATCGGTTTTATTTAGGTCCTCCTGAAGCGGTTTAATTCTTTTTTTATTAAATTGGGTAGAATTTCTGATAGATGATTCTATCAATGCCTTATTTTGGCCTAAGTCTATCAGGTATTTCTTAATAATATTCTCAAAATCTCTTGCCGGGAGTGCTCTTACTCTA
>Ga0172369_10005395_pt1 | contig 15751 bp, 16 predicted proteins | sample LakKiv25m_FD_114539 | JGI IMG/M metagenome (GOLD analysis project Ga0172369, IMG submission 114539) | Freshwater microbial communities from Kabuno Bay, South-Kivu, Congo - kab_022012_11.25m | ecosystem: Environmental > Aquatic > Freshwater > Lake | place: Democratic Republic of the Congo...
AAAACAAAACCTTCTTTTTCCAGGTAGCGAAGCGTCCGGTAGACCATTGCTGGATCGGGCTTGGCTTTAGAGAATCCAAAACCATCTAATTTCGCCATTAACTCGTAGCCGTAAGAAACTTTTTTCGAGAGAAAGAACAAAAGACATGGTTCAACGAAACGCGTCATCTTCCCGCTGGGACATTCACATTTCTTAATTTTATATTTTTTCGCCAATCGGCTACCTTCAAACATAGTGGTTATCCTCCTTAGTTTAATAGTTCATCTATATGTATTTTACATATATAAGTATAATTGATATTTTAGTTGTTGTCAAGATAGATGTCAGCAGAAAGAACCGTTATGAAGAATTTGATATTTTATGGCAAGAAAGCAACTAGGCTGTTGATAAATGTAATTTACATTAACTTTTTATCAGCAAAGCTAAAGTATTTATCATCGCCGATAACGATGTGATCGTGGAAGATAAGACCACCCGTATTGCAAACTCTTTTAAGCTTTTTGGTAAAAGTTATATCCTCTTTGCTGGGCTTTGGATCGCCTGATGGGTGATTATGAACGAGGATTATTCCATGAGCATGCAAAGCGATTGAAGAACGGATAGTTTCGAAAGGGGTTAAAGAAACATTCGCGATAGACCCTATGGCAACGATATCGAAACAAATGATTTTGAGTTTTATGTCTAGACTTATGGTGATTAGTTTTTCTTTTGTTTCATTTTGCAAGTCTTGGAACAGTTCATATACGCGTCCAGAGTCGGTGAGCGGTTTCTCCAAAGAAACTCCTTTTATACGTTTCTTTTTGAATTTTAATTGTACCTCTCGGAGATAAGTGTATTTTTGTTTATTTTTCATCTGAAATTAATATAGCAGAATTTGTTATTTTTACCACAGGTTTATCTTGCCCCCGCTTTGTTCAATAAATGTCTGGGGGTGGTTTGTTTTATTAGCGCCTCCTTGGTGCCCCTTTCGCCCCATTAGCGCCCCTTTAAATGTAATATGCACCTCTTCCTGTTGCGCCCATTCTAGTAAGAATTCTTTTGGTTTCGAACTCTTTAAGATTGTCTGTTGACCGCTTGTCCTAATAAAACTTAAAAGGCCGCGGTTATAATTCATTGTACATCAATGAATTATAAACATTAAATCTCGAAAGACTATTTTATTAGAAGAACCTTCCTAATAAATCGTTGATTTCGAATTTTTTGGCTGAAGGTTTTTTATAACAGTTGACGTAATTTTTGAAACCTATCAAATATGTCTTGCCTCAAATCATCCACATAGGGGTCTAAACCGTTTTCCTTCTCTATCATAAGGCAACCCTGGCTTGTTTTTCTTTCGAAATATTTATCAAGATTTTGTGACACTTCTTTTAGGTAACCTTTTTTCTTGTATTGGATAATTTCTTTAAAGATATTGTCTATGTCTGGCGCATACCTTAATATAAAATACATGTAGTGCAAATCTTTTGCCTGTTTTTGTTCGTCTTCTCTGTCTATAAATGTGGCGCCTTTATGGTATAAATACGCCGAGGGTTTCGGGCAGTTGATTTTATAGGTTTTCTTTTTATCTTTGACTTCGATAATGATTTTATGCTCAAGCAGGAACCCGAATTTATCGATTTTGTTAATATCAATCTGGCTACCGACCAGTTTCTCAATTACTTCTTTTTTTATTTTTGGAGCAGCGATAAAATCCAGGCGGACTTTGCCTTCTTTATATAATACCACCGGGTACATCCGGTCCATTTCAGGATGGCGTTCTTTGTAATCTAAAGTAGAGAGTAATTCGAAAATAGTCCTAGGATGTACTTTGGTTTTACTGGAATCTATGCCAAAATCAATATCCGTGGTGGTAATTAACTTCGCTTCAAGGTTATTCCATGAAAACTTTGAATAAACATAAGGCATCCAGCCGCCGACAAGCGTAAGATCAGGAAGATAGTCTTTTAAATCTTCCAAAACCTTAAAGAAGATATTTTCTATATTTTCGATTTCAGTCAAGATGCTCTCCTTTTTCTTCTAACAACCCCTTAAGGTGCTCAGCGTGCTCTCTGCCGCGAGGTTGGAAGTTATAAAGATCGAGGTAAAGCTGCAAATTTGATACAACATTGAAACCCTTTATTTTTTGTGTGTTAAAAAATATGCTTGTTTTATAGTAAGGCCTGATTATATGGACATTGCCTCCCCTGACAAGCTCTTTTAGACCTAATTTTTGCCTTAAAGTAAGCAAGTCTTTATCCCAATCACAAGAACGCAGATAAAAAAATACATCTTCTGTCTTTACAAACGTGGTGATTAGATTGGCGCCCGTATGCAAAGTTAGTACATATCGATTGTTGTTTAAGCATTCTTTTATCTTCTTTAGGATGTTTTTGTCAGGGCTATAGTAGGTATAAATTTTGTTTACGTCAAACTCGTATTCTTTTTCCCAATCAGTGATAAGAGTTTCTCTGTTGGTAAGAATAGTGTAACTTTCCGGACCTTTTTTAATTCTTTCCACATAGCCTTTCTTCTCCATTGCACCTAATACTTCTTGAGCCATACCAAGGCTCAATCTCCCTTGGCCGATAAAGTCCCTCACAACCCATTTCCTCTTCGGTTCAAGGAACATTTTTCTTGCTACTAATGTTGCCTTATCGGCAAAAACATTTTTTGTTCTCGTATTTTCTCGCATATTGTTCACCTTATCTCAAATGTTCACCAATCAGTGAACATTATATAGTGAGTGAACATTATTGTCAAGAATTTTGTCTGCTTTCTTAATGACGCCTTCTATATTTCTCCATTGGCGGTATTCTCAAAAGGAAGCGAGATAAGCTTGTCTCTTTCTTGTCTATCAAACAAAAACTCATGGTTTGCTATTGTGGTAAGTTTTCCTCTGGCAAAAATGATTGATTTCCTAAAGGGCAGTCTTAAGAATATGTTTTCTGAAATATAGTTCTTGGTGGCAGCCCGAATGTTTCCTTGGGCTGACCTTAGGCCGTCAAGTCTTGCTCCTGTTTCATTGGTAGCGACATTATCCATCTGAAAGATGGTTTTATCTTCATAAAGGGTTTGACCGGTCTTATTGGACCAGAATTGTGCATCAAGAGGGTCTTCCTGCATGAAAATAATCTTGGTGGCGGTGTTAGTGAAAATAGCATTTTCAAAGGCTTTGGATACTGTAGAGAGATTACCTCTTGATTGGTTAGAGAGAATGAGACAGAAGTTAGCGCTTCTTACTTTTGAGATAACATCAATGAAGTGTAAACAGGCAAGGTTCTGGAATTCATCGATGAAGATAAAGTATGGCGAGTCGCTTTCTTTTCTTGAGACAGCCTGGGATTTAAGGTCAATGATCAGCATCCTGCCAATGGCTTCGGCTAAGCGGGTGTTAATTTGACTTTTTAAGGCAAAGAAGACAATATCTCCGTTTTTGATTACTTCATAGAGGTCTAGTTCATTTCTGGTGATTATCTTAAGGCCGCTAATCCAGGAAATAGCGGCTAGGAGGCCTTTGACTTCTTGGGGAGAGGCATCTATTCTTCTTAAGAAGTGCTGGTTTTTTAATAAATTCATCACTGATAGGAAATTGATTTCCTTTTTGTTCTTAATGATTCCTTTAAGCAGTTCCACAAAGGCCATGGCCTGGATGTTGGAATAAAAACCGGCCGGACCCTGGTAAATTAATTCTAAAGCAGTCATAATTCTGTCTACCTTGGAATGGATATCCCCAGAGAATAAAGGATTGTAGCTTACAGATAGTTCATTGGGATCAATGCTGAAATAGTAGAATCTCTTCCCTTTTTTTTTGGCTTTTTGCTGGACGTATCTTTTAAAAACCTCATCGCCTTTAAAGTCTATAAAGCAGCAGCCTCTGCTCTTTTCTATAGCTTGTTTGCTTAAGGGTAGTATGACCAGAGAGGTTTTACCGCTTCCGGTCGGACCTAAGACATGCAAGTGGTGGTTAAGCATGGCTTCGTTTACAATAATATCTTTATTGTCATCGCTGACTCCTAAGAAATATTCTTCTGTCTTTTGATATTGGCTTAGTTTTTTATTGATGTCGTAAGGAATGGTTTTAAATTCCACGTTTTCGATATAAAGCTCTTTTCTTTTTTCCACATCTTTTTCAATCTTTAAGAAATCCTCCAGCTCCCGGCGTTTACGGGGTATGGCATGTTTAGTCAGGTAGATATACCAAATGGCTGAAAAGCCAATAGCTGATATAACAAAAGCAATGATTAAGAATACCCTGCCTTCTTTCTGGATAAAGCCGTGCCAGAAGCTCCAAAGAATTAAATCCCAGCCTTCATTGGATGAAGCTAGATTGGGGTCATGGTAGCCAATTCTTCCAAACCAATAGCTAAATACCCAAAGCAGATAATATAGCCATAACCAAATTTTTCTTAAAGGAAGGGCGATGCAGAGAACTAATATACCTACTAAACCAAGAATGTCATAAGGAACAAGGTTGTCCTTAAAGACGCGGCTCATTGCCTTTGGCAAAAACACTGTATCAGAGTAAACCCAAGGGTATTTCTCTTCAAACTTAGCAAGAAAAAGATAAGGTAACAGCTTGAATGTGTCTAAACCCTTTTTGGTTATCTTAAGGTAGTTATTTAACTCCTCTACGGATAGGCTTCCTAAGCGGTGAATAGGTTTTTGAAGCTCATGGCAAATTGCCCGGGAGTAACTGCCGGTCATAGCAAAGAGCTTGCCTTTGAATTCAAAATCCCAGGTATCTGGCAGTTTAAAATAACCAGCTATTTTAAAAGCATTTGGATCTTTGCTGACTTCTTCTTGAGGTAGAACCATAACTACATTATTAGCGCCGGAGATATCTTTAAGTACTATGGGGATATCTTCATAAGGACCAAAGATAACTGACTTTTGGCCGAAGCTTAAGCCGATATACCAGCCAACAATAACATAAAGGATTGGAAGCATTAGAAACAATCTTTTAAGACTAAACTTCTTCTGTTGCATAGGATACCTCTCTTTTTGGTAATAGCTTAAGCGCCTCGGTTATAGCCGTTATCTTTGTTTGATAAAAACATAAGCCTTGTTTTAACATATTGATTTCCGTTAAGATAAAAGCATTAACAGAGAACTCCGGGTCAATATCGTAAAGTTTATCTTTAATGCTTTCGTAGGTAAGTATATCCTGGGCTACGACAAGCACTGCGCTATAGCGAGAACATTCTTCGATGTCATAGCAATAGAGGCTAACTACGGTTCTTAAGGCTTCTTTAGTCTTATAGCTTGTTTCAGCTTCAAGGGCGATTCGTTTATCATCGGAAAGTATCATTAGGCCGTCAGGAATTTTATCTTTTCTGGGTTTATCTATCCTTAGAACCCATTCGCAGATCCATTCTTTAATTAGAAGCTGTTTCTGTAATAAGAAGAAAGTTTCTACTAGGAGATTGTGGTGGTTAAAGGTATTCATGCCGGTATGCTTCTTTTCAAAGTGGTAATACCTGATCATTGGCTCTTCCTTTTTAATCAGCTTTTTACCTCTGCGGGTTAGGTGGTAGATATGTCTCCTTGATAAAGGTTCTTCGTAGCTTGTGATTAAGCCTTGTTTTAGAGAATAATCAATTAACCATTGAGGATCGTTTAAGCCTATAATCAGCTTACTAAAGACACTTAATTGCTTCCTTGTGGCATACCTAAAAGTAAAAATAAACTTAAGTAATAACATAAATCTTCTAAGCTGCTCTTCTTTGTTAATCCTGCCTCTGTTCATCGATTCATTCTCCTCTTTTTCCTCTCGCCCCTGTTTTTGGCCTGGATGGGGGTTTGGGGAGGGGTTAATTTACTAAAAGCATGCGGTTGCTTTCGTCTAAAGGGTTGTAGAAACCAGCCAAAAGCAACCGCAAAAATGATTGGCGATAAGGGGTGTTAGAAAGAAATTTTTAGAAGATTTTATAGGTTTTAATACCGATCAAAAAAAGAGACTTTTATAAAAGAATTTCCCCTTCTTCTGATTAAGCCTTTCCTTGATAAAATTTTTCCACTGTTTTTTCGTGCTTACGAAACTCTTTTAATCTGCCTTCTCTTTCGGCCTTTTCCCTAAACGATAAAGTTACCTTTTCCATCAATTCTAAAAGCCGTATTGTTCTTTGTAGCTCTTCTTTATCTTTAGTAAAAGCATCATGGAAGGCAATAATTTTTTCCTCTAAGTCTTTTTGGTCCTCGGGAGTTTTGTTTTTTCTCCGCATTTCCTTAAAAATTTCTTCCATTACAGGGTTTAAATCAGGATATAACTTCTTCCTTCCTTCATAAAGCAGAGGATATTTAATTTCAAGATAAAATGTGAGTAGATTTTTATCAGCAAGCGCGTTAGAAATTCTTTCTGCTACCGCAGGAGAAGGGAGCTTACCATGCTTTTCGATCTGAGTTATATAAACGGGATCAACACCTGTATGGTCAGCTAATTGAAAAACTTTTAAACCCCTCTTTAAACGTTGCTTTCTGACAGCCTTGCCGTATTCAATATTTCTCATATCACCCTTATTATAGTAAAAAATAACTAACCTTCAATATTTAATTATTTATTTTTTCCCTTGACAAAAGAAGAATGTTTGCTAAACTAACTAATATAATAAAATTGGTTAGTTAATTGAGGAGAACGATAGATTTAGCTTAACAAAACATTATTCTTTCAGGGGAGGTGAAAAGCATGTTAAAGGTAAACAATTCTTTAAAGCTCTACAGGATAAAAGCCGGCCTTACGCAACTTGAATTGGCAAAAATGTTAGGTGCTAAAGAGCGCATGATTACTTTCTGGGAAACGGGGAGAAGCGAACCACATATTACGCAGGCAATGGATACTGCAAGGATTTTAGGGGTTGAAGCAAAAGAGATATTCCCGGATCTATTTCCTAATGAAAACAATAATTCTTTAAATGAGGCTTAATAATGAACAAAAGATATTACAACTCAAAAGAATTTGCAGAAATTTCCGCAATTCCCCGGACTACGCTTTATGGTTGGGCTGATGACGGGACTATCCCGGCAGTAAAAATACCGCACGGCAAGAAACATAAATACATCTTTCCTAAAGAAGAAACAGATAAGTGGCTTGAACGATTTAAAGTTAAGACTATCTAATCTATGAAACAAGGATATGTATATTCAAGAATTTTAAAGAACGGGAAAACCTGGGTTGCGGCCATTCCCGATACTTTCCATAAAACCGGATACGAACGCATTAGCGGTTTTAGAACTAAAAGTGATGCCTACGAGTATTTAAACCGCAGAAAGTATCAAATCGCAGATATCCAGACCAAAGGAACCGGCGAAGGTAATATTCTCTATAAAGATTTTTTCAAAGAGTGGCTGGAGTATATCGAGAAAAGCTTTAGCTACCAAACGTATAAAACCTACGCCGGTGTCCTGAAAGATTTCAATATCTTTATGGGGCAAAAACATCCGCATATTCAATGGCTTTATGAATTGAATCCTCGGATATTTGACAGCTATAAGCTATGGTTAAGAGATACGGGTTATAAAGATAAGAATGTAAGGCAATCGCACAAAAGCACAACTATCAACAATCATTTAAAAACGTTTAAGGCAATGTTTAACCGGGCAATCTATTGGGAGTATCTGGAAAAGAACCCGATTAAAAAAGTAGATTTAGTTTCCGTAGAAGACGAAAAGCCGATCGTTACCTTGAATACTCCTGAAAAGTTTAATCTGTTTTTCAACCGGTGCAAGGAGATAAAGCCCCAATATTATCCTCACTATTATTGCTCGGCAAAATTAGGTTTAAGATTCGGAGAAATGGCAACGCTTAAATGGAGTAGTGTTAACTTTGAAGATAACACAGTCCGAATAGTCCGGGACGAGGTCTTCAATCCTAAAGGCCGTAGTAAGAAAGACAGAAAACCTAAAGAACGCACCATACCAATGAGCTCGGATGTCGCAGAAATAATAAACGCATTGCCGCGGATCAGTAAATACGTCTTTTTAAAAAAGAGGAAACCTATAGACAGAAGGGATAAAACTTTTAGAAACTGGATTGTCGTTATTGTAAGAAAAACAGAACTTGAAGGGATGACAAGATTCCACGAGTTAAGGCACACGGCAGGCGACATATTAGGGCAAACTTACAGCATATACGACATTAAAGAATTCCTCGGGCATTCAGACATAAGAACCACCGAACGTTACGTAAGAGTTGCCGATAAGCGCAAAAGAGAGATGGCAGATACCTTAGGGAAATTTGGGCAGGCGATGAAAACTACAGAAAAATAAACATAATTACGTGAATTTTTATCTTGACTTTTGTCTCATAAAATAGTATAAATGTATCATGGAGAAGGCAAATATGTACATATCAGAACTATTTCGTATCATAAATGGTGCGCTGCGTCTCGATACGAATAAAGTAAGGAATTATGCTGCTTTTTTGGCAGATAAGCTTGAACAAAATGGCGATAAACCATCTGCAGATCGTCTAAGAAAGTTATTAACAGAGAATGATCATCAATTACATCAAGCCCACATCGCTTCTTCTGCACCACCGGTCGATGGAGAAACGAGGTTTCCTTTACTCGAAAATACGAATTTAAACGACCCTGCTGAAACACCGCTCATTATAACTAACGAACAAAAAGATATCCTTAATGAATTCATAAGTGTTGCAAAGTGTCAAGCTCAATTCGAAGCAAGAGGTGTCAGCTCTTCTTTAGCATTATTGATTTTTGGACCACCCGGCTGTGGTAAAAGTAGACTTGCTCGAGAAATAGCCAGAGAATTAGGCCTAAAATTATATGTAGCAAGATTAGATGGTTTAATTTCTTCATTTTTAGGAAGCACATCAAAAAATATCCGTGCAATTTTTGAGTTCGCCTCGAGAACACCTTGCGTTTTGCTCTTAGACGAATTCGATGCAATAGCTAAATTAAGAGACGATACGCAAGAGCTCGGTGAGCTTAAAAGAGTAGTAAATAGTTTTTTACAAAATTTGGATTCTCTTGGAACGCAATCTATTATTATTGCAGCTACAAATCATCATCAACTTCTTGATCCAGCTGTCTGGAGAAGGTTCAGCTACAGAATAAATCTAAATAATCCGGGTATTGAATTAAGGGAGAAAATGTGGCATGAATTTTTAAAACCAATTAAATGGACAGAAAAAAATTATTTTATTCTCGCTGATTTGTCTGATGGATTTTCTGGAGGAGACATAAAAGAAGTTTGTTTACGAATGAAAAGACAACTTATTTTAACAAAGAAAAACCCTTCATTAAAAGATGCATTTGTTGGATTGCTTAGATTATCTTCAGGAGATGGTGCTGAGGGCAGATTCCTATTTGCATTAAAAGATGAAGGTCAATGTTCAATAGCCTATAAGCTTAGAGAAAAAAATCAAAAACTATATAGCAACTCAACCTTAGCTCTGCTTCTAGGTGTATCAAGGGCAACAGTCCATAGGTGGGCTAAAAAAGGAGAGTGTATAGATGGAAAACCAAAGAAATAATAAGCATAGTGAGCGCGAGAGACTTTTTATTAAAGTGATCCTTCCTCATCAAGGAATAGAAAGAAAAAATCTTGCAGGCGGGGCTAGCCCAAAGCCTTTTCGAGTCGTTGACGACTCCTTTAGAAAAAGTCTATCTGTCCGAATTAAAACTATAAATATGGCAGTAGCTCCTGTTATAAAGAAAATTGGCGTAGCGCCTGCTCGCGTAAAGTTAACACCTAAAGCTTTTGCGAAGAGTCATAGGCCAGAAACAATTTTTTCATCAAAGACTTGTCCAATAATCGGTGCCGGTAAGCTTGGGGAATTGTTTATAAAAGTTAGCTCCCAGGGGTTGGGCAATATAGATAACATGATTTTGAAAGAAAAATCTGAAAAGATAATAAAAGAAATTTCAACGATTGAGAATATCGAACCCATCACCCCAGAATTCAGGTTATCCGGAAACGCCTCCAAAGATATTTTAAGATTTAGTCCCAAGATACAAAATGAATATATGATAAAAGTTCAATTATTCGATTTTGGAAAAACAGAAGATCAGGAAAAATTAAAAGAAGATTTTCTTGAAGAGTGTCGAATCAAAAAAATATCAATTTCAAAGATGGGATATTCTGATGACTCTAGTTATTTTGTGGCGATGTGCAAAAATGAATCAGATATCGAGAATATTGCAAATATTATTGGAGTCCGTTCAATCAAACAAATGCCTATACTTAGATATATTAAAAGCCAAAGTTTTAATACGGGCAATCTTCCAACTTTACCCGAACCTACAGATAGTTTACGTGATTACCCAATTGTCGCCGTTGTTGATAGCGGAATTACTGATCAAATATCTTCTTTAAACAAATGGATAGTTGGTCGCGAGTCCGAAGTCGCCCCTGCTTATCGAAATCCCCAACATGGCACCTTTGTTGCTGGGCTAATATGTTGGGCAAATGAATTGAATCCTAACCTAAAAAATATTGATTCTTCTCCATGTGCTGTATTTGATTTGTAAGTTATTCCAAACGGCGACCCAGATAAAGGAGATATAGATAGTTTAACTGAAACGCAATTGCTCCAAGATTTAGAAACAGCATTAAAAAAACATTCAAATGAAATAAAAGTGTGGAATCTATCTTTGGGTTCAAATGAACCTTGTTCACTTGATTATTTTTCAGCCGCTGCAGTCGAACTAGATAAATTACAAGAAAAATATAATGTCTCTTTTGTAATAAGCGCAGGTAATTATGAAGATTTGCCTCTTCTGAATTATCCTAGAAAAGAAGAAGAATTGGCAAAAGGAAGAATAACATCACCGGCGGATAGTGTTTTAGCCGTTACAGTGGGTTCCGTAACTCATAAATCGCATGCTGCTAATGGGCCGAAAGAGGGCGAGCCATCTTCCTTTTCTCGCCATGGAGCCGGGCCCAACTATATTATTAAACCGGATTTAGTCCATTATGGTGGTTCGTGCGATATCCATTGTAAAGAAGCGTTTGGCGTTCGTTCTATTGATGGGAAAAAAATTCGTGAGGATCTTGGAACCAGTTTTTCAACACCGATAGTATCACGATTATTAGCAAATATTTATCATCACATAGTACCAGCACCTTCCCCGGTATTAGCTAGAGCTATTCTGACGCATCATGCACACGATCCAAGAACGGGTAATCGAGTCCCTGACGAAGAAGTTAACTTTCTTGGCTTTGGAATACCAAATATATTGGAGAATTGTTTGGAATGCCCTCCGTGGGCTTCAACATTAGTTTTTCAAGATTTTTTAAGACCTGGTTACTATCTTGAATGGGATAATTTTCCATACCCCAGTTCTTTAATAAAAGATGGAAAATACTATGGTAATATTCGCATGACAGTTGCTTTTGCTCCAGTAAGGAATGAAAAATGGGGAACAGAATATTGCGAAACTCATGTGGAAGCACATATGGGGGTATACCATAAACAGAAATCGAGAGATGGCAGAATTACGACAATAAAATTTAAAGGATTAGTTCCACCCGAACATGATGTAGCTGAAGAAATGTATGAGTCGTATCAAGTAAAGAATTTAAGGAAATGGGCGCCCGTAAGAACTTATTTCGGAAATCTTGGGCCAAACGGAATTAAGGGCGACAGATGGCGGTTAAAAGTCCGCCTATTGACTAGGCATTCCATAGAAGACGATGAAACTATAAAACCTCAACCATTTGCTTTGATCTTGACGATATCTGACCCGAATCATCAGGCTGCAGTTTATAATGATATGGCAATTAACATAAGAGCTCGTTTCCAAGCTGAAAACCTAATGCTTAGAGCTACGACACAAGTTAGAGCGAGACAGCAGGGGTAAATATTTATAAAGCACTGCACAAATTACTACACACGAAGACAAATGAATGGTATAATCCGCAATATTAGCAATAGTTTTTTAAAAATATCGGGGCTGTTCCCTTCGTCCCCGTCTTCATTTTTCACATTTATTTGCCTACCCTATAAAATCAATAAAATTCCTATCCAGTAAACATTATTGCGGCTCTCGCGATTTTTTACGTTTTCACAAGATTTACAAATTTTGAGGAATTTACTACACAAAAAAGATTAAGAACTCTTTTTTGTAATTGAAAACTTGCATAAAGGTTTTGCAACGAGGGTATTAAGAAGATGGCAGCTTTTATTGTGAAATATTTTCAATAATTTGAATAAACTTAATAATTGAACTTTTCCTGGCCAAGGGCATTTAATTGAAATGGCAGCGTTGTGTAATAAACTGTGCGAAACACAGATGGAGCGCCCAAAAAAGCGAACGCGTTTACAGAATAAACATTTTAGCTATTTTCCTTTTTTATTTGTAAAAAATACCCCGCCATTACCATACAAAATTATTATTGAAACCCACTTGAGATTTAGTGGCAAAATGCTAAAATAACACTGAGGCGCTGCAAGAGATATTATTTCTAAAGTCACAGCAACAAATCTTTAATCTAGATATTACTTCAAGGATAATTTAAAGCGTGATAAAACATTGGTCGGGAAGCACCTGGCGTAACGAACCAACGGATATATGAGACCAAAGAAGAAAGTATGTATTTGCTACCAGCACGGTTGTGTTCGGAGGAAAATAGATGCGCAGCTTATCTATGACTATTTTATATTAAATGGCTGGAGGATAATTAAAAGTTTATCCCGAGCAGATTTAATAATTGTATCTACCTGTGCATTTGATAAGATACGCGAAGACGCTGCCATTGAAACAGTAACCCAGATAAAGAAAAAGAATGCAACCGCTAAAATAATTGTTGCCGGCTGCCTTGGAGGCATTAACCGAGAAAGATTGTCCGGGCTGGGAGAATTTATCGTAATATCTCCACCTACGCTAAGCGAGCTGGACAAAATCATAAACGCGAAAATTTCCATCAAAGAATTGGAAGACCCGGTTGCGCTTAATGCTTTTAGGGCCGGTAAAATCTGCGATTTTTCTTTAACGGTGCCCCCTTTCCGACAATTTATAAATGCATTTCGATCCTTGAAAAGAAAGGTAATATCTATTCTCGCTTGTAAGGGGTTCAAAAAACATTACAGCGGGTATGATTTTTTCAATATAATGTACTCTCCAAATACAAAACTTATAAGAATCTCTGAAGGCTGTATAAATAACTGCAGTTACTGTGCGATTAAATATGCAATAGGAAATCTTCGAAGCAAACCTGTAAAAAACATAATAAAAGAATTTGATTATGCTATCAAAAAAAAATATAGAAGAGTTTGTCTGGTAGCCGCAGATGTAGGTTCCTACGGCATTGATATCCAAACCAATATAATAAATCTTCTAAAGGCGATGCTTGGCAGGAAGGGGGCCTGCCAAATAATGTTGTTTGATGTCAATATGTCATGGCTGATAAAATACTCTGCCGACTTTTTTGATATTCTTAAAAAATATCCCGGGAAAATAGATAGTATACTTTGTCCTATCCAGTCCGGTAGCGATAGGATTCTTACTTTAATGAAAAGAAAATATAAAATAATGCAAGTGATAGATTGTTTAAAAAAAATAAAAGAAATTTCACCTGAGATCAAATTGATAACTGATATTATGGTAGGTTTCCCTGGCGAAACAGAGGAAGATTTTCTTAAGACAGTGGAGTTGATCAAAACAATCAAGTTTGATAAGATGCAGGTATTTAAGTATGCGGACAGAATAAGGACAGAAGCCGTTGGATTGCCCAATAAAATTCCGGAGGATGTAAAAGAAAAAAATTGCATAAGAATTAACAACTTTACGGCGCTGTCTAATAATGAATTACAGTAAACAAACTGGGTTTCATAAAATCCTTTAGAATGGGGCAATTTTCGTATAAAATTAGTATATTCACGAGCACGGAATTGCTTTCTATCAAATTAATATTATGAAGATAATATCTGCTGTCGGCGCAAGACCTAATTTCGTAAAATTAATGCCTTTGTATAATGAATTAAAGAAATATGGAGAAATCAAACATCTAATAGTCCACAGCGGGCAGCATTATGACTATGAAATGTCGGAAATATTTTTTAGAGAATTCAACCTGCCGAAACCAAAATATTATCTTAATGCTGGTTCTGGTTCGTATGCGGAACGAACAGGTAAGATAATAATTTCATTTGAAAAAATACTTCTACAAGAAAAACCGGATTTAATAATAGTATACGGCGATGTTAATTCAACATTAGCTTTCAGCCTTGCAGCAAAAACACTTCCGATTCCCCTTGCTCACGTAGAGGCAGGGCTGAGAAGTTTTGATGCGGCAATGCCGGAAGAAATAAACAGGAAATTAACTGACCATATTTCTGATTTTTTATTTGTTACCGAGCCGTGCGGAGTGAAAAATCTTTTAAAAGAAGGAATCGTAAAAAATAAAATTTTCTTAGTCGGCGACTTAATGCACGATACCTTGGTTAAGAACAAAAACAGAATCAGCAACAGTAAAATATTGTCAACGCTTAACTTGAAAGGGAAAAAATATGCAGTTTTAACTCTTCATCGGCAAAGCAACGTTGACGATCAGAAAACATTAAAATATTTTTGTGATATTTTTTATGAAATTCAAAAGAAAATAACCGTTATTTTTCCGGTGCACCCAAGAACAAAAAAAGAACTCATCAAACTTAAGGATAAAAAATTTAAGAATCTGCAGTTTATAAAACCTCTGGGATATATTGATTTTATAGCGCTTCTGTCCGGGGCAAGTTTTGTTCTTACGGATAGCGGCGGTGTCCAGTCAGAAGCAACATTCTTAAACGTTCCATGCCTGACATTAAGAAAAAATACCGAAAAGATATCTACTGTTTCAAACGGAACAAATGTGGTTTGCGGCAAAAACAGGAAAAAAATCATAAAAAACATTAATAAAATTCTGAATACGCAGAGGAAAGAAAACGCAATCTCTCAACAGCACAATAAATTTCCTGCGCAAAGGATAGCAAAAGTGTTAAAGGATAAATTTAGATTCTAAACTAACTGCGTAAAGTATCCAAAGGATGGGTATGCGTAAAGTTTTAATGGTGACTACCATTTTCCCTCCGAGAAGCGGCGTGGGGGCTCTACGAACTTTAAAATTCGCCAAATACCTCAAATCTTTCGGCTGGCAGCCAATAATCTTAACGCCTACCGTTTATCTCGGTAAAAAAGAGAAACCAGTTATTGAAAAAATTCCCGACCGCATAATTGTTTATAGAACCTTTTGGCCTACGGTAAACAATTGTTTGAAATTGTGCAAGGATAAGATATCTTCCGGATCGCAGCAGAATAAAGGCCTCAGCTACACGGTTTCAGTTGCGCAGGCTACGGAAAAAAAATTAACATTCCGGAAAAAAATAATGCAGACGATATGCTATTTTGAAAAAATTATTTGTCAATGCATTTTTATAGATTACTACATTCTATGGCTTCCCTCAGCCTTGTTTAAAGGCATTAAAATTGTAAAAAAAGAAAGTATAGATGTTATATATTCTACGGTGCCTGAATTTACGAGCCACATTTTAGCTTTTTGCTTGAAAATTTTAACAAAAAAACCATGGGTAGCTGACTATAGGGATATTTGGACTGGGGGATTGTTTCGTCCCCGCTGGATTTTTCCTGCGATAGTAGGGGAAAAAATAGAAAAATTGATATTATCCCAGGCGGATGTCATAACTGTCATTTCTGAACCCATGAGAGATATGTAATGCCACACGTTTAGCAAGCACTTTTTAAGTTAGAAATAAGCTCTTTGCCAATAAAGTTTTCATAACACTGCCTGGGCGTTAAATTGTTCAGTGCCTGGTTCG
>Ga0172369_10005396_pt1 | contig 15750 bp, 8 predicted proteins | sample LakKiv25m_FD_114539 | JGI IMG/M metagenome (GOLD analysis project Ga0172369, IMG submission 114539) | Freshwater microbial communities from Kabuno Bay, South-Kivu, Congo - kab_022012_11.25m | ecosystem: Environmental > Aquatic > Freshwater > Lake | place: Democratic Republic of the Congo...
CAGCCAGCGGAAAATATAATCGCTGATGGATTTGGCAATGGGTATGTTGGGATTATTGGTAAAGCCGTACGGCTCAAAACGGGAATGGCTGAACTTGTTGACCAAGACCTTGAGCGGCACTCCGTACTGCAAACAGATGGAAACCGCGGTCGCAAAAGAATCCATCAAGCCGGAGACGACAGAGCCTTCTTTAGCCATCACTACAAACAGCTCGCCGGGAGCGCCGTCTTCGTACTCGCCAACGGTAATGTAGCCTTCGTGTCCGGCAATGGAGAATTTGTGCGTCCAGGAGCGGCGCTCGTCCGGCAGTCGTTTGCGCTGCCCGGAGGTGCGCACTTTTTCTTCTTTGGCTTCAACGCTCGTGTTGAGCGGCTGACTCCTCTTGGAGCCATCGCGGTAGATTGCAATGGATTTCAATCCCAGCTTCCATGCTTCCAGATAAACGCCCACAATGTCTTCCGGAGTCGAATCTTTCGGCATGTTGACGGTTTTGGAGATGGCGCCCGAGAGAAAAGGCTGCACTGCGGCCATCATGCGCACATGGCCCATATAGTCGATGAAGCGATTGCCTTCTTGCGGCTTGAAGGCGCAATCGAAAACGCTTAGATGCTCGCTCAGCAGATACGGGGCGCCTTCGATGGTGTCATGTTCTTCGATGTACTCCAAAATATCCTGAACTTGTTCTTCGCTATAACCTAAGCGCCTCAAGGCTGGGCCCACCGTATTGTTCACCAGCTTGATTTGGCCGCCGCCTACCAGCTTTTTGTATTTGACCAGAGCTATGTCCGGCTCGATACCGGTGGTATCGCAATCCATCATAAAGCCAATAGTGCCGGTCGGCGCAATCACCGTGACTTGAGAATTCTTAAAACCGTAGCGTTGTCCCATTTCTAGCGTATCGGTCCAGACTTCTTGGGCGGCAGAATAAAGTGCTTCCGGCACCAAAGTCCGATCTATTCCATCCAAAGCCGCAGCATGTTTCGCCATGACCTGAAGCATCGGCTCGCGGTTTTTCTCGAACTCTGCAAAGGGGCCAACCGAGCTGGACAAAATGGCCGAGGACAAGTAAGCTTGCCCGGTCATCAAGGCGGTGAGAGTCCCCGCCAGCGCTCGACCTTTGGGACTGTCATAAGGGATTCCATTATACATTAGGAGCGCGCCCAAATTGGCGTAGCCCAGGCCTATTGGACGAAAGAGCGAGCTGTTGATGCTAATCCGGTCATTTGGATAGCTGGAGTTGTCGACGATGATCTCTTGTGCGATGATCAAAAGATGGATGGCGCGACGATAAGCTTCAATATCGAATTCGCCATCGCCCTTGAGGAATTTCATCAGATTGAGCGAGGCCAGATTGCACGCTGAGTTGTCAACGAACATGTATTCACTGCACGGATTAGAGGCATTAATCGGCGCAGAGTTCGGACATGTGTGCCAGTTGTTGATGGTGGTGTGGAATTGAATGCCGGGATCGCCGCAGACATGGGCCGCGTCACAGATGGCCTTCATCAAATTACGAGCTTTGAAATTACCGATGATCTTGTGATCGGTAACTCCGCGGGTGAACCACTCGCCGTCGTCCTCAACGGAGCGCATAAAATCGTCGGTCACTCGGACGCTGTTGTTGGAGTTTTGGAAAAACACCGAGTTGTATGCCTCGCCGCCAAAGGAGCCGTCATAGCCCGCCTCGATGAGCGCCCAGGCCTTCTTTTCTTCGTCGGCTTTGCAATTAATGAATTCTAATACGTCGGGGTGCTCGATATTCAGAATGACCATTTTTGCAGCGCGCCGCGTTTTGCCGCCGGACTTGATGACTCCGGCAAAGGCGTCGTAGCCGCGCATAAAGGAAACCGGTCCGGAAGCAAAGCCGCCGGTAGACAATTTTTCTTTTGACGAGCGCAGGGGGGAAAGATTGGTTCCGGTCCCCGAACCCCACTTGAACAGCAAACCTTCGGTCTTGGCCAAGTCCAGGATGGATTCCATCGTATCGCTCACCGAATTGATAAAACAAGCCGAACATTGGGGACGCTCTTCTACCCCCATATTAAACCAAACCGGACTGTTGAACGATGCCTTTTGGTTCACCAATAGGTGGGTCAACTCTGCTTCAAAAGTGGCTGCATCTTCTTCGCTATCGAAATAGCCATCATTTCTTCCCCAATTGGCGATGGTTTTGGCCACTCGATCGATCAATTGCTTAACGCTGGTTTCCTGGGAAGCAGATTTTTTATGGCTGTGGAAATATTTCGAAGCTACGATATTAATCGCCGTCTGCGACCATTGCTTAGGCACTTCAATATTCTTGCGTTCGAATATCACTTCTCCCTTGTCATTGGTGATGGAAGCGCTGCGCAGCTCCCATTCGACCCCACTGTATGGATGTTTGTCTACTGTGGTAAAGAACCTTGGAATTTTGAGTTTCTCTATATTAGAAGAAACAATTTCAGGCTCTTGTGCTGCAAGGGTCGACGAATCATGTTGCTTTGCGCTGGTCATCTCCTGCACCTCGAACTGAAATTGATCCGAATGATTAATGGACTTCATGCTACTACCTCATGTGTTAAGTTCTAAGAAGGTGCTTAACTGAATCGAGTCGATTACTTGATCCTCCTAAAAATTTAGTTCATTTTCCCGAATGAATTTAAATGCCCAATAATCGTCTGCAATGTCTATAGGATGAAGTGCGCTGAGGCTTGTTGTCGTTCAGCAGTGCTGGTCGCATTAGCGGGACCCCGTCTTACTTGATGGCATACAGCTCGAACGTGGGCCAATATAGAAAATCATCTTTCAATTGTCAAGGGAAAAGTCAATATTTTGTATTATTTTTTTTGCCGATGTCAATATATAGTAATTTTTGACGGTAGACTCGTTAATTCTATTGAGTTGTTCACTGCTTTCCGAAGGGGAAAATTATCTTGACTTACTTTCGATTTCTTTTTAAATTGCCCCGTCGTGAAAAGGCATCGCGATGTCAGGCACCTGCTTAGCAAATGCACAGGGTTCTTTAAATGGATTTTGTGTCAGTGCCATTTCGTTCAAGACATTGTCCGAATGTATGGGAAGCCCTGAAAGTGATCTTTTGGGGCTATTTTGCGTAAATGCGAGCTCTCGACCGGAGCCGCGCGGTTGACTGACATTATGAAGCAAACAATGTGGATGCACAACGATACAGTGATCATCGCCGGTACTAACTTTCTCACTGTCAAAACAAATTCAAATCGTCACACAAGGTGCGGAATAACCAGACTATGGATCAGTTTGGCTTAAAGAATGTGACTTGACGGATCCTCATAGAAGGTGGTGCTGCATTGTCTAATAGGGCGACTGCAAGTTCTACGGAAGACGACCTATTTTTTATGAAACGAGCTTTGGCTCTCGCGGAGCGTGGTCGAGGACATGTGAGTCCTAATCCGCTGGTGGGAGCCGTTGTCGTCAAAGGCGATGAGATTGTGGGAGAGGGCTATCATCAAAAATTTGGCGAAGCCCATGCGGAAGTGAACGCTTTGGAAAACGCCGGGGATGCGGCAACAGGCGCAACGCTCTACGTGACGTTGGAACCTTGTGCACATCAAGGCAAGACCGGACCTTGTACGGAGAAAATATACTCTGCCGGCATCTCGCGCGCGGTTATCGGCGTGCGCGATCCCAATCCCTTGGTAAACGGCAAAGGAATTACCTTTCTCAAGTCCAAAGGCATTTCGGTAACCGAGAGCCTTTTGGAGTCCGACTGCCGCGAGCTGAATGCGGGTTATCTAAAATACATAACCACAAAAAGGCCGCTCATAACGCTTAAAATCGCGCAGACGATAGATGGTCGAATAGCCACCAGCACCGGGCATTCCAAATGGATCACTTCTCCCGATTCTCGAATCATGGCGCATCGAATCCGTGCGCAGAACGATGCGCTGCTGGTGGGCATCGGGACAGTAATCGCCGACGATCCGGAGCTGACGGTGCGGCTGACGAGGGGCGTGTCGCCAAAGCGGATCATCCTTGACAGCCAACTGCGCATTCCATTGGATGCGCATGCGCTCGCTGACCAATCTCCTTCTCGCACCATCGTGATGACCACGGAAGAAGCTTCCAAAGAAAAGATTGCCCGGATCGAAGAAAAGGGTGCAACCGTGATTGTAACGGAAGCGGACGAGCGCGGCTGGGTGTCGCAAAAAATACTTTGGCCCAAGCTGGCGGAGATGGGTATCACCTCGGTCCTGGTAGAAGGTGGAAGCACCATACACACCGAATGCATCAAAGCCGGCTACGCTGATCGCATCGTTCTTTTTCTGGCTCCCAAGCTGTTGGGCAGCGGCATCGATGCCCTTGGTGATCTGGGCATCCGCAATGTCAATGCGGCGAGGGAGATTAGAAATATCAAGATCAAGCGTCTTAACGGCGATTTGATGATCTCCGGGACTTTGGGGCAAAGTGATTGATCCAGTGGTAATCCTATGTTCACAGGCCTTGTTGAAGAAATCGGAACACTGCATGCAGTGGAACAGATTCGTTCCGGACGCCGATTCACCATCAACGCAAAGATAGTAACGGACGATTTACGCCCGAGTGACAGCATTGCGGTGGACGGCGTTTGCCTGACGGTTACGGATCGAGCTTCCAATCTGTTTACCGTGGAGGCGGTAGACGAAACCCTGCATCGTTCTACATTGGCCAAAGCCAGAATTGGTCAACCGGTGAATTTGGAACGCGCGCTTAGAGCGGATAGTCGGCTAGGCGGACATTTCGTGCAAGGGCACGTTGATGGGGTAGGAGAAATCCTCTCCATTCGGGCACAGGATTTGGGCATCTGGCTGCAAATCAACGCAGCGAAATCAATAACAGAATTATCGGTGGTGAAGGGTTCCATTGCGTTGGATGGCGTAAGCCTGACCATTGCGGAGCTGAACGGCAGCGCCCTCAGCATTGCGGTTATTCCCTATACCTTGCAGCACACAACGATTGGGAAGAAAAAAGCCGGTGATTTGGTAAACATTGAAGTGGATATCCTCGGCAAGTATGTTCGAAGCTTTCTGCAATCTTATCAGCCATTGAGCGCGATTTCTGTGGATAAATTGAAAGAGTGGGGTTTTTAGCTAACCAATGAATGCAATTGCGACCCGCGAAGAGTTGAGAACAGAATTTAAATTTGACACGATTGAGAACGCCGTAGAAAGCCTTCGCCAAGGCAAAATCATCATCGTTGTTGACGATGAGGATCGGGAAAACGAAGGCGATTTCATCATGCTGGCCGAAAAGGTCACTGCGGATAAGATCAATTTCATGGCCAAGCATGGGCGAGGATTGATATGCGTGCCGATGACCGCCGAGCGACTGGAACAGTTGGAAATCATTCCGATGGTGGCGCGCAATACAGCCATTCTGGGAACAGCGTTTACAGTATCTGTGGATATTCGCCATGGGGTTACAACAGGCATTTCCGCAGCCGATCGCGCCCGCACGGTGCTCGGCCTGATCAACGCTAATACCAAGCCATCCGATTTCGCACGGCCCGGACACATTTTCCCAATTGCTGCCGCGCCGGGAGGGGTGCTGCAACGCGCCGGCCATACGGAGGCGGTGGTGGATTTAGCCCGTCTGGCAGGAAGCACTCCCGCGGGTGTGCTCTGCGAAATTATGGATGAAGACGGCACCATGGCAAGGGTTCCGGCACTACAGAAAATCGCCCACGCCTTCGATCTGCGGATGATCACCGTCCGTGATTTGATCGAATACCGCAGCCGCAAAGAGATTCTGGTCGGCGAGGTCGCCAAAGCCAATTTCCCCACCGCTTTTGGTAAATTCGATTTGTTCGTTTATAAAAGCAAGGTAGACGCACACCACCATTTGGCTATTGTCAAAGGCAACGTGAATACCGAAAAACCGGTGCTGGTAAGAGTTCATTCTCAATGTCTAACCGGCGACGTATTTGGCTCTATGCGTTGTGATTGCGGCGAGCAACTACATCGCGCGCTCAGGGCAGTGGAAAAAGAAGGTCAGGGCGTGGTGCTGTATATGCGCCAAGAAGGGCGGGGCATTGGTTTAGCGAACAAGATTATGGCCTACGCGCTGCAGGATAATGGCAAAGACACAGTAGAAGCCAACGAGGCTTTGGGATACAAGGCAGACCTGCGTGATTACGGCATTGGCGCCCAAATACTTTATCATCTGGGCGTGCGGAATATTCGACTGCTGACCAACAATCCGAAGAAAATCGTCGGCTTGGAGGGATACGGATTGAAAGTGGTGGAAAGGATTCCCATTGAGGTCGAGCCGAACGAAGTGAATGCCAGTTATCTGGAAACCAAACGAGACAAGTTAGGGCATTTGATTATGCTGGGGAATTCCGACAAGAAGGAAGTCGATCTGAACTGACCAGTTCGGCATGTCAGTTAAGACTGATGCAAGGACGATTTCACCCGCTGTCGATCCACATGACAGCGTCACATGTGCGAGATATCTGACAACCCATTTTGAAAGTGCGAAGCATGGCAAAAGTTTATGAAGGCCAATTATCTGCTGCGGGAAAGCGATTCGCAATCGTGGTGAGCCGCTTTAACGAGTTGATCTGCAAAAAGCTTTTGGAAGGCGCCTTGGACTGTCTTTCCCGGCATGGCGGAAACCTCGACGACGTGGACATCGTCTGGGTGCCAGGCTCCTTCGAGATTCCCGTGGCGGCAAAGCGATTGGCTGCCAGCCAAAAGTACGACGCGGTGATTTGCGTTGGCGCAGTAATTCGAGGCGCTACGCCCCACTTTGAGTACATCGCTTCTGAAGTCACCAAGGGCATCGCTCAAGTCAGCCTCGAATTCGGCCTGCCGGTCGCTTATGGAGTGATCACCCCCGAAACCCTGGAGCAAGCATTGGAGCGCGCCGGGACCAAGGCGGGCAACAAGGGCTGGGACGCTGCCTTGAGCGCCATCGAGATGGCGGATTTGTTCGGCAAAATATAGGAATATTCCTCTTTTTCCCAGCCGTTACAGGTGAAGCCATTGCATATTTCTGTGGCACTCCAAAACGCGGACGCTGGCTCGCCGAGTAGCTCTGGAGAAGTGAGTCAAAGCTGACATGGCCGGGGACGATGCGATGCTGTAAATAACCAAAGCACCAAGGCGTTGCATTCAGACCAAACCTCAAAATCAGATAATAACCATGACGAATAAACTGCACCGCCACACTCGCCTTTTACTTTTCCTCATTATCAGCATCCCATACATGGCATACGCCGAGGTCGGCGATTGGAAGACTTTTACCAGCTCCAAAGACATCCGGCAGATGGTAGCGGACGACTCTTTGATTTGGTGCGCCACCGAGGGCGGGGTGCTCGCCTACAATTTTGCCAATAATATTTTTCGCAAATATACGAACACCGAGGGATTGTCCTCCATTGATGTGGTGGCAATCGAACGCGATCATCGCGGAAGGATCTGGGCCGGCATGGCGGATGGACGGCTGAATATTATGGATCCATCCACAAAAAGCTGGTCGGTTAAGGCCGACTACCGCGGACTGATCATCAATGATCTCCATGCCTATGGCGACTCGATATTCGTCGCCCTGAGCATCGGCGTGAGTCTTTATGATGCCAAGCGGCAAGAGGTGAAGGAAACCTACAAGATCGGCGAATCACGGCAGGTACTCATCAATGGTAGGGACATTTGGGTGGCGCAGAAAGACGGCGTGCGTCGCGCTAGTCTGGATTTTCCCAACCTCATGGCTCCCAGCGCTTGGACTCGATACACCAAAGCTGTTAATGGCCTGCCGGATGACGAGTCCTTTGCGCTCTTCGGTTTTGATTCGCGTGTAGTAGTTGGCACCAAAGCGGGACTCGCTTTTTTTGATGGGAATGCCTGGTCCGCAGCCGAGCTAAGTGATAGAGAGATTAGGAATTTTTCCATTTGGCAGGGAAGCTTGGTCGTGGCCAGCAGCTTTGGGATGTATCGGAGAGACTTGTCTGGCGCTTGGACGCCCATTGGCGCCTTGATTGACAATGCCTATCACGTGGTGGCCACACCAACCGGCGAGATTTGGGCCGGCATCCGTGAAAAGGGCTTGGCGCTGCTTAACCCAAGCACATCGGCATGGGAATTTCGCGCGCTCAATGATCCTGTCGGTAATAGAGTGAGCGCGCTGGCCTTCGATCACGACGGCGTATTGTGGGCTGCTTTTAGTACCGATGGTTTGTCGCGCTTCGACGGCAAGACCTGGACGAACTTGACGAGCGCCGATGGGCTGGCAATCGCCAGCGGATTGCGCACCATTGCTGTGGACAATCGAAACCGTATTTGGGTTGGAAGCTGGGGCGGCGGCATCAATCTCCTTGAACAAGATGGGGACAGCATCAAAATCAGCTTGATCAATTCATCAGATGGCCGTCTTTCCGGCGTCGCTGCAGGCGGTTCTTACGTGGTGGTGACCAACCTTCATCTCGATGCCAACGGCAATATGTGGATTCTGAACCGCGAAGCGGCTAATAAGCGCGTGCTGGCTGTCGTCAGTCCTGACGATGATTGGCAATATTTTTCTACCCTGGAGGGAATTCAATCTGAGCTTGTGACCACCGTTGAGATTGACTTAAGTGGAAGGAAATGGATCGGCACCGACAATTCGGGTTTAACGGTTGTGGATGACAATAGTACGCCGTTCGATAAAAGCGATGATGACCTTAGCCAAGGCCTAACCACAAACGACGGCTTGGAGAGCCCGAACGTCCGCGCCATTGCTGCGGATTTGTATGGACTCGTTTGGATCGGAACTCCGGAAGGCCTCGATTATTGGTATGAGGGCGAGGTGAAGCCGCGCTACGAAGTGATCAATGATGACATCAACTCCGTCATGGTGGATGTGCGTAATAACAAGTGGATTGGCACCAGTGGCGGCATGAGCAAGCTCGATTCGGATGGCTTTAGCTGGGAGCACTATTCCACCTCCAATAGCCCGCTCATTTCCGACAACGTGAGCTGCTTTGCCTTTAATGAGAATACCGGCGAAGGCTATATCGGTACCAGCAACGGCATTTCCCGTTTGGAAACGCCATACACCAAACCGGCGAAAACCTTGAATCTCGTGGCCGGCCACCCCAATCCATTCATACTGAATCAAACGGGAGCTAGATTCGTCATTGAGAATTTGGCGGAAAAAGCGACCCTTCGCATATACACGCCGGAAGGTTACTTGGTACGACATATTCCCAGCAGTGAGATATTGGGTTCGCGCGTAAATTGGAACGGAGCCAATGACCGCGGCGAGCTGGTTGCCAGCGGGATTTATATCTACGTCGTTACCACCGAAGATGGCCTTTCGCGAACCGGGAAAGTGGCTGTCATCAATCCTTAGGCTGGCGGGTTCTCATCTTACCCCTTACGCTTTGCTATGCTGAAAAGCTTATATGCCAAAAACTATGCGCTCATCGATGAGATAAGGGTCGGGTTCGGTTCCGGCCTCAACATCATCACCGGCGAAACTGGAGCAGGCAAGTCGATTTTGCTTGGAGCCTTGGGCGCAATTTTGGGCGAGCGGCTGTCGAAGGATATCATTCGCTCGGGCGCTGAAAAGGTCGTTATCGAAGGAGAGTTCGATATCGCTGCGGCTGAGGACTTGGCAGGTTTTTTCCGGCAACATGATCTTGAAGGCAACGATGAGGAAATCATCGTCCGGCGTGAGGTTAGCGTTTCGGGGAAAAACCGGTGCTTTGTTAACGACACTCCAGTTTCCTCGGAAATCCTGCAAAGCCTGGGCGATTTGTTGGTAGACTTGCACGGCCAGCACGAACACCAACTGTTGCTGCAAGTCCCGCGGCATATTCGCTATCTCGACGATTTTGCCCAACTGCCTGAACAGCGAGCTATGTTGAAAGAGAATTATGATCGGCTGGTGAGCTTGGCGAAACAGCTTCAGGACTTGCTTAGTCGGCAAGATGAGCTGGAAAAGTCGAAAGATTTCCTGCAATTTCAATTAAGTGAAATTGCTGCGGTTGATCCTCAACCCGATGAGGATGAAGACTTGAAAGAGGAAGAGCGAATTCTCCACAACGCCGAGCTGTTGGCAGAGCGAACCGGAGCTCTTTTCCAGCAACTTTATGAAGGTGAAGGTTCTGTCTCAGAAGTGCTGGGCAAAACGCTCAATGATCTCGCTTATTTGGGGCAGATAGACAAGCGCTTCATTGGTCTGCATGCCGAGTGTGAAAGCGCCAAGATTGCCGTCGATGAAGTGGCCGCTGCCCTGCAAAACTATTGTGGTGCGATTGACTTTGACACCAATCGACTGGAAAACATTCGCCAGCGTTTGGCGCTCCTCTCCGGGTTGAAGAAAAAGTACGGTGGCACGATTGCTGCTGTGCTGGAGCACAAAACAAAAACCGCACAAGAACTTGGTTTAATAGAGAATTTGCAAGGCGAGATCGAGCGGCTGAGTGCCCAAATCGAGATCGAGCGTACCACGCTGAGACAATTGAGCTTGGATGCTTCAAAAGTCCGCGCTTCAGTAGCTCGAGAGTTAAGCGAAAAGGTAGTCGACGAGCTTGCGCAGTTGGGTATGCCAAACGCGAATTTCAAAGTTTTGCAGGAATACAAAAACGCAAGCCAACAAAGCCAGTTCGTGGACATCGATGGACAAGCGGTTCAGGTAACACCCAGCGGTATTGATCAAATCGAGTTCCTTATCTCGGCAAATCCTGGCGAAGCGCCCAAGCCGTTGGCCAAAATCGCCTCCGGTGGTGAGATCTCCCGCGTCATGCTGGCGCTCAAATCACTTTTAGCCGAAGCGGATAAAGTGCCGGTACTGATCTTTGATGAAATCGACCTGGGCATTTCCGGCAGAATCGCTCAGGCGGTGGGCAAGAGCTTACGCAAGCTGGCGCAATCGCATCAAGTTATTTGCATTACCCATCTGCCGCAAATCGCCAGCATGGCCGACCACCACTATTTGGTGGAAAAAACGGCCGGCAAAACCGAGACCTTTACGACCATCCGCATGCTGTCCGAGCCGGAAAGAACAGAGCAAATCGCCCGCTTGTTTGGCGGCGAGGTTGTGACTCAAGCGCATTTGATGAGCGCTGCCGAGCTGATCAAGGAGGCCGAGGGCGTTTCGCTGGTGAGCAGTTAAGCTGGCCCTGCTTTTATCTTCGACTGGATGAGGTAAAGCGTTCCGGTGGAAGCACATGTCGCTGGTAAATTCTCTGTTATTCTCAAGTGATCAAAAGGTGCGGTGTCAATTTTCTTTTAGTGTGAGGGTTGGTAAAATGAGTGATCACAAAAAATCCATTGTTTCGCTGCTTGCAGCATTGGCCGTCGTTTTGGTTGGACTATTTTTGGTCTGTGCGCAACAACGCGGCGCCCTTAACCAGGGTGAGAATCTTGCCTCCGAAGATGAACAATTCAAACAGGAATTGCTGCAAATGCTGGATCTGACGGACGTCGCCGACGATTCAACTACGACCGCAGAAGTATTTCAGGCGCAAGAGGACGAAGCCGATTCGAGCGCGCAAAATCTTTTTGCCGCCGCAATCGACACCGAGCAGGAGCACGAGCAAGAGAAAGAGCACGAGCAGGACAGCGGGCAGGACGTGTTTGCTTTATTGGTTCCGAGCGAGCAAGCCGCCCAGGAGCCGGTGGAGAGCACACCCACGACCACTGCCGAAAACATGGGTGTGCCGGAGGATATGTTTTCCAAAATCAACAGCGATCTTGATCGTCTGGAAAGATTATTGGAGCAACGCAGCGCGGCCGTTGACAGCCTGAAGCACATCATCGAAGCGCGCAACAGTCGTCTGCAAGAGTTGGAAACCCGAGCTGTGAAAAGACCAGCGACGAGCCGGCAAACGAGCAAGGTTGCCAGCGTTCGACGCGCTTCAAGCACGACTAATACAACTCCACCGAAGAATAGCAGCTCAGGATTCACTTCCGCCTATCAAAACGCGCGGACGCTGTTCGAAAGAGTCGACTATCGAAACGCAATCGACGCTTTTAAAGGCATCCTAAGCTCATATCCCGAAGATAAAGAAGCGGACAATTGCCAATACTGGATCGGCGAGTGTTATTACGGCTTGAAAGAATATCAGCAGGCCATCATCGAGTTCCAAAAGGTTTTTGCATATGCACAGACCGACAAGCATGATGATGCGCAGCTTATGATTGGATTGTCCTACACCAAGAGCGGGCAAAAGGAGAAAGCGCAAACTGAATTCAAGACGTTCCTGAATAACTACGCGGGCAGCGAATACACCCGGGTAGCGGAGCGCTATTATAAGAATATTTGACGTGACATCATTTGTTCACTTACACAATCACTCTCACTACAGTTTACTCGATGGTGCTTGCCGCATTGATGATCTGGTTTCTTCTGCCGTCGAATTCGGCATGCCGGCCTTGGCCCTCACTGATCATGGAAATTTGTTCGGCGCCGTCGAATTTTATAAGAAATGCGTCAAGGCCAAAATAAAGCCGATCATCGGATCGGAAATTTACATTGCTCCGCGTAGCCGCTTCGAGAAGCAAGTGGAAGAAGGGGTCTCCGGCACCTCCTTCCACTTGGTTCTGCTCTGCAAAAATGAAATCGGTTATCGCAACCTTTTAAAGCTGGTTTCCGCCGGCTTTCTGGAAGGCTTTTATTACAAGCCTCGGGTGGATCGCGAGCTGCTCAAGCAACATTCCCAAGGATTGGTCGCCCTGAGCGCTTGCATGAAAGGCGAGGTTTCCTACAAAACTTTGCGCGAGGGGAAAGCGCGGGGCAGAGCCATCGCCGAGGAATATCGCTCCATCTTTGGCGATGATTTTTACCTGGAAGTTCAGCGCCACAACATTCCCGAAGAAGATCAGGTTCGTCCGCTCCTCTTGGAGCTTGGCCGCGAGTTGGGAATCAAAGTCGTAGCCACCAACGACATCCATTACCTCAAGAACGAACATCACCAAGCCCACGACGTCCTTCTTTGCTTGCAAACGAGCAAAGACTACGACGATCCGACCCGATTACGCTACAGCACCGACCAGCTCTATTTCAAAAGCGCGGAGGAGATGGCCAAGCTTTTCGGAGACACGCCGCAAGTCTTGGAAACCACCGCCGAGATTGCGGAAAAATGCAACCTGCTTTTTGATTTCAAAACCATCCACCTTCCTTACTTTAAAATTCCGCCTTCGGACACCATCAAAACCCTCGATCAATATCTGGAGAATTTGTCTCTTAAAGGACTGCGGGAACGCTACAAAGAGATCACGCCGGAGTTGGAGAAACGCTTGCACTATGAGCTGGGCGTGATCAAGCAGATGGGATACGCCGGGTACTTTTTGATCACTTACGATTTCATTCGCTACGCGCGCAGCCAAAATATCCCAGTCGGCCCCGGACGTGGGTCGGCCGCGGGCAGCTTGGTGGCCTATTGCCTCTACATCACCAACCTCGACCCGCTCAAATATAATCTGCTCTTCGAACGCTTTCTCAATCCGGAGCGCGTCAGCATGCCGGATATCGATATTGACTTTTGCTATGAGCGGCGCGAAGAGGTCATCGATTACGTCAAGAAAAAGTATGGCTATGAAAACGTCTGCCAAATCATAACCTTCGGTACCATGGCCGCTCGTGCCGTCATTCGCGACGTGGGCAGGGTGCTCAAGATGAGCTACGGCGACGTGGATCGTATCGCCAAGATGGTGCCCGCGCAATTGAACATCAAATTAGACGATGCGCTGGAAAAGGTGCCCGAGTTGAGGCAAGTTAGCGAGAAGGATGAGCAGCACAGGCATCTTATCGAATATTCGCGAGTACTGGAAGGCCTGGCGCGCCACGCTTCCACGCACGCTGCCGGTGTCGTGATTACGCCGGAAGAGCTCACCAATTATGTCCCTCTGTACAAGACCAAGGATGGCGACGTAACCACGCAATTCGATATGAAGTCTTTGGAAAGCGTAGGCCTGCTTAAAATGGACTTTCTTGGCTTGCGCACATTGACCGTGATCCAGAAGACCGTGAATGCCTTGCGGGCAAAAGGCATCGAGATCGACATCGATAAGATACCTTTGGATGATCCCAAAGTCTACAAAGTCTTTGCCAACGGCGAGACCATCGGTTTGTTCCAGTTCGAAAGCTCAGGCATGCGCGAATATCTGAAAAAATTGCAGCCGGAGTGTCTAGAAGATTTGATCGCCATGAATGCCCTTTATCGTCCCGGCCCGATGGACATGATCGAAGACTTTATCAACTACAAAAAGGGGAAGACGGCCATCAAGTATCTGCACCCGATGTTGGAGCCGATCCTAAAGGAAACCTATGGTGTGGCGGTTTATCAAGAACAGGTCATGCAGATCGCCAGCGAGCTGGGCGGATTCACCATGGGCGGCGGCGATTTGTTACGTCGGGCCATGGGAAAGAAAGACAAAGAAGCCATGCTGGCGCAGCGGGTCAAGTTCATCGAGGGCGCCAAGGTAAATGGCATCAGCCAAGGTGTCGCCGGTGAAATTTTTGACATGATGGAAAAATTTGCCGGCTATGGCTTCAATAAATCTCACTCCGCCTGCTATTCGTTGGTCGCTTACCAGACGGGTTACTTGAAGGCATATTATCCGGCAGAGTTCATGGCTGCAACCATCAGCAGCGAAATGAGCAACTCGAATCGCGTCACCGTCCTGATGGAGGAATGCCGTCGCTTGGGTCTGGAAGTTCTGCCCCCGGATGTGAATGAAAGCTATGCCGATTTTGTGGTCACGGATAAAGGCATTCGCTTTGGTCTTGGGGCCGTGAAAAATGTCGGTCGCGGCGCCATCGAGGCAATTGTGACTGCGAGAAAAAAGATCGGGCGCTTCAAGACCATTTTCGATCTGGCCAGCAACGTGGATATCCACGCGATCAATAAGAAGGTTTTTGAAAGTCTCATCGAAGCCGGAGCGATGGACAGCCTGGAAGGCACGCGGGCGCAGCTTTTCGCGGCGGTCGAGACCACCATCGAGTTCGCGCAGCGCGCACAGGCGCAGCATGCCCACGGCCAAACCTCCATATTCGATTTGGATTCTGAGAAAACCACCTTTGCGCCGCCGCCGTTGCCGCAAGTCGAGCCGTGGTCGAAAGCGACGATTCTCAATCGCGAAAAAGCGATCTTGGGCTTTTTCCTATCCGGCCATCCGTTGGATCGCTTTCGCGAAGAAGTGCGCGCTTTTTCCACTATTTCTTTGGAAGACGCCGAAGGACTTCGCGACAGCACACCCGTTAGAGTTTGCGGTGTGATCACCGAATTTAAGTTGCACTTTGACCGTCAGAAACGATCCATGGCCTTTTTTAAAATCGAGGATTTTACCGGCGGCTTGGAGGGCTTAGCCTTTGCCGACACCTACGAAAAGTACCGTCAGCACTTGCAGGCGGATTCTATGGTGATGGTGATCGGCAAAATCAACACGCGCGAATCCGAAGCCGGCAAGCTGATCGCGGAAGAAGTCATACCCTTGGATGCGACGCGGGAGCGATTCACCAAAAGTCTGTGTATGTCCTTGGATGCCGGGCGCGCCACCCCTGCTTTGGTGCAGGAAGTGAAAGGCCTCTTGGCGAACTATGGCGGAGACGTGCCGGTTTATATCAGCATAAAAACGGCAGAAAATGGCGACTATGTCATCCGCTCCAAGACGCTCAAGGTGCAGCCCAGCTTGCAGTTGATCGATACATTGCGTGACAAGGTGGGCCGGGAAAATGTTTGGGTAGGGGCCTGAAAGAGTAAAGCACCAAATCACAATTAACAAACGGCAAACAAGCCCCAATGACCAATGTCCAAAATCCTACCATTAG
>Ga0172369_10005398_pt1 | contig 15744 bp, 15 predicted proteins | sample LakKiv25m_FD_114539 | JGI IMG/M metagenome (GOLD analysis project Ga0172369, IMG submission 114539) | Freshwater microbial communities from Kabuno Bay, South-Kivu, Congo - kab_022012_11.25m | ecosystem: Environmental > Aquatic > Freshwater > Lake | place: Democratic Republic of the Congo...
ACGTCATCTATCCGCGTGGCCGCGACAGCGCGGCCGTGGTACTGCCGGCGATCCTGAGCGCGGAGATCGTGCTAGACGCCCTCGATCGTGCCGCCGAGTAGCGGCGCGCCGCAGACCTTCACCTATTTTGGCGGCCGCGGCGGCTGGGGTGTTTACTGCGGCTCGCGCGATACCGCGACGCGGTGATGAGAAGACACCGCTGTGCCGGTCGTCTCCCGATTGCGCGAGGCTAAGTGGTCCCACCGTGCGGAAGTATCAACTGCTGTCGCCTCAGCGACGGACCGGTAGTGTCGGCGCGGCTCGCGCTCAGCTTCAACGCCGCTGCACCGACACGCTCAAGGTCGGAGGCGGGCTGATTTCTCTCGAATTCGTGTCGGCGGCATCGACGAGCGTCAAGTCGAAGCTGCCACTGGACGTATAATCGGGGCTTCGAAAGGTGCACCTGGCCACGTCGCCCAACCGTATGCCCTGTGCCTGAGCGTTGACCAACGCGACACTGACGGTGTTTCCGGAGGGAGCGTTGAAGGCAGCCATGGCATTGACCAGCGATTCGCACTCGACGTCGCCGCGGCGACCCTGCCAGCCGCCGCACGAGCCGGTGTACAACGCCTGGAACTGGAGTGAGCCGAGCGGTCCGGCACTGGCGACCGAGAACGTCACGTCGTACAGCGGCGCGCTCGGGTCATCGCGGCAGGGATCTGGCTCGTCGCCGCAGGCGACGCTCGGGTCTCCGGGTTGAACGATGCCCCGACGGTCGTCGTGGCAGGGATCTGACTCGTCGCCGCAGCCGCCAGCGGCGAGCGCCGCAACGAGCGTTGCCAGCAGAGCCAGTCGGCTACCGCGACCAACGCCGAGCGCGAAGCCCGACGATGAACGATGAGACCCCGGCGTGCCGCCGTTGGCCGACAAATCACTGCCTCGTCGGTGTAACTTGCTGAGCATCTTCGCCTCCTCTCGCCGCGAGATCGGATCGGCACACTCGCCGGCAGGTTTCCTTCGCACCGGCACTTTATGTACCCCCCCCCGACAAGGCAAAGGCCGCTTACGGCGCGGGCACCTATTCAACGGTCAGTTGCCCCTGCGCACTGCCCCCGGTAGCGAACCGGTCGGAGGTTCTCATGCCGCAACTCCATCCGCCGGCTCCACCGATCTCACACGCGAGAGCATCGACATCATCGGCGACCAGGTCCGCGCCGGCCACGGCTGCCCCCACGAAACCGTGGCGCTGCTACGCCATCATGCTCGAATCCTCCGGTACGACAGACCGGTGACCATCCCGTTCTGCACCGTCACCGAGCACGATGATCTCGTGTACATTGGCAAGACACCCGAGTTCTTCGAAAACGCGCTGCGGAGTTGACAGGCAATTCAAAGCCGTATGGAGCGACCGGCTCCGTTTCTCAATATTGGAGTAGACCGAGGGTCAGGGCCGCCGAACCCTCTGGAGCATCGGAGCAACCCATGTCCAATCAAACCCGCGAAGCCAACGCCGATCAGATCGAGTTCTGGAATTCAATAGCGGGACCGCGCTGGGTGCGGCGTCAGCAGATGCTCGATCGTCAGCTCGAGGAGATCGGTGCGGCCGCCATCGACGCCGCCAATATCTCCACCGGCGATGCGGTAGTCGACGTCGGCTGCGGATGCGGCGACTCGACGCTGGCTCTGGCAGCGCGGGTCGGCGAGCACGGCCGCGTGGTCGGCCTCGACGTCTCGGCGCCGATGCTCGACCTGGCCCGCGAGCGTGCGCGGCGCGCCGGCGCCGCCAACGTCGAGTTCACGTGCGACGACGCCCAGGTCCACGCGTTCGTAGGCGATTTCGACGTCGTCTTCTCGCGCTTCGGCGTGATGTTCTTCGACGACCCGGTAGTCGCGTTCGGCAATCTGCGCAGCGCGCTGCGCGACGGCGGGCGCCTCGCTTTCGTGTGCTGGCAAGCGCTCCCGAAGAATCCGTGGATGTCAGTGCCGTTGATGGCGGTACTGCGTCACATAACGATACAGATGCCGGCTTCCCCCGAGGCCCCCGGCCCGTTCGCACTCGCCGACGCTGCGCGCCTGGAAAAGATCCTGGCGCAAGCCGGCTTCCGTGACATCGCGCTGCGCGGGCTCGACACCGATCTGCTGGTAGCAGGCGGCGGCGACCTCGACGAAGCGGTGGGTTTCGTGCTCGAACTGGGACCGGTCGAGCGCGCGCTCGGCGAAGCGCCGCCGGCTGTGCGCGAAGCGGTGAGACTCGAAGTTCGCGAGGCGCTGGCTGCCCACGCCGGATCGGGCGGCGTGAGAATGCCGTCGTCGGCGTGGATCGTGACGGCGACCAAGTGACGCGCCAGTCTCGCCAGTCGCCAGGCTCGTCGCCGTGCCGACAGCCACGCGGAACCCGGCTCCGCCCTGAACACCAACGCGCCAGAGCACATCCCGGCGCGCCGGAGCGCCAGCCGCGCGGATCGCAGCAGCCGACCGACGGTGCGACACCACACAGCTGACAAAAGAGAGGGCGTCTTGCTGCGCGCGCTGCAACACAAACTGCTGTACTACCCGGCCCGCGACATGCTCGCGGGGCCGGCCGACTTCGGTTTCGAGTACGAGACCGTTCAGGTTCGCACCGACGACGGCGTCACGCTCCACGGCTGGTGGCTGCCGGCGCCGCAGGCGCGCGTCACCGTGCTGTTCTTCCACGGCAACGCCGGCAACGTTTCTTACTGGCTCGAAGCCACGCTCGGCTACCGCGAACTGGGTTGGAACGTGTTGCTTGTGGATTACCGCGGGTACGGACTGAGCGAGGGCTCACCGAGCGAAGAGGGAACCTACCGCGACGCGCGCGCGGCCTGGAACCACTTGACCGCCCAGCGACGCATCGAGGCCTCGAGCATCGTCGTCATCGGCCGCTCGCTCGGAGGCGCAGTGGCGATGGGTTTGATGGAGACGGCGCGCCCCGGCGCGCTGGTCCTCGAAGCCACGTTCACCTCGGTCCCCGACATGGTCGCCCAACTGCTTCCGATCCCCGGCGCTCGTTCATTGTCGTCGGTGCAGTATCCGAGTCTGCAACGGCTGCGCCGCTGCCACACTCCGGTATTGGTCGCCCACAGCCCCGACGACGAGGTGGTGCCGTACTCGCACGGCCGCGCGCTGTTCGAGGCCGCGAACCCGCCCAAACGCTTCGTCGAACTGCGTGCCGGTCACAACGAAGCGTTCTACGTCTGCCGCGACGCCTACCTGACGGCGCTGCAGAGTTTCGTCGGCGAACACCTCACCGCCCGATCGCCCACGATCCGCAACGTTACCTGACCCGGCGGAACCTCGAGTCGGTCGTCGAACGAGGCGGAGACCCGAGCGGAAGCGCGCAAGTTCAGCGCGGCGACGGCGCGGTTGTGGTGCGGCTATACCGCACCGATCGGAGACCCGAGCGGAAACGCGCGAGTTCAGCGCGGCCGCGCCGAACTAATCGGCCGCGTGTTTACCGGCAGTTCGCGTCGAGCGAGAAGTTCGAGGCGGGGTGTAACTTTCCACGTAAGCATCCACCAGCCGACGGATCATGCGTTGGTACTGAGTGTGGTGTTTCTCAGCCTCGGACTTGAAGAACTCAACGCTCTTCTTGCTCAGGGCGAGAGTGACTTTCACCCCTTCTTCACGGAATGCGAGCTGCTCGGGAGGAGGAAGAAAGTCGCGAATGACTTTGACATCCCCCAACGGTTCATTCGTGTACTTGATTTTCGCGCTCATAGATTGCCTTGCCTTTTCGCCAATGACCCGCACCGAAGATACGGATGACACCGCCGCGATACGTGAAACGCACGGTAAGAACGCCGTCCCCGACCGCACCGAAACAGAAATACCGTTTCTCTTCTTCGCCGTGCGTGACGTCCTCGGCTATCACGCGGAAGGGATCGGCGAAGGCGTACTGCGCCAGGGCGAAAGCCACGCCGTGCTTCTGTTGATTCGCGTCATCCTTCTTCCGGTCCCACTCGAACCGCGCCTTCTTCACGCGCCCAGACTAGCACCGCAATGGGCCAGCTGCCATACTCTCATATGGTTAACAGTATGGTTTCATTCACGCCCCGGCAACCTTCCGACCGGAGTCGGCAAAGCGCGACGGCGAGGAATGGCAGCGCCACGCCGAAGAAGAGCAACGCCACCGGCCGCGCCGCATTGAATGCAGAATTTCCGCCTCAGGAGACTCGCCACGGCCTCGGTCCCGTGACATCGTCGGCGAAATTGGAGGTGTCGCGATGGACTTGTCGCTGATCAAACAGCGGGTGATGGAAGGCGACGCGAAGGGAACCGCCGCGGGCATACGTGACGCCCTGGACGCCAGCGTCCCTCCGTTGGCCATACTCGAGCAGGCGCTCATCCCGGGGATGGAGGAAGTCGGCAGGCTGTTCGCCTGCGGCGAGTACTTCGTACCCGAGTTGCTGATTGCGGCGCGCGCGATGTCGTCGGCGGTCGAGATCCTGCAGCCGCTACTGTCCGGCAGCGACTACGCACCGGCCGGAAAGATCGTCATGGGAACGGTTCAAGGCGACTTGCACGACATCGGCAAGAAGCTGGTAGCCATCATGCTCGAGGGCAGCGGATTCGAAGTGGTTGACCTCGGCGCCGACGTGTCTCCCGCGCGCTTCATCGAGGCCGTGGAGCAGAGCGGCGCGAAGGTGGTCGGGCTCTCGTCGTTGCTCTCCACGACGCTGCCGGCAATGGAAGAGACGGTACGAGCGCTGCACGCGGCACGGCCGGCGGGCGGCGTGCGCGTGATGGTGGGCGGCGCGCCGGTCACCGACGAATTCGCGCGGCGAATCGGCGCCGACGGTTACGGGGCCGACGCCTCGGCCGCGGTGGCCGTGGCCCGCCAGTTGCTCGGGATTTCCGCCCGCGCGTAGTCACCGCAACGACTGGAGGCCGCTCCGTCCGAGGGGCACTCTACCGCGCTCGCGCAATGGAGATGTTGCATGCCACGCAAGCCTGACTTCGAGAATCTTCGGCGAACAATCCTGCGCAAGGGACCACCGGGTCCGGTGCCGTTCTTCGAGTTGTTCGCCGACCCCGGCATGGTCGAAGCCGTTCTGGAAGAAAAATTCCCGGTCAACCTGCACCAGTACATCGAGCAGCCGGTACTATCGCTGCCCGCAGACGAACTGCCGGGCCTGATGAAGTCTCTCGACATGTACGTGCGCTTCTGCATCGAGAACGGTTACGATTACGTATTCATGCTCACCGGACTCAGCTTGCAGCGACGGCTGTTGGCTGCCACCGACACCGCCGGTTCGCAGAACTGGCCGGGCGGGCAACGCTACTGGCAGGACGAGAAAGGCGGCCCGATCCAGAACTGGGACGACTTCGAGTCGTATCCTTGGCCCAAAGCCGAAGAGCTCAACCACGCCGCACTCGAATACGTAAACAGCGTGGTTCCGGACGGGATGAAGGTAGCCGCTTTCATGTACGGCGGCGTCTTCGAAAACGCCACGTGGCTGATGGGTCTCGAATCTTTCTCCTACGCGCTCGCCGACCAGCCCGACCTGGTAGCGGCCATATGCCAGCGAGTCGGCGAGTTGGCCACGGCCACCGCTACCAAGGCGGCGACCATCGACAACGTCGAGATGGTGTTCTTGTCCGACGATCTCGGATTCTTCAGCGGCACGCTGGTGTCGCCCGCCGTCATTCGCCGCTACATCGTTCCCCACTACAAGAGAATCGCCGACGCGGTCCACGCCGCCGGCAAACTGGTCGTGTTCCACTCGTGCGGCAACATGTACAAGTTGATGGACGACATGATCGACAATGTCGGTATCGACGCCAAGCACTCCTACGAAGACAAGATCCTACCGGTCGAAGAAGCCTCCCGGCGTTGGGGCGACCGCATCGGCGTCCTCGGCGGGGTCGACATGGACCTGCTCGGGCGCGGATCCGTGGAACAAGTACGAACTCGCACGCGGCAGATCCTCGACGTGTGCGCGGCGCGCGGCACCGGCTACTGCCTCGGCACCGGCAACACGGCAGCCAACTACATCCCGAGGCAGAACTATCTGGCAATGCTCGACGAGGGGCGCCGCTGGAACCACGAGCACTTCGGCACGGAAAACTAACGCCTGTTGAAAATGTCCCACGAGTGCGGAGCTGGCGACGCCTGAGGAGCACGCCCGTCTGCTTGGTCTCGCCCGTCGCCATCTCGGGGCTCGTGCGCGCGAACCCGCTCGCTACGGCGTACTGGAGTACGCCTTCGCTCGCGGCTTTTCGCGCGCGCCTTGCACCTGGACCATTTTGAACAGGCTGCCAGTTAACCATCGCCGCAGGTTTTCGCCCAGAGCTCGGCGTCGAACGGCGCGCGCCGGTGCGAGCAGCGTTTCTGGTTGCACAACTGGCAGTTCTCGAAGCCCGACGAAGACGGATAGAGGATGCCGGAAACCGACTTGTTCGGCACCATCAGGCAGGAACCCGTCAGCACCACACCGATCGAGTCGGGCACGTTGCCGAGGAAAGCGAAGAGATCCCTTTGTTGCTCGATCGGCCAGACGTTGGCCTCTCCCGAGCCCGGATTCATGCTCGCCAGCGCGCCCAGCCCGAAGGTCTCGGTCAGGTGCACGTAGAGGTGAGAGAGTGCCGCCCACAGCGCCATCTCCTTGATCGTGTCGCGGCAGAACTGGCCGAACACGTCGCCGGCCGCCAACGGAATTGAATCCAACTCGGCGCCGCAGGTAGCCACGTACGGAAACACCTGTTCAGCACCTTCGAGATTGATGCGCAGCGCCCGGCTCGCCAGCCTTGCCCGCGTCGCCGCGGCAGCCGGCGGTGCTTTGCGCGCTGGAGGCGGCGGCAACTTGCAACCGTCGACGTCGTGTCCGCCGCTGAGTTCGTCGTAGTCGCCGGCCTCGGCAATCACGATCGCCTCGGGCTCCCTGTCCAGCACCACCGCCGCGCGGTAGAACGCACGCGGGCGCACGACGCGGCCGGCGGCGTCGATGATGGCACTGACTTCGTCCGCGTACTGCGAGCCTCGATCGATGTGCACGGTCGCGAACACCGAGTCCGCGTCGATCTCGAATGGAATGTCGTCGAGGACCTTCATGCAGAACCTGCCAGCTTCGTCGTCGGACGGTGGCCGTCAGCTCTCCCAAGGCAGCGGCAAGCCGAGCTCGCGCAGTTTGTCTTCGCACTCGGCGCGCTCGCGGTTGACCTTCAGACCACTGTCGCCGCGCTCGAGCCAGCCGAAACCTTCGGCCACGCGCAGCGCCGCGTCGCGTCCCTGGGCGTTCCACGCCCGTACGACCGCCTGTTCGAGTCGCGTCAGACTCGACGCCGAGAGGCGGTAGTCGAGGAACGCCTCCCAGGTGATCGGGCACCAGCGCGCGACGATCTGTTCGCCGATCACGGTCGCGTAATCGCGGATCTCGTCCTGGGCGTGGGGATCCATGCGAAGCCTCAGGAAGTGCAGCAGGTTGTGCAGGTTCACCTTCCAGTAGGCCTCGGTGTAGGTCGACAGCGGAAGATCCTTGCGCGCCTGCTCGCGGGCCACGCCGAGTTCGAGCCTTTCCTGGTAGACCGCGCGCGCGAGGCTCTGCAACTCGGCCTCGCGTGCGCTCAGCCTGCTGCCTCGTCGGGTATCCAAGAAGCCCTCGCTACCCTGGCGGTTGCCGCCCGCCTGCATGCGCCAGTCTTGCTCACCGGTACGCTGCGATGCGTCGATCGCAATCGAATAGCGGGTGCTGTACTCGTTGACGGAGTTGTGGGTCACCACTCCGTTGGCGATGAAGTTGTGGTGGGGACCTTCGACTTCGACGTCGTAGGTCTCGCGTTCGCCCACGTACTCGAAGCGCTCGATTCGCACCAGTTTCGCGTAGACCTGTCTACCTTGCAGCGAAAGAGGTTCGATCTTCGATGGCACAGCCGCCGAGATACCGTACCGCCTTTCACTGCTGCCGTCGTCGCGATCAACGAATGCGGCAGCGACCTCCAGACCGTTGACGTAAACGCAGTGCTCTGCTCGGTTCCAGTCGGCCATGCCACCGGACTCGGTCAAGCCGGTCGCCTCGGCGAGCGTGCGCCACCCGTGTGCGAACAGGAAGCGGTGGTCGCGCGTGGCCTCGATGCGCTTGCCGTCCTCGAGAACCATCGCGAACACCGGTTTGCGCCCGTTCTTGTACACATCGACGACGCGGGTGTGGTCGATGCGCAGCGAGTCTTCGTCTAGGTGACGCAGCGGCAGGTCCCGGATGCGGTCTCGGGAGCTACCGGCGTCGCCTCGAGCGTCGCTGCAAGTGCGCTGGCCTGCCGCGTGGAACATCTCCCACAGATCTTCGATGCGCACCTTGCAGAGCGGCTCTTGGCGCCGCACCTCACTATCCGCGAGGTCGAAGTAGAGTTCGGTACCTGCGGCCAGGCACGCGGTGCGATGGCGGATCCACTGGCGCCAACAGTCCATCGGCACGCGCACGTGGAGCTTGATGTCGCACATCTCGAACGGTGTCGTGTGCCAGTGACGCATCAGGTAGCGGATCAGACCGCGGTCCTCGTGCACCTTCTTGGTGCCGCGTCCGTACGAGACCCGCGCGGCCTGCACGATCGACTCGTCGGCGCCCATGTAGTCTACGACGCGCACGAAGCCGTCGTCGAGTACCTTCAGTGGTACTCCCAATATGCCGTCGAGCTCGTCGACCCGCGGTCGCTCGACGCGGCTCGGCCTCTCCTGCGACGTGTTCGACTCTTGCGACTTGCTCACCCGCGCTTCCTCCAACCCTTTTTCGAGGCGGCGAACACTACCTCCGACGCAGTCTTCGAGAAAGAGCCGCCACCGGCCGCGGTGCAGATCTTCACGGCGCCCCGGCAATGTCAGCGCGAGTCTCGCAGCGCGACAGCGGCCGCAACCGGCGCCGCCTCTTTGTCGCCACAGCGAGGATCAGCCATGCTGCGCGGGTGCAGCGAGCGGTAATCGACACGGACATCGAACCCGGCGACACCACGCGTGCGGTAGCCTCGCGACAGCGCCGCGACGGCTGCTGGAACGAGACCCGCGACGAGGTGGCGCGCGAAGAACCACTCGAGATCCAGCTCGGCCCGGCATCACTGGCAGTGATAATGCGCACGCCGGGACACGACCAAGAACTGGCGATGGGTTTCCTGGTTACCGAACGAGTGGTCGGCTCGCCCGCCGACGTCGTGTCCATCAGGCACTGCACCACCACGACCTCGCCGGAGGCCGAAGACAACATCTTGCGCGTGACGCTGGCGCCGCACGTCGTCGTCAACCTGGAAGCGTTACGGCGCAACCTCTACGCCAACAGCAGTTGTGGGATCTGCGGCAAGGCCACCATAGAGAACGTGATGCAGACTGCTGCGCCGCTCGACGATCCTTCGGTGTTCGACGCTTCGCTGCTAGCAAAACTTCCGGCGCGACTGGCCGCCGCGCAGCCGGCCTTCGAACGAACCGGTGGGCTGCACGCCGCCGGTCTCTTCGACGAACACGGCGAGTTGCTCGCCGTGCGCGAAGACGTCGGGCGCCACAACGCGGTCGACAAAGTCGTCGGCTGGGCGACGGCGTCGGATCTGCTTCCGCTCGGCGGGCACATACTGATGGTCTCTGGACGCATCTCGTTCGAGATCGTGCAGAAAGCCCTGGCGGCGCGGATCCCGCTGATCGCGGCGGTCTCGGCACCTTCGTCGCTGGCGGTGGAGATGGCCGAGGCGGCGGGCCTCGGCCTGGTTGGTTTCCTGCGCGGACGGACCATGAACGTCTACGCCAACACCGCCCGCGTGCGCGGCTGAAGCGGGGCACCAACGAGGAGCAAACACGTGGCCATCGTGATGACACACGGGATAACCATAGGCGTTCCCAAAGAGATCAAAGCCGACGAAGCGCGGGTCGGCATCACACCGGCAGCCGCGCGCGAGTTGGTGCACCACGGCCACAAGGTACTGGTGGAAACGCGCGCGGGCCACGCCATCGGACTCGACGACGAGCACTATCGCGAGGCCGGCGCTGCCATCGCATCCAGCGCGGCCGAAGTCTTCGCCAACGCCGACATGATCGTGAAGGTGAAGGAACCGCAGCCGGTCGAGATCGCGATGCTGAGGCCCGGCCAGGTGCTGTTCACGTATCTTCACCTCGCCGCCAGCGCTGAACTCGCCCACGCCGTCATGAGCACCGGCTGCGTCGCCATCGCCTACGAAACGGTCACCAACGCGCGCGGCGGCCTGCCGCTGCTGGCGCCGATGAGTGAAGTGGCCGGACGCATGGCGATACAGGCCGGCGCCCACTGCCTCGAAATGCCCCAAGGCGGACGCGGCCAACTGCTCGGCGGCGTGCCCGGCGTTCCGGCCGCGCGCGTAGTGATCTTGGGCGGCGGCGTGGTGGGCACCAACGCCGCGCGGATGGCGATGGGCCTCGAAGCGCAGGTCACCGTCATCGACAAGTCGCTACCGCGGCTCTACGAACTCGACCTGCAGTTCGGTGCCAAGCTCCATACCATCTACGCCACCGTCGATGCGATCGAAGAGTACGTAACGCAGGCCGACCTCGTGATCGGTGCGGTGCTGGTCCCGGGCGCCGCTGCACCGCAGCTGGTGAGCCGCGACCTGCTGAAGAAGATGAAACGCGGCTCCGTGGTTGTCGACGTGTCGGTCGACCAGGGGGGTTGCTTCGAGAGCAGCCGCCCCACAACTCACAGCCATCCCACCTACGTCGACGAAGGCGTGGTCCACTACTGCGTCACCAATATGCCGGGAGCGGTGGCGCGCACCTCGACGTTCGCACTCAGCAACGCAACGCTACCGTTCACGCTGGCACTGGCGGGCAAGGGCTGGCGCCGTGCGCTACGTGAAGATCCGCACCTGCTCGCGGGTCTGAACGTCTGCAGAAAGAGAATCGCGCACCAAGCCGTCGCCGACGCGGTGGGAGAGGCTTGCGCGGATCCGCAGTCGATGATTGCGGACTGACCCGCTACTCGGGAGGTCTTCCGCTGACCGAACGAGGCGCGTCAGCGGCCGGCAACGAAATCTAGCAACGCGCGGCGGCTGCCGGCCGACAGCGCATCGAAACGGTCACGAGAATTCGCCGCCTCGCCGTCGTGGGCTTCGACTGCATCGAGCAGCGTAGCGACGCTTCCGTCGTGCAGATACAGGCTGCGCTGTCCGATGCCCCACAGCGGCGCCGTGCGCATCTCGGCGGCCGCGGCCGCGCCTTGCACGATGCCGTCGCCGAGCGATCCCATGTCGTGGAGCAGGAAATCGCTGTACGGGTAGAAGCGCACGAACGCGAGTTCATCGACGGTGTGAAGACCGGTCTGCCAACGCGCCACGTGACAGTCGTCGCAGTGAGCGCGCCGGAACAGGTTCCAGCCGCGGCCCCGCGGTTTGCCGGCGTTGGTCGGCGGCGCCAGCAGCCGTGCGAAGTTTGTCACCTTGACGAGGTCGGTGAATCCGTCGGGGCCCACCGCATCTTCCGGGTCCGGCTTGCCTTCGACGGCTTCGCAGATGGCGAGCAGTGCGACGTCACCGCCCGGAGCCGTGGTGCCCGGCGCCAGCGCGTTGGTCAGGCCCATCTCGCTGACCATCGCGTCGGACGAAAACGACAACAGCGTGGCTTCCTGCGACTTCCAGCCGAAGCGTCCCACGCGGGCACGTCCCGGATACTGCACCATGTGCACGCGACCGGAGATCCCATCACCGTCGCGGTCGGCAGGATCGGCCAGAGCCGCGATGTCTTCGTCCGGGACCGCCTCGATCAGGCCTGCGCCGAACATCGGCGTCGTCAGCCTCTGTGCAATGACGTTCGCCTCGGCGGGAATCGCCTCTTGGCATGCGGGATCGATCGCCTGAGATTGCAGCAGCGATCCTCCCATCGAAATCAGCGGGTCGAACGTGCCGCCTTCGCTGCGGCCGAAACGAGTGACCGTTCGTGTCGAGCCTCCTCCGGGAGCCGGAGTGAAGTGGCACGCCACGCACGACTTGTCGTTGAAGATCGGACCGAGACCATCGGCGACGCCGTACTCTTCGACGAACGACGCCAGGCCGTCGTTGAACCAGGTCAGGTGAGCGGGCGACAGCGCCGCTAACGGATCTCCCGGCGCGGCCGCCGCCGTCGTGGCGGCGGCCGCGAGCAGAATCCCGACGAGTTGCTGCGGGAGGCAGCGCATCCGCCGTCTCCCGCAGCGCTCATTGCTGCGCTCGAGTTCCAACCACCGCTCCTACGGCAACGGGTTGGCCCGGTGCAGTTGCAGGAACAGGCAGTCGATCGATGCGGTGCGCGTCGGCTTGCCGTCGCATCCCGCACCGAGACTGACCGCAAGCGGAAGTGGATCCGGACACTTCCCGGCGATCATCGACTTGCGCGTGGTCTCCTGACCCGCGGTCAGCGAGTCTTTCCCCTTGGAGTGGTTCAGCACCATCTTTTTGACGAACTTGTTGCCGTCGCCGAGGATTCCGAGCGCGCACGAATCGGTGAGCGGGCCTAGCGGCGGATTGTTGTCACCGAGCAGCGCTTCCATCGCACCGTCCACCGTGCACTCGGCCACGCTCTGGCATCCCAGCGAGATCTGGCCGAGCCCTTCGACCGCCGTCAAGTCGCACGGATCGGTGCCCTGCTTCGCGCACTTCACCAGCGCGGCAAACTTCTTCTTGATGAACGTGTAGACGTACTTCGGCACATCGTCGGCGCACAGGTTCGGGGAAGGACACTGGGCACGCGGCTCGCTGGTGGTGGAGCCGTCGGACTTGGCGTCGAGTACCGAGCCGTGCCCCTGGACCAGGCCGCCGCCGCCGCTGCGCATATGGTGTCGTCCAGCGCCCGGGTCCTGGATGCAGGCGACGCAGGCGTTGGTGGCGTCGTCGGGACACGGATCGCAGACATCCCCGAATCCGTCGAAATCGCGGTCGTCCTGTCCGGCGTTGGCAAGCCCGGGGCAATTGTCGCTTTCGTTGGCGATCCCGTCGCCGTCGAGGTCCGACTTCACTGCGCAGTCGTCGAGCGGCGAAGCCGGACAGCTGTCGCACAGATCGCCGACTTCATCGCCGTCGCCGTCGGCTTGGTCGGCGTTGGCCACGCTGCGGCAGTTGTCGTGGTTGTCGGCCGCGCCGTCGGCGTCCGAATCGGCGAAGCAGGCGCGGCACTCTCCCGTCGCGTTGCAACTGTTGGTCGCGTCCTGAGGGCAAGGATCGCAGAGGTCTCCGAACACGTCGCCGTCGGCGTTTTCCTGTCCCGGGTTCACGGTCAGCGGGCAGTTGTCGCTGCCGTCGGGAATTCCGTCGCGATCGTGATCGGCGAGCTTGGGGCCGCACTCGGCCGGATCGACGAACTTCGGACACGAGTCGCAGCGGTCGCCTTTGCCGTTCCCGTTGAAGTCGCGCTGGTTGTGATTGGGGACCGACGGACAGTTGTCGACCGCGTCGGGAATGCCGTCGGTGTCGGCATCGGCCCCGGGGCAACTCGTGCAAGCGTCACCGGTGCCGTTCTTGTCCGAGTCTTCCTGCGCGGGATTGGGCGTGAACGGACAATTGTCGGCGCTGTCGAGAACGCCGTCGCCGTCGAAGTCCGCGTTGGGATCGGGATTGGGCGGCGGCGCCGGAAAGCCGCTGCTCCAGAAGCGCGGGTCGTCGGGCTGGTAGACCAGAACCAGTGGAACCGACAGTTCGTACATCTGGTGCGGCGTTGCCGAGTTCGGCGAAGAGCCGAAGCCACCGGCGGCTTCGATTCCTTCCTCGAGGCGTTCGGGCAGCTTGATGCTGTTGACGAACACGTCGAACCCTCCGGTCGCGCAGCCGCCCGCCTGCACCTGGTAGTGGTCGATCTTGTTCAGCTCTTGGACGTCGAAATCGATCGTCGAACATTCCGTCGGGCCGAGCGGCACCGTACCGAGCACGTAGTCGTACATCAGAAACAGTGTCGTGTGACTCGGATTCTGATCGGCGTACACGAAGCTTCCGCCGTTCAGGAACGAATCTCCGGTGATGTCCGACCACTCTTCTATCGGTGCACCAACGGTGCAGTCGGTGAAAGCGCCGTCGACCGTGTGACAGAACGCGCTGGGACCCGACGCGAATGCGGCGGTTCCTGCCACCGTCATCGCTCCGGCAAGCCCCAATGCCGACGAGAGTGCGCCGAGATACCTGGCGCGGTACGAGTCGAGATGAGCCATCGTAGCCTCCTCGCAGCACTCCCGTGCTGCCGATTTCCGTCTTGAACTGTTGCGGCCGTGTTGCGGTTGGCCGGTGGGACTTCACTTAGAGCGCCGATCGACGGTCGTCGTCAAGATGAAAAACGAACTGTGACGAAAAAGAAGTTGACGATCCGCGCGTGCGTCACGCGACGCATTGCAAGTGAGTGAAAGCTCAATTCTGAAGACCGTCGCGTCGCGTTGCGCAGCGGTGCGACGCAAAGCGACGCGATTGCACACGCGATCCTGTGCAAGTGAGTCAACGCTCAATTCAGGGAACGTGCTGCGTCGCCATGCATCGCGCCGGTGCGCAACACGCTCGCGTGCGCGAAGTGAAGTGTTGCAAGTGAGTGAACGCTCAATGCCGGAGAGCGTCGATTCGCTCTTCACCAACGTGCCGCAGGCCCGAGACGTTGCCGTCCCCGTCGAGTTCGCGGCGTCGCGCGACGCGGCCTTCCTTCACAACGCCCGTGATTCATTGTTGTCATTATTGACAGTAACGAGACGCTCGTTTATTGTCGCTTCCGACAGTTTTGGGTAGACGCGGAGGCGACTTGGCAAGACCACGAATAGGAGACCGGCGAAGAGAGGAAATCCTGACGGCGTTCGAGACCTGCGTGGTACGCAAGGGGCTGGAAAAGACGACGCTCGAGGACATCGCGCAGGAAGCCGGGCAACCGCGGCCTCTCGTCCGTTACTTCGTCGGAAATCGTGCAGATCTCGTTTCGTTGCTGACCGAGCGGATCGTCCGCCGCGGTGAGGAACGGCTCGAGACGCTGCGGAAGAAGCGCGCGCAGGAGACCGAGGGAGATGTCGTCGAATGGCTGTTCGAGTCGTTCTTCTCGGACGACTTCAGCAACCGGCTCGTTGCCGAGCTCTGGCACGCGGCACAACGCTCCGACGATCTGAGGCGCAGCGTGTCAGAGGTCTACAGACGCGTGCTGTCGGAAATGGCCAAGCACATCGCGAGAGGGGAATACGGCCAGCGGGCGGATACGTCGCGTGACACCGCTTACGCGCTGTTCTCGGCGAGCCTCGGCGCAACCGTACTGCGCCACCTCGGAGTGCCGCCTCCGCATCGCGGCCGGCACCTGCGCACTCTCCAAGGGCTCACGACCGCGATCGGCTCGAAAGAAAGGGTTATCAAGAAGCGAGGAAGGGTGCGATGAACGGTACACAACTGGCCATCACGAACGCGACATTGATCGACGGCCTCGGCGGAACTCCGGTGGAGCACGCCACAGTGGTGATCGATGGATCGCGGTTCTCTACCGTCGGCCCAGGTAAGTCGATTCCGATCTCCGATGGCATTCAGGTGATCGACGCGTCCGGGCAATGGCTCGTGCCTGGGTTCGTAAACGGCAACGTCCACCTCCTCGACGCGTGGTCGCTGATGATGGGGATAGGCGGCATCGAGTACCTCGCCCGCTACGAGGGCCGGTTCGAAGCCGTGATCGAGGAGGCCGCGCAGGTCGCACTGCGCAACGGCATCACCACTGTGTTCGACACCTACGACGCCGTGGGTCCGGTCTTGGCCGCCCGCGATCGCATCAACGCGGGCAAGACGCAGGGGGCACGTATTTTCGCGGCCGGCAACATCGTCGGCATGGGTGGC
>Ga0172369_10005402_pt1 | contig 15742 bp, 13 predicted proteins | sample LakKiv25m_FD_114539 | JGI IMG/M metagenome (GOLD analysis project Ga0172369, IMG submission 114539) | Freshwater microbial communities from Kabuno Bay, South-Kivu, Congo - kab_022012_11.25m | ecosystem: Environmental > Aquatic > Freshwater > Lake | place: Democratic Republic of the Congo...
AAATACAATCACACGAGAATACATTCTGCTTTAAAAATGTCGCCAAATCAATTTGCACTTTTGGTGCCTAAAAGATATGATTTAGCTAACAGGATTCGTGTGTAAAGAAAGGGGTCCAGTACAATTTTTTATTAACGCCTTCTTTTTACTGAAAATATCTCCTATTTTTAACTTAAAATCAGCATAGATTTCTTCGATCTTTTTTATATTCTCTTCGGCATCCATAAAATGATTATACTATATTAATTTAATATCCTCCATAAAGGAGTTTGAGATTTTTTAAGGTTTTATCTTATTTTGCGATCCAAAGGGCTAAATTGGGCACATAAACAGGCGTCTTAGAATTCATTAGTTCAGTTCTAACATTAGTACAGCGCACCACAATCAAACTTGCCTTGTTTTGGGTATAGTTTTCGCGCGCGGCGCAGAGCGCCGCGAAGACAGGACTTTTGGATATTCTAAAATTTGTCGGTTCCCGAGAGTGAGATTCGAGCCGAAGATTTGTCAGATAAGGTAGTTAAACTAAAGAGTGTTTTTGTAAAGGTTTACCTTAATATGGGGTGATTATTTATTTCAAATGGATATTTGAATATCATTTTTTAATTTAGCCATTTTATTTTTGTAAGATTTTAGTATATGATTACGTCATAGTTAATAATGAACGGTCGATATTATAATTAATATTTTTTAAATAATATGTTAAAAAAGATAATTGGTTCAGTTTTGGTAATTTCGGCCTTAATGGTTGGTTTAGTGGCTTTTGCCCAAAACACTCCAGCTGGTGCAAATCAACCAACGACACTAGCTTGTGTCGCATCCGCGGTCGCTGCTAGAGAAGCAGCTATTCAGTCTGCTTTTGGTACTTTTTCGACTACTATGACTTCTGCTTTCACTAAGAGGGCCTCTGATCTAGCTACCGCTTGGACCATAGCTGATAAAACAACTAGAAACACCGCTATTAAGATTGCTCATACAACATTTCGAGCCTCAAAGATAGAAGCAAGAAAAACATACAACACTGCTAGACAGACAGCTTGGCAACAGTTCTCAGCCGCTAGGAAAGCTTGCAAAGCTCCAGCTACTGGAGAAGACAACAGTGTTGATGCTTTGTAATAAATAAATTATATTAAAAAATAAAATCCTCCCCAAAAACGGGAGGGTTTTATTTTTTATAACATATGAAATACTATAAAAACTTTTTTGCATCTATTTGATAAAGAATGTTTTGTGGTGTTTTTTATAGGTAAAAAAATGCTATAATATGAAAACATGAATTGGTGGAAACATATCTTTAGGAGGCACCAAAAAGACGACGCTGAACTGGATTCTCTCAAGAAAGAGCTTTTTGATAAGCTTTCTGTTTTTGCTCAGAATGAACCTGCATTTGCTCTTGGAGAGCTGGGCTCAAGAGAAGCTGGTTTGAATGACCAAGAAGTAAAAGATCGAATAAAAATTTGGGGGCTAAATACGATTGCTGATGAAAAGAAGACAAATCATTTTTTGAAATTTTTGAAAATACTAAAAGATCCATTAAATTTACTTCTTTCAGTTTTGGCCATAATTTCTTTGGCAGTAGGAGATGTTAAAGCGTTTTCAATAATTATTTTTATGGTTTTTCTTTCAGTAGTTTTGAATTTTTATCAGGAAACCAAAGCATCGATTGCAGCTGATAAATTGAAAGCAATTTTACATACAAAGACAGTAGTTACTCGTAATGGGAAAAAAGTAGAAATATTATCTCGAGAAGTAGTTCCGGGAGATATCGTTGATTTATATTCAGGCACAATAATTCCTGGGGACATTCGATTAATTTCTTCCAAAGATCTTTTCGTAAATCAAGCGACCTTAACCGGAGAATCATTGCCAGTGGAAAAGCATGTTATCGATCAAGTCTTGAAAGAAAAAAATATCATCGAATTTTCCAATTTATGTTTCTTTGGTACTAGCGTAGAAAGTGGAATGGGTACAGCGGTGGTAATCAATACTGGAAAGAATACCTATCTTGGAAGTATTGCTTTTGATTTGGATAACTCAGAACATGTCTCTGATTTTAATAAAGAATTAAAACAGTTTGTTGTTTTGATTATGAAATTTATGGCAGTGATGGTGCCGGCTGTTTTTTTATTTAGTGGAATTTTTAAAGGAAATTGGTTTGAAGCTTTTTTGTTTGCAGTGGCAGTGGCAGTGGGTGTTGCACCTGAGATGATTCCGACGATTGTTGCAGTAAATTTATCGAAAGGTGCTTTTGTTTTGTCCAAAAAGAAAGTGATTGTAAAACATTTAGACGCGATTGAGAACTTGGGGGTGATGGACACTCTTTGTACGGACAAAACAGGTACACTAACAGAAGGGAAAATTGTTTTAGAGAAACACTTAGATATTTATGGAAAAGATAGTTCTGAGGCGCTTCACTATGCTTATTTAAACAGTTATTTCCAAACTGGCTTGAATGACATGATTGACGAAGCAATTTTAAAACACGAAGAAGCAAAAGAAAAATTAGCGATAAAAGATTTCAAAAAAATTGATGAACTACCATTTGATTTTAGTCGTAGGAAAATGTCGGTGATTGTTTCAGACGAAAAAGAAAGGCATTTAATTGTTTGTAAGGGTGCAGTAGAAGAGATCATGGCTAGTTGTACCCAGGTATTGGTTGATGGGAAAACAATACCACTGAAAGAATTTTCTGGAAGTCAAAAGATAACAATAGAAACGACGCTAAATAAAGAAGGATTTCGAGTTATTGCAGTGGCTTATAAAAATATTGATCGAGAACAAAAAGTTTTTTCTATTACCGACGAGGGGGATCTTGTTTTAGTTGGATTTTTAGCATTTTTGGATCCACCCAAAGCGACAGTTCGAGAAACAATTAAAGAATTGGAAGAATTAGGGCTGACGGTAAAAATTTTAACGGGGGATAATGAAATTGTAACCGAAAAGATTTGTCGGGATGTTGGGATCAGCGCAGATAAAATCTTACTTGGGAAAGATATTGAAAGATTTAATGAACTAGAGTTGGCGGAAGAAATAAAAAATGTTTCTGTGTTTGCGAAATTATCTCCTTATGATAAAGAAAAAATAATTAAATGTTTAAGAAGAAATAACCAGGTAGTTGGATTTTTGGGTGATGGTATTAATGATTCGCTTTCCTTGATTGCTGCAGATGTGGGTATTTCAGTAGATACGGCGGCGGACATTGCCAAAGAATCTTCTGATCTTATTTTACTTGAGAAAAGCTTATTGGTCTTAAGAGATGGAATTAAAGAGGGGAGACGGATTTTTGATAATATTATTAAATATATCAAAATGGCAGCCAGTTCTAACTTTGGAAATATGTTTAGTGTTGTTGGTGGAAGTATCTTTTTGCCGTTTTTACCGATGTTACCAGTACAGATTTTAGCGAATAATATGCTTTATGATTTTTCACAAATGACTATCCCGACCGATAAGGTGGATGAGGATCATTTATTAAAGCCAAAAAAATGGAATTTTAAAAATATCAAAAGATTTATTCTCTTTTTTGGACCGATCAGTTCTTTGTTTGATTATGCTACTTTCTTTGTAATGCTTTATGTTTTTCATGCTTGGGGCAATCCTTCGCTTTTCCATACTGGTTGGTTTGTGGAATCACTTTTAACTCAAACACTGATTGTGCACATTATTCGTACTAGTAAAATTCCTTTTTTCCAGAGTTTTGCCAGTTGGCCTTTGATACTCTCTACTATTTGCGTGATCGGAGCAGGGATTTATCTGCCATTTTCGCCACTAGCAGGAGCCTTAAAGTTGGTTCCATTACCACCACTCTATTTTGGTCTATTGCTAATTGGTCTTATTTTGTATTTCTTAATCACTCAATTCTTAAAAGTTTGGTTTATTAAAAAATATGAGTGGATTTAATATATCAAAGCCACATTTTGCTTTAAAGATTCAATGTTTTTTGGTATAATTTATACATGAAAAGTAAAAATTTTCCAATAATATTGCTGGTAATTTTTAGTTTAATTCCGATTATACGCTGGGCATCTTTAGAGCCATTGGCCCTACGTTTTACTGATTTTAATTCTACAATGACCTCATTTGGTCAAATTACTGGGCTACTTGGCATGACTTTGTTTGCCCTTAATCTAATTTTAAGCAATCGAACTAGATTTTTTGATAAGCTCTTTTCCGGGTTACATCATTTTTACAACTTTCATAAATGGCTCGGCTCTCTTTCTTTTTCACTGCTTTTATTCCATCCATTATTTTTAGTAATAAAATATCTAAGTATTTCCACTTATGAAGCAGCCTTATTTCTTTTGCCGAATGGATACAACCTAGCGGTGACTTATGGAATAGTAGCGCTTCTCGGTATGATTATTCTTTTGGGGATTACTTTATATTTTAAAATAAAATATCACCTCTGGCGCTTTTCACATAAATTTATGGTGGTGATATTTATTTTTGCAATATTACATTCTTTTTTGATTTCAAGCGATATTTCACGAGACATGTTCTTGCGTTATTATATTTTATTTTTCTCCCTGGTGGGGCTTTCCCTAGGGTCTTACCGTGCATTTTTTAGACTTTTATTTAATAAAGATTATGAATTTACTGTAAAGAAGGTAAATGTCTTAAACGATAATGTGCTTGAAATCGAGCTTGCTCCTACCAAAGAAACCATGCAATTTTCCTCAGGACAATTTATTTTTATTCGCTTTGTTGGAGTTGGGATAAGTTCTGAACCGCATCCGTTTTCGATCTCCTCCGCTGTCTCGGAGAATAATATAAAAATAGCGATCAAATCGCTGGGTGATTTTACTAGTTCGCTTGGGAACGTGAAAGCAGGAACAATCGCGAAAGTTGAAGGACCATTTGGTAATTTTTATGAGAACAAGGATAAAAAAGAAATTTGGATTGCGGGAGGAGTTGGGATTACCCCTTTTCTTTCCATGGCTCGAAGCTTGAAGGAAACCAATAAAGAAATAAATTTATTGTATTGTTTAAAAAATAAAAATGAAGCTGTTTTTCTGAATGAACTGGAGAAAATTTCTTCTGAGAAGAAAAACTTTAAAGTATTTTCTTGGTTTTCGGAAGAAAAGGGATTTATTACTGGTGAGGCAATAAGACAGATAAGTAATGATGTAAAAAATATGGATATTTATTTATGTGGTCCACCAGTCTTTATGAAAATGCTTCAAAGTCAATTTATAAAAATGGGAGTCGAAAATAAAAACATCTATTTTGAGGAATTTAATTTTTTATGAAAAAAATAACCACTGTGTCTTTGTTTATATTTTTTTGTGTCGTAACCGCTATTCTTACTGCTGGGCTTGTTTTTTACCAAAATAAGAAAAGTTCCAATTTGGGAGTGAGTACAAACACTAGTACCCAGAAAGATCTTACTAAATTAATTGCAACTGGAGTTCAAACACTTAGTCTGGTAGAGATCGGGAAACACAACACTCAAAATGATTGTTGGCTTTTAATCAGTGGTAAAGTTTATGATATTACGAGTTATTTTGGAAGTCATCCAGGTGGTTCGGGCACAATGGTTGCTACTTGTGGAAAAGATGCAACCGATGCTTATAAAACAAAGGATCCTTATGCCACAACCGCTGGGAACAACACTGCGCACTCTACTCGAGCTCGCAATTTACTGGATAATTATTATCTTGGAGATTTAAATCAAAAGATAGACCAAAAAATAATTGAACAAAATATCCAGAAAATAAAATCAAACCCTTTGCCTCCAAATACTGGCAGAGGAGATGATGAATATGACGACTAGGGATTTGTTGTTTCCGAAATAATATGTTATGATTAAGACGAGTTAAAAAGAGCCTGACGGCTTTTTTTAATTGATACTAATAAATTTATGGAAATTAGAAATATTGCAATTATCGCACACGTGGACCACGGCAAAACAAAATTGACCGATTCTTTAATGAAACAGAATGGGGGGTTAGAAGAGGGTGCTTCAATGGATTCAAATGATCTTGAAAAAGAACGCGGTATCACTATTTATTCAAAGAATACATCAATATATTATAAAGGTACTAAAATAAACATTGTAGACACTCCCGGACACGCTGATTTTGGCTCTGAAGTGGAACGGGTGCTTCGGGCGATCGATTCGGTTCTTTTGTTGGTGGATGCAGTAGAGGGGCCAATGCCTCAGACCAGATTTGTTTTGAAAAAGTCTTTAGAGCTTGGATTAAAACCTATTGTGGTTATAAACAAAATAGACAAGAAGGCGGCTGATCCACATCGTGCCCATGAAGAAGTTTTGGAGTTATTTTTTGAACTTGGAGCAAGTGAGGAACAAGCGAATTTTGAGACAGTTTATGCGATTGGACGAGAGGGAATTGCTAAAAGAAATTTACAAGACGAATCAAAAGACTTGACCCCTTTACTTGACTGCATTTTAGAAAATGTTCCCCAGGCGTCTTTAAACAAAGATTTGAAAATGTCCGCTCAAGTTTTCAATTTGGGTTATGATAATTTCTTAGGAAGATTGGCAATTGCTCGAATTTATTCTGGGAAAATTGCATCTGGCAGCCCAGTTTTTGTAAAAGGAGAAAACGGAACGAGAGTTGGCAAAGTGACAAAACTTTTTACTTTCGAAGGAGTACAGAGAAAAGAAGTATTTGAAGCAACTTCCGGAGACATTGTACTTATTTCTGGCATTCCAGATATTTATATCGGAGAGACAATTTGTGAAGACGAATCAGTGGAACCGATGCCCCATATTGCTATTGATGAACCCACGATTTCTCTAAATTTCTTAGTGAATGATTCTCCTTTTGCAGGGCAGGAAGGAAAATTTGTTACTTCTCGACAGATAAAAGAAAGGCTCGAAAAAGAACTTGAAATGAACGTGGGACTTAAAGTTGATTTTTCACCGGAACAAAGTAAGGGAAAATCCGGCCCGAGTTTTTTTAAAGTTTACGGACGAGGTGAATTACATATTGCGATTTTGCTGGAAAATATGCGTCGAGAAGGTTTTGAGATGCAGGTGAGTCAACCCGAAGTAATTATTAAAGAAAAGGATGGAATAAAGACTGAACCTTTTGAAGAATTAATTATAGATGTGCCCAATGAATCGTCCGGTTCAGTAATTGAAAAGATTGGCAAACGTCGAGGGATTATGAAAAATATGACTGAGAAAGAAGGTATCTCCAGGATTGTTTTTGATATTCCTACTAGGGGACTTTTGGGTTATCGCGGGGAATTTATTATTGACACTAAGGGGGAAGGGATTATGTCTTCTAGGGTTTTAGGTTTTCAAGAGTTTGCGGGAGAAATAAAGAAAAGAGAATATGGATCAATGGTCTCAATGGTGTCTGGAAAGGCAGTTGCTTTTGCCCTTGCAAATTTACAGGAACGTGGTATACTATATATTGGGCACGGAGAAGAAGTATATGAAGGAATGGTCATTGGTAATGTTTTAAAGGGGAATGATCTTTCAGTCAATCCCACTAAAGGAAAACAGCTTACTAATATGCGTGCTTCTGGCACTGACGATGCCATTGTATTAAACCCAGCCTTCATCTTGAATATTGAACGGGGATTGGAAGTTATGGGAGATGATGAATATCTCGAAATTACTCCCAAAAGTGTCCGGCTTCGAAAAAAATATTTAACCGAGCTCGAGAGAGTCAGGATGAGCCGTCAAATAAGCAATTAACATTTGACATCAGTTCGACAATATGTATAATTAAAAGGTAAATAAAATATTATTAGTTAAGTTATAGAAAATTATGTCAACTATATCATTTAAACCAAAACAAGTTACCAAAAAAATAACCTCTCACCTTCACGACCGAGCAAACGATGTCATTATGAATCGTTTTGGTTTGAATGCTGACGCGGAAAGAAAAACTTTAGAAGAAATTGGAAAGAAATACAACATTACTCGAGAGCGAGTAAGACAAATTGAAGAAGCAGCCCTTGCTTTGATCAAAAAATCAGAAGCTTATAAAGAAGAACAAGGAGTTTTTGAAGAATTGAAACAAGTAGTGCATTCTCTTGGTTCTATTGTCGCAGAGCACGAGCTTTTGCCTCATATATCAAAAGATAAAGCCACCCAAAACCACATTCATTTTTATTTAGTCTTGGGCGATTCTTTTAAGAAGCATCGTGAAGACAATCATTTTCATTCTCGTTGGAGTGTGGATGATGAGATGGCACAAAAAGTACATGATTCTTTAAGGAAACTTTATGTCAGTTTGAAAGACGAAGATTTGATTAGTGAAACCGAAATGATCAAGAAGTTTTTTGAACAGATGAAAGATATAGCGGAACAGTATAAAAATGAAGAAATCGTAAAGCGTTGGCTTTCAATGTCCAAGACCATTTCTAAAAATCCATTGGGAGAATGGGGAAAAGCAACTTCTCCAAATATTCGTACTCGGGGAGTGAAAGATTACGCATTTCTCGTAATGCGACGTCATGGTTCTCCAATGCATTTTCGGGAAGTAGCAGACAATATTTCAAAAACTTTTCACCGAAAAACGCATTATGCTACCTGCCATAATGAATTGATTAAAGACTCTCGCTTTGTGTTGGTGGGACGTGGTATGTATGCACTTGCTGAATGGGGTTATAAAGCAGGATTTGCCCGGGAAATTATTCGGGATATCTTAAAAAGAGAAGGACCGCTTTCCAAGGAGCAGGTAGTAGAAAAAGTAATGAAAGAGAGATATTTCAAGAAAAACACTATTTTAGTTAACCTGGTTAATCCGAAATATTTCAAGAAAAACAAGAATGGACTTTATACTTTAGTTTAAAAAACCAATCTTCCCTAAAACCCTATCGCTCTCAAGCGATGGGGTTTTACTTTGATGTTACTTTGTATTAAAATATAGAGCATGGGGCAGATTCTTTTATTTATTGCTACTTTTGTTTTTAATATTATCTTATGGCTTTCTCCTCTGATCGGGACAATTCTATTTGGTGCGATTGCTTGGAAACTTTGGATGCACTATATCCAACAGGATTTTATTTCTGGAATTGATTATACTTTGCTTGAAATTATTCCTCCGAGAGATGTGCTTCGATCTCCGAAAGGCATGGAATTGTTCTTTTCCAATGCTCTTTATCATAAAAGCAGAAAAGGAGGGGTAGAAGAATTTTGGCAAGGGGCTGTGTGGTTTTGGTTTTCACTAGAGATTGCTTCTATTGATGGGCAAGTTCATTTTTATATCAGGACCCCAACTCGAGTCAAGGGGCTAATTGAAACTCAAATGTATGCGCAGTATCCCCAGGCCCAAATAAAAGAAGTGGAAGATTATACTTTGGCAGTTGATAAAATTACTAAAGATAGTGAATATAACCTCTGGGGTTGTGAATTTAAGTTAGCCAAGCCGGAAATTTTCCCGCTGAAGACTTACGTTGATTTTGGCCTAGATAAAGACCCGAAAGAAGAATTCAAAGTGGACCCTATTTCCGGATTAATTGAACTTTTTGGTTCGATAAAAAAAGGAGAACAGATGTGGGTTCAATTTGTCATTCGACCTGACCATGTAAAACAATATCCCGACAAAGGTTCTTGGTTTAAAACCCACGACTGGGTGAAAGAGGGAGAAGTTCAAATAATGAAAAAATTAGGCCCCTATACCGCAGTAAAAGACGAAGGACAAAGAATTGAAACTCGTGTGCCTACTTATTTGGATGGTCTTATTAAGAATGCAACAGCCAAAAAGACAAAAATTGGTTTTGAAACTGGGATTCGAGCCTGTTATGTAGCGAAAAGAGAATGTTTCGATATGGGAAGTAGAAGGAGTATGCGTTTGATGTTTCGTCAATATGCCGCTCCCAATTCCAATGAACTAGAGCGTTTTAATTCAACCCAGGCAGATGCACTTTCTTCAAACCTTTTCCAATCTTTTTTTATGCTATCGCCGGCCACGGTTATTCGACTTTCAAATAGAATGCTGGAAGAATTTCGAGAAAGAGCTTTTTATTACCTACCATTGAGACATCATATTTCAGGATATATTCCTTGGCCTTTCTCTCCTTTTATTTTCCCAAAGTATTTTCATCATCATACTTATATTTTAAATGTTGAAGAATTGGCTACTTTGTGGCACTTCCCAGGTCAGACCTTGAAGGTCCCAACTTTGGAACGTATCGAATCCAAAGAAGCATCTCCTCCTACCAATTTACCTACCTAACATTATATGGAAAATTTCCCCCTATCAAATAATATTCCTCCCGACCTAACTGAGAGTCCTGGGCCCGACTTTTTCAAGAGAACGGTGTTTTTTTATATGCTCGGGATAATATTATTTTTAATATTCGGTTGGTATTTTCTGATTAGTGCTCCGAATAATTTTCCGGAAGGAGCCATTGTTAGCATTGAAAAAGGAGAAAATTTAAAAGGATTGTCATTTAATTTAAAAGAACAACACCTGATTCGTTCCAGAATTTTTTTTGAAGCTTTTGTTATTTTGTATGGGGGAGAAAAACATATTGCCTTGGGTGACTATTGGTTTAAAAATAAATTATCGGTTATCGATGTTGCCGAGAGGATAGTAAAAAAAGATCGCCAATTAGCTTCTATTAAAATAACCATTCCAGAAGGATACGATCTTGCCCAAATTGCGGAACTAGCCTCTCTGAAATTAAAGAATTTTAATGCGAAAAATTTTTTAGCGAAAGGACAAGAAGGATATCTTTTTCCAGATACTTATTTTTTCTTTTCAACTGACACGGAACATGATGTTTTAAAAATCATGTCTGAAAATTTTGAGAAAAAAATAAAGCCTTTACAAAACAAAATTGCTTCATCTTCAAAACTCGAGAATGAGATAATAGTTATGGCTTCTTTAGTTGAAAGAGAGGCAAAAGGGGACACTGACCGAGGATATATTTCCGGTATTTTATGGAATCGGCTAGCTAAGGGAATGCCTTTACAAGTTGATGCAAACCCGGAAACTTATAAGATGAAAGGTTTGCCCGCAAATCCAATCTGTAATCCAGGGATTGAGGCAATCAGGGCATCTATTTCTCCAGTTGGTTCTTCATATTTGTATTATTTACATGATAAAAATGGGACGATACATTTTGCTCGTACTTTCGAGGAGCATAAAATAAATAAAGCAAAATATTTAAAATGAGTCCCGTTAGAAATTCAAAGAACATGTTATAATGATAATGTTTATTAATTATAATTTCTAACGGGATGAGAAAACATAATTTAGCTTTTATTGATATTGAAACTACTGGTTTAAACGTACTTCGACACGAAATTCTTGAAATTGGTTGTGTGATTACCGATCATAAATTAAAAATCCTAAAAGAATTTGAAATGAAAATTAAACCGGAATTCATTGAGAACGCGGATCCGATAGCCCTGAAAGTAAATCATTATAATGAAAAAGAATGGAGTGACGCCCCGTCACTCGATAGGGCGTTGCGGGCATTTTCCGTAAAGGTAAAAAATTGTATTATGGTAGGTCAAAATGTAGCTTTTGATTCTGGTTTTTTGGAGTATAATTTTGCTAAATTAAAAATGACGAATACTCTACATTATCATCGACTAGATACTATTTCGATTGCTTGGGCAAAATTACATCAAAATATTGAGTTTGAACATTTTTCACTACGCGAAATGTGCAAATATTTCGGCATTCAAAATGAACGCCCTCATAGTGCGCTCTCGGACGCTCGAGCAACCTATGAACTTTACAAAAAGCTAATGAATTTGTAAGCTTCTGTTATGAAAAGAAAAACGGTTTTTGTTGGCATGTCAGGCGGGGTAGATTCGAGCGTTTCGGCAGCAATTCTAAAAAAACAAGGCTATAGAGTAGTGGGTGTTTTCATTCGAACTTGGCATCCAGACTTTTTAGCATGTAATGAAGAGGCGGAACGGATGGATGCAATGCGAGTCTGCGCCGAGCTCGATATCCCTTTTTTGACTTTTGATCTTCTGGATGTGTACAAAAAAGAAGTAGCGGATTACATGATATCTGAATACAAAATGGGTCGAACACCGAACCCAGATGTGATGTGTAATAAAGAAGTGAAATTTGGAGCTTTTTTGAAAAAGGCAATTTCTTTAGGGGCAGATTATGTGGCGACCGGACATTATGCACGAATTAAAAATATTTCTTCCAATTTTTCGTCCCTGCGCCCTTCCCATGGATACATGGGTGGGACCCTCGGAAAGCTCAAAATAGAAAGAAATATTTTAAATTTGCATAAGGGAAGTGATCCGGCAAAAGATCAATGTTATTTTTTGTGGACATTGAAGCAAGAACAACTTTCAAAAATACTTTTTCCAATTGGACATTTAAAGAAGGTAGAGGTTAGAAAATTAGCAAAAAAATTTAAACTACCAGTAGCTGAAAAAAAAGATAGTCAGGGTATTTGTTTTTTGGGGGCAGTAGATTTGAAGGATTTTTTGAAACACTACATTAAAGAAAAAAAAGGCAAGGTAGTCCTTGTCCCGAGCAAGACTGAGGGAGAGAAAGTAATCGGCTATCATGACGGTGCTGTTTTTTATACTTTAGGAGAGCGCCATGGCTTCACTATCACTACCAAAACCGAGAATGATAAACCATATTATGTTGTTGGGAAAGATATAAAGAAAAATATTTTATATGTATCCGCTGACAAAAATTCCGGCGCAAATAATTTTCTTGAATCTGTGCCCTCGGAGACAGAAGGACAGGGAACCCACACGATTCTTAAAAATTCTTCGCGCCAAAATTTTAAGATAAAAGATATAAACTGGATTCATAATGCTCCGAAAGAAAATAAAAATTATACTGCTCAGATTCGCTATCATGGCGAATTGCTTCCATGTAGAATAAAAGATATAAAGTCAAAAGAAATAAAAATAATTTTTGAAAAACCAATTTTAATTGCCTCCGGGCAATCTTGTGTTGTTTATGATAAGAATGTTTGCTTGGGTGGGGGGATCGTTATATAATATATTTATCATGGAACAATTTTTTATTCAAAACAATGAGTTGATTTTAAGATTAATTGTAGCGGTCATTTTGGGTATGTTCGTCGGAGCAGAACGTTTTTTGGTACACAAAGAAGCAGGAATTAAAACCCATGCTCTGGTTTCAATGGGTTCTGCTCTCTTTATAATAATTTCTGAAATGATGGTTCAAAAGTACGCAAATATTGGAGGATTTGATCCGATGCGTATGGCTTCTCAAATTGTCGTTGGTATAGGATTTTTGGGGGCTGGTTCCATTATCTTACAAGGAACTCATCTAAAAGGATTAACAACGGCGGGTGGACTTTGGGTGACAGCTGGAATAGGAATGGCAGCTGGTTTTGGTCTTTATGGACTGGCAGTAATTTCAACAATTTTAATCCTTTTCATTTTAATTATTGTTTATGTAATCGAGAAGCCGCTTTCCAAAATATCCGAGGAGAATATTCGTTCTGGTAAAAGCGATATCTAGTTTATAGTGGTGTTTTTTGGTTTTTCTGCTAAAATCTAATTAATGCGATCAGATGAAATAAAATCTAGGTTTTTGAGATTTTTCGAGAAAAGAGGACATGCTTTTGTTCCCTCGGCGTCTTTAGTGACAACAACAGAGGCAGGAGCAATGGATGCAACCCTTTTTAATACTGCCGGAATGCAACCTTTTGTGCCGTATCTTTTAGGCGAGCCTCACCCAAAAGGAATGCGTTTGGTTAATGTCCAAAAATGTTTAAGGACGATAGATCTTTCTGAGGTTGGCGACAGAACTCACAACACATTTTTTGAGATGTTAGGTAATTGGTCGCTCGGGGATTATTTTAAAAAAGAAGCTATCACTTGGAGTTATGAATTTTTAACTTCTAAAGAAGAAGGCTTGGGGCTTGATGTAAAAAGACTTTATATAACTGTTTTTGCCGGGAACGAAAAAATCGAACGAGACAATGAATCGGTAGAAATTTGGAAATCACTAGGTATTCACGATACCCGAATTTACTATAAAAGCTCAAAATCAAATTGGTGGAGTGCGGGATTAAATTCTCCCGCTGGTCCTTCGACCGAAATGTTTTATGATATAACCGGAGAACTTGGTGATATGAGTCAGGAAGAGTTTGAAAAAAGAGAAGATGAACAAAAAGTTGTTGAAATTTGGAATGATGTTTTTATGTCGTATAAATTGGTGAATGGAGAAATTGCCGGCGAACTTCCACAAAAAAATATAGATACCGGAGCGGGGCTAGAGAGAATTACAACTATGGTTCAAGGGAAACGAGACAGTTATGAAACAGATTTGTTTTTACCAATAATAGAAAAGATTGAAGAATTATCAGGACTTTCATATGGAGACAAGGCTGATGAAGAGTATATCCAAAAAGGAAACCATTGTTTTTTGGATACCAGAAAACAAATGAGAATTGTGGCGGATCATATTCGAACGTCAGTGTTTATTATTTCTGATGGAGTGGTACCCTCGAATACAGGAAGAGGGTATATTCTACGCAGGGTGCTTCGTAGGGCGGTAAGACATTCCGATTTAATATCCCTTAAGCATGGTGCATTACTTACTCTGGCAAAAGTTGTGATTGAGGAATATAAAAATGTTTATCCGGAACTTTTGAAAAACGAAGATATAATCAAGAAAGAAATTGAGGAAGAAGAAACTAAATTTAGACAGACACTAGAAAAAGGATTGAAAGAGTTTGAAAAAGGGACAGATCCTTTTATCCTTTTTACCACTTATGGTTTTCCAGTAGAACTAACAGAAGAATTAGCAAAGGAAAAAGGTGTCAGTATTAACCTTGATGATTTTAGTAAGAAAATAGAAGAGCACCAGAAACTTTCTCATACTGCTTCGGCGGGTATGTTTAAGGGTGGTCTTGCTAATCATAATGAAAAAACAATCAAGTTGCATACAGCACACCATTTACTATTGGCAGGGCTCCAGGCAATAATGGGGGAAGAAGTAAAACAGCGTGGTAGTAATATCACCGAGGAGCGATTGCGGATGGATTTTATTTGCAGTCACAAACTTACTGATGAAGAAAAAAATAAAGTTGAGACTTGGGTAAATGAACGAATCAAGGAAAACTTAAAAGTTGTGAAACAGGAAATGCCACTTGAGGAAGCCAAAAATCTAGGAGCGGAGATGGAATTTGGAGCAAAATATCCGGAAATGGTTACTGTTTATTTTATTCAGAGAGAAGATGGAAGCATTGTCTCAAAAGAATTTTGTGGAGGACCACACGTAGCTAATACTGGAGAGTTGGGAACTTTTAAAATCTTAAAAGAAGAAGCAGTTTCTGCGGGGGTGAGGAGAATCAAAGCAGTCCTTCTTTAGTTTTCCTGATTTGTGATATAATTATAATATGGGTATTTTTCTTGGTGCAAAAAATAAAGATGAACTTGCCTTAGTTTTTGACCTTGGTTCTTCTTCTGTTGGTGGGGCCCTCTTTTTAATGCAAAAAAGTGGAGTGCCTAAAATGATTTACTCAATTCGAGAACCAATTGGGCTGGAAAAAAGTATTAGTTTCGATCGATTTTTATCTTTAACTCTAAAATCACTTGATCAAGTGTCAAATAAAATATGTTTAGCTGGATTGGGTGCTCCTAAAAAAGTTTTTTGTGTTATTTCTTCACCTTGGTATGCTTCTCAAACTCGAAGTATTGTTTTGAAAAAAGATACACCTTTTATCTTTACTCCCAAACTAGCAAATGAATTAACTCAAAAAGAGATTGGTATTTTTGAAGAAGAATGTAGGGAAAAGTATACGCATGATAGTAATAAAGTTACCTTAATTGAATTAAAAAATATGC
>Ga0172369_10005403_pt1 | contig 15741 bp, 16 predicted proteins | sample LakKiv25m_FD_114539 | JGI IMG/M metagenome (GOLD analysis project Ga0172369, IMG submission 114539) | Freshwater microbial communities from Kabuno Bay, South-Kivu, Congo - kab_022012_11.25m | ecosystem: Environmental > Aquatic > Freshwater > Lake | place: Democratic Republic of the Congo...
CCGTAATACAAGCCAGATCTATCCTGATGCAGCGGATTTAAAACTGGAACTAAGTCTAAATGAGGGTGGAAATGAAATTATCGATTTGCGACAGTTAGAGCGATTTTTATCAAATTTCCAAAATAGTTTACCCACAGTATTTTGGTATCGAACGCAGGTGGTCTATCGTTTTTATCGGATTGTGCGTGATGATGTTCAGCAGCGTTATGTGATCCACTTTTATCTGAGCTTTAACCGATTACTCTATTCTGATCCTTTGGGATATTGCAATGATAGCAGAGAGCACTGGATGAGAGCGACTGGATATCTGGGCACATGCGTTTATCCAGAAATGCATCATCAGCTTTCCGATGCTGATGCACAAAAAGCGCTGAGGATTGATCGGATTATGCCAGAAGAAGCGGGCTGTCCTTTGGGTGCATTAAATAGCATGCCGGAGAATCAAACGGGTCAGTTTGGGCTTCCGAATAGAATCTGCATTTACCCTAAAGGATTTAAATGGTTTGATGGAGCACCTGTACGGCGCTGAAAATTTATATGAGTGTCCTGCACTTGCTTGACGCTCTACATTGCGCAGATTATCCTTAACCTGCTGACCTACATTGTCAGCGGGTTTTAGCAGACCCATTTACACACAAGCACATCAAAAAAGTAATTTTTTGGTGGCGAACTCGTTCGTTCCTCCTCCGTTGCGGTAGGGCGAGGGAGGGACGCCTTGTGCGTGCTGATTCTTGTGTGTCAGTCTGCTAACCCTCTCTCGTTCTGCCACCATTATTTAGCAGTAATTTGGTAGAACTCTTTCACACAAGGAGTACGCCATGCGCTTACATCAAGACCGTCTTTTATATTTCTCTTTTTTCATGTTTGTGCCGTTGGGTGATTAGACCTGACGCTGTGCAGTCAATGCATAGCTGTGTCCATGACTTTCTAAGAATAAAACTTTTTCAAGTACATATTACCGATATGAAGATGAATCTCTCATGCTGTTTTGAGGGTCATAGATCCATGTGCTTTATCGTCTATAACACTTCAAAAAAACATTGATATTCATTCCAACATTCATGCATGGGGAGCACTGCGTCTGATTAAGACCAAGACCAGTGATGCCTATAAAAAGAGAAAATGATGATGTTTAAAACCTTCCTAAAAACGACCCTGATTTCATCACTACTTGCAGGCGCATCATTGGTGCAGGCAGGCTGGTTTGCACAAGCCAGTGAATCCTACCTTGTTCAAGCACGTCATACAGGCGGTGAGGTTTATCAATGTCTTTATAAAACCAATCCTGGTAACCGTGGTTGGCGTAATTTCACGGTGAACTTTCAAGGTGGTTGTCCACGTTTTGTTCACTTTAATGCGCAGAATGGTCAAGTCACTGTGCCCAACTAAATGAGGGGAACATTCAAATGAACCCAAAAACCATCTTGGGCTTGGCGGCAATCTTAGCCCTGACCTTGATCAGCATCGCAGGCTTCTACTTCTTTAGCCCTAAACACGCAACTGAAAAAACGGTTCCAGCCAGTACTTCTGAGGTCAGCTCTGCACAACCTTTAGAATCCGCCAGTTCAGAAGCAGTATCCACTGAGATTGCAGCAGCAGAAGTGGATGGGATCGATGTCAAAGAATTGACCACGGGAAGCAAAAGTCTGAGTCCATCAGACCATGAGCCTGAGCTGCTGAGTTTTGAGTTTGATCAAAAACTTAAGGCTGTAGATACCTTACTATCGATGCTGCCTTATGATGAACTGCCTGAATTTGAGCGGGACAATATAGACAAGTATCAAGGCTATATCTTTGCCAAAGCCGCAAAAGATACAGGCAAATCAGTGCAAGACTTTAGCTTGCAAGAACATGGCGCACTGGAGTCGGAGCAAGCGGGTAATCGCTACTACGTTTATAAATTTGATAACGGCACAGACTGTGAAATCCATCTGGCCAGCATTGACTTAAATACAGGCGATTATGGCGTGAGCTATAACTACTGCTAAGGATGAACTTGATGAAGCAACTTTTAAAACCCTTGCTCTTCGCAGTGACTACAACGACAGGCATCATGTTGAGTGGCTGTAATGCTGGCCTTGATCCAAACACGTTTACGGTCGAACTCGATGTAATTGATACCAGTAATTGGTATGCCCAAAATCAATCCGCTACGGTATTGACCATCCGTTCCAATATTGCAGAGCCTATCGATGTCAGCCATGTTTCTGTCAATCATGGACAATGTCGTTATGAAGGCTATCGTCGATCATTGGAATATCCGCAGCATTTTAAGATGGGGCAACGTTTAAGACTAAAATTAACAGACTGTAGCTACAGTAATGTGGTGCAGGTTGATGTCGAAACAGATAAAGGCACTGCAAGCTATAGCTTTCAATAACCGTCTTGCATTCTAAATTTTAAAACACAGCATTTAAATTTAGATGAAACACCAAATCAAACCGTGTCCTCAATGGGCACGGTTTTTTTATGTCCTCAATTCGCTCTTCGCACTGAATTCATTTCGCAAGGAATACCCATGTCTTTTATTCGATGTCCCTACTGTCAGTCTACCCAGGTCAGACAAACCGATTCAGGCAATGCGCATGCCAATTATTTTGAGCAACTACAACGTTGTATCTCACCAACACAGATGGCGATGTTTGGCATGCAGGTCGCTCGCAAGTCAGGCTTTTCACCGCTCTTCGGTGCAGCTGTTGGTGTAGTGGTGGGTGGCGTACTGGTGGTGGTGAGTCAGTATGCCTTTGAAAAATACTACAGCAATGCCGAGCAGTATCTCTGTTTGGATTGCCAACAAGCGTTTGCATGGGTGCCGTAATCGCATCTCTGACTTTACACGGTTACATCTTTGAATAGATGGATTGTTTAAACCCTTACAGCACATTTCTGCATCTTTACATCTTTCACTTTTATTTGAGGAATAATCAAAATGGCACATCAACTTGAACAAATGGCGTATGTCGGACAAACCCCATGGCATGGTCTAGGCAATCAACTTAGCCAAAACCAACCGATTGAAGTCTGGGCCAAGCAAGCGGGCATGGATTGGCGGATTGAATCATCCAATGTCAGCTACATGGCTCAAAACTCACGTGGACAAAGCATCATCATGCCGTATGAAGAACAACGGGTACTGTACCGTTCAGATACTCATGCGCCTTTATCGGTGGTGAGTCAGCGTTATCAAGAAGTCCAACCGATGGAAATTCTGGAGTTCTACCGTGACCTGACCGAACAATCGGGGTTTGAGTTGGAAACTGCGGGTGTCTTAAAAGGTGGGAAAAAGTTCTGGGCCTTGGCACGTACAGGCCAAACAGCAGAATTGAAAGGTGGGGATGTCAGCAATGGCTATATTCTGCTAGCAACCGCATGTGACGGTACGTTGGCGACCACAGCACAATTCACCAATATCCGTGTGGTGTGTAACAACACTTTAGCCATTGCCTTGCGTGGACAGAGTTCCAATGCAGGCGTGGTCAAAGTACCGCACAGTACCAAGTTTGATGCCGACAAAGTCAAAGATCAACTCGGTATTTCAGTGAAAACATGGTACGACCACATGTATGAAATGAAACAACTCACCCAGCGTAAAGTCACCCAGAAAGAAGCAGCAGCTTATTTTGATGCGGTATTTAACAATAATAGCCTAAGTGCGATGGAACAGGAGGATAACATTATTCAGTACTACCGCAATGTCGCGTCTCAAGCCAATCCACTGCCCAATAAAACTGAACCGAATGGACGTGCCATGACCAAAGTCATGAATATGTTTAATGGGCAGGGACGTGGAGCAGACTTATCTTCAGCCAAAGACACCGCTTATGGATTGCTTTGCGCGATCACAGAGTTTGTCGACCATGAACGTCGTGCGATGAGTACCGATCATCGCCTTGACTCTGCTTGGTTTGGTGCAGGCGCGGCATTGAAACAACGTGGATTAGAGTTTGCACTGTCAATGGCAGGCTAAGAAGTCTTTAAGTATTTGAAAAATCAAATATAGCCACCATTTATAGAATGATTAAAATCTAAGAATGGTGTTTCAATGCAAAATCAATATTTCACAACTGCTTCGGTCGGTGACGAGATTTCACAGGTATATATTTCAGATCCTCGTGTTTATAGCTATTTGCTCGAAGTGATGAAAGTCAATTTTGGCTTTGAGCGATATATTTTGAAAAACCAGCAAAACTCAGATGGTCAATATCTGATTGAATTAGATATGCCAAAAGAAAATTTAGATCGACATTTAGAGGCTGAAGTTCTTGAAGCTGTTAAAAGGCTTACTAAGTAAACTAAACCATTGAACCAAAAACCACATCCGAAGATGTGGTTTTTTTATGCCGTTTTAAAATCAATGATAGAAGGATAAATCCATGAATCAGATTATAAACCCAGCAGTAACGTCTCAATCTCAGTATTTACCAACTGTAGCCAATGACAAGCTTAAACAAAGTCAATCAGGTTCAAAACGTAGTTTAAATGCCAAACGTCTGATCAGCACCAAACAACTGGACTATCAGGCATGGCTGGAAGTGCGTAAACAGGGAATAGGCAGCAGTGATGCCGCAGCCGCCTGTGGCTTGAATCCTTATATGTCGATGCTGGAACTGTGGATGATCAAAACAGGACGGGTACAGCAGAATATTGATGATGAAAGCTCAGGACATGCACCTTTATATTGGGGCAAGCAGTTAGAACCGCTAGTGGCTGAATACTACAGTCTGCATACCAACAACAAAGTTCGTCGGGTCAATGCGGTGCTGCAGCATCCTGATCCTGATAAAGCCTTTATGTTGGCGAACTTGGATTATGTCGTGGTGGGCAATGAAGAAGTGCAAATCCTAGAATGCAAAACCGCAGGAGAATATGGTGCCAAACTGTGGCGAGATAGTGTGCCGTTATACGTGCTATGTCAGGTACAACATCAACTGGCGGTGACAGGTAAACAAGCGGCACATATTTGTGTGTTGCTGTGTGGGCAGGAAGCCAAAATCTACAAAGTCAGTCGTAATGACGCTTTGATTGAACAGATCATTCAGGCAGAACGGCTGTTTTGGGAATGTGTTAAAAATGACGTTCCGCCTGCTGTTGATGCCAGTGAATCGGCAGCCAAAGCTTTACAACAGCTTTATCCTGAACATACCCCACTGAGCTGTGTTGATCTAACGGAGGTGAAACTTGCTAATGAACTGTTTGATCAGCTGATACAGGAGAAACAGCAGCTTGAACAGCACCAAAGCCAGTTTGATCTACTCAAACACCGAGTTCAGGCACTGATGCAGGAACATGAACGTGCTGTATTTCAGCAAGGTTCGGTGACATGGAAGAAGAGCAAGGACAGTATCAGTCTGGATACCAAGTCCTTACTTCAGCATCAACCTGAACTCATCCAACAGTACCCACTGCAGAAAGCAGGCAGTCGTCGTTTCAACATATATCACGATTAGCTCAAAGCTTAGAGCCAATCACTCAGCAAGAAGAAACCTGAAATCCCGTGCAGCCCTGCACGGGATTTTTTATGCCGATTTTATTTTAAGCAAACAGTGCAACACATCTAAACATCTACACGAGAGAGGAATTTCAACATGATTAAAGGTCTAGCCATTACACCGCCTATTTTAGGGCGGATCAGTATCGGCAAAGTTGTCGAAAAGAATGGGAAACGCATCCCTGAAAAGGATGACCAATTCACCATTACCAGCCAAATCCAAAGCAAAGAGAGTGGTTGGATAAAACATCCACTGGATGATCAGCTTCGAGCGAATATTCTCAATCAAAAGTTACGCTCAATCCCGGTCAGAATGATCTTCAATGATCCTGACTTAAACCTACGTGCTGAATACACCTTATTTGACCGACAGACTGGCCGTCCAGTCTGTGTCGGTAACGGTGAAACATGCCAGCGTTTAACCAATCAAGGCGTAGAGCAACATCCCTGTCCATCCCCTGATTTATGCCCATTGGCTCAAGGAGGGAACTGCAAGCCCTACGGTCGCCTGCATGTGAATTTGGATGATTCTGATGAATTTGGCACCTTTATCTTTAGAACCACAGGCTTTAACAGTATTCGGACTTTGGCTGCACGGCTGAGCTATTACCATGCAGCTTCAAATGGTTTGCTGTCATGTTTGCCATTGCAACTGACATTACGAGGTAAAAGCACAACGCAGAGTTATCGTCAGCCTGTGTATTACGTGGATCTGACTTTAAGGGAGGGAGTAGATTTACAGTCCGCACTTCAGACTGCAAGGGATATAGACCAACAGAGTAAACAAGCCGGGTTTAATCAAGAGGCTTTAGATCAAACGGCAAGGCAGGGATTTGCGAATGGTTTGTTTGAAATGGATATTGAGGAGGGGCTAGATGTGGTGGACGAGTTTTATCAGGAAGAAGGTCTGCACCAGCCTGTGGTAGAACAGAATGCGTTCGATATCCAGCAGGGATTGAAAGGATCTGTGACAGCTTTGAACTGAGTTAAATAAGAGGAAACCTTTTACTGATATCAATGAATTAAGGGAGCATTAGCTCCCTTTTTTACATAGAACAAGAATGTTTTAAGCTGTGTATCTGATATTTATGCATCTTTCAATTTCTGAAGATACTGTTCATCCAATATCCGCTGTTTTCGATTGAGAACAGTATTCAAAATCACAGCACAAAAAGCCGTTAGCAAAATTGGGCTGTTTAACAGAGGTGAAAGATAAGATGGTAGTTGTGAGAAAATAGTAGGTGAGAATACAGGCAACATACCTATGCCGGCACTGACTGCAATGATGTAGAGATTATTCACATTTTGAAAGTCGACACGCTGCAGTACTTTGATACCATTAGATGTCACCATCCCAAACATAAACAATGCGGCTCCACCTAGAACACATGAGGGTATAGACGCAACAAAGTAAGCTATTTTAGGAAATAGACCTAAAAGGATTAAAAACACACCAGCTAAAGCACATACACTGCGATTCTTAACACCTGTGATCGCTAGCAAACCGATGTTCTGAGCATAGGATGTATACGGGAAGATATTAAAAATCCCACCAATCATTGTGCCAAGGCTGTCAGCTCTAAAACCGCGAGTCAATTTTTCCTGATCCACTTCTTCTTCAACAATTTCACCTACAGCTATGAACATCCCAGCTGTTTCAATGAAAATAACCAGCATGACTACGCACATAGTCAAGACAGCCCAAAAGTTAAACTCTGGAATACCGAAGTGAAATGGCATCACCCAACCTAACCATGGGCTTTCATCTATCTTGTCTAAAGAGATGAGGCCAGAAAATGCAGCGATGATATAACCAATTCCCATCCCGATTAGAACTGAAATGTTGCCCAAAAAGCCTTTAACATAACGGCTGATGATAATAATGCTTAATAGAACACAGGCAGCGATAGATAAGTACAATGGATTTCCAAAGTCTTTTACCCCATATCCGCCAGCGGACCATGTGCCTGCAATACCAATGAGAGATAGACCAATCACAAGAATTTGAGTTCCTGTCACCACAGGAGGGAAGAATCGTATTAACTTTCCAATAAATGGTGAAATCAGGAAGCCAAAGATCCCTGCGATAATGATTGCCCCAAATACACTTAGTAGTCCCATATCTGGATTAGTCCCAATTGCAATCATTGGGCCTACTGCAGTAAAGGTAACTCCCATCATAATGGGAAAGCGAATACCTACATTTTTAAAACCAATAGTTTGAATGAGGGTGGCAATGCCACAAACAAATAGATCTGCAGTAATTAAGAAAGCAATTTCTGCAGTGCTTAACCCTAAAGCTCCTCCAACAATTAGGGGAATTGAAACAGCACCTGCATACATTACCAAGACGTGCTGGATACTGAGAAAAATCATGGAGCTTGGTTTTAAGTTATTGGCTGTGATTGTGTTAGTCATATATGTTTTTCTCCTTCAGCCTAAAAGGTATATTTGACGATGAAACTAGTAGCATTTTGATTAGTTTTAAAATATGGAGTGTCTTCGATTAAGAATTTGTTTTTCCAATAGTCGTATTCAATACCTGCTGCTAATTTTTTTGGGCTTAAGCCTAGATGAGGGCTAAGGTCATATTTGATTTGTGGGTTAAAGTGAAAGTCGGAAGAGTTATTACCTTTGGAATTGACTACCCAATCAATGTATCCATCAAAAATGATTGATGATTTAAGAAATGGGACGGTATATGACCAGGAAGGAGTGATTTGCCATTGTCCACTTGGGGTGTTTCCATCGTCTGGAATGCGATAGTAAAAATTAAGGGTGAAATAATCAAAGCCTTTGATATCAAGGTCAAAACCTGGACCAACTAAATAAGTCCACATATCGTCATAACCAGGCTGATCTTGGATGCTTAAGTCAAAGCTTGTAGCTATTAGGACATCTTTCACTGGCCCAAAGCTCAAATTCGTATTGGTTAGTTTTCCTATTGAAAAGCGGGGAGCAATTTCTGTATAGACCGCATTATGACCTTGGGAAGCAGTCTTTTCACCGTCAAACCAATAAGTGTCGACAAATAGATAGAGATCCCCCCATTTCCAACTGCTCGCATGTTCAAAAGTAATCGTTTCATGTGTATCAGGCTCTACTTCAAAACCTTTACCATAAAGTGCAGAAACGCTATTGGATTGCCAATATAACCAAGGTTTTTCTGCAAAAGAGTAAGTGCTGGCTGCACAGGTACTTAATAGTAATGAAGTGATAATTTTTTTCATTTGAATGTCCCCGATATTTAAACGTCAGCACGATGTTTGTAAGTAGCATCAAAGCGTGACTGTAGATATTCCATGCTAGTAATTGGTGAATATTTAGGTGGATTGGATTCGCTGTAACAGTTAGGCAGGCAACGGATTACAGTTTTTGGGCTCGGTTGGATGAAGAATGGGAAAGAAAAACGTTGTTTGCCTTTAGGACTTGAAACACGATGAGGTGTAGATTTGTAGATGTCATTGGACCAACGGGCCATCATGTCGCCGATATTGATAACATAAGTATCAGGAATAGGCGGAGCATCGATCCAATTACCATTCACATCCTGAACCTGCAATCCCCCTACATCGTCTTGAGCAAGAATAGTGACGCAGCCATAATCAGTGTGTGCTCCAGCATTGAAACTCTCTGATTGCGTATTGTCTAATGCAGGTGGGTAATGAATGAGGCGGAGTGCACACAGACTTTCTTGTAGGCAGTAATCAAAATAATTTTGCGGAAGACCAATGGCATGAGACATGGCATTTAGAAGAACTTTTCCTAAGTCCAACATCTCTTCAAAGTAGCCATCCATTACAGTTTTCCAGTCCTCGATATTCGGATATACATTAGGACCACGTAATGGTTCTTTATTGATTACATCAGGATGATCTGCTTCTAGGTGAACACCCATGTCATATACTTCTTTAAAGTCATTGGGCAGGTCAGGATTAAGTTGTTCAACACCCAATGCACCATATCCTCTGTGAGAGGCTTTGTGTTTTTGGATGTCTATTTCTAGTTTTTCAAGCAGTGGTTTACTAAAAAACTCTTTAGCTAAACTTTGAACTTCTGCAAGGTGATTCGGTTTATAACCACTGATATAGAAGAACCCCCATTCACGACATGCTTGGTCAATTTGGTTGCATATATCTGCATAATCAGGATGGTTAACGTCATAAAGAGGTGCAATGTCGATAACTGGTAATTTTTTCATGGGAAACTCCTTATTATTAGATATATGTTTTTTTGAACATGTCACGATAATGCTGTTCAACACTGATTGGTGGATATAGCGGTTCTGAGTTTTCCTCCAAACACTCTCGAATGCATTCAATCTGATACTGGTGATTACCGCTGTAGAAGAATGGAACAGAATATCGTTCCCCACCTGAGATGTTGATGACGCGATGGAGGGTGGATCTATATGTATTGTTCGTCCACATAGAGATTAGGTCACCTAGGTTAACGACATAACTATCTTCAATAGGCTCTGCCCAAATCCATTGGTTTGTTGACTGATCCCATACTTGTAAACCACGATTATGGTCTTGAAGTAATAGAGTAAGCCCGCCGAAATCAGTATGTGCCCCGCAACCTTTTTCATTTGGTTGAGCATTAGCTGATTGAGGGGGATAGTGTAATAAGCGTAAAGTGACTAAATCTGCATCCTTACAAAACTCTGTGAAATAGTCAGCTTCCAAGTTTAGAGATAATGCAATAGCACGCATGAGTCGTTCAGAGACTTTAATCAATTCAACTTGATATTCCTCCATTACCTCTTTAAATCCATCAATATCTGGCCATTGGTTTGGGCCTTGGTTAAAAGCTTTATGGATGACAAAAGGATCTGAAGGTGAGCGTTCCTTCCCGATATAAAAGCCTTCCTTTATATCAGGCGGAGAATCAGGTTCAAGGGTTTGTGCTCTTAATGGTTCATAGCCTCTATTTGCTTCAGAAAGCTCTATGGACCACTGCTTTTTCTGTTCTGGGGGAAGACTAAAAAATAATTTGGAATATTCAAAAACCTTATCTTGTAATGCTTTAGAAACTCCATGTCCCGTAATGTAAAAAAAACCTTTATCTAAGCATGCTTTCCGAATATGTGAGGCAATGTTTTGGTGCGTTTGTATGTCATTATCCAAAAGTCCAGAAATATCGATGATGGGTATAGAGGTAATGTTCTGATTGTTTTCCAGCGCAGTCATGTGGCAATCTCTCAAAAATAATGTTTTCTTTTTTTATAAAATAATCATGAGACCGCATAGCAATGAATATCGAGCAAGCTGATGCCGAAAAGTGATCTGCATTGTATTAATTAAATAAAAACAATTGTTTAATAAAAAAGAATACATGTGATGCCAAAATAGCAACGACATGCGCTGAAAATAATGCTGTGTGGATGTAAGGAAGCTAGAGGTTTAATGGCAGGTTTTTTGCTTATTTTTCAATATCTGATTCAAATTTATAAATGAATTTGGACTTTAAAGTTGGAATAGGATGTGATGTTAAAATGAGTACACGTGGTCTTCGCTTTCACTCAGCAGCAATTCATTATTTTGATGCTGTACGCCGGTGCGGTTCAATCAGGGAAGCAGCCAGACAATTAAATGTCGTGTCTTCCGCTGTAAATAGGCAAATTTTAAAACTCGAAGATGAAATTGGAGCACCATTATTCAATCGGGTGCCTTCGGGTATGGTGCTTACTCATGCAGGTGAGTTGTTTTCAAGACATATTAGTTTAGTACTGAGAGATACTAAGCGATTGCAGAATGAATTGGATGCACTGAAAGGGCTTTATAAAGGTCATGTTGAAATTGCGAGTGTTGAAACACTAGCGATTAATTTACTGCCAGAGATTATTGAAAAATTCCAGGTCAAATATCCTAATGTAACTGTAGGGGTTACAATTTTAGGCTCAAAAGATATCCCTAATGAAATCATTGAAAATCGGGTGGATCTAGGCTTGGCTTTTGCCTTGCCAAAGCATAATGATTTGCATCAAATAGCAATATCCCATTTTAAATTAGGTGCAATTGTATCGACTGACCATCCGCTGGCTTCTCAAAAGACGGTGTCATTCCATCAATGCCTCGACTATGACGTGATCATGCCAAAACCTAATTTGTCTATTTATCAACAGTTAGCGCCATTATTTGCGGGTGCACAACATGCTATTCCAAATTTTAAAATGCAAACGAGTTCTTTGGAATTAATGAAACAGTTAATACTCAGGAATAAGGGAATTGGTTTTCAGACATTCTTTGGGTTGGAAAATGAAATAATCAATAATCGCCTTCGTTATATCCCACTGAATGATAACAATGGTATTTACTGTGATTTAGGTCTCTATGCACGTAAAGGTCATTATCTTTCTACAGCGACAGATGCTCTCTCTAGGCTCATTGCAGACGAAATATTGCAGAGAGGCGAAGCAGGGTCCTAAGCTTAATCTGAAAGGTATAAACATCAAAAAAGCTAAGCCCTTATTGAAATTCTTCAATAAGGGCTTATTCATGTTTATTTAGGATAAGCAGCATCCACGCCTTTAACGAAGTAATTCATGCTCATCAATTGCGTATTTGAGAGATGTTTGCCTTTTTCTAAAAGTAATGTTCCATCTTGTTTGTGAAGAGGTCCACTAAACACAACATATTGACCATTACAAATTTTATCTCGCACTGCCAAAACGTTCATTTTTTCATTGTTAGTGACCATTGGGCCAAAACCAGTTATATCGATGGCACCTTCCTTGACACCATACCATGTAGATCCAGGCTTCCATGTTTTGTTATGCACTTGTTGCAAAACAGGGGTATAGATTTTTTTCCCAATATAACACTGATGCAGCTAGGTGACCTTTAGGAGCAAACTTACCCATATCTGAGTTCCAGCCAAAGGCAAATTTTCCTTTTTCCTGAGCAGCTTGAACTACAGCGGGGGAGTTGGTGACTTGTGATAATACATCAGCATTTTGTGAGATCAATGCAAATGCAGCCTCACGCTCTTTTCCTGGATCGAACCAAGTGTTAATCCAGACCACCTTGGTCTTAATTTTTGGATTTACAGATTGAGCCCCAAGTGTATAAGCATTAATGTCTCTAATGACTTCAGGAATTGGGAACGGTGCTACAACACCCAGAATATTACTTTTAGTCTTATAGCCTGCTAATACCCCTTGCAAGTAAGAGCCCTCATAGGTTCGGATATCATAGACACCTACATTTTTTGCAGTTTTAAATCCGTTAGCATGCATAAAAATGGTGTTCGGGAACTGTTTAGCTACCTTTTCAATAGTATTCATATACCCAAACGTGGTGGCAAATATAACCTTATTCCCTTGTTGTGCGAGTCTTCGGAATGTATGTTCAGAATCAGCATTATCTAGAATATTTTCGATATAAGAGGTCTTAAATTTACCCTGTAAGGCTTTTTCTGTTTTCATGCGTCCTATATCGTGCGAATAAGACCAACCATATTCATTTTTATGCGCGACATAGACAAAAGCTGCTTGATCAGCGGCCAATGCTGGATTGGCCCCACTGATAAGTAAAAAACCTAAAAGGCTGGTATTGGCCAAAATATATTTTAGATTCAGGAGTTTTTTCATGCAGAAGCCCTTTGAAGAGTATCAACTGCATTTTGTTTTGCCATAAATATTGCCAGTCGCTCCTCATAAATCTCACGAATATAACGGGCAACACTGCAACTATCGGCAAACATGTTGTATTTCCAATTTAAGCCATAAGACTCTAAATTGATGTTATCTACTGTCATGAGCTGTACTTTAGAATTTGGATTGTTCAAGTAACTATCAATGATTTTACGGATGACCTCTTTGGTTGGTGCAAGCTTATATGCATGCCAGAAGTCTGTATGCCATTCGCCTTCCATAGGTTGATTAAATGGATACTGAATTCCTCGACCTGGACGATTCGTTCCTAAGCCATTATATGGTCCTGTTTCAAATGCCAACCAGTTAACTGGATTATTAGGGACTGCAGGACGGATCTGCCCCCATGTAACTAAATTTCGATTCAGCCAATCATCTGCAAAACTATCATTATTAAAAGGATCTAACTTTCTGATAGCTTTAGGATCATCACGCATTTGTGATACAGCAAGCTCAATTTCATTTTCAATTTTAAAAATACAATGGCTGTAATCCATTGCAAACTCAAACGGCACACCTTCTTTTTCTATAAGATCTGCCACCGGAATTACTCGACGATAATCTTCAGACCAGTTATCAACGTGGCACTCTAAGGTAACCGTTATTCCTTTACTTTGAGCGTAGGTGTAGAAATCGATATAAGTTTTAGCAACTTCTTCGTTCGTTACATAATGACCATCTGCATGTTTTGCCCAAATCATCATGTTGTGGAATTTGGCCCCTACAGCGGCACTACGATTAATATCCTGTTTGAATGCTTCCTCATCCTTGCCAATGACATATAAGCCACAACCAGAATAAATAGGGATATTTGTTTTCTGACTTGCCTTGATGTAAGCATCTATTTGGCTATCTTCAAGAGGGATACGATCAAGAAAATCAAAAACCTCTGCAGCTTTTAGCATTTCGAACTGTTCTAGAATAGTAGGCTCATTCAGACTTACTGGTCGTTCTTTTGATGAGTTTTGAATACCTAAACCAGCACAACCTAGGGGAAACATTTTTTTCATAATTTTGATACCAACTGTTGAATAAATTAAACGGCTTCTTTTTTCGATGCGTAAGTTTTTTGATACATATAGGCCAGGTATTCACCTACAGTCATTTCTTTAGGTTCAGCCTTAAATTGATCACCTAAATTTTGCAGCGTTTTGATTTTGTATTCGTAATCCAAGTCGAAGAAGGTTGGAACCGAATAACGTGAGACACCTGCTTTACTATTGAAAACACGGTGCATATTTGAGAGGTAGAGTCCATTAGTCATGAATTGGACTAAATCACCGAGGTTTACGATAAAAGTATCTGGTATGTGAGGTGCACGTATCCATTCACCCTCACTATTGCGTACTTCTAGTCCACCTACTTCATCTTGCAATAAGAGCGTCAGTAACCCCCAATCAGTATGCGCACCGCACCCTAGCTGATTGTTTACAATTTTTTCAGATTGAGGAGGATAGTGAAGCAAACGGGTAATAATGACAGTTTCATCATAGCCTGCCTCGAAGTAGTTTTCTTCAAGCCCAAGAGAAAGTGCCAATAGGCCAGCTAGATGCTTACCCAGTTTTAAAGTCTGTTGAATATAAGTTTCGGTCTGGGTCTTCATTTCAGGAAGATCTTCAGGCCACTGATTCTGCCCATGTTGTGGATAGCCTTTTTGGACATATGGGTGACTTGAATCTAGATTTTTTCCTGACATGAACCCTTCTTTTAAGTCAGGAGGAGAGCCTTCATCAAGTGTTTGAGCTGCCATTGGTTCATAACCACGAAGGCATTTGGAGTTTTTGAAATCAATTTCTAGTTTCTTTTCAATCGGAAGGTCAAAAAACTGTTTTGCAATGTCTAATTGTTTTTGGAGAACTTCAGAAGCGATACCATGATTTTTGATATAGAAGAAACCTGTTGTTCTGCATGCTTTATGAATTTCCCATGCAACAGATTTCCGTTTTTCTAGGTTATCTGAAAAACTGTCACTTAAGTCGATTACTGGAATACTTTTAGCCGAAGAAGGTGGCGTATATATCAACATTTTTGTGGTTCCTTGAACTTTGTTGTTATCAACTTAATGACAATTTAATTCGGTGCATAGCAGAGAATCTCGCTCAACTTGTTGCCAAAAAGGCAACACCAAATAAATTCAGAACTGAAATAGAAAACGCAGTAATTCAGTATTAATTAAGAATTTTGATGAATTATAAAATGCTAGTTATTCGTTAAGTTTAGATAAGAAGAACAATAGACCTCTTGCGAAAGTAAAAACCACCTCAATCTAAATTTCATGAGATATCAGAAATTAAATCGTTTTTCAGATTCTGAATTCCAGCGCTTGGTTGGTGTACCTCGACCAGTTTTTAGTGAAATGATCGAAGTTTTAAAAGAAGTAGAATCACTTAAAAAGAAATCTGGGCGTCCTCATACTTTAGCTATAGAGGATCAATTATTATTAATACTTAATTACTTACGGAATTACAGCACTCAATTGGAGTTGGCTGCAAATTACCATATCGCTGAAAGTAATGTGAATCGAACCATTAAAAAGGTTGAAGATGCATTGATGAAATCAAGACGGTTTACTCTGCCAAAACGAAGCATTACCACA
>Ga0172369_10005404_pt1 | contig 15737 bp, 14 predicted proteins | sample LakKiv25m_FD_114539 | JGI IMG/M metagenome (GOLD analysis project Ga0172369, IMG submission 114539) | Freshwater microbial communities from Kabuno Bay, South-Kivu, Congo - kab_022012_11.25m | ecosystem: Environmental > Aquatic > Freshwater > Lake | place: Democratic Republic of the Congo...
GCTTCACTTCTACGGTCAATATTTCATTCCTAAAAAGATAAACCAAATAGACCAATCCAAAAGCAAGAGCTATAAAGACAACACTGGCAATCAAAAATGTAAGGTTGGCTGATTTTTGTTGTGGTTTTTGGTCAAACTCCGCATCCCGTTCTTCTTGGTCGTGGATTATTTGTTTAATATTCCCGCCTTGTTCGTTACTAAATGCCTCCACCATATCAGAGGTAAGGGTTTCTACTTCTGTTTTTTGCAATTTTTCTTTTTCTGCCATGCTAACTATATTTTAGCACACTCTTTAAGACTTCTTAAAGAAATCCTTGTCCGCGGATTTAATAGAGAGAGAAATTTTTCCATTTTCCATATCAACCTTCAAAACTTTTACCGGTACAATCATTCCTTCTTTCAAGAAATCTCGCACTTGTTCCACCCTAAATGGAGCAATTTCAGATACATGTACCAGTCCATCAACAAATGGATTTAGTCTCACAAATGCTCCAAAGTCTGCCAACCTTACAACTTCACCTTTTAGCATTTCACCCGGTGTAAATTCATGTGTCATTTCTTCCACTATTTTCTTGGCAATTTCTGCTGACTCACCACGACCTGTAAAGTACACTGTTCCGTCATCTTCCACGGTAATTTCTGCACCTGATTTTTCTTTAATTTCTTTGATGGTTTTTCCGCCACTACCGATCACCATTCCGATTTGATCTGGTTTGATCTTGATGATCAAAATCTTCGGAGCATTTGGAGATATGTCCGCTCGTGGTTTTGGAATTTCTTTTTCAATCGCATCGATAATAGCAAAACGAGCTTTTTTTGATTGAATCATCGCTTCGCCTAAAATTTTAATTGGCACTCCTTCAACTTTTACATCAAGCTGAATTGCTGTCACTCCATCTCTCGTTCCGGCAACTTTAAAGTCCATATCACCATGATGATCTTCCGGGCCTTGAATGTCTGTCAAAATTTTATATTTGTCATCACTCTCATACATGAGTCCCATTGCAATACCTGCGACTGGAGCTTTGATCGGAACACCAGCATCCATGAGCGCCAATATCGAAGCACAAATCGAAGCTTGAGAAGTAGAACCATTTGATGCCATTGATTCAGAAACAATTCGAATAGTGTATGGAAATTTTTCAACTTCCGGCAACACCATAGCAAGCGCTTTTTCAGCAAGTGCACCATGCCCTACCTCTCTACGATTGGTAAAACCAGATCGTCCAACTTCTCCGGCTGAGTATGGAGGAAAATTGTAGTGATGCATAAATCTTTTTTCTTCTTTACCCTCCATGCCATCAACCAAGTGTCTGTCTTCTGGGCCACCCAAAGTAAGTGCCGAGAACACATGTGTGCCTCCACGGTAAAAAATTCCGGAGCCGTGGAGTATCGAAGAAATACCTCCCGCTTGCGCATAGAGTTCTCGAAGTCCATCCATCGCTCTTCCATCTGCTCTTTTGTTTTCTTTGATTGCTTTTTCGTGCAACATATCATTTTCGGTATCATCGAAAAGATCGTCCTCAAGTGCAAAGTCAGTTCGATCCGGATAAGTATCTTTCACTAATTTATTCCAAGCACTATGAAGTTCGTCAATGTGTTTTTTGCCAGCTCCAGCAAAAATCGCCCCTTCCATTTTAGGTAAAATTTGTTCATTAAATAATTTTACCGATTCAGGTGAAATAATTTCTTTCTCAATAACTCTTTTTTCTTTACCGATTTCTCTGGCAATTTCTTTTTGGAAATTCTCAAGTTTGGTAATTTCACTACTTGCTACTTTCAAAGCTTCTTCAATTTCTTCTTCTTTTGTTTGATGAGCTGAAGCTTCAATCATATTTATATTTCCATCTTTTCCACAAACAGTTAAATCAAATTTATATTGATCATCTGTTTCACGCAAACTCTGTGCTGGATTTATGGTTAAGGTATCACTATCATATTTCCCAATTCGTACACAACCGATCGGACCCTTCCAAGGAATGTTTGAAACAAGTAATGCGAGTGATGCTGCGTTTACTGCCAATATCGTCGGATCATTTTCATCGACAGAAATAACGGTAACAATTACTTGCACTGCATGTCTCATTGATTGATCAAAAAGAGGGCGTAAGGTTCGGTCGATCACGCGACTTGCGAGCACTGCGTCCTCACTTGGTTTCCCCTCTCGACGCATAAATCGTGAACCTAAAATTTTACCGGCAGCATAAAACTTTTCGGCATAGTCAACAGTCAGATTAAAAAATCCTAACCCTTGCTGTTTGTCGTGTGACATACAAGCGGTTGCGAGTACTATTGTCTCGCCATATTTTAACATGACCGAGCCTTGTGCTTGTTCTGCTAAATCGGAGAAAATTGCGGTCATTTTTTTACCGCCAATCTCCACACTATATTCTTTTTTTTGCATAAATTTTTTCTCCCGTGTTTCACGGAAGGATTGGTTCACATTCAGACTGTAATATTGTTCCAATCTTCTTTGATTAACCGTTAACCAAACCTGTTAATCCTAAAGAAGTGAACACTACTATCTGTCTAAAAATGAACCGATTAACTAATAAAGTTCTCTACGATACGTAGAATAACTCGCATTATCATAGCATTTTTAACCAAAAAAGTAAAACCCGAAAGAAATTTCCAGGTTTTACTTTTTGAATAACATTAATTCCTGGCAAAGTTGCCAATCAAATATTTTCTTGGATTTTCGGAAAGATCCACAAAGTCATCTGCTACTTCGCGTAATTTACTCGAAGTAGATTTTCCAAAAGAAATTACTTCTACTTGGGTCATCGTTTGTAAATATTGTACAAGGGGCACAAAATCTCCATCACCAGATACAATTACTATCGTATCAAGTCTCGGGGCGGTTTTGATTGCATCCACCGCAAGTCCAACATCCCAATCTCCCTTTTTTGTTCCCGTATGAAAAACCTGTAAATCTTTTGTTTTGGTTTCAATACCAAGTTTGGTAAGTGCTTCAAAAAAATGTTTTTCATCACCAGCTTCTGTCGTGATGACATAAGCTACTGCATGAACAAGCTTTCTTCCTGCTACTGCGTCTTTTAACACCGCACCGAAGTTAACTCTTGCTTTATACAAATTACGAGCGGAGTGATACAAATTTTGAGTATCTATAAAAACTCCAACTCTTTGTTCTTTATGTTTTATTACTGTCATATTATTTTAAAATTAAATTTATAATTTTCGACCAAGTTAAGTATAGCATGGCAAAGTAAAATGTTCTCGAGCGAACCCTTGGGAGGAGTGTCGACAACGGACAGAGAAATTTTTCAGCAGAAAAATTTCGTGGTGAGTCCGAGAACATTTTACGAAGCTAATAGGAAAATCCCCCCTTTCGGAGGATTTTAGAAAATTAATTTAGATCCATTTTTTTCATGAGAGCATTGTAACGAGTTTTGTCTTTTCGTTCCAAATATTTCAGATGAGTACGTCGGTCCGCCACCATCTTGATGAGCCCTCGACGAGAATGATTATCCTTTTTGTGTTTCTTTAAATGTTTCGTAAGTTCGGAAATCTGAGTAGACAAAACAGCCACCTGCACTTCCGGACTTCCTGTATCTTTGTCATGAATTCTATGTTTCTTGATAATTGTTTGTTTTTTCTTGGTTGCTAACATGATTATTATACTAGCATAAACCTCAAATTTTTGCAAGTCTCCTATATGGTACATTTTTACAAAAATAAAAAAGAGGCCTTCGATCGAAAACCTCTTTTTTGCAGTGCCTTTTCACTGCATTTATATTTTAATTATCTTTTTTACTTCTCTTTCTTCCCCGGGGAATTTAAGAAAATAAATACCCGGCGGGAATGAGGAAATAATAATCTTGTTTTGCCCCTTTAATAAATTGAAATGGCCCATGTTTGTGCCGGACATACTGTAAACACACATCTCACCTCTCTCGGGAGAGGTAATGTTGACGAGTCCAGTAGTGGGATTAGGATAAATCTGAAACTTTGAATTCCCTTTCTCGGAAATTCCTTGCGCAGAAGTTTTGTTTATCCACAAAAAAATATAATCCTCGACGAGGATGATTCTGTCTTTATGATCACTGTAAACATCAACGCCGGCTTGTCCGAGGTAGGTAATAGAATCCGGGTCCCCGTTTTTCATCAAGACTCCACTTATCACCCCTCCGGTCGTATCATTGTCAAAGAGGAACCCACCCATATACCAGTCTCCCCGAAAAAACTGAACCGTCAAAAGATCTATTCTTCGCGGACCGCTAAAATTTATTTCCCCGTATCCGGCAGCTTGCCATTTAGTAGTTCCTCCACCCGTAAGAGTGTCTGCACCACTCCCCCCGACCCATTGGATTTTATCATCCCATAAATCAACTCCACCAGGGTTGAAAAGTATCGTATCCTTGGGGGACCACGTGTCTCCATCGTCATAAGATGTCCAAAGAACACTCATAGGTATCCCAAAATATTCCAGGGCCATAATTGTGTTTCCGTTAAAAATTGGACATGAAAGGGACATTGAATTTCCGACAAAAATTTCTTGCCAAGATAGACCATCTTGGCTTTTGTAATTTTTTGCTTCATATGTCGGCCCAAATAAATACCCGAGAGCAAAAAGATATTCCCCGCTGGAAATGAAAGAAACATAATATCCTTCAAGCGCAGACACCGGTTCGAAGGTGACTAGATCGTTTGTCCTGTAAATCTTCGTGCTCATAAGATTGTCGGTGACAACAAAGGCGTAATAATTGCCCTTGAACCAAACCCCAGTCGGAGTAAGGCGATCAGGGGTTTGAAAAGAATTCCAATTTTTTGCCCGGTCTGTAGCAACCCAAACCATATCTACACCGAGATTGGTTCGACCAAAGAGAACAATCGAGTCCCCTTTGAATTCGATTTTTTTGGTGTAACAGAGACCACTCGGGCCAGGAAGATTCACCCATTCAATCTGGGCAAAGGAAGAATAACCGACAATAAGAAGTGTCAGTGTCAAGATAACAAAATTAATGATCTTTTTCATGATTGTTGATTTTGGAAACGTGAATAAAAAAATTTTTTTATTAAGCACACTTCCCAGTGTGGTTTTTTAAGAACCTATAATTTAGACACTCAAAAAACCACACTGAAACCAAAAACATGAGTTTTTCAATGAACGATTTACCTTGGATATATAGCATATATTTTATAAAAAGTCAAGGAAAATTTCTAAATAAAAAAGGCATCTGGAATGTTCCAAATGCCTAATTTGCAGGATTACTGCTTGATTTATTTTGTATGTATCAGAATTGTATCAGCACGGCACACGCTGTCGCAGGAAATATGATAGCTTTCCTTTCCACTGTTGCTCTGCCGGTTTTTCATAATCTCTTCGAGCAAATCGAGGTCCAGGCTTATTCCACTCACATTTGAACGGCGTGGCTTGGGTTGGGTCTTCGGCAAATATGCCTTTGAAGCAACCGGCCTTTTGGTGTAATTAGGATGGGAGATCCCGCTGGAAACAAATTCCTTTGTTCCGTCAGAATTGGATCTCACTCTTAGCGGTTCACTTAAGATGACATGAGCATCCATCCACTCTTTTTCACACAAGATCTCCAAGAGACTGTCCGTATGCGTTTTGATGTTAGCCTTCACTTCGGCACTGTCTGCCTTGGTCCAGCTGAGGGTATTTTTTTCTTCTTGCGTACCACAGGAGAAAAACGCAATCACCGCAATGATTGCAAAAAATAACGACACATTTTTTTTCATCGGTTTCGGTCTTTGTTTTGGTTAATATTTAAGATTAAAATTTTCTGAAAATATATAAAACCTGAAATAATTTTTTCATTAACCATTTCAGCATGGTTCACTAAAAACCAAGTTGGCGCTCAAAGAACCACGCTGAAAAACAAAACATGATCTTTTTTAAGGTACAAAATACGTAAGAAATATAGCATATTTATTGACAAAAGTCAAGGATTATTTTTTTATTTGTGTCGCACAATATTTGTGGTAAAATTAAAGAATGACAACTGAGATAGAAAGATTAAAAAGACAATTCTTGGAACACCTCGAAATAGAAAAAGGTTCCAGTTTGAAAACGATAGAAAATTACGATCGGTACCTTGCTCGTTTTTTTGAATTTGGAAAAATCAAAAACCCAGAAGACATCACCGACAGTTCGGTTCGAGAGTTTCGTCTCTACCTAAATCGCCAATCTTCCGGCAACAACCGGGCTACTGGTGAGACATTAAAAAAGAAAACTCAAAATTATTATCTGATCGGACTACGCGCATTTTTAAAATATTTGGCAAAAAATAAAATCGAGAGTTTGCCAGCTGAACGCATCGACCTGGCTAAAGTACCGGAAAGACACTTGGATCTGATCTCCTCCGAGGAACTACGACGACTCCTCTCTGCTCCCCACTCTGCCAAAACTTTGGCGGGCAAACCTGAAAGTGAAGAAAAAATTTTGAGAGACACTGCCATCCTGCAATTGCTTTTTTCTACCGGACTACGTGTATCAGAACTTTGTTCTCTTACTCGAGATTTAAATTTTTCTTCCGGTGAATTCTCGATCCGCGGAAAAGGCTCGAAGGTACGAGTTGTTTTCATTTCTGATGAAGCAAAAAAAGCTGTGGCTGATTATTTAAAAATAAGAAAAGATATGGACGATGCACTTTTTGTAAAAGTCGGCGATGAAAAAGGAGACGGAAAAGAGGCGCTGGCTCGTAGGTCTATCGAGCGAATTGTAAAACATTATGCTATCCGCGCCGGCATTTCTAAAAGAGTTACTCCACATGTCATACGCCATTGTTTTGCTACTGACTTACTTTCAAATGGTGCTGACATAAGAAGTGTGCAGATGATGCTCGGCCACTCAAACATTGCTACCACACAAATATATACTCATGTCACCGACAAACAATTAAAAGACATTCATAAAAAGTTTCATAGTAAATAAATATAAAAAGAAAACCTGCCAACGAAAACGACGGGTCTTCTTTTGGCAGGTCAATGTTGTAGCCTTAGTTGGCCGACGGCGTACGTGGCATACGAATGTACAGCCATTTCCCGTCCTTTCTGCGAAGGATATCGCCGGGCTGCAGGACGACATCGAAGATGCCGTTCCGGAAATGCCGGTAATCTCCATACACCTCCACTCTTGAAGTGTTGGGTGTCTTGGAGTTTACCTTGCCTTCGACGACAAACCGCACGGGCAAGTCGTTCTCCCCCGCGAATTTCTTGGCCTGGTGAACCGTGGCACCGGTGATCTTAATGAATGAGTCACCATCAACGATGATGTAATCATCTTCGAAGAAGGTAACTTTTCCTTTTCCTTCAACTTTGCTCACAAGCCCATTGGCACAGACCAGCTTGTAGGTCATCGTGTCATATTTCCCCTCAAATGTTGCATAGAGGGCGGGCTCGGGGTCATGACCGGTAGTCACCAGGATGGAATCAGTCTTCGGATCGCGATATTGCATAACCACAGAATTCTCGTCCGAGTAATCCCGGATCGACAGTGTTACGGACGAGGAGTCGGGAATTTGCCTGTGCGCTTCGTAGACAATGAAATTCAACAAAGCAGGTTCAACTCCGTTGAAATCCTTGGCTTTCTGCCAATTCTTTCTGAGATAATCCCAAGGATTCGTTCCGTTTATCGCAGCCTGAGCTGCTTCACGGAAAACATTCGCATATGGATTGTCCGCCATTACTGGCGTACTTACCACAGGATCGTCAGCAAAACTTACTGACTTGGTAGTTTGCACTTCGGGGGCCGGAGTCCTCAGTTTGGTTAAGACTTTGAAGCCCATAACCAGGACAGTAATGCCCACAACAAAACAAATTGCAGCCACCAACAATGTGGCCCAATTTAAAGCAACATAATTTCCCATTTTTCTCATCGTTTTGGTGTTTAATAATTAGAAAGAACTTTTTGTAGTTTAGCATATTATTGACATAATGTCAAGTATGTTTTAATTAAAATAATCTTTTACAAAACCAAATGCTATAATAATCTAATGGATCCCGAACGAAATCGCGGACGCATAGAAATTAAATTATGAAATTGATTAAATATATTATAAATAACAAAGAGGACAACGAAGCGTAAGCGTACGCGTCCTATTTCGTACGGGATGAAAATAATTTCTTGGAATACAAATGGACTACGAGCAACAGTAAAACAAGGATACTTCTTCCCTCTTTTTGAAAAATACAAACCTGATATTCTCTGCTTGCAAGAAACAAAAGCCGAACCTGAACAACTAGGAGATGAAACAAAAAATATTCCGGGTTACTATTCCTATTTTTCATATTCAAAAACAAAAAAAGGATACAGTGGTGTTGCAATTTACACACGCGAAAAACCACAAGAAATTTTTTACGGAATGGATACCGAAAAATTTGATAACGAAGGTAGGATAGTTGGTATAAAATTAAAAAATTTCACTTTAATAAATTGCTATTTCCCAAATGGTGGAACAGGGCCAGATCGCTTGAAATATAAATTAGAATTTTACGATACATTTTTAAAATTTATTTTAAAGTTACGGAAGAAAGGAGAGAGAGTAATTTTTTGTGGTGATGTAAACACTGCCCACACAGAGATAGACCTAGCCCGACCAAAAGAAAATGTCGAAAATACAGGCTTCCTTCCTATTGAACGTGCTTGGCTTGATAAAGTAGTAAAAAATAATTTCATAGATGTTTTCCGAAAATTTTATCCAGCAGAGACTGGAGCATACACATATTGGGATCAAAAAACTCATGCCCGCGATCGTAATGTCGGCTGGCGTATTGATTACTTTTTTGCTGATAGCAATATAAAAATTAAAACAACCGGGATAATATCAGATTATTACGGCTCGGACCATTGCCCAATCTGGCTTGAAATAGAAAATGCAAAATAAAGGTGCCGAAGGAGGGACTTGAACCCTCACGAGATTGCTCTCACTGCGACCTGAACGCAGCGCGGTTGCCAATTACGCCACTTCGGCAATTAAAATCAGAATAACTTTTATTATATCTCTTTGTCTAGCCTTTTGGCTTCTGCCCAAGCAAGCTCATAAATCTTTTTCATCGCATCGGCAATTTCATTTGATTCAATAATAATTCCCAACTTTTCTCGCCAGGAAGCAATCATAACTTTATTATCATAAATATTTATCTCGGGAGAGAAATAGTATTTATTCTTTGGTACAAAAGCGATTTCTCTTTTTTCTTCTTCGTCGTGACCCCTCCTTTCAATTCCAATCTCTGTCACTGGTGCAATCGCCCGAATAAAAATCCCCGCTTTTGCTCTGCGATGATAATAATCTGGGAAATATCCCGGCAATCCTGCATGCATGTCATCAGGTGTCGCATATGCTCGTATGGGTTCATGAGATGTCAGAGTATCTTCATAAACTTTTTCCATGCCTTCTCTCCCCTCATAAAACAAAACTTTCGGTCTGTCTGTAATATTGTGTATCGATTTTAATTCCGGAATTATTTTTTTTGCTTCTTCAAGCGCAAGCTGATCGTTTTCTATTTTTTTGTTTAACAACTTCTCAATCTGATCCGGTGATTCGGCGACATATTCTTGCTTTGGTTCTTTCCCAGACACTTTCACTACCTCTTTTGATTCAAGAGAAGAAAGAATGTGATACCCAGTCGGTCTATTGATCCCAGCCTTTTTTGAAATTTGAGTTACCGTACCTTTTCCAAGCTCCAGAAGCGCCAAATATACCGAAACTTCCTTCTCAGAAAAGCCGATAAATTCTAAAGATTTTTTTAAACTTAAATTTTCGTTTCTCATCCCGTTAGAGATAGGAAATCTTTAGATTTCCGTACCTTAAATTAATTAATAAAAGTAAAAAAACTGCTCGACAATTTTACACAAATCCCATTAAACAAACTGAATGATCTCTAACGGGACAGGTTCCTAATAACTATATATTAAAGCCTCATACTTTGTCAATGTCTGCGAACAAAATATCTGTGTATCTCTTTTTGTCCTATAAAATATGCCTATTTATTACATTTATTTGCTCATACTACTTGACAAATGTATTTCAACTTGCTATACTCTGTTTAGAAAAATGATCTTAAAAATATAACTATAAAAAGTAATCTATGAATACCCTTGAGATTCCCAAAGTATTTCCAGGCAGAATTCCTTACGATTTCATCAATGATGTAAACGGATGGAGTTTCACTGAAGAAGAACTGAGAGAAAACTATGGCAAATTATTAACCTTGGATATAGATTTTGGGGAAATTTGTGGATTAAATTGCCCACAGTGTTTCCGAAGAAAAAACAAAGTTGATAATCTTTCTAAGAAAGAGATGAATTATAATGAAACTATCTCTTTAATTCTGTCCGCAAAAAAACTTGGTCTGCGGTCTGTAAAATTTTTGGGCAAGGGTGAGCCTTTTGAGAATCCAAAATTTATTGAGTTCTTGCGCTTCCTAAAATCTGTCGATGTAATTCCTTTGGTATTTACCAAGGGAAGAGTGTTGGCAAACGATGATCTGGCAAAAAAATATAATGGTCATTACGGGATAAAAAACGGCGTTGAACTTATCGATGAGTTGAAAAGACTGGATGTTAGCATTCTTTTTGGATTTAATTCTTTTAATCCTATCATCCAAGACAAAATGGTTGGAATGGCAGGGTATACCAAAGAAAGAGACATTGCACTTTTAAGGTTGGTAAACGCAGGATTTAACCAAAAAAATCCAACTCGTCTTGGTATTATTAATACTCCAATCAATACTGAAAACTGCAACGAAGCTTTTTTTATTTACAAATGGGCCAGAGAAAGAAATATGTATCCCATATCTACCACTTCAATGGTCAGTGGGTGTGGAGCAAAAACTTGGAGAACAAAAAACCCAGAGATAGAAAAAGTAATAGATTTGTACGCTAAAATTTATCAATGGAACCTTGGAAAAGGAATTCAAACGCTTGAACAGATTAAGAAGGAAGGAATTTCAGCATATGCTGGAGCTTGTCCTTGCAATCAAGTTGCTTGCGGTATGTATGTTGCCTTAAATGGAACTGTGCTTCGATGCCCTGGGGATGATTTCACAATTTTCGGAAATACTTTTCAACAAAGCCTCGAAGAAATCTGGAATAATTCTGAAAATTTTCAAAGAGCTGGCACTTTCAATTGCGGTTGTCCTCCCAAAATGGGAACTTCTATGCCTCACGATTTTTTTGAAAGGATTGTGAAAAAGATTGAAGGTTAATTTTTAGACCAGAGAAGACTTCGCAAGATCTCTTCTCTGTTTTGTAAAGTTAATAAAAAAGATATTATTAATTAATTATAAAGATATATGACAAAAGAAATATGCAAAACATGCAATAAAGAATTTGAAATCAGAGATGCGGATCTTGTTTTTTATGAACAAGTAAAAACGGCCTCCCCACTTTATTGTCCAGATTGTCGCATGGCAAGGCGTTTGATGTTTCGGAACGAAAGGACTTTTTATAAAAGACCATGCGACCTTTGTAAAAAAGATTTTATTTCAGTCTTTTCCAAGGACTCTCCTTATACAGTGTATTGTTATGATTGTTGGTGGAGTGATGATTGGGACCCAAAAAGTTATGCAAAGGATTACGACCTAAGCAAGCCATTTTTTAAACAATTCAATGAACTTATAAAAGAAACTCCTAGACTTGGAATAATGATTCACAATAACGTCCGAAGCGATTACACTAACGGCTCGGCAGAAAACAAAGACTGCCATTTGATTTTCGCCGCTGATTATAATGAAGATTGTATGTACAGTAGACTCCTCCAACGTGATAAATTCTGTGTTGATTGCGCTTTTTTACATGAATCAGAACTTTGTTATGAATGTCTCGACTCCCGAAATTGTTTCAAGTGTTTATTTTCCGAACAGTGCCAAGCGTCGAGTGATTTGTTGTTTTGCTATAACATGCGCAACTCAACCAATTGTATTTTTTGCACCAATGGCAGAAATTTATCCAACGCTATTTTGAATGTAAAATATACTAGAGAAGAATTTGAAAAGAAGAAAACAGAAATTTTAGCAGATTATGAAAGCATAGAAAAAGCCAAAAAAGAATTCACAGAATTAAAGAAAAAAACCACCGTCAAATTTGCTTCACAAACAAAGTGCCACAACGTCACTGGAGATTATCTCCATAATTGCCACCAGGGAGTATCTCTGTACGATACTTATGATTCAAAAAATTGTTCCTATATGACCGACACCGAAAATCCGACAGATAGTCAAGATTGTAATAATTATTACTACAAATGTGAATACTGCTACAATGTGATGGGGGCAATGCAACTTTCTAAAGCGAAAAACTGCGTATTCTGTTTTTATTCAAACGAAATAGAATATTGTGACAATTGCTACAATGTAGCAAGTTGTTTTGGATGTACAGACATCCGAAAAGGGCAATACATGATCTTAAATAAAGCCTATGGAAAGGAAGAATATTATGAACTAAAAGAAAAGATAGAAAACGAATTGAAAAAAGGTGGTACTTATGGTCAATACTTCCCTCCTTATATTTCACCTTTTAAATATAACGAAACCCTGGCACATGACTTTTTTCCTCTAGAAAAAGAAGAAGCAGAAAAAAGAAGCTACGGTTGGCAAGAACAAACTACCGGGACTTACGGAAAAGAGACGATTAAAAATATTCCCGAATCGATTGACGAAGTTAACGAGAAAATTCTAAACGAAATTTTAGTATGCGAAGAATGTCATAAAAATTTCCGAATCACAGGAGCAGAACTCTCTTTTTATAAGAGAATGCACTTGCCTATACCCCACAAAGATTTCGAATGCCGACATAAAGATCGAATGAAAAAAAGAAACCCGAGAAAATTGTGGCATCGTGCCTGTATGTGCCAAACCGAAAATCATCACAACCATTCTGGCTCTTCTTGTACTGAAAAAATTGAGACTTGCTATCCACCAGAAAGTCCCCAGCTTGTTTATTGTGAAGCTTGTTATCAACAGGAATTTTCCTAAATCCAACTAGTGCAAAAATCCCGTTTGTGCTATGCTTTAAATGTAAAGATATTTTTTTGTTGTTTTGACAACATTAAATAAATATATATAGACTTGTAAGTTTACAGGTTCCGCTCATTTTGTTTTCAATAATAAAACATACCGCCATGAAAAAAATCGTACTCTTTGTGATTGCCATACTTTTGGTAACTGCAAACACCTGGGCAATGGATTTTTCCAACGACAGCACCACCTTCACCCGGGAAGACATCAAGATCTTCCCCTCCCCTTGCAACGGACTTTTTAACATCAAGGTGAATTCGCCCAATGAAACATTCACCATAGTGGTCTACGATATCCTGGGAAAAGAAATTTACCGGAATTGGGGTTTAGCATCGGGGAAGAAATACACGATCGATCTCCGATACGAACCCATCCTCAAAGCAATCTACTTTGCTGCTTTCACCAACAGCCAGGGCGAAAAGGTTGTGAAAAAAATAGTGATTCAACCAGGCGATTGATAAAATCTGCCTATCCTCCCAAAAGCGAGCTCCGGCCCGCTTTTTTATTTTACAAATGAATTACTTCCGGCTCGACATCCCCAAACCATTTGCGAGAAAGTTTCTGGACTTGATCAGTCGTATCGGTCACCAGAACTCTTGCCCCGTAGCGGACTTTGTCCTGCTTCGGGGTTGGTTTCTGTTTAGATAATTTTTTTTCTATTTCCGGATGCCTCTTTAAATAATCTTTTAGTTTAGCTGGGATAAATTCGTCTTGAGAAATTAATTTCGTACCTTTTGAAAGATTTTTTTTAATCTCACGCTTGTAGAAAGGATAGTGCGTACAACCGAGCACCAACGCATCTATTTTTTTTGACTTAAATGGCGCTAAATATTTTTTAATAAACACCCGTGAAAGCTCTGTCTCCCCTTCTTCCGCCAAGGGCACCAACATCGGCGCCGGGTTTTGAAAAACTTTCGTCGTTGGATTTAATTTTTCTATTTCATTTGGAAAAGTATTTGAGAGAACTGTGCCGCGAGTAGCCACGATCCCAACTCTCTGAAATTTTATGCACTCTTCTGCTGTCGGCACAAGCACACCCAGTACTTTTCTGTCTGGAAAATATTTCGGCAAATACTCTTGTTGAATCCTCCGAAGGGCGCGCGCTGAAGCAGTATTGCAGGCAAGCACAACAATTTTACAATCCTCTTTCTCAAAGAGATATTTTATTCCCTGGCAAGTAAATTCATATACTGCTTCGTGACTTCGATTGCCATAAGGCACTCGTTTCGTATCACCCAAGTAGACATAATCATACTCGGGCATAGCTTTTCGTATTGCTTTTCCGATAATCAGCCCACCGAGGCCCGAATCAAAAATTCCAATCTTCATCCCGTTAGAAGCAGGTCGCGGTCAGCTTTTTAAAAACCAACTCTGCGACTGCCAGTGATATAAAAATCATTTTTAATATAATATCCCAATTGAAACCGTGACCGCGGCTTCTAACGGGATTCATTCTTTTATCTTAACATACTTTTTTATTTGAAATAAGTTATACACAAAAAGCCTTGCATTCATTGCTTTTCTATTGTTATACTTTAACTAATTATTTTCTGTTACTTGAGAACAGAATAGGGTTTCCAATGAGTTATCAATTAGCATGTGAAAAGGAAGTGTATTGCTAAAGAACTCGGAAAAACGACCACTCTTTTTGGTCTCAAGAAATTTGTCTAACGCAGGTCTAAATACCAAAAGACGATGAAAGATGACTATCATTATGAAGGACCGGACGATGACTAAGCCGGCTGAAACTTTTGGAGTATTTGACCACAAAAAGAAAGGAGGTATTGTCAATAATTGAAGGTTGAATTTTTTTGAGTAATCTTTTTTAGTGTTCACAATGCTAAATCAAATTGCCATGAAAAAGTTAATTTCAGTATTATCACTGGTGTTGGTCAGCATCCTGCTCGTTGGAGTGACCATGAACACCGTAGCCATGAACAAGGAAGGTCCGGGAAGCAAGGCTGTGCAGTTCACCGGAGACACCCCGACGCTCGTCCTGACGAGCAACATCAACGATGCCGCTACCACGACAGTGCAAGGAAAGATCGAACCGGCGGCTGGGAAAGAATCCCCGCCCACCCTTGCTGTTGCCATTATGAGTGAACCCGCCCAGACCCCTGCTGCCCGTGTGGTCCAATGGCGAAATTTCTCAACATCGAACATTAACGTATATGCTGGTCTGACATCTTTATCCACACGAACCGGAGGCCGTTTGATTCTGAAATACCTCCTGACTGGTATTGCCCCGATGACAAACCCAACCTGCGCCGAAATGCAAGGATCTGCACAGTGGCGACAATCTTCTTCTTTTACTTTTACCAGCGGTACGATGACGTCACGGCAACCAGGGTCGGCTTTCGCGATATTGAAGAAACCGATGCAGGATATTGCCGCGATTAATGCCACCATCAACCCCACCACCACCCTGAACCTGACCGCCCCTGCCGATGAAAAGAAAGTGCAATGGCGATCAAATTATTCTTTTTCAGTTAACATGGCGACATTCGACGGAACGGTCAACCAACTGGCTGGGAGGACTTTGAATGCCGTCTCCTCGGGTTGTGTTGCCCTGATGAACAACGCACAGATGCTATCGACCCTTGAGCAGATGCAGCCTTCATCCGACCTGACCGTAAACAAGATCCTGGCCTCGACATAACCGGCGTAAGATGCCCAAAGTACGAAGGCGTGCACTCGCAAAAGTGACACGCCTTCTTTTTTTATATAAACTTTTTTAA
>Ga0172369_10005411_pt1 | contig 15722 bp, 13 predicted proteins | sample LakKiv25m_FD_114539 | JGI IMG/M metagenome (GOLD analysis project Ga0172369, IMG submission 114539) | Freshwater microbial communities from Kabuno Bay, South-Kivu, Congo - kab_022012_11.25m | ecosystem: Environmental > Aquatic > Freshwater > Lake | place: Democratic Republic of the Congo...
CAGGGAATCATCCTCGATCCGACCCTGAACAAGCTGGTTACGACCGGTTTTCAGGCTTATGCAAGAGGCGACAGGAATGGTGCCCTGGCAGCATTTATTGAAATGGCCAATGCCGATCTCTATTTTGAATACGGGCTTGTTTTTTTCAATATCATCTACCTGCTCACCGAGGCTAACCGGATACCGGAAGCCCAGGAATGGTACGATAAATACAAGGAACGTTTTTTTTATGACAAAGCTCTTTACGATAATGAATTTGTCAGGCTCGGCATCAGGCAGAAACTAAAGTGAACCGGACCGGTAATTCTCCTGTCGGTTTTTCCGGTACCTTTGTCAGATAATTCTTTTCATCATGAAATACCTGTCATTTTTTCTGATCGCGCTCCTGTTCGGAGCCGGAGGCAGAGTCAAGGTTGCCGAATCAACCTCCCAGGAATGGGTGGGCGGGCTGCAGCAATCGGGTTACGGTACTTATTATAAATCGACGGTCACTGTCAAAGCTGGTTCCGACAAGTTGCAGATCGATGAACTCTGGGTCGGAAACCTGAAACTTCCGGCTCGTGCCGTTACCGATCTGAAAGACCGGAACAGCACAACCTTTAAAAAAGGTGACCAGGTTTATGTAAGGGCGGAGATCCTCTGGAAACCGGAAGCCACGGGAGGTATGGTGCGCGTTACCGGCATCCAGGCCGACAAACCTTATGAATACCAGGGCGAAGGCCTGATCGGTTATACCTACAAGGGAAAAAGGAAATATGCCGAAATAAAAAAATTTAAAGTCCTGGAAAGGATAATCTATCCGTAATTTATTGTTGATGAACAAGAAACTGATCCTGATGATATTGGATGGCTGGGGATATGGCAGCCGGCCTGAAGCCGACGCCATCCGCCAGGCAAACACTCCGTTTATAGATTCCCTGGTTCTCCGTTATCCCAATTCCCAGCTTAAAACCTCGGGAGAAAACGTCGGGTTGCCTGATGGACAGATGGGGAATTCCGAAGTCGGGCATCTGAATATCGGAGCCGGACGGGTTGTCTATCAGGACCTGGTCCGCATCAACCATGCCTGCGATGATGGATCCATCAAAAAAAATGAAGTACTGACCGAGGCTTTTACCTATATCCGAAAGACCGGCAGGCAGGTCCATTTTATCGGGCTGGTCTCCGATGGCGGCGTCCATTCGCTTGACAAGCACCTCTATGCGTTGTGCGACATGACCAAGGATTTCGGCCTCGGGAAAGTTTTTATTCATGCCATCACAGACGGCAGGGACACGGATCCATACAGCGGGAAGGGTCACCTGGAACAACTGGAGAAACACCTGGCCCGATCAAACGGAACGGTCGCCACCCTTATCGGACGTTACTATTCCATGGACCGGGACAAAAGATGGGAGCGGATCCGGCTGGGATATGACCTTTACGTTCATGGAACGGGAAAACCGGTGACTTCCATGATAGATGCCATCCAGGAAAGCTATGACGAAGGGATTACGGATGAATTTGTCAAGCCGGCCATCAAGGTGGGTGCAGACGGCCAACCGGTTACAACCATTCAGGAAGGCGACGTGGTCATCTGCTTTAATTTCCGGACCGACAGGCTACGTGAAATGACCGTGGTGCTGAGCCAGCGCGATATGCCTGAATTCGGGATGAAAACCCTGCCGCTGAAGTATTATACCTTGACCCGGTATGATGATACTTTCCGTAATGTCGGCGTGATCTATGACAAGGACAATGTAAACCAGACACTTGGGGAGTTGCTGTCACTCGCCGGGAAGAAGCAGGTCAGGATAGCGGAAACCGAAAAGTATGCCCATGTGACTTTCTTCTTCTCCGGAGGAAGGGAAGAGGAATTTCCGGGTGAGAAGCGGATCATGATCCCTTCCCCGAAAGTTCCGACTTATGACCTCCAGCCCGAAATGAGCGCCTTCCTCGTACGCGATGCCATCGTGAAAGTGCTGAAAAGCGGGGAACCCGATTTTATCTGCCTGAATTTCGCCAACGGCGATATGGTGGGTCATACGGGCGTCTGGGATGCCATCATCCAGGCGGTGGAAGCGGTTGACCAATGTGTCCAGAGCGTTGTGGAAACAGCCAGGGCAAGCGGGTACACGGTGATGATCATTGCCGATCATGGCAATGCCGATAACGCCATCAATCCTGACGGTACCCCCAACACGGCCCATTCCCTGAATCCCGTGCCGTGCATCCTGGTGAGCGATGAATACCAAACCATAAACAAGGGGATACTGGCGGATATTGCCCCGACCGTCCTGAAGATCATGGGCATGGAGCAGCCTTCCGTCATGACCGGCCAATCACTTGTCTGATGCTGGAAATCGGACGCACACTGGTCAGTTTTGAGGTGCTTCGAAAGAAGTTCTGCTGCGATGTGCCGGTGTGCAAGGGTTCCTGCTGTGTGTACGGTGATGCCGGTGCCCCACTGTCCATTGATGAAGCCGGTGAAATTGAGGATTATCTCGATGAGCTGAGGCCCTATCTGAGCGCGGACGGAATCCTTGCTTTGCTGGAACAGGGATTGTACGTCCGCGATCTGGATGATGAACTAGTGACACCACTGATCCGTGGTGGCGAATGCGCCTTTTCGGTTTCGGAGAACGGCATCACCCGCTGCGCGATCGAAACAGCCCATGCGGCCGGCCGTGTACCTTTTAACAAGCCGCTTTCCTGCCACCTCTATCCGGTCCGGATCAAATCCTACGAACAGTTTGATGCCGTGAATTATGACGAATGGGATATATGCTCGTCGGCCGTAAATGAAGGAGAACGCCAAGGGTTACCTGTTTACCTGTTCGTCAGGGATGCCCTGATCCGTAAGTACGGTGAAGAATGGTTCAGCCAACTTGATTACGCGGCAAAGAACCTGGATTTCGGTAAGTTAATATCAGATGATTAACCCTCTAATTTATTGATTATGATCAGGAAAATGCTGTTTCTTCTGCCGTTGTCTTTCCTGGTTGTAAATCCTGTAAATGCCCAGGTTGACAGTACGAAACGTGAAAGGAAACAGGGAGTGGATTCCACCGTGGTCATCGGCAAGGGCAAGATAGTTTATAAAGGCCGGATCTACAGGCAGAATGCCCCCTACCTGATGCTGGGATACGGATTGGGTTATGGTTTCAGGACCAAGGGCCTGGAACAAAACATGAGCCTGGCATACCATCATTTTTTCAACAAGATCGGGATCAGGATCGGCTATCATGCTTCCTCCGACCTTCCTCCCTGGTGGCGATCATTCCAGAAACTGAATGATATCTGCCTGGGCGTGGGCACCCGGTGGAACCAGTGGCCGAGATGGAATTTTGCGGTATTTGGAGGACCCACTCTGGCTTACGGATGGTATATTGCGTGGAACGATCTCTATCAGGAAGAAAGGGCGTTCAATTTCCTTACTCCCGGGCTTCATGCTGAGGTTCAGGCAACCTTCAAGCCTGCATATGACCTGGGCATCGGATTGTCGGTTTACGGCAGCGTCAACCGTTATTACAGTGTCACCGGCGTCCAGATACACCTATTTTTTTCCACTGCCTTTATCAGAAATTATGATTAACGCCGAGCAATTATGATCAGCATCAACGATTTCATCGAGCAAAACAAAGACCGGTTCCTCCAGGAGTTGTTCGGGCTCATCCGGATACCTTCCATCAGCTCAATCGCTGCTCACAGACCGGACATGGACCGAGCCGCCGCCTATCTCGGGCAGGCTCTGCTCGATGCGGGAGCCGACAGGGCGGAGGTTTGCAAGACCACCGGAAATCCGGTCACCTATGCGGAAAAGCTGATGGATCCGTCCTGGCCGACTGTCATGGTCTACGCACACATGGACGTCATGCCGGTTGACCCGGTCGGCGAGTGGCATTCCGACCCTTTTGATCCGGTTATCCGTGACGGAAAGATCTTCGCAAGAGGTGCCGATGACGACAAGGGCCAGTCCTTCATGCACGTCAAGGCCTTTGAATACCTCGTCAAAACCGGGCAGCTGAAATGCAATGTAAAATTCATGATAGAAGGCGAGGAGGAAGTGGGATCACCCAACCTGGCTGAATTCTGCCAGAAGAACAAGGAAATGCTGAAATCCGATGTCATCCTCGTCTCCGATACATCAATGATCGCCCGCGACATACCTTCGATAACCACGGGCCTGAGGGGTCTTACCTACCTTCAGGTTGAAGTTACGGGACCCGACCGCGACCTGCATTCCGGGTTGTTCGGCGGGGCCGTTGCCAACCCGGTGATCATCCTTTCGAAAATGCTGGCATCGGTTCACGACAAGGATAACAGGATCACGATTCCGGGTTTCTATGACGATGTGATGGAAGTCGGTGCGGAAGAGCGAAAGTTGCTTGCCCAGGCCCCGTTCGATGAAGAGAAGTATGTTGCAGGACTGGGTATCAGGGAAGCCTGGGGTGAAAAAGGCTACCGCGTCCCCGAACGGACCGGCATACGCCCTGCATTCGATGTGTGCGGGATCTGGGGAGGTTACACCGGAGAGGGCACCAAGACCGTTCTTCCGTCCAGGGCTTATGCTAAAATAAGCGCCAGGTTAGTGCCTCACCAGGATCACATGAAAACGGCCCTGCAGGTCAAAAACTACCTCGAATCGATCGCTCCCCCGCAGGTGACCGTTAAAGTCGATATCCTCCATGGGGGTCCGGCCTATGTTTCGCCGATAACCCTGCCGGCTTACCAGGCCGCGGAAAAGGCCTATACGGAAACATTCGGAAAGCGCCCCGTACCCTTCCGTAGCGGAGGCAGCATACCCATCATTTCCGCCTTCGAAAGAATATTGGGGGTTAAATCCATCCTGATGGGATTCGGGCTTGAATCCGACAGCATCCACTCAGCGAACGAGAATTACCCGCTTTGGAACTTCTACAAGGGCGTTGAGACCATCACGAGGTTTTACCATCATTATACAACAAGGTAAAAGGTAAAAGGAAAAAGAAAAAAGGAAAAAGGAAAAAGGACCCGGGTAGATCTGGGTCTTTTTTTTATCATTTTTTTCAACAACCCTCTAAAAAATGAATAATGAATTGTAAAAGAAAATACTTTTGCGAACAACTACCCCCCAAAAAAATAGGGGGTATACTCGAAGATATGTACTTTTTTCTTTTTCCTTTTAACTTTTAACTTAAAACTTACCACTATGTCCACCATCCGCGTTGAAGCCGTGAAGGAGCTGTTCTCGAGGAAACCTCTACCGGTTGAGGCTCCCGGAGAAAAAATATCCGATTTCTACGGTGCGCACACCTTGAGCCTGGATACCATGAAAAAGTATCTGCCAACCGAAGCTTTCGAGAACGTAAGGAAAGCAGTTGACACTTGGGGATACATCGACCAGCATACAGCGGATGCCGTTGCCTCGGCCATGAAAGCCTGGGCCATGTCGCATGGCGTCACTCATTACACCCATTGGTTTCATCCGCTGAACGGATCGACCGCGGAGAAACATGATGCTTTTTTCGAACCCACCCGCGACGGCAAGATGTTCGAACATTTCAGCGGGCGGGAACTGACCCAGCAGGAACCGGACGCCTCCTCCCTTCCCAGCGGTGGGATCAGGAACACATTCGAAGCCAGGGGCTACAGTGCCTGGGATCCTTCCTCACCCGCCTTCATCGTGGACAAGATTCTGTGCATCCCGACGGTCTTTGTCTCCTATACGGGCGAGGCCCTGGACTATAAAACCCCTCTCCTGAAATCGCTCTATGTCCTCGACCGTGCCGCCGTGGAGGTTTGCCAGCTATTCGATAAAAACGTCAACAAGGTAATTTCCACCCTCGGTTGGGAACAGGAGTATTTCCTGATCGATGAAGCTCTTTTTTACGCCCGGCCTGATCTGGTTCTGACCGACCGCACCCTGATGGGACACGCTTCGGCCCGCGACCAGCAGCTGGCCGACCATTATCTCGGCTCCATACCGGAAAGGGTCACCGCGTTCATGAAAGAATTTGAATTCGATTGCTATAAGCTGGGCATACCCATCCATACACGACATAACGAGGTGGCACCCAATCAGTTTGAGTGCGCCCCGGTTTTCGAGGAAGCCAACCTGGCTGTGGATCACAACCAGCTCCTGATGGATGTCATGAAGCGGGTGGCCCGCAAACATAACTTCCGTGCCCTGCTGCACGAGAAACCCTACAAGGGTATCAACGGTTCGGGAAAGCACAACAACTGGTCGCTCCTAACGGACACCGGGGTAAACCTGCTGGCGCCCGGCTCAACTCCCAAAACCAACCTGCAGTTCCTTACTTTCCTGATCAACACTGTTAAGGCTGTCCATGATTATTCCGATCTGCTGCGTGCCAGCGTCATGTCGGCAGGCAACGAGCACCGCCTGGGAGCCCATGAAGCACCGCCGGCAATCATATCCGTATTTATCGGACAATACCTGACGAAAGTGCTGGACGAGATTGTGCAGAAAGTCCCGTCGGTCAAGATGACCCCTGACCAGAAGACGGAACTGAAACTGAATATCGGCAAGATCCCGGAGATCCTGCTGGACAATACCGACCGTAACCGGACTTCGCCGTTTGCATTTACGGGTAACCGCTTTGAATTCAGGGCGGTGGGCTCATCCATGAATTGTGCGGCTCCCATGACCATTCTCAATACAGCCGTGGCTAACCAGCTCAATGAATTCAAAGCCGAAGTGGATGTTCTGGTCGGCAAGGGTCTTAAAAAGGATGAAGCCGTTTTCAGGATTCTCAGGAAATACATCCAGCATTCGAAAAAGATCTTCTTTGAAGGAAACGGTTACAGCGAAGAATGGAAGGAAGAAGCCGCCAAGCGTGGATTGAGCAACATAACCAGTGCCCCGGAGGCTTTGAAAGCCTATATCGAACCCAAATCCGTGAAGCTGATGACCCGCATGAATGTGCTCTCAGAAAGGGAATTAAATGCCAGGTATGACATCAGACTCGAGATGTATACCAAAAAACTGCAGATCGAAGCACGGGTTCTTGGGGACCTTGCAGTCAATCATGTCATTCCCACGGTCATCAAATATCAGAACAGGCTCATCGAAAACGTCAAAGGCCTGAAGGAGATCCTTCCCGCCAACGAGTTCGCCGATGCGGCCAGCTACCAACTGAATGCCATCAAGCGGATCACCCGGCACAAAACACTCATTCTCGAAATGGTCGATGAAATGATCAATGCCCGAAAAACAGCGAACCATATTGAAGATGTCAGGGAACGGGCCAGGGTTTACAGCGACCAGGTCAAGCACTATCTGGCCGACATCCGGTATCATATTGATAAGCTGGAATTGATAGTGGACGATGACCTTTGGCCGCTTCCCAAGTACAGGGAATTGCTTTTTGCGCGGTAAAAGGCTGATTAACAAGAATTAACGCTGATATACCAGGGGCCGTGTTTCCTTCGTTAGTAAATGACGAATGAGGCAAATAATGCCTATTTTTACAATCTTCCTGAGAAAAGCAACAGGTATGAAATCGGATCGGGTCATTCTGATATTATTCGCCTTATTCCTTGCCGGAGAAACGGTGATGGCTCAGAGAAGGGAATTGCTGGCGCAGGCCGACAAGACCTTTTCTGTTGGGGAATATTTCAATGCCATCGAAAAATACAAGAAGGCCTATTCGCGTGAAAAAGACCGCACAAAAAAAGCAGACATCAAGTTCAGGATTGGCAACTGCTACCGCCTGATCAACGACACCAAAAAGGCGGAGCCCTATTTTTCCCAGCTCGTCAGGCAGAAGTACAGCAACCCGCAGGCTCTGCTCTTCTATGCCGACATGCTGAAAATGAACGGGAAATATGCCGATGCTAAAGCCCGTTATGAAGAGTACCTGAAAAAAGAGCCCGGTGACCTGATGGCGTTGAATTCATACCAATCGTGCGATTCCATTCTGACCTGGACCAAGAATCCGACGCGTTACCAGGTGGAGAACGTCAAGGATTTTAACACCAAGGATAATGACTTCAGTCCGGCATTTGCCTCCGAAGATTACAAGGAGCTTTATATCACCTCATCGCGCGGAGGTGCTCAAGGAAATAAAGTCCACGGGGGAACCGGGCAGAGTTTTGCGGATCTGTTTTACACCCGGCTCGACAACAAGCAGAAATGGGCGGTTCCTTCGCCCATCGACAAAACTGTCAACTCCATTTATGACGATGGCGCGCCCTGGGTGAGCAAGGACGGATCAACCATGTACTTCACCCGGTGTCGGTTCGACAGGCAGGAAGAACTGGGTTGCCAGGTCATGGTCACCCAAAAGAAGGGAACGGGCTGGGGCGATCCAACTGCAGTGCCCATCTCCAAAGATTCGGTAGTCATTGCCCATCCGAGCCTGACTGACGACCAGTTGACCCTCTTTTTCGTGAGCGATATGCTGGGAAGCATCGGGGGCAAGGATATCTGGATGGCCCAGCGTGAAACGGACAAGGCAAACTGGGGCCCCCCGGTTAACCTGGGAGAATCCGTCAATACGCCCAGGGATGAAATGTTCCCGTTTGCCGTGACCGATACGCTCTTTTATTTTGCCTCAAACGGCCATCCAGGCCTGGGAGGCCTTGATATTTTCAGAGCCCATACGAATGAGGAGGGGAAATGGGTTGTCGAAAACATGAAATACCCGATCAACAGCATTTCCGACGATTTCGGTATCATTTTCCAGCGTGAGGAAGAAAGAGGCTATCTCGCCTCCAGCCGGACCGGGGGCAAAGGCGGGGATGATATCTATTCCTTCGTGCTGCCCGAGAAACGTTTCAACCTTTCGGGGTTAGTTCTCAGCGAACGGAACAACCGCCCCATTCTGGGAGCCGACGTCCGCCTGATCGGAAGCGATGGCTCCAGCCTCGAATATAAAACGGATTCCACGGGAGCTTTCTCCTTTAAGCTTAAAGCGGAAACCGACTATCTCCTGGTGGCCTTCAAGAGAGGTTTCCTGAACGGCAAGATACGGGAGACCACCATCGGCCTTGAAGAGAGCCGCGATTTTACCACTAACCTGGTTTTATCACCCTATGAAAAGCCGATCGAGCTCCCGAATATCCTTTATGATCTGGCTAAATGGGACCTCCGGCCAGAGTCCATGGTCGCGCTGGATGAACTCGTCGAAACCCTGGAAGATAATCCAAATATTACCATCGAACTGATGTCACATACAGACGTGCGCCCCTTCAGTGTCATGTCAAACCTGGAGCTTTCGCAAAACCGGGCACAATCGGTTGTCGATTACCTGATATCCAAAGGTATTGCGGCAGACCGCCTCAAGGCGCGCGGTTACGGCCCTGACGTTCCCAGGGTGGTCGATCAGAAAATCGCCTCACAGTACAATTTTCTGAAGGTCGGTGACACTCTTGCCAAAACTTTTATCGATGCCTTGCCCAATGACCAGGACAGGGAAATAGCCCATCAGCTGAACAGGAGGACGGAATTCAGCGTGTTAAGCACGAACTACGTGCCCAAGGAGCTTCGTACCGGCGACTATGACGCCCAGCAGCAGATACTCATCAAAGGGATGGAAGAGCTTCAGGAAGGGCAGAAAAAACGCATGGAACGCGACCGCAAGATCAACCCGGTCCTTAACAAGGAAAAGGAAGCCTCTAAAACAGGCGCCGGCAAGCTGCCTTAATTTTCTTACCTTTGCACCTCCGATGGAAAGTGCAAACCGATATACCCGGCGTGGAGTCTCTTCAGGCAAGGAAGAGGTTCACAAAGCCATTCAGAACCTGGATAAAGGGCTCTATCCTAAGGCTTTCTGTAAGATCATCCCAGATATCCTGGGCGGCGACCCCGACTGGTGTTCCATCATGCACGCAGACGGTGCAGGAACCAAATCAGCCCTGGCATACCTCTATTGGAAAGAAACCGGCGACCTTAGCGTGTGGAAAGGGATCGCCCAGGATTCCATTATCATGAATACCGACGATCTTCTTTGTGTCGGCGCAACCGGGCCGTTCATGCTGAGTTCGACTATCGGAAGAAATAAAAACCTGATTCCCGGAGAGGTAATTGCCGCCATTATTGAAGGGACCCGGGAAACAGCAGACCTCCTTACCTCCCATGGTATGGAGACTGTTATGTGTGGTGGCGAAACTGCCGATGTAGGCGACCTAGTGAGGACCATCATTGTTGACAGCACTGTCGCCACCCGGATGAGGCGATCCGATGTGGTTTCCAATGACGGGGTACAACCCGGCGATGTTATTGTGGGGCTATCTTCATCGGGGCAAGCTTCGTATGAGAATGAATACAACGGTGGGATGGGCAGCAATGGACTGACCTCTGCCCGCCATGATGTTTTTGCCCATTACCTGGCTTTAAAATACCCGGAATCCTTTGATCCCCTGTTACCCGCTGATCTGGTTTATTCAGGCGGGATCAGCCTCACCGACGGGATCGCGGAAACCGGTCTGGACGCAGGAAAACTCGTCCTTTCGCCAACCCGTACCTATGCTCCAGTGATCAGAAAGGTCCTCGGGGAAATGCGGGCTTCCATCCACGGCATGATACATTGTTCCGGCGGAGGACAGACCAAGATCCTGCGTTTCCTGGATGACCTGCACGTGGTAAAAGATAACCTTTTCCCGGTGCCCCCTTTGTTTAGGATCATCCAGGAACAATCAGGCACGCCATGGGAGGAGATGTACAAGGTTTTCAATATGGGTCACCGGTTTGAGATCTACCTGCCGGAACCTTTTGCCCGCCAGGTTGTTCAGATCTCGGAAAGTTTCGGAATTGAGGCGAAAATCGTGGGACACTGTGAGGCCTCTTTCGGCAGAAAACTGACGATCCGCAGTACGTACGGGGACTTTTTTTATTAAATGATTCGCTTCGCGAACGAATAACCCGCTTCGCGGGCGAAAAATTCGCTTCGCTCATGAATATCAACAAATCTTATGTTTCATAGTCCATAGTCAATCATAATTAGTTTAATATGTTGCTCGAAAAGTTAAAAGGAATCGCGGATCGCTTTGAGGAGGTTGGACGGCTCATCACCGAGCCGGATGTGATCAACGACATGAAACGCTATGTGCAGCTCAACAAGGAATACAAGGAACTCAGCAGAATAGTTGAGTTTTACCGTGAATACAAGAATATTCTCGATAATACGGACTCCACGCGCAGGATCCTGGAAACCGAGAAAGATGAAGAGATGAGGGAGATGGCCAAGGAAGAACTGGATACGCTGATCACCCGCAGGCAGGAGATGGAGGAGGAAATCAAGGTGCTCCTGCTCCCGGCTGATCCGCAGGATGCCAGGAATGCCATCGTCGAGATCCGTGCCGGAACGGGTGGGGACGAGGCCAGCATTTTTGCGGGCGACCTGTTCCGCATGTACGTCAAGTTCTTTGACATCAGAGGATGGAAATACAGCATTAACAACTATACCGAAGGGACCAACGGAGGCTACAAGGAGATCATATTTACAGTCAGCGGCGAAGGGGTTTATGGCATCATGAAATATGAATCGGGAGTGCACCGCGTCCAGCGGGTTCCCCAGACGGAGACGCAGGGGCGTATCCATACCTCGGCTGCGACTGTGGCCGTGCTGCCTGAAGCTGAGGAGTTTGACATCGAATTGAATCCGGCGGATGTCAGGGTAGACACCTATTGTTCTTCCGGTCCCGGAGGCCAATCGGTCAATACCACTTATTCAGCCGTCAGGCTGACCCATGTTCCGTCAGGGGTTGTCGTCACCTGCCAGGACCAGAAATCCCAGATCAAGAATAAGGAAAAAGCCATGATCGAACTCCGGACAAGGCTCTATAATATTGAATATCAGAAATATCTTGATGAGATATCGAGCAAGAGGAAAACCATGGTCAGCACCGGCGACCGTTCGGCCAAGATCCGGACCTATAATTATCCGCAAGGTCGGATGACCGATCACCGGATCAACCTGACCTTGTACAACCTTCAATCGATCCTGAATGGCGATATTCAGGAAATAATTGATAAATTGCAGATTGCAGAAAACGCAGAGCGTCTGAAAGCTTCCGATATGCCGAAACCATGACAGCTGCTGAGCTGAATCAGGAGATACGCAGGAAAAGGTCTTTCCTTTGTGTCGGACTCGACAGTGATCCTGCCAGGATCCCCCCTCACCTGAACCGGGAAGCACTGCCCGTTTATGCTTTCAACAAGGCGATCATCAATGCCACGCATGACCTGGCCGTGGCTTACAAGCCCAACCTGGCCTTTTATGAAGGGCTGGGTCCCTCCGGGATGAGACAGCTTGAAATGACGGTCGATTACATCCGGTCAGTTGATCCCAACCTGTTTATCGTCGCCGATGCCAAGCGCGGCGACATAGGAAATACGGCCGAACAGTATGCCCGGGCTTTCTACTTCCATTATGATTTTGATGCGATCACCCTGTCACCCTACATGGGAAGGGATTCAGTCGAGCCTTTCCTGCAGTTTCCGGGCAAGTGGGCTGTCCTGCTGGCCCTCACCTCCAACCCCGGAGCGGATGATTTTCAGATGCAAAAACTTGCGGGAGGGGACTACCTCTATGAAAAAGTTTTGTCCGACAGCACCTCCTGGGGTACCGTGGATAACCTGATGTATGTTGCGGGAGCCACCCGGCCCGAATTCCTGCGGAACATACGGAGGATCGTTCCCGATCATTTCCTCCTGGTTCCGGGAGTCGGTGTCCAGGGAGGTTCCCTGGAGATGGTGATGAACCACGGTCGAAGCGGGCATGGCGGGCTGCTGATCAATAATTCCCGCGGGATCATTTTTTCCGGCAAAGGACCCGGCTTTGCCGATGAAGCCCGGAAGGCCGCGCTGAACATGGTCGCGGCCATGAGGGCAGAATGGGGCTCGTGACTCGTGATTCGTGATTCGTGACTCGTGACTCGTGACTCGTGACTCGTACTTTTTCCTTTTTCCTTTTTCCTTTTTCCTTTTTCCTTTTTCCTGATCTGATCGCATCTATATCTGAAAAAGATATCCGGTGCAGGAAGATTTTTTACAGTACCTGTGGAAATACGGGTTGTACCCTTCCGATCAGATGGTTACGGACAGGGGGGAAAGGGTTGAGATAGTTTCGCCGGGGCAATTGAACAACGATGCCGGTCCTGATTTCCTTTTTGCCCGTATCCGGATAGGGGCCACCTTATGGGTCGGTCATGTCGAGGTCCATGTAAAAGCTTCGGACTGGTTCAGGCATGGTCACGAAAAAGATCCTGCCTATGAACCGGTCATTCTGCATGTCGTCTATGAAAATGACTGCGAAACCAGGAGACAGTCAGGGGAAACCGTTCCGACCGTCAGGCTGCCTGTCAGGCCGACTTTCCTCGAAAACTACCACCGGATCCTGTCAACCCTGTCACCCGTACCCTGTGGCGAAGGATGGAAAAAACTGGAAGCCCTCCAGGTTGAAAACTGGATCATCGCCATGGGGGTGGAAAAGATGGAAACCAAGGCCGGGGAAATCTTCAACCGGCTGGGTGAAAACCGGGGCGGATGGGAAGAAACTCTGGTCCAGCTTATGTTCCGTTCGTTCGGCTTTGGTATCAACCAGGAAGCCTTTGACAGGCTTGGAAAATCCGTTCCCCTGTCTGCCCTGCGTTTTTCCGGACCGAACCAGTTCCGGACGGAAGCCCTGTTGTTCGGGCAGTCGGGGATGATACCCGCGCAGAAAACTGAACCTTACACGAAAGCTCTGGGATCTGAATTTATTTTCATGAGGCGTAAATATAACCTTCTCCCGTTGTACAATCCGGGGTGGAAATTCCTCAGGATGAGACCTTCCAACTTTCCCACGGTCAGGATGGCCCAGTTGTCTTCTTTCCTGTCCGGAAATCCTGACCACCTCGGTTTGGTTCTGAAAGGAGCCGGTATGATTGAGCGCTCGTCCCTGGACTTTCCGGTATCGTCCTATTGGAAATCGCATTATGATTTTGCCAGGGAATGGTCAGGCCAGTACCCCGGCATCGGGGAGGAAACGGTCAACCTGTTCCGCATCAATGCCTCCCTGCCATTTGCCGCCTGCTATGCCGACCGTCATGGCGATTCCGCCTCGAAAGAGAAATGGATGGAATGGCTGGAACGGCTCCCACCTGAAAACAACCGGATCACGCGAATCTGGACTTCTTATGGCTATTGCGTTCCCAACGCGTTTTATTCACAGGCTTTCCTCCATCTCTACCTGGCTTACTGCCGCCCGAGACGATGCCTGAACTGCCGGATCGGACAATACCTGATCCGTAACCCGGATCCATGAGTTTTTCCTAACTTGCCGGTATATAGTGATGAAAAGGATCCTGATAACCGGTTCCAACGGCCTGGTTGGCCAAACGCTGCTGCATCACCTGCTGGGAATGTCCGGGATTGAGATCATGGCCACCTCGGCCCATGAGAACATGTACCCCGGGTTGGCGCGGGATCAGTTTTCACAAACCGACCTGCAGGTGCCCGGCCAAACTGCTGCCTTGATCCTGGATTTCAAACCCGATGCCGTTATTCATGCAGCCGCAATGACCCAGGCCGATCCGTGCGAACTGAATCCTGACCTGTGCGACCGCATCAATATCGAAGGAACCCGGGAGGTGGCCGGGGCCTCGGAAAAGGTGGGATCCCATTTTGTTTTCCTCTCTACCGATTATGTTTTTGACGGATTGCAGGGACCTTATGCTGAAGAGGATGCACCCAATCCGGTAAGTACTTACGGCTGGTCGAAACTCCAGGGAGAATACCTGACCCGGGGACTCAAAACTCCCTGGACCATCATCAGGACCATACTCGTATATGGGGTTGTTCCCGCCCTCAACCGGTCCAACCTGGTTCTCTGGGTGAGAAATTCACTGATCAACGGGACCAGCATCAGGGTCGTAAATGATCAGTTCAGGATGCCCACACTGGCCGATGACCTGGCCGAAGGGATCATTACCGTGATCCTGAAGGAGAAGACAGGAATCTACCACCTCTCAGGACCCGAGATGTTATGCGTATCCGATATTGCGTTTAAATGTGCTGATTTTTTTTCCCTTGACCGGTCATTGATCTGTCCGGTTTCTTCACCAACTTTGAATCAGCCCGGTAAACGCCCCCCTTCGACCGGGTTTGTTCTGGATAAAGCAGCCCGCGAGTTGGATTATGCACCGAAAAACCTGGAGGAAGGGCTGTCCGTGGTACAAAATTTGCTTGTGTCTTTTGATCAGCCTGAGCGTCCCGTTTATTAACTCATAGATCATGAAAACCCTGAACCAGATAATCACTCTCCTGATCCTGGTACTGTTAGGCTGCAACCGTGAAGTCCTGCAACCGGGCATCACCCTGGATGCCTCCTCCGATTGTAAATCCATCCTGAAATCCGGGATGGGCATCCCCGGGAACCAGGATTGCATCCAGTACTCTTTTCAGGACAACCGGCTGGTCATCAAGCATATCAATGCCGGATTCAATTGCTGCCCCGAAGGATTCAAGGTTAGCCTGGCTGTCAAAGGTGATACCCTGATCATAACGGAAGAGGAGAATTCCAGTCTCTGCGACTGCAACTGCCTCTTCGACCTGGATTACACCCTGACGGATATAGACAAGGACTCCTGGTGGATTCGCGTGGTTGAACCCTATGTCCAGGGCCAGGGCCAGGACCTGATCCTGTTCGAGGCCAACCTCAGGAAAGACACCAGCGGGCTTGTATGTTTTGAAAGGACTACCTATCCCTGGAGATTCTAATCAATCACGATATGAAAACCCATCCCATCTTATTCAG
>Ga0172369_10005412_pt1 | contig 15722 bp, 14 predicted proteins | sample LakKiv25m_FD_114539 | JGI IMG/M metagenome (GOLD analysis project Ga0172369, IMG submission 114539) | Freshwater microbial communities from Kabuno Bay, South-Kivu, Congo - kab_022012_11.25m | ecosystem: Environmental > Aquatic > Freshwater > Lake | place: Democratic Republic of the Congo...
ACCCGACGGGCTATACGCGGCCTCGGGCTGCGACGCCGGGGGTATCGGAGATGCAGTTCGAGCGTCGCACGGCAAGCCCGTGACGTTCGCGGTGCATCCCGAAGGGTGCTGCGGTCATGCACTGGTCGAAGGCGCATCACAGGGCGACGTGACCGCGGTCCTGATGGTGGGATCAGGGCTGGGCGCCGTGGCTGTGTTCCGAGAGGAGCTTGAGCGGGCGGGTGCGGCGCTGGTTGCCGATGGCCGCGATACCGGACGTGTTCGAGTTGGCGTCTGTGCTGCACCAGATGTGACGGACCCGGCTGCGGTGCTCGAGGCCGGAGTGGAGCGGCTAACCGTAGACCTCCGCGGCGAGAGGCTGTCGGGGCAGTGGCTCGAGGCCACGATGGAGGCGGCGAGGTCGGTCCTCGTGCCTGTTGAAGCAGTGCTTGAGAGTGGCCTCTACGAGCATCTGGCACCAAGCGTGCTGGAGCACGGCCTCAACGGGGTCGTTGTCGCGCCCGAACACGTCCAATCCTGGAAGGAGGCGCTCCGCGAGGCCGCAGCGGCGACGTGGAGCCGATAGAGCGCTCGGAGTCCCGGCGAGGGGAGCGGACGATCGGCCGATCCTTGCGTGCGGCGCCGACGGAGCAGCGCCTTCGGTGGCGCTTATTCGGGCAGAGGCTTGCCCTTCGTCTCCGGCGCGAACAACAGGCCGGCGAAGCCGACGAAGTAGATGAAGGCCACCAGGGTAGCTGCTTGGCGGAACCCGGCGGTCTCGTCCAGCGGGTCCGCGAACCTGTTGGCGAGGGCGCCCAGCACGAACGGCGCGCCCGCCGCGAGAATCCGAGCGCAGTTGTAGCAGAAGCCCACCCCTGTCGCGCGGAGGCGCGTGGGGTAGAGCTCCGGGAAGTAGACGGCATACGCTGAGAACGGCGCCAGGCAGAAGATGCCGAGGGGGAACGCGAGCAAGTAAGCCGACGTTGCGTCTCGCACGCCCCAGAAGGCGGCCTGTACAGCGACGAACGCCAGTGCCAGTGTGATCGCCAGAGCGGGCTTGCGCCCGATCCGCTGGCTTAGCGCGGCGTAGCCGAACATGCCGATGAACGCGCCGATCTGCTGAACGAAGAACACCTGGCTCTTCAGGGCCTGGACGGCCTTGGTCACGGCCGCTGCCTGTTCCGGCGCGGGCAGCGCCAGGATCGCTGCTGAGGCGGCGTACGCCGGTTTGACCGCGGATCCGAGCAGGTCCGGTAGGAAGAAGCCGACGCCCCACACACCCCCCACGCCGGCCGTTCCGAGCAGGACACCCGCGACCGTGTTCCTGGCCAGGGTCTTGGTGCTGAAAAGCGCCGCGATGCTTCCGAGCTCCGTTCCGACGCCGCCCGCCCTGGCCGCCTCTTTGGCGTGATGCCACTTGTCCGGCTCCTTGACGGAGCGTCGGATCCACACGACAAGCAGGGCAGGTATTGCGCCTACGACGAATACCCACCGCCAGCTGACCGCGCTCAGCACCAGAGTGATCACGGCCGCCGTCATGTTGCCGACGGCGGAGAGCGCCTGGAGGAAGCCAAGAGCCATGGGGCGAGATCGGTTGGGCCACACTTCGGCGACAAGCGCGGCGCCGGCCGCGAACTCGCCGCCAACTCCCATGGCGGTCAGGAACCGGCACACGGCGTACTGCCAGGGCTGATTCACCAGCGCGTTGAGCCCGGTGAACGCCGAGTAGGTCAGGATCGTGAACACCATGGTCCGAGTTCGGCCGAGCCGGTCACCGATAATGCCGAAGAGGAACCCGCCGGTTGCCCAGCCGAGCAGGAAGATCGCAGTGAGCTCTCCGCCAACCTGCTTCACAGCCCCGTCCAGTTTGTCGGGCGGCACGTGACCCCTCATGATCTCGGTGAGCGACGGTTGCCGGACCAGCGTGAACAGGTGCTGGTCCATCGTGTCGAACAGCCACCCGAGTGCGCAGACCACCAGTACCATCCAGGCATATCCGCTGACGCCCTGGAACCACCATCGGGGTGTTGCGCCCGTCTCGCCGGGCTTTGCTGACATACGCTAGCTCCTCTCGGTTGGTCGGTTACTTCACGCTGACGCGAGGCGGATCCGCATACTCATTCCAGCGTTCCGAGACGCCGGCATCAACTGCCGTTCCCGAGTGGAAGAGCAGCCGGTACCGCAACGCAAGCTCCCTGCCGACGGGCACTGTGTGGTTGCCGGCGGTCGCCGACTGGCCGGTCTCGAAGTCGTGGATACCGAACGGGTTTGCGCAGAACAGGCCGTAGTCGCGCACGTGCCACCAGGTCGGATAGCGGAAGCTGGCGGGATGCTCGAGGATCGCTACCCCCACGGTGCCGCCTTCGACGGTTCCGAAGTAGTCGACCCACGAGGCCCGCTTGCCCCAGGTCGCCCCATCCTGGGCGCCCTCCGAGTTCACAATGTGCCCGCCGCCGACGCTCAGGCGCATGGAATCCGCGAGCCGGAGGCCGAAGCTGCCCTCCTTGGTGTCGCCCAGGACCAGCGGGCCGCCGACAGGCGTTAGGCGGATCGCCACGTCCAGAACGCGGATCCCATCGCATTCGTAGAACTGGAACTCGCGGCGATCCTCCGCGATGCGCGTCCCGTCCTTCTTGAACCAGTCCGTCAGCGCCGTGAACGCTCCGCAGACAGGGCCGGCCTGAACGCGTTCATACGACCTGTGCACGGTCTTGCTCTGGGTCTCCGCCCAGAAGTCCTCACCGTTGACCGAGCCGTGGGTGAACCAGAGGCCCCTGTGGTGGATGTGGTCGTGCGTCTCGCCTGTGCGCGGTGAGACGGGATAGCCCCGCACGACCTGGCGCTGCCCGGGCCCGTAGATCGGGTGGAAGTAGGGCTTGTTGGGGCCTGTCGTGACGTCGTACCGCGCAAAGAGCTCGCCTCCGAAGAGCAGGTCCATGTTGGCCCCTGCGCGCTTCGCTGCATAGCGAGGCGCCTGGCCGGAGCCTCGTACGAAGCTCACGCCGTACACCCGCCGCTCGCCCTTCCTGAGATCGCGGGCGAACCACGCGACTGCGAGCTTTCCGCCAGACTCCTCTGTCTGGCACACGATCGGCGTCCGTCCCTGCGTCACAGTCGCGCCGTGCGCACCCGCGGGTGGGGTGAGAACGACTCGGATCAGAGCCGATCGGTAAGGCTGGCGCGGCGCCTCGACGATGACTGTCCGGCCCGGCGCAGACAGCGCCGGCGCGGCACAGAGTCCCGCGACCGCTCCGGCCGCTGCACGTAGTGGGTTCGCTGGCATAGCCCTCCTCCTCGGGGGGCCAGTTCTACGCTACGGGGACAGAGTCCTTCCGGCACGCACGGGCGTGAGTGGTCGTGGTGGTCCGCTGGGCATACGGCCCAGCGCCCTGCACATTGCGGCGCGGCGAGAGCGCCTCGGCCCGATCGGTGCGCACTGGTATAATGCCGTCGTGTCTCGGCAGGAGTGCGATCTCGACGCCGCTTGTGGCAGTGATGCGTTCCTGGAGCAACTGAACGCGCTGTTTGCCGGCGCCGTTCGGCCTGGGGACGAGGAGAAGTACCTCCAGGATGTCCTGGACCTTGCCATGGATGCGGCCGGCGGTGACCGGGCGTTCCTGGCCCTTGTCGAACAGCGCACCGGTGAGCTTGTTGTTGTCACCACGGCGGGCCTGGGATGGACGCCGGAAACGACCCGACTCCGGCTCTCCCTGGCGCAGGAAAGCGGCCGCGGCATCACAGGGCACGTGGCGTTGACGGCCCAGCCCTATCGTACCGGCGATGTGATCCACGACGCGCACTACGTCATGTACTTCCGCGACGTGCGAAGTGAAGTCGCCGTACCGATCTGCGGCACATCGGGCCAGTCCATCGGCGTCATCAACATCGAGAGCGCGATCACCGACCGGTTCACACCACTCCATGTCGAGCGCCTTGTGGCGGTTGCGCACGCAGCGGCGTCGGCGTTGCGCGTGCGCGGCTTCCGAGCACGCGAGACAGCGCTCATCGAGATCGGGAACAACCTGACCACTACGCTGGACATCGAAGCGCTGATGGGCAAGGTGCTCGGCGTGGCTGCGGAGATGCTCCGGTTCGAGGACTGTACGGTGTTCCTTCTCGATGAGGCGTCGGGGCGCCTGGTCCTTTCCGCTTCGCGGGGAATCCTGGCGGACCGCCTGGGCGAGACGCCGTACCGGGTGGGTGAGGGGATCACGGGCTGGGTCGCCGAAGCCGGGCAGCCGGTGCGCCTGGAACGGCCCCAACTCGATCCGAGGTGGCGCGGTCTGTGCGTGGAGTTCCCGCAGGACGAGATAGGAGCCTTGCTGGCCGTGCCCATAGTCGGGCGGAGCCGCATCCTTGGCGTGATGCGCGTTGTGCGGCGAAGGAGCGCGACGGCGCTGTTCTCGAACGCCTTCAGCGAGGGCGAGGAGCGCATTCTGACGAGCATAGGACGCCAGGTCGGCGCGGCGGTCGAGAACGTGCGCTCGTATGAGCGCCTGGTACGCGCCGAGCGCATGGCGGCCTGGGGGGAGCTATCGGCGCGGGCGGCTCACATGATAGGCAACCGGACCTTCGCGATCAAGGGAGACCTCAACGAACTGACGTACCTGCTGGATGAAAGGCCTTGCGAGGAGATCCGAGCCGAGATCAAGGACCTCGCCGCCAGTATGAACCATGGCGTCGCCCGCCTCGAGGAGATACTGAGGGAGTTCCGTGACTTCGTGGTGGCAACGCAGTTGACCCTGGGCACGTGCAGCGTGAACGATGTGATCCAGGAGGCGATAGGCGAGACTTTTCCGAAGCGGACGCGCATAAAGCTGCGGACGGACCTGACGAGTGGCCTTCCATCGCTCAGGTGCGACGCACGGAAGCTCAAGAGGGCGTTTGCCGAGCTTGTCGAGAACGCTGTGAGCTTCCAGCCGGAGGGTGGCATGTTGGCGATACGCTCGCTTGCACTGAGCCGCGACGAACTGCTGAAGTACGGCCTATCGCAGGGCAGGGAGTATATCCTGGTGGAGTTCCGCGACTGTGGGCCGGGGGTAGACGACGGAGAGAAGGAGAGGATATTCCTGCCATTCCACACGACTCGCGCCAAGGGGATGGGCCTGGGGCTCAGCATTGTGAAGGGCATCGTAGAGGCCCATCAGGGGTTCGTACGTGAGATCGGGGAGTCCGGTGAGGGAGCACGGTTCGTCGTCTTCCTTCCCGTGCCGGAAGCCGGCGCGTCGGAATGAACGGAGTGGAGGGCGCTGCTCGGTCAGCGCCGCGAGGTGAGTGATGACCAGCATACTCGTCGTTGATGACGAAGAGGAAGTCTGCGCGGCTCTGAAGCGGAGGCTGCAGCGCGAGGGGTACGAGGTGACGACCGCGGGCAACGCCGCCGAGGCGATCGGCGCCATCGCGGCCAGGCCGCACGGCTTCGACGTCGTGGTCACCGACATGTCAATGGAATCGCCGGACAGCGGGCTACAGGTCCTGAGCCACGCGATCAGTCGCGACCTGTTCACCGAGGTGATCGTCCTGACCGCCTACGGCAACGTCTCGAACGCCGTGGAGTCCATGCGGCGCGGAGCGTTCGATTACCTCGAGAAGAACGTGCCGGGCGTGGACACATACGAGGTGCTCGTGATGAAGGTGGAGCAGGCGATGGAGCGGCGCAGAGCGGCGGTGCGTACCGTGCGTCGCCTCGAGAAACAGGCCGCCCATCGCTGATCGACTCGCGAGCCGCTCTAGCGATAGCGATCGGGTGTGAAGTCAGCCACCGGTTCCTCGACGCGGACCTTGCGGACCGATCCGCCCGCGGTGAGGATCAGCGTCCATCCACGCGCGTCAGGGGCATTGTCCCACCAGTCCGCATGGAAGGCTCGCGCCCAGTGCCACTGGCACTCGGCGAGCGGCGTGAGGTCACCCCACTTGCCTTCTCCATATTGCGGCGGCGGGCGCCACCAGCCCAGCTGTTGGGCCCGGTTCCAGCGCGGCACGTAATCGTAGCTTACGCCCGAAGGTACGTACTGGTTGCCTTCGAGTCGCTCGTTGCCTGCGTGCTGACCCCGAGCCCCGTCGTTGGGGCACACCAGAATCCGAGGCTCGGTGGCGTACGTTCCCACCAGGGCCGAGAGCAGAGGAGGGTATGCGTCCATGTCCTGTACGTACATGCGCACACCCAGCCCAATCTGACGGAGGTTGGAGATGCACGCAGTTCGCCGGGCGGCCGCGCGCGCGGCCCACACTGCAGGGAAGAGGAGGGCCGTGAGCGCGGCGACGATGGCGATGACCACCAGAATCTCGATGAGGGTGAAGCCCCGGGAACTGCGGTGGCGTCGCCCTGACGGCGGGCTCTCGAACATGGCTCCGTACGATCTACATACGATTCGCGCGGGCATCGGGGTTACATGCCGGGCCGCGCCCGAGCGGCGAAACCGGAGCGCCGTCCAGGAAGCGGCGGAGCTACCGCCCGCGGCCGTACGCGCGATCAGCTCGCCGCGATGACGGCAAGGAGGGCCGCGATGGTCTTGCCGTCACGGATGCGCTCATCATGGATCATTGCCGGGACATCGGCCAGCGCGACCTCAACAACCTCGATCTCCTCGTCCGGGTCCCGGTTCACCGTCCCGTCGTGCAGGCCTTCCGCGACGTAGATGTGCAGGACCTCGTTGCAGAAGCCGGGCGAGGTGTACATAGCGAACAGGCGGCGCAGGCGCTCGGCGGCGTAGCCGGTTTCCTCCTCGAGCTCGCGCGCGGCGCACCATTCCGGGTCCTCACCTTCCTCGATCGTTCCTGCCGGTATCTCAAGGAGCCACTCGGCCACTGCATGGCGGTACTGACTCACCATCACGACCGCGTCGGGACGGACCAGCGCCACGATGGCCACTGCTCCTCGGTGTTCAACGACCTCCCGTTCCAGCAAGGCTCCGTCCGGACCACGGATGGTGTCCACCCTGAGGGAGACGATCCTGCCCTGGTGAACTTGACGGGTTGCCACCACTTCCGGGCCGTTGCCGCCCATCAGGAGCGTGACCTGGTCGGGCGCGGCCTTGTCGGCGTCCAGTTGTCCTTGCTGCCGGTGAACCACTGCCCGGCCACCAGGCCGGCGGCAGCAGCCGCAAGGAAGAACGGACGCTCCTGCAGTATGGATCGGCCCATGGTGGTGACCGCGATGCCCGTGTCCAGCAACGCCTCGAGACCCGGTTCAGCATTGACGGTGATGACCTCGTGGCGACGCAGGATGCCGCCCATCTCAAGCGCGCGCCGCAGTGAGGCCCCATCCTGGCCCGACAGCCTGGGAATGGGGACGAGCACGGGGCAGAGGGTGACGCAGTTCAGCACCGTGGACGTGTGGTGGCTGAGCCCGACGTGGCGCGGCCGCGGGTCCGCGAAGCTAAGGCGGGCTGCCGCCACCGGGGTACCGTCCAGGGCCGACGCGGCGTTCAGGGCGATGCCCTGGTCTATGCCGGAGAAACCGAGCGGCGTGCCCGTGCCTGTATTGCCGGGCCCCTGGCCAACGATCACTATGTCGGCAGAGGCGGCTACCCGCGCCACGGCAAGAGCGGAGTAGACGTTGACGGCCTCGAAGTCGCCCCCGAAAGCCTGGCCTGACGTGATCACCGCGTCAACGAGTCCCTCGTCACGCATCTGCGGCACAAGGCGGCTAAGGCCCAGCGCAAGGGCAGCGCCGTCCGTCATGACGTAGACGATCCTGGCCTCGCCGCGGGTCTCCCACTTTGCCGCGGCCGCGATGGCCGCGACCTGACTATGAAGTTCAGCGCACACGACCGGCGCGGCCTGCAAGGTGGCGAAGCGTCGCAGCGCCTCGTGATGCGGGCTCTCGGGGGCCTCGGCCGCGAGGACGGGCGTCTGGACCGGAGTATAGCGGAGCTTCAGGACATGGCCGGGCGGCTCAGCCGAGCGCGGTATCCGCTCCGTCGCCACCACGAAGTCCAGATCGCCCGTGCCCAGTCCCATCTCCACCGCCCACGTATTGAGGACGACGCTATCGCCGACCTCCAGGCGCCCCGTGAGCGCCGGATAGGCGATGGCGAGCCGCATGGTGTCGGCGACGCACACCCTGAGCTCCTGCGCCCCCGCACGTTCCGACGTGACCTCGGCGACGATCCCGCGCGCCAGTGCGAGCATCAGACCGCGGATGCCTCCTCGATGATCGCCACGACCCATTGGGCGGTCTTCACCAGATCGTCTATGGAGGCGCACTCCTCGTGGGTGTGGACCCGCGTCATCGCCGTACCCAGAACGCAGGCCGGCAGCGACTTCGCGTTGAACACGTTGGCGTCGCTCCCGCCGCCGACCTCTTTGGTCGCAGCCGGTAGCCCGACGCGTCGGGCGGCTCGCAGCGCCAGCGAGACGAGGGGGTCGCTCTCGCTCCAGCGATAGGCGTCGTACTGGTGGTCCAACTCGATGGTGACCGACCCGCCGTAGTGAGCGGCCGCCTCCTCACAGGTCGTTACCATGTGCGCTACCTGATCGGCAAGCTTGCGCGGATCCCGGCTGCGCGCCTCAGCCCGCATCGTCACGCTCGGGCACACGATGTTGGTGGCCTCGCCTCCCTGGATGACGCCCACGTTCGCGGTAGTCTCGTGGTCAATGCGTCCGAGGCGCATGCGATCAACCGCCCGTGCGGCCACCTGGATCGCCGAGACGCCCTTCTCGGGCTCGCCGCCGGCGTGAGCGGGCTTGCCTGTGACGGTTATGGTCATGCTGTCCTGCGACGGCGCAGCGCTCACGACCGCGCCGACGGGAGGGGCGCTGTCGAGAACGAAGCCGAACGTAGCCTGTAGCAGTGAACGATCGAAGTGCTTAGCGCCAAGCAGCCCCACCTCCTCGCAGACAGTGAAGACAAGCTCCAGGGCGCCGTGTGGCCGGTTCTGCTCCAGGATCGCACGCACCGCCTCCAGGATCGGTGCAATGCCCGCGCGGTCGTCGGCTCCCAGGATTGTCGTGCCGTCGGTGTGGATCACGTCGCCGTCGGTGATGATCTTGACTTGCGGGTTGGGCTCGACGGTGTCCATGTGAGCGGCGAAGAAGACCGCGGGCGCGCCGGGCACGTTGCCGTCCAGCCTGGCGATGAGGTTGCCCGTGTCGCTGCCGGTTGAGCCTGCGGCGCCGTCGCGTGTGCACGTGAACCCCAGGGCTTCCAGTTCGGCCTGAAGACGGTCCGCCAGGGCGCCTTCTCTCCGCGCCGGCGTGTTGATCCTGCACATGTCCAGGAATGAGGCGACCAGCCTCTCGCGACTGACCATCGGATCTCCCTATCGAGTGAGCGTTACTTTGCTGAGTCCCCGCGGCGCATCGGGGTCAACACCCCGGGTGCGGGAAAGATAGTAGGCGAAGAGCTGACCGGGCAGAATATAGGGCAGTGGGCTGAGTAGCTCGGGTACGTCGGCAACGGGCACCGCGACCCTGGTGGTGCCCAGCTCAAGGACCTCGGGCGCGTGGCCGATTACGATCAGCTCTCCGCCGCGCTCGCGAATCTTCAGGGCCAGATCGAGCTGTGATGCGTAGGCGCGCCCGTCCGGAGCGAACAGGAAGCACGGGAAGCCGGAATCGACAACGGCGATCGGGCCGTGCAGGAAGTCGGCGCCCGAGTAGGGCTTGGCCACCACGTAGGAGGTCTCGGTGAGCTTCAGGGCGGCTTCCAGGGCCGTCGCCTGGTTCACGCCGCGAGCAAGCACGGCGCACTCCTCCATGTAGCGGTAACGCTCGACGGAGCGCTCCACCTCTTCGCAGACTGCAAGGGTGTCCGCCATCATTGCCGGCACGCGGGCCAGTCCGTCCAGGAGATCCCGATCGTCGGCCAGGACCCCGACGAGGAGGGCTACCACGGCTATCGCCGTGGTGTAGGTCTTGGTGGCGGCTACAGCCTTCTCCTCGCCGGCGTGACATAGCAGGATGTGATCGCTCACCCTGGTGATGGCTGAGTCGGTGCTGTTGGTCACGCACGCGGTCATTGCGCCGCCCGCGCGCGCCGCCGACAGAACCTGCACTACGTCGGTGCCCTGGCCCGACTGGGAGATGCCGATCACCAGCGTGTCGGCGAGGTCCAGACGCGCGTCGTACAGGGTGAACACCGATGGCGCTGCCAACGCTACCGGCATCCCCGCCACGATCTCGAACAGGTACTTCGCGTATGTGGCCGCGTTGTCCGATGTGCCGCGCGCCGCGATCAGGGCATGGCGAATGCCACGCTCCCGGATCTCTCGTGCGAGCTCCGACGCGCCCGTCCGTTCCATCTCGATAGCGCGCTCGACCCACTGCGGCTGCTCGCGTATCTCCTCCAGCATTCGCATCATCTGTGTCGTGCCCTTTCATAGGCTGACGTAACCAGCCCCCCCAGCGACTCCCCGGTCTCGATGCCGCACACGGTCTGGAGCGTGGCTTCGAGCCCATCCGACGCGATCTTCCGCTGCAGTTCCACAGCGGATGCGTCCTCCGCTGCATCGAAGTGAAGCGCCGCGCCGATCACCGACGCAAGGGCGGACGGCTCGACCCGCTCGGCTTCGCAGAGGCGCGCGGCGCCTACCAGCCTGTCGTGAGGCGCGAGCTTGCGGAGGGGGTCGCGCGCCAGCCTGTAGCATGTGTCGCCAAGCTCAACGTTGGCGAACCGTCTCAGCAGGTCGCTCACGTGCGCACGGTGCTCGTCCGGTCCGAACCCGTAGTGCCGCATGAGGGCCTGGCCGGTCTCGTCGAGGACGCGATCGAGGGTGCTCCGAACGCCGTCATCGCCGAGCGCCTGGTGACCATAGCGCAGACCCGCGAGCCATCCGAGGTAGCCCAGCGTCGCGTGCGCGCAGTTGTGGGTGAAGAGCTTTCGAGCTTCGTGCGCCTCGAAGTTCGCCACCGGCTCCACGCCGACGATGGCCGGCATACCTGCTACGAGCGCCCTTGCGTCTATTGGGAGCCGCTTGTACTCCTCCACGCGGATCATCAGCGGCTCCTCGGGCTCGACGGGCTGCAGGGGAACCATGCGGCTTACGACTGCCTGGGCGAAGCCGGTGCGGCTCAGCACTGCGTCACGGCGGTCATCGGGCAAGCGCTCGGCCACCAGGGAGCGGAGCGTGGCGCCCGCTTCGTGGAGGTTCTCGCAGACCAGGATGTTCAGCGGCGTGCCATTTCGCTCCAGTCTCATGGCCAGACCGGCGGCGATGCTCGCCGCGATGTGCCGAAGAGCTCCTGCCCCCACGGCGGTGCACGCGACCGCGCATGCCGCGATCTCCTCGGCGACTCGGGCACGGTCGAGCCCGCTCACCGCACGTATGCCGGCGATGGGAACGTCACGAGCGCCCGGACCGACGATGCGGATGGTGTAGCGCCCCTCGGAGTTCAGGGTGCCGATGACGGATTCGACCACGTCAACGAACACGACCTGCAGGCCGCTCTCGTAGAACAACTGGGCCGTGAAGCCGCGCCCAATGTTGCCTGCGCCAAACTGGACGGCGGTAGGCTTGGTTCCGGTCTCGCTCACGGTTGGAAAGGCTCCTTCATCAAGTCGCGAAGGGACGATCTTCTGACGTCACCGGACACCGTGGCCGCAATGACCGCGGCGGCAGGTTCGCAGAACTCGGCGACGAACTGGAGACATGCTCCGCACGGCATTCGGGGTCTTGAGTCGTCGGTTACCACGACAACGGTCACGATCCTGCGCGCGCCCGCGGCCACCGCCGAGGCAACGGCTGCCCGTTCGGCGCACAACGTCAGACCCCGCGAGCCGTTCTCCACGTTGCACCCGTGGAAGGTCCGCTCGTCATCGGCCACGACCGCGGCCCCCACACTGTAGCGGCTGTAGGGCGCGTAGGCCCGGCCTCGAGCGGACGCGGCCAGCGCAATGAGCGCGGCCTCTTGAGCGCTTGTCAGCATCGCCTGCCTCCTCTCGTGGAGGGTGCTGCTCCGTCGGCGCCTCGGGTGGTCGAGTAGCGCAGCGCCGCCGGTGGTCGAGCAGCGCAGCGTATCGAGACCACGAGCCCTGCGCGTCCGGGCCTCACGTTGATCACTCCTTGAGCACGGCTACGGTGGCCCCGGCACCGCCCTCGGACTCGTCGGCCGGCCTCTGCTCACGAACCAGCGGGTGTGCCCTGAGATACTCCTGCACGAACTTCCGCAAGACGCCCGTGCCTTTGCCGTGCACGATGCGCGCCTCGCGGATGCCGGCCGCGTAGGCATCATCCATGTACCGATCGAGCAGTTGCTGAGCTTCGTCCACCCGCATCGCGCGGATCATCACCTCCGGGCCGATGTGCATCGCCTTGCGCATTGAGATGGCTGCGGCGCTCAGTCGGTCCTTGTGCGGCGCTGACGGAGCGGCGCCCTCTATGGGCCTCAGTACGTCTAGCGGAAGCGTGGCGCGCATCGAGCCTACTTGCACCTGCGCCGAAGAGGCGGTGGGATCATCAATGATGCGCCCGTCCGCTCCGAGGCTCGTCACTCTCACATGGTCGCCCTTGCGGAACACATGCCCTTCCGGTGTCGGTGCAACGTCGCACGGGTCCGGCTCGGTGCCGCCGAGCGCCTCGGCGACCTCCTTACGCAGGTCAACAAGCTTCCTCCGCGCCGCGGGGCCCTTGCGCGTTGCGCGGTTAGCCTTGCGCAGTTCCTCCAGGATGTTCTCGGCCTTCTCGGTGAGGCGACGGACCACCGCCCGAGCCTCCTGCTCGGCCTCCCTGCGGATCGCCCTCCGGATGTCGGCTACCTCTCGGGCCTTGCGCTCGAAATCGAGGCGTGCCGACTCGGCCGCCCGCCGCTCCGCGGCTGCTTCACGCTCCATCTCATGCGCGCGCGTGCGGCTCCGCTCTATCTGCTCCATCATCTCGCCCACGCTGCGGTCGCGCGATCCCATGCGCGCCTCGGCGTCGGCGACTATCTCGGCGGGAAGCCCGAGGCGCCTCGCTATGTAAAGTGCGTGCGAGCTGCCGGGGACACCAACCAGTACCCGGTACGTGGGCCGAAGGGATTCGCGGTCGAACTCCACGGCCGCGTTCTCAACACGGTCGGTTGTGTAGGCGAACTCCTTCAGTTCGCCGTAGTGCGTCGTCGCGATGACCCTGGCTCCCAGCTCTTTCAGAGCGGAGAGGATGGCCTTGGCGAGAGCCGCACCCTCGCTGGGATCGGTCCCGGCGCCCACCTCGTCGAGGAGGACCAGCGACCCCTCCCCGGCGGATCCGACGATGCGGACTATGTTGCGCAGGTGCGCCGAGAACGTGGACAGAGACTGCTGTATGTCCTGCTCGTCACCGATGTCTGCGAAGACCTGTTCGAAGAGCGCCAGGGAGCTATCCGGGGCGGCGGGAATCTGCATTCCGCACTGGCGCATGAGCGCCAACAGGCCGACGGTCTTCAGCGCCACGGTCTTCCCACCCGTGTTCGGTCCCGTGAGCAGCAGCACGTCGAAGCGGTCTCCGATCTCGAGGTCTATCGGTACGACATCGCATTGCGAAGGGCCTTGCTCCGTCGGTCCCGCGCCCTGCAGAAGCGGATGCCGCGCCGATAGAAGCCTGACCACGCCGCGCCTCGCCTCCGCGGGCTCTGTCGCCCTCATTTCCTCGGCGAGGATCGCCCGCGCGTGCGCCAGGTCCAGGTTCGCCACGATCTCCAACATGGAGTGCAGGTCCTCGGACTGGCGGCTAACGAGGCCCGTCAGCCGGCTCAGTATCCGGCTGATCTCTTGCTCCTCCCTGACCGCGAGCTCCTTCAGCCGGTTTCCCAACTCAATGCAGGGACCTGGTTCGATGAAGGCCGTCGCGCCGCTCGTGCTCACGTCATGCACGATGCCGCCGAACTGCGTGCGGTGTTCGGCCTTCACGGGTACGCAATACCGGCCTTCGCGCTCGGTGACGATGGGCTCCTGTATCAGCGCCCGATACCGCTCGCTCGCCAGCACGTTGTTGAGTCGGTCGAGCAGGCGCGAATGCGTGGTCTTTCGATCTGCGCGCACGCGGCCAAGCTCCGGAGATGCCGTATCACGGACTTCGCCGTTCTCGGAAATGCACTCGGAGATGCGCGCGTCGAGGCCGGTCGGCGCTTGCATGTTCGCGGCGATCTCGGCCAGCAGCGGGCAGGCCTCGGCGCGATGGATCAGGTAGGCGCGGAGGCGGCGCGCGGCGGCTATGGTCTGCCCGATGTCGCATAGCTCAATGGGCGTGAGCTGCTGTTCCACTTCTGCCCGCCTGAGCGAATCCCGAATGTCTCTGATACCACCCAGAGGCAGGCCGGAGTCGTGGTCGCGCAGGTGGCGCGCTTCTCGGGTCTCCTGGAGCCTGCGAGCCACGACCTCCGCGTGGGGGGAAGGCGTGACGGCGAGCGCCGCCTCGTAGCCCATCGAGTTCGTCGTATGGGAGGCGAGGAGGTCCAGAACTCGGGGCAGCTCCAGCACCTTCAGCGAGTGCTCGTCCACGCTCACATTGTAGCATGGTCCTCGGGAGCCGATGCCGAGGCGCGGTGCATCGGGCGGCGAGAGTGATGGCGCATAATAGGCGACGTGGGCGGATACGTCATTGTCAGCGCCGACGACTTCGGCTCAGACCGCCCCACGAATGAGGCGATCCTGGCCGGGCACCGCTTCGGCGTGATCGGCGCGGCGGGCCTCATGGTGAACGAGCACGCGGCATCAGACGCCATTGCCATGGCTCGGGATGCGCCGGGGCTGGACGTGGGGCTTCATCTTGTGTTGAGCGGCGGGCTTGCCGCGCTCACCCATTGGGAGGCGCCGAGCCTCGTGGACCGCAGCGGGCGCCTTCGGCCCGGCGTCGTGCGCGCCGGGGTGGCCTATTGGTTCCGGCGGGACCTCCGGCGCGCCGTCAGGACCGAGGTGCGCGCGCAGTTCGCGCGCTTCGCTCGGAGCGGGCTCGCGTGTACCCACGTTGATGGCCACCTCCATCTGCACATGCATCCCGTCGTGTGGGACGAGCTCTGCTTAGCGTGCGCCGGCGCCGGAGTGCCGTGGATCCGCTTGCCGTGCGAGGAGTGGCGCCCATCGCGAAACGTCCCGATCGGACGGAGGCTGGAGTGGACTGCGCTCCGCTGGCTGGCGCCCCGGTGCCGTCGTGTGGCAGGGCGGCACGGCTTGCGGGTCGCGGATCGTGTCTACGGTCATGTGAACTCGGGCTTCATGGACGAGCGATGTATGATCAGCACGCTGGGCAGGATGACCGGCAAGATCAATGAGGTGTACTTGCACCCGGGAGCGTCGGACGTGGAGCGTCGCACGGTTGTCAGCGAGAGCGTCCGGGAGGCGCTTGCGGGATCAACGGCGTCGGTCGCGACGTTCGGTGAGCTTGCGGGACGCTGATGAAGGGAGAGTGAAGGGTTGGAGCACACTGTGTCGAGGGCGCAGGTTGTGGTCGTTGTCTTGATCGCCGTTCTGTGCGTCTCGGCCGGCGAGACGCTGCTTGCGGCCGGCATGCGGCAAGTCGGCAAAGGCGGTCACGAAGGCCTGCGGTTCGTTGGGGCCGCCGCGGGCAGTTGGCAGGTGATCATCGGGACACTACTCATGACGGCGTTCTTCGCGCTCTACGCACTGGCCCTCTCCTGGGCCGACCTGAGCTTCGTTCTCCCCCTTACTGCTGTAAGCTACATCACGGGCGCCTTGTTCGCCCAGGTCTTCCTTGGAGAAAACGTCAGCCTCACTCGCTGGCTCGGAGCGGCCATCATAGCGCTCGGCGTGCTCGTGGTCGGCAGGGGCGGATGACATCGGCATCAATGCTCCTTGTGGTCCTTCTCGCGTGCGGCTGGGCCTATTG
>Ga0172369_10005418_pt1 | contig 15712 bp, 7 predicted proteins | sample LakKiv25m_FD_114539 | JGI IMG/M metagenome (GOLD analysis project Ga0172369, IMG submission 114539) | Freshwater microbial communities from Kabuno Bay, South-Kivu, Congo - kab_022012_11.25m | ecosystem: Environmental > Aquatic > Freshwater > Lake | place: Democratic Republic of the Congo...
TCGACGCCGGCCGCGCCCAGCACGATCTGCAAGGTCGGCAACGATTGCAAGAAAGGGTACGATTGCTTGCAGGGCACCTGCGTTCCCAGGACGCAATTCCCGTGCGATTCCGACGACTACTGCGCCAGTGTGCTGGCCAGCAAGGACTGGACGCCCACCCCCGCGCCAGGCGAGTGCCAGAAGCCCGTGTGCGTCGCAAAGAAACTGTGCGAACTCGCGCCCATGCCGGCAGGCAGCGCGTGCGCTGACACCGATGGCCTGGGCTGCACCGTGGCGCGCTGCGACGCCGCAGGCGTTTGCCTGCAGGAATCTGCGCTTGCGGCGGACAGCTGCCATATCGGCTCGGCATGCCAGAAATCCGGCGACCCCGACCCCGGCAACGCATGCGACGCCTGCGACCCCAAGGCGAATGCCACGGCTTGGAGCCACAAGCCGGCGGCAAGTGCCTGCAAGGATGACGGACTGGCCTGCACGGTCGACGCGTGCGATGGCAAGGGCGTCTGTGGCCACGGCGCGCTCGCCGCGGACACGTGCAAGATCAAAGTCGGCGCGGTCGAGACGTGTTTTCAAAAGGGCGACGCGGACCCCGGCAACGAATGCCGCACTTGCGACCCCGGGACCAGCGAATTTGCCTGGGTCCCCAAGCAAAAGGGCGCGACCTGCAGCAAGGACGCGCTCGACTGCACAATCGACGTCTGTGATGGCGAAAGCGTATGCAATCACAGCGGATTGCTCCCGGAAACTTGCCTGATCGGCGGCGTCTGCCACAAGGCTGGCGACGCGATCAGCGATGGATGCCAGGTCTGTCAGCCGGGCAAAGACGCGATGGAATGGACGAAGATGCCCGTGGACAGTGCGTGCGCCAAGGGGGCGCCGTGCCTGCTCGGCAGTTGCGACGTGGGTGGCAAGTGCATTGCGGCCGGCACGCAGGCGGGCTGGTGCTACATCGCCGGCGACGGCGGCAAGGGCGCGTGCCTCCAAGATGGCGCACTCGACCCGAACAACGCGTGTCAACAATGCGACGCCGCCGTGGCGCAGGACGCCTGGACGGCACTGCCCAAGACCGCGACGTGTTCGGCGGACGACATCGGCTGTACGAATGATTTGTGCAACGGTGTTGGCGCATGCGAGGCCCATCCCAATGATTTGCTGTGCGCGGGCAGCGGCACGGCGTGCGCCCAAGGCGTGTGCGACAAGGCGACGGGATGCAAGAGTGTTCCGCTTTCCAAGGACGTCACATGCACCGGCAGCGACGGCATCGCTTGCACCATCGAGCACTGCGACGGCGCCAGCAAATGCGACAATGTGGCGGTGGCGGAAAATAGCCTGTGCAATGACGGTTTTGCCTGCACGTTGGACGTCTGCACCGCCAGCGGCTGCACGAACGCCCCAGATCCCGGCTACGGCGGTTGCGACGACGGCAATGTGTGCACCAACGACAGTTGCGCAGCCAATGATTCGGCCGTGCTTTCTGGCTGTTTGCACGTAGCCAACACGCTGCCGTGCGACGCCGACGGTCTGCCCTGCACAAGCGATGTCTGCGAAAACTCGGCATGCACGGCGGGCGGCGTGGCGGCCGGCAAGTGCCACATCGGCGGCGTTTGCCAGGACCAAGGCAGCAAGAGCGCCAGTGGTTGCGACGTGTGCGATCCCAGCCAGTCGCAAATTGCTTGGAGTTTCGTGGCCAGCGGCGCGGCTTGTCCGCCCGATGCGATCGGCTGCACGATCGATGCGTGCGACGCAGCCGGCAATTGCCAGCACGACGCCATTGCCACGGACAATTGTCTCATAGGCGGCACATGCCGGTCCCAAGGCGATGTCGGCGACAGCAGTTGCGATGTGTGCGACCCAACGCAAAACCAGAAGGCGTGGACGCACGCCGCCGCCGGCACCGCCTGCCTGCCCGACAGCGTGACCTGCACCGTGGATGCCTGCGACGGCAAAGGCGTTTGCGCTCACGACGGCGTGGTTGCGGACAGTTGCTACATCGACCAGGACTGCAAGCTCAAGGACGCCGTCACTGCGCAAGGCTGCCTATCGTGTCAGCCTACCGTGAGCCAGACGCAGTGGACCCCGATGATTCTGGGCAGCGCCTGTGCCAGCGACGACATCGCATGTACCATCGATGTCTGCGACGGCAAAGGCGTTTGCGCCCACGACGGTATCCAGGAAGGCGCCTGCTTTATCGGCGGCACGTGCCACAACAAGGACGCGCAAACCGCCGACGGCTGCCAGGCGTGCCTACCCTTGGTGAGCCAGAAGGCGTGGAGTCCCATGACCATAGGCACCTTCTGTGCCAGCGACGACATCGCGTGCACCATCGATGTCTGCAACGGCGTGGGCACCTGCACCCACGATCAGATCAACGCGGGCAATTGTTTCATCGCCGGCAGCTGTCACGCGAAGGATGACGTGGCGGCAGCAGGTTGCCAGTCGTGTCAACCGCTTGTGAGCCAGACGGTGTGGAGCAATGTGGCAGCGCTGACGGCCTGCGACAGCGACGGCGTGGTGTGCACCGTGGACCAGTGTGACGGCGCGGGAGTTTGCGATCACAGCATGACGGCCGAAAATTATTGCTTCATCGCCGGCAGCTGTCACGCGAAGGATGATTTGACGGCGGCCGGTTGCTTGTCATGTCAGCCGCTTGTGAGCCAGACGGCGTGGAGCAACGTGGCAGCCGCGACGGCCTGCGACAGCGACGGCGTGGTGTGTACCGTGGATCAGTGTGACGGCGCGGGCGTTTGCGATCACGGCATGACGGCCGAGAATTACTGTTTCATCGCCGGCGCCTGCCACGCCAAGGATGCATGGTCGGCGGCCGGTTGCTTGTCATGTCAACCGCTTGTGAGCCAGACAGCGTGGAGCGCCGTGGCAGCCTCGACGGCCTGCGACAGCGACGGCGTGGTGTGCACCGTGGATCAGTGTGATGGCTCGGGCGCTTGCGACCACAGCGTGACGGCCGAGAATTACTGCCACATCGACTCTGCTTGCGTCCTGGCCAGCGCCCCTGCAATCGAGGGCGGCTGCCAATATTGTGACCCGGCGAAATCGACAAGTGCCTACACGAAATTGCCCACTGGCAGCACGTGCACGGCGGATGCGGCGGGCTTGTGCACCGACGATACCTGTGACACGGCGGGTCATTGCAACGCGATCGCCAATGATGCCAATTGTGCCGATTCGACCAAGTGCACGACCCACCTCTGCGCGCCGGACGACGTCGACGCCGACGAGGTCAGCGGCTGCGTGAAGGTCGACAACTGCCCGTTCGGCCACGTGTGTAACGCGGCCGCCAATGTCAACGCGTGCATCACGCCCAGCCCGGTGGTGTTGGTGACGGCGGACGCGAGCAATCCGGCGCCCACCAATCCGGCGGTCATTCGGCATGTGCTGGATGCTGCATTGGGGACGAGCCGCACGTGGGTCGCGTTCCAGAGCCAGAGCTGTGCGAACGTCGTGTCAGGCGGGTGGAAGATCAACCAAGGCGCGGCTTTGCGTGCGGTGGTGCTCGATCCGGCGCCAGGCAGCGCGAAGGCGGCGCCGCCGGTGGTGACGCTGGCCAAGGCGGACGTGTGGGGAGCGAGCGACACGGTCTGTCAGGGGTTTCCCGTGGTGGCAGCAGACGCGGGGGATTTGGCACGGGGGTGGATTTCTTGGCTGGAGGCGGATCCGAATGCCAGTAGCGAGTCGGCGGCGTGCTTGTGGGGCGGGAGTCAGGGCGGCGTGCTGCGGCTGGCGCGGTTGGACGCGGCGGGGGCGGCGGTTGCAGGGGAGACGTGTTCGGCTAGCGGAACGGACGGACCACTTGCCTTGACCGGCGGCTTCGCGGTTCGTGGGAGCGGCCCAGGCGGACTTCCGGATCCGCTGTCTAGTCCGATCTTGAGTATTCGGCCCCAAGGAACAAGTCTCAACAAGTTCAGCGCCTCGCTGACGTTGACCAGCTCCACTCTGGATGCCCAATCCGAGACAACAATCAGCGCATCTGCGGGCGTCTTTTCACTAGTCCACCCGGTCACCGTCGACCTCGTCACACCTCTGACGGACGGCACGCGCTTCTGGAGTTTTGGCTTGACGGAGAAAGTATCGGGCGCGACGACGACGCGCCAGCTCTGGGCCTTGCCCGTCGACAACGCCGGCGTGGACATGGCGCCTGCGGTATGGCTAACCGGCACCACGGTTTCCGGCGGCGGCAGTGGCGATCTGCACGACATCACCGCTGTTTGCGCAATGGACGCCGCTGTGTCGGCGAGCGGCGAGGTCGGCGTGGCGATGGTGGTGAGGCGTGGGGGGAATGACCAGATTCTGTTGGCGCGACGGACGCAGCTGGGTGCCGCGGTGGTGGATTTGATCAAGGAGAAATCGCCGAGCAAGGGCGACTGCCGGTTCGGCCTGGCCTCTGTTCGGCTTGTGTCCGTGGGTGGGGATTGGATTGCCGCGTACTTCGAGGGAATTGGTGTGCCGCCGATGCAAGGCGCGGTGGGCTACGCGAAATTCGACGGAGCAACGGCATCATCGACAGCGATCGATGTCTTGAGCCCGGCCACTCTGGATTCGAATGGCGGTAGCAGTCCGACCAACTCTCTAGCTTGGCGCGGGCTTGGCGGATTCGTCGCTGATGCTTCGGGCGCCGTGAGTCTTGTCGTTGAAACTCAAGACAATCTCGGTAACCGAGAGATATCGATGCATACGTTCAAACCGTAGCCCTGGAAGCGGCGGTGGTCCGCGCTCTCAATGAGAGCCCCTACGACGACGTGGCTCCAAGCTTTGGGCTGGGCGTGGCACTTTTCAGACAGAAAACATACAGTTGACGTTTGCCGGCGCGTAGGGTAGAAGCCGGCGCGGGCCTCGCGCGCAGGCGGGTGCTCTTGCGGGTTTGCCGCGTCACGACGGCCGCTCGAACCGGGAGCGCAGTCATGTCTTCGTCTCGTCAGCAAGGCGCAGGGCGCGCAGTCTCTGGATTGCCTCCGCGCCGCACCGACCTACGCAGAAACCAACCGCGGCGGGGGACGAGCCCCCGCCCTACTGGTGTTTCATCCATGCCGGGTGGCGGCCACGCATGGCAACGAAGTCCATGGTCGTGCTTCAGATCCGCTTGTCCACAGGTGCTGCGCGGCATCGCCCTCGTCTTGGTGCTGAGCGGCTTGTGCGCCGCTCACTTCACCGGACGGCCGGCACTCGCCGCCCGCGCGCTGACCGCGCAGGAAGAGGCGTCGGTTGTCGCCAAGCAGGCGATGGACTACTACGCCAGCGGTCAATTCGCACTCGCTGCCGAGCTGTACCGCAAGGCCTTTCGCATCCATCCGACCCAGACCGACTACCTCTTCGGCGTGGCGCGTTCGGAACAGCGCTTGGGGCGCGTCGCGGAGTCGCGGGCGGCGTTTCAGCAGCTGCTGGCGGTATTGCCGGCGTCGGATCCGTTGACGGCAAAGGCGCGCCAGGCCCTCGACGCCATGAAGCTCGACGAGGAAGCCAAAGCGCGTGCCGTTGCGCCGCCAGCCAAGCCGGCCGAGGCTGCCACGCCCAAGCCGCGGCAACCGGCTGCGGAATCGGCGCAAGTGCCCGACAAGGTCAAGCCCGCAGACGTGCAGCCAAAGCCAGTGGAGACGTCTGCGCCGCCCGCCGCAGTCAAGGCAGGCAAGGTAGAGGAAGCACCAAAGAAGCCGGCACAAATGCCGACGGTTGCCATCGACAAGCCTGGCGTCGGTTCATCGGGCGGCTCGCGCCGCACGGCCGGCTGGGCCGCTGCCGCTGGCGGTGTGGTCCTGGCGATCGCCGCAGGCACGATGGCGGGCGCGGCGGCCAGCGATGAGTCCTGGCTCGATGGCCATGACGCCCGCAACATCACACGAAAACAGGCGATTTCAAGTCAGGAATCGATCAACAAGCTCTGGACCGGCGCGGCCGTGAGCGGGGGCGTCGCCGTGGCGGCGGGGGCGCTGGGCGCCTGGCTGCTGGGGTCGACTCCGCCACGGCGTGCTGCGCTGCTGCCGCAGCCGGGTGGCGTCGCGCTCGCGATCCGCTTTTGACCGTGCCGAGATAGGTCCTGGGAGGGAGCATGGCGGAGCTCGAGCGGTGGGCAGTCGTCGGCGTGGCGGTGCTGGCACTGGCGGCGTGCCGCGATCCGGAAGGCGTGGCTGACCGCTTGCTCAGCAAGCACGCGCCGGGCGCCGCCGATGTGCAGGACAAGCTCGATGCGGTCAGCGAGCCCGACGCCGCCGCTGCCGATGCGGCACAAGTGGTCGATACGACTCCGGATGTTGCGCCGGATTCGGCGGACGCAGCGCCAGGCGATGCGCCGGACGCGAAACCGGACGCGGCCCCAGACGATGCGCCGGACGCGAAACCGGACGCAGTGCCAGATGATGCGCCCGATGCCGAGCCGGATGCAGCGCCAGACGTCGCGCCGGACGTCGCTGCCGCGGATGCGCCGGAAACTGCGCCAGACGTGCCAGCACCGCTCGATTCAGACGCCATTGCCGCGGCTGAAGATGCGGCAAGCGCCGCGGAAACTACGGATGCCCAAGATGGGACAGCCGCGCAAGACGCCGGCGCAGACGCAGCGCCGGACACAGAACCGAATGACGTTCAAGCAGATCTGACCGTTGCCGATGCGCAGTTGCAGGACGGTGCACCAACCGATCTCGGCGCCATTGACGCAGAAGATGCCGCAGGCGCGGAAGAAATCGGGGCAGACGCCGTTGTCGAGCTCGATGCGGGACCAGCTTGCACCGTGCAGACCTGTGCGGCGGTGGGACCGTGCTGGATCTGTGATCCGGCGGAGGGTTGCGTGGCAGTTGCCGATCAAAGTGACTGCTCCGACGGCGACGCGTGCAGCAGCGGCGACCACTGTCAGGGCGGCATCTGTCTGCCAGTCGGCACCCTTTCCTGCGACGATGGCAACGTTTGCACCGATGATGCGTGCCAAAAGGCAAGTGGATGTTCCAATACCGCAAATGCCGGCGCCTGCGAAGACGGCAGCCAGTGCACCGTCGCCGACGCTTGCTCAGGTGGCGTCTGCATCGCAGGATCCGTGACGGCGTGCGATGACGAGAATGGTTGCACGACGGATACGTGCGATCCAGCAACAGGCTGTCTGCACGCACCGAACACGTTGGCGTGCCAGGACGGCAATTCCTGCACGGCGCCCGATCAGTGCTCCGGTGGTGTCTGCGTTGGCGGGCAGGCCGTCGTGTGTTCGGCCTTGGATGGCTGCCATGTCGCTGGCTCTTGCGATCCGACGAGCGGTCTGTGCGCGAATCCAGCCAAGCCGGACGGTTCGCCTTGCAGCGACGATCTCGTTTGCACGACGCAATCCTGTCAGCAGGGCAGTTGCCAGGCGACTGCCGTGACGTGCCCTGCGCACGCAACCTGCAGCGAACCAAGCGGATGCGCCTGCCAGGCCGGCTACATCGGCGCGGACGTCAACGGCAGCCTGCTGTGCGCGCCCGACTTTCCGGCGTGGGGCAACCGGCCGGAACATCCAGATCCAGCCTGGTTCGAGCAGATCGGCGATGGCACCGTGAAGGATTCGCAGACGGGCCTGTTCTGGCAGCAAGCCAGCGTCGGTCCAGGCTATAGTTGGAGCGCGGCCAAGACGTATTGCCAGGATCTGGTGCTGGGCGACGGGCAGAAGAACGACTGGCGCCTGCCCACGATCGCCGAGATGCTGACGCTGGTGGACTACACCGCACCGATGCCGACGGTCGTTGGCGCGCTGGCGCCGACCACGGCCGCCGACGCCTTCTGGACCGCGAATCCTGCCGCGGAGACCGGTGACGGCTGGGCTGCCACGTTCAATTATGCCACGACCTACATGCCACCCTTGGGCTTCACGCGTTTCGTCCGCTGCGTCTCCGGCGTGACCGAACCGAAGGTTTGGCCTCGGTATACGCCCAAGTCCGGCGGCGTCGTCTCGACAACTTGACGCAACTCAGCTGGCAGCGCGACGGCACCGCCAGCGGTGCGATGACGTGGGACAAAGCCGCGAGCTATTGCGCCAATCTGAAGTTGGGCTCACCCGCGGCTGGAGGCTGGCGCTTGCCGAACGCAGTGGAACTCTACAACCTGCTTGACCGTGCGCAACAGCCGGTGACCATCGATCCCGCCGCTTTTCCGCTGGTCGCGGCAGTGTGGTACTGGACATCGACGCTCGTCAGCGGTCTGGCAAGTCAGCATGCCGCGGCATACTTTGGGTCAGGCTTGACCGGAGTTGCGCCAACCGTGGATCCATACAGGGCGCTTTGCGTTCGAGGTGGCTGCGTGCCGGGCGGCTGCGACGACGCCAACGCCTGCACGACCGACACCTGCGATGCCGACGGCAACTGTCAGCATCCGCCAGTGGTTTCGCCGCCAGCCGAGGTCTGCAACGGCGCCGACGACGACTGCAACGGTCAGACCGACGACGGCGTCAGTTGCGATGACAGCAATGCCTGCACCAGCGACAGCTGCGGCGGCAAGAAGGGTTGCCAACACGGTAATCTCTCGGGTCCTTGCAGCGACGGCCTGACTTGCACCGACGAAAGCTGCCAGAACGGCGTTTGCACGGCCACAGCCATCGAGTGCAAGGCCAACGCGACTTGCGCGGAACCGGCCGGCTGCACCTGCGATCCCGGCTTCGTCACCGACTGGATCGATGGCCAACACCGCTGCGCGATTGACTACCCGATTTGGGGCGCCAGACCTCTCAGCCCGCCCGCGGCGTGGTTCGTCGACAATGGCGATGACACCGTGACCGACACGCAAACGCAGCTGACCTGGCAAAAGACGCCTTCGGATCCGATGTTGCACGGCGCGGCGATGGACTATTGCAGCGGGCTGGGCACTGCGGCGCTGACGGATTGGCGATTGCCGAGCGACGCGGAATTGCAGTCGTTGTCGGATTTCGGCGCCGCCAGCAAGGCACTTCCAGCAGTCTTTCCAGCGGCAACGGGCGATTTCTGGAGCGCGACACCGGTGCTGCCCGCGGCAACCAGCGACGCCGCCTGGTTCGTCTCGGCCGTGAACGCCGCGAACAGCTACAACGGCGGCTACACGTTGGCTTCCGTGCGCTGCGTCTTCGGCGACCCGGTGGCTTTGCCAGGCGCGAAATGGCCACCGCAGCGTTTCGTTGCCACGCCGGATACGATCCTCGATACGGCGACGAATTTGACCTGGCAGCGCGACGGAACCCTGAGCGGTTCGCGCGCTTTCCAAGGCGCATCGGACTATTGCGCCGGCCTTGCCGTCGCGGGCGGTGGCTGGCGCGTGCCGAGCATCACGGAACTCAGCTCGCTGGTCGATCGCAGCCTGGGCGGCCCGATGATCGACAACAGCGCCTTTCCCAAGACGATCAACAACTGGTACTGGTCATCGACGACGGACGCCAACAACGCCGCCAACGCGTGGACGGTCCAGTTCAGCCTCGGCAACAACTACGCGAACCCGAAGAGCGATCCGTACGGTGTCGTGCGCTGCGTCAAGGGGCAGGGCGCCTGCCAGATCGTCGACTGCGACGACGGCGACGCTTGCACCACCGACACTTGCACCGTCAGCAGCGGCACTTGCACCCACAGCGACAAGTGCGTTGACGGCCAGGCATGCACCATCGACGTGTGCGCTTCTGGCACTTGCTCCTATCCGCCACGCTACTTCGACAAGACCTATGGCGGCGCGGCGTTCGATCTCGGCGTCGGTGGGCTCATCTTGTCAGACGGCTACCTTTTGACTGGCAAATCGCAGTCTTTTGGCGATGGCAAGACCGAGGATACCTACATGATTCGCACCGATCGCGCCGGCACCCAGCTGTGGGGCAGCAACCTGCCGGCTACGGCCGCGTACGCAGCTGTGCCCGCGGGCAGCGGCTTTGTCTTGGGCGGAACGACGTGGGCAAAGGGTGCCGGCGATGCGGACGCGTGGATCGCGAAACTCGATGCGCAGGGAACAGTTGTCTGGGACAAGACCTTTGGCACGGCACTGGCCGACATGGGCTCCCAGATCATCGACACCGGCGATGGCTATGCATTGGCCGGCTACCGCACCGCGGTGACGTTCGATGCGTGGCTGATTCGCACCGACGCCGACGGCAACAAGCTGTGGGACAAAACCTACAGTGGCGACGGCTCAGACAAGGGCAATGCGGTTGTGAAGTTGAGCGGCGGCTACGTCCTCGGGGGCACATGGGGCGGCGTCAGCCCGGACTTTGTTTCCGATGGCTGGCTCATCCGCACGGATCTGAGCGGCAACTTGCTGTGGGACGTCAAGTACGGCGGCCCGGGCACCGACGAGTTGTGGAGCGTGCAGCCGCTGGCCGACGGCTTTGTCTTGGCCGGCACCACGAACTCCAAAGGCGCTGGCGGCACCGACATCTGGGTCGTGCGCACGGATTTGCAGGGACAGAAAATGTGGGACCGCACCTACGGCGGCACCGGCAACGACGCGGGCGGCGCCATCGACGTGCTGGCGGACGGCGGCCTGGCGCTCGGCGGCTACCAGATCGTCGGCAGCGACAACCTGGCATGGCTGATGCGCACGGATTCGCTCGGCAATGTGCTTTGGCAAAAGACCTACGGCACCTTCAACTCGGGCGTTGTCAGCTTGAAGGCGGTCAGCGACGGCATCGTGGCCTTGGGATGGACCATGCAGCCCACTACGGGCAACAACGAATATTGGTTCTTGCGCACCGACAGTTTCGGCAACGCGAGTTGCGCGGCCAGCGGCGCTTGCGTCGGCAAGGCAGTGGACGGCTGTGACGACGCGAACGCATGCACGGCGGATCAGTGCACGGCAAGTGGTTGTCAGCACGCCAATCTCGATGAGTGGACGCCTTGCGGCGCGGGCCTGGTGTGCAGTGGCACGGGTGTTTGCCAGGACGTCAAGGCCAGCAAGGGCATGGCTTATGTTCCGGCGGGGACCTTCTGGATGGGGTGCAATGCGAGCAACGATGCGAACTGCCAGCCGGACGAAAGCCCGCAGCACAAGGTGACACTATCAAGCTATTACATGGATGTGAACGAGGTGACGACGACGCAGTGGCAGGCTTGCATGGACGGTGGCGGCTGTACCGTGCCGCAGGGCGACAGTCTCTCGACGTACTGCAACTGGGACACGGCGGGCGGCAAGGTGAAAAGCGGTCGCGAGCAATTCCCGGTGAATTGCGTGACCTGGACGCAGTCGCAGGCCTACTGCAAGTGGCGCGGCGCTGATTTCGATCTGCCGACCGAAGCGCAGTGGGAGATGGCGGCGCGCGGCGACTGCGTGAAGAACGGCAAGAGCGCAGGTGATGCGACTTGTGCCCAGGCGATGCGGACGTATCCGTGGGGCGATGCGACTGCGGACTGCACGTACGCGGTGATGAGCAATGGGACGTCAGGGTGTGGCACGGACGCGACTTGGGCGGTAGGGTCGAAGACTGCGGGCGATAGTCCGTATGGCTTGCATGACATGGCGGGCAATGTGAGGGAATGGAACCGGGACTGGTACGCGGCCTATCCTTCGACTGATCAAACGGATCCGATGGGCCCTGGCAGCGGTTCCGCCCGATCCGCTCGCAGCGGAGCCTTCCACAACGACGCCAAAAACTTGCGGGCGAGTCGACGCCTGAGCGACACCCTGTCGTACGCGGGCAGCATCCTAGGCCTACGCTGTTCGAGGAATTATCCATAGCCCGCGCCCTCTCACTGCGCTTGCACCGCAAACACCCGTACCGGCTGCGCACGCCCCTTGACCGAACACGCGCCCGCGTCGCGCAGCGGCACCTCGGGTCCCAGTGCCGCGGCGGTCGCTTCCGACACGACAATGGCCGCGCCCAGTTCCTTGGTCAGTCCTTCCAGGCGCGCCGCCACGTTGACCGTGTCGCCGATGGCCGTGTAGTCCATGCGCCGCTTGGAGCCGATGCTGCCCGCGACGACGTTGCCGGTGTGGACGCCAACGCCAATCGCCAAAGGCTGTTCGCCGCGTGCTTTGCGCACCTCATTGAGGGCTTCGAGCCGCGCCAGCATGTCGCGCGCCGCCTGCACCGCGCGCTGCGCATGGTCGGGCAGATCCATCGGCGCACCGAATAGCGCCATGATCGCGTCGCCGATGAACTTGTCGAGTGTACCGCCTTGTTCGAAGATGGCTTCGGTCATCTCGCCGAAGTATTCGTTGAGCAGCGCCACCACGCGATCCGGTGGCAACGTTTCCGACAGCGACGTGAAACCGCGAATGTCCGCAAAGAGCACGGTGGCTTGCACGGTCACGCCGCCCAGTTCATCGCCGGATGAACGCTGCAGGATATGCCGCGCCACTTCGGGAGAGAAAAACCGCAACAGCCGGCTCTTGGACAACGAATCGACCGCCAGCCGCAGCAAGGTCGAGGTATGGAACCAGAGCAGCACGGTCAGCGCCACGGTGAAGAAGGTCCCGGCCAGCAAGTAGGGCTGCACGCCGTCGAAGGACAACATCAGCGCCGCGAAACCCGCGACCGCCAACGCGCCAGCGTAGAGCACCAGACCCGGGGCATAGCGCAGACCCGCTACCACGATCAGCAGGAGCATCGGCAGCAACTGGATGTAAGTCAGCGGCGCGGCAATCAGTTCGTTGCGGATCATCGCCAGCATCGCCGTTGCATAGGCGAAATCGAAGGTCGTCACCGCGGTGCGCCGCCAGGTGCGGTACGGCGCGCGGCGCAGCAGCAGGAAAATCCACAGTCCGGACAGGCTCAGCACCGTATCGAGCGCAAAGGCCTGCCAGGGCAGATGAACTTCACGGGGCGCAAGCGTGTTGACCGCGCCGTGCAGGGCCAGCAGGGCCATGCCCATCGCGATCTTGAACAGGGCGATGAAGCGTTCGTTGCGCGTTTCCAGCACTTGCAGTTCCAGTTGCAGGGCGGGCGGCAGGGCGGCGCGGTCCTGGGGCCGATCGGTCGGGGCAAGCGTGGTCTGGATCATCGAAGTTCCTTGCTCGGGCCGGGCGGCCACGTCTCGCTCCGCGCCTGCTTCGGTCTGCGCAGCGCGGGCCCCAGCCCGGGCACCGGCTGTGCGAAAAGATCTGTCAGATCCAGTGGTTTAGTTTATACACGTGTATACTCTGACCGCTCAGGCCGGGCCCGCAGCCGCCAGCAGCGCTTCCAGTGTCGCCTTGAGGGCCTGAAGATCCGCCGCCACCTTGGCCCGATCTTCGGCCGGCAGCTTGGCGAAATCCGCAGCGAAGGTCGGGGCATCTGCAGCCTTGCCGGCAGCCCGCTGCATGCCGCCCAGCCACTTCATCACCGGCGCCATCTTGGGCCGTCCAAGGGGATGCGGCGGCAGCGGTTTCTCGGCGGCGATCGTCTGCTGCAACTGCTCGACCGACCAGTCATGCTGCAATGCTGTACGCGCAAGATGCTGTTTGTGCTGAGGATTGTCGACCGCCAACAAGGCGCGGTGGTGCGAGAGGGACAAACTTTCGGCGAGATCCGCTGGCAAGTGCCGAGCCTGGTGGCCGACGCGGACGAGGTTGCGCAGCGTCTGTTCGCCGATCTGCAGATCCTCGCGGGCGCAGAGGGCGCGGAAGGAGGCGCCTTTGTGGGGATCCTTGCTGGAGAAGGCGGCGAAATCGTCCGCGAAGAAGGTCGTGAGGGTGTATTCGCTGATGGTGGTGGCCAGGTGCAGGCCGGAAGCGAGGATGGCGCGGTTGAGGTAGCGCACGGCGCCGTCGAGGAGGGTGACGTCGATGGGGGCGAGGTCGCTGGCGGGAGGCGGGGTCTGGGCAGACATGGCGAACTCCTTGGCAAGACCGGCCGAGTGTCGCGCGAAGACATGGGGAGATCAAGGCGGCGGGCGTGTGTCTGGACCGGGCTGTCAGCTCTCGATGCCGTACTGCAGCGTGACGCCAAAGAAGGTGTCAACTCGCGCCACGGACGTCGCGAGGTCTGCCCAAGTGCTTCTTTTGAAAACAACTTGACTGCCCACTGTCTTCCATAAGAACTTTCTTGATCAGTCCGATCGGCGGCGCTAACATCGCGTCGCCCCGGACCCGGTGCGCGGAACGTCCGCGTCGCCTCGTGCTGGCGCGACCCGGTTCGCGGCTGGCGCGCTCGGCTTGGCCCAGGCAACGTGGACGTATGCGCGGCGTGGAACGCTGGCGCGTGAGAGGATAAATGGCGCGCACAATCGGAATTCTGGCCACCGCGATGCTGGTGGCATCCTGCGGTAGTACCGGCGGCACAGCGGGCGCTGACGGCGGGGCGACTGCGGCTGATACCGGGGCTGCGACCGATATTGGCGCCGCGGCCGACACAGGCGCCGCGGATGCCGCATCGGGCGCTTGCGTCGCCGACCCGAACAACGCCGACAATAAGTGCTGCCGATCCGCCGCGAACGACAAGGAATGCGTCGGCGGCCTGAAGGCCGCGAACGCTTACGCCTGGACTTGCAGCAAGAACACGGCGGTCTTTGCGCTCAATGATCATTCCGGAAGCACGTGCGACAGCACCTCGTCCATGACGTTCAATGGCTGGTGCTGCGCCGCTTCGAAGTAGGCGCCCTTGACGTGGGAGTTGGGCATGATACCAAGAATCTTTCGTCGTCGCGCCCATCTGGCGGCCGGGATCGCCCTCGCGCTGGCGGTCGGCTGCGGCAATTCGGCGCAATCGACCACACCCGCGGACAGTAGCGGCGACGCTGCCGCGGATTCCGGCGCGAGCAAGGGCCCGAGCGGGCAGGCGCAGGAACTGGCGTCCGGCCAAAGCAGCGATTGGGGCGTCGTCGTCGACAGCAGCAACGTCTACTGGGCGGTCGGCTCCGGCCTTGGCCAGGGCGCCATCCGCAAGGTGCCGCTTGGCGGCGGCCAGGTGACCACGCTCGTGCCTGGGTTGACCTCAGCGTTCGCGGTCGGCGTGAACGCCACGGACATCTTCTGGTCGACCGACACCGGGCCGCTCAGCGCAGTGGCCAAAGCGCCGCTGGCCGGAGGCTCGCCGACGTCCGTCGCCTCGCAGCAGTACAACCCAGTCGCCATCGTGTTCGACGCGAGCCACGTCTACTGGGCCGCCTCGCCGAGCATCATGAAGGCATCGCTGGCTGACAACACCGCAACTGTGCTCGTCTCGGGCCAACTGGCGCCGCGCGGCTTGGCCGTAGACGCCAACAGCATCTACTGGACGACGCAGGGAAATGTCCTCAAGAGCGATGGCGCCGTGCTGAAGGCGCCGCTGGCCGGGGGGGCGCCGACGACCCTCGCTTCGGGCCAGGCATCGCCCGGCGAGATCGCCCTCGACGCCACAGGCGTGTACTACGCAACCCTGGACGGCATCAACAAACTCGCGCTCTCCGGCGGCGCGCCGACGACGCTCGTGAGCGGGCAGACCGGCATGGCCGGCATCGCCGTCGATGGCACGGGTGTCTACTGGACTGCTGGCAGCGACGCCAACCACGCCGGCGTGTTCAAGGCCCCGCTTGCGAGCGGCAAGGTGACGATGCTGGCGTCGTACAAGATGGGCACGCTCGGCCACATCGCGGTCGATGCTACCAGCGTGTATTGGATGGACAATCAGACGGGCAAGGTGATGAAGGTGGCGAAGTAGGAGGGCGCGCGCTACTCCGAATCCGCTGCGCCCGCCCGAGCGCACGTCGGCAGGCGCGAGCGGCACGGCTGGGTGAAAAGACCTGTCAGATCGAATGGTTTAGTTTATACACGTGTATACTCTGGCCGATCCGTCCGCGCCAGCCGCCGCCAGCAGCGCTGTCAGGGTCGCCACCGGCGCCATTTGGGCCGA
>Ga0172369_10005427_pt1 | contig 15684 bp, 14 predicted proteins | sample LakKiv25m_FD_114539 | JGI IMG/M metagenome (GOLD analysis project Ga0172369, IMG submission 114539) | Freshwater microbial communities from Kabuno Bay, South-Kivu, Congo - kab_022012_11.25m | ecosystem: Environmental > Aquatic > Freshwater > Lake | place: Democratic Republic of the Congo...
AGTGCCAAGATAGGATGCAGGTCCAGAATTGCTAAACCAAGGGAGAAGTACATTGGGATAAGTAACCAAACCTGAAGAAGTATTAGCATAGAGATTATTCGGTTGATTTATTGTCCAATCCCAACTACTATTTCGATTTGGATCACCTGCTGCCATTGTACGATTCAATGACACTGGTTGGGCCGAAATATCATAAGTTATTAATAAAATTAAAAAAAAGAAAAATTTTTTTATATTAACTCCATAAAAAAGTTTATAATTTGAATAGCCAAACTCCGTTCCAATTCGATCCGACAAAAAGGTTATTATTAATCACAACAGAACTTAAAATGCTCTCTTGTGGCAAACCGTTGCCGATTTTGCTCCACGTATTTCCTTCGTCTGAACTCGAAAAAACTGTTCCGTACGAGGTACAATAAATGTTATTTTTAAAATCCTCTGAAAAAGACCACACTTTATCATCAGAACCAATGCCAGCATTGGTTGATCGCCAACTATAACCACCATTTGCCGAAATCATTATACCAATATTTTGTTGCTCTACGGAGCAAAATAGTGACGATTTATTTGTATAAAACCTCACAAAACTAAGATTTGACTCGCCAAACTTAATCCATTTGGCTAATCCAGGTTCAAATATGTAAATACCCTCCCATGTTCCGGCATAAATTTGCTCTTCATATTTATAAAATGCTCTAACCCCTATTGCTTCTAAACCAGTATCAAAGGGTTCCCATTTGTTCTGTCCTTTTCTCTTTCGATAGATTTGAGCAGGTTTTGGTGTGTTAAGCGAAATAGATGGAAGGCCTATATAGACATACGAGCTATCAGAAATAAATGATGAGATTTCAGAATAAATTTCTGCTATAGCTGGCTGAATTCCTACATTCGTTGGAGTCCAGTGAATTCCAAAATCATAACTCACAAAAGCACCGGCATCTTTAGTTCCGGCATACAAAATATTATCGTCACAAAAGATTTTTCTAATGTTCAATCTCTTATTGATTGTATTATAATTGACCCAAGATTCCCCTTTATCACTACTGATACATATCCCACTATCTGTACCCGCAAAGATAGTGTTGTTAAAGACTTGTAAATCATATACTGTTCGTGCCTCAACACCAACGTTTATTTTCTCCCATTTTGTGACTGATACAATTGGGTTATCTTCTTTCTTACAACCAGATAAGTAAAGAATACTTAATGCCAATATAATTTGAAAATTTTTATAATTTACCATTTAAACTATTATACTGATAACTGCTAACTAATCTCACTGTTTCCTCGCAATACTTGCCGCGCCGATTAAAGCTACCAGCAGTAGAATGCCGAGGAGTTCAAAAATCAAAATGTATTGGTTCATTAAAAGTTTGCCGATATCTGTTATTGTAGAGAATGAAATTTCCGCGGGGATCGCTTTCCAGCGGGTATTCAGAAAGGTGGAAACGAGGATTCCGCCAAATCCACCGATAGTAATCGATGCGGGAATTACAAAGGATGCCTCAGTCTTTATCGGAACATTTTGAATCTTATTCGTGAGCATAACGCCGAACAGGATGAGAATAAGAATACCGCCTACATAGACAATCACTTGCACAATGGCGATAAAATCGGCGCCAAGTAAAACATAAATACCTGCAACACCCAAAAACGTTAGCAGAAGGGAATACGCAGAGTAGATAATGTTCTTAAATGTTACGACAAAGAATGCCGAAACCAAAGTAATAACGGCAAAAAAGTAAAAAAATAAATCAGCTAAATTCATAGTCTTTCATTCTCTGGTTTACTTGCTTCAGGTGCTGGGGGAGCTGCCGGTTTTGGAGCAGCTTTAGCCGCAGCTTTTTCAGCTTCTAATTTTTGAAAATTCAACTTCTTCTCCTCAACTTCAGCAGGAGTGAGGGTTGAAAAGTGATAGAGCAGCTCATTCCGGTTGTATTTAGTGAACTCATATTCGTCGGTCATGTAAATACACTCGGTAGGGCAGGGGAAAACGCAAAGCTGGCAATAGCAGCATTTTGCGAAATCGATATCAAATTGGGTTACCCACAAAGCTTTCTTCTTTCCTTGTGAAGTCTTTCCAAGGTCTTCTGTCGGGAGTCCTTTCACTGTTTCGATAGTGATACAGCTTACGGGACAAGCACGGGCGCATTGGTCGCATCCGATGCAGTCATCCATGTTTACGGTAAGTCTGTTTCTTACACGCTCAACCATCGGGACTTTCACACTCGGATACTGGATAGTTACCGACGGAGTGAACAAATGAAGAAAAGTAATCTTCATGCCGATGAAGGCTGTAAGCAATCCGTCTCTAATATTTAAAAAATATTCTTTCATTAATTACAAAACCATGATTAGTGCAACAATTAAGAAATTTACAAACGCAACTGGAATCAAATATTTCCAGCAGAGTGACATCAACTGGTCTACACGTAAACGGGGGAGAGTCCAACGGAGCCACATTTGAACGAAAACAAAAAAGATACCTTTAGAAGCAAACCAGAGAAATTGTTCAACCGGTACAAGCCACGGAAGACCAATGAGGTTGCCTAAGTATCCAAAAGGAGAATGATAGCCGCCGAAGAACAGCGTAGCGGCAACAGCAGAAACAGCGAACATGTTAGCATACTCTGCTAAAAAGAACATGGCGAACTTCATTCCGGAATATTCAGTATGGTAACCGCCTACAAGTTCGGATTCGGCTTCGGGAATATCGAAAGGAGTTCTGTTCGTTTCCGCAAGTGAACTTATATAAAGAATGATAAACCCAATCAGCATAAAAGGAATGAGAATGAGTTTCTTTACACCGGCAACCGAACCGCCAAATATCATCCAATCCCAAAATCTTGCGGTTTGAAACTCAGTAATTTTAGTAAGATTTAATGAGCCGACGACGATGACGATTGTCAAGATGACTAAAACGGTTGGTATTTCATAACTCACTACCTGTGCGGCGGAGCGGACGGCGCCGTAAAGTGAATACTTATTGTTGGATGCCCAGCCTGCCATCAATATTCCGGCTACAACTAAACCGGAAACCGCAACGATATAAATGATACCTAAATCGATTCCGGTGCCAATATATGCCGATGAAAAAGGAATTGCCGCAAATGCCGCATAGCTGCCCATAAAAACCAGTACTGGAGCAATATTGAAAAGTTTTTTATCGGTATCGGAAGCCGTGATATCTTCTTTTTGAATGAGCTTTAATATATCCGCTACTGTTTGAAGCCAGCCATGGTACCCAACACGCATCGGCCCAAGTCTATCCTGCATATGCGCGGAAACTTTTCGCTCAAGCCAAACGGCGAAGAGGGCGAAGGGAACAATGAAGATAAACGGAATCGCTCCCGAGAGAAATGAAGCAATAATATCGCTTCCAAAAAGGTTTGCAAAAAATTCGTACATTATCTGTCCACCTCTCCTAAAACAATATCAATACTTCCGAGGATAGCAATAACATCGGCGATAAGATGTCCTTTACACAATTCCCCAAGAACGCTGAGATTTACAAATGACGGAGGTCTTACTTTTACTCTAAACGGTTGTAATTGTCCTTTACTCACAATAAAATATCCAAGCTCGCCTTTTGGATTTTCAACTCTGGTGTAAAGTTGACCTTCAACCGGTTTAATTCTTTTTGGAATTGCTGATGCGATATCGCCCTCGGGGAGTTGCTCAAGCGCCTGCTCAATAATTCTGATACTCTGTTCCATTTCAAGGAGGCGGATGTAATATCTATCCCAGCAATCGCCAGCCGTTCCGTGCAATCCTTCACCAACGGGGATTTCAAAATCAAATCTGTCGTAAATTGAATAAGGATCGTTGCGGCGTAAATCCCATTTCAAGCCACTGGCGCGGAGATTTGGACCGGTAATACCGTAATTGATAGCCGCATCAAGAGGGAGGATACCGATGTTGGCAGTCCGTTCAATAAAAATCTTATTATATGAAAGGAGGTTGTTTACTTCAACCAAAGTTTTCTTAAAATCGTTAAGGAAATCTCTTGTCTCATTCACAAAATTCAGTGGAAGATCGTGCGAAAGTCCGCCAACCCAGATGTAGTTATAGAGAAGACGCGCGCCGCAAGTCTTTTCGAAGAGGGTGAGAATTCTTTCACGGTCACGGAAGAGGTAGAGGAACGGAGTGAAAGCGCCGATATCGATGCCGTAAGTTCCCACAGCAACCATGTGTGAGGCAATCCTCTGGAGTTCGGCCATAATAACACGAATATACTCTACACGTTCAGGAACTTTAATATCAAGCAATCTCTCAACGGCAATAGCGTACCCAAGTTCATTGCTCATTGAGGCAAGATAGTCCATACGGTCAACGTAAGGAATAATTTGGGGATAGGTCATCGCTTCGCAATGTTTTTCAAAGCAGCGGTGCAGGTAACCCAAATGCGGTATTACATTAACAATTATTTCACCATCAAGCTCCAACTCAAGGCGGAGTACACCGTGTGTTGAAGGGTGTTGAGGTCCCATATTCAGGACCATTTGTTCGGTTTTTAACATAAATATTTGTATTCAGTTATCGGTAACAGTTATCAGTTTTCAGTTATCAGTTATCAGTCCGCCGCGGCGGATAAGTCTCTTTTGAAACGATGCTAACATTTTTTTTTCAAGAACATCAGAACACGATTTGGTTGACTTTTCAACCGGCTTCTTTTAATAAGGAACTTTCATCCCTTGATAGAACTCAGGATTCTTATAATCTTTTCTTAACGGATATCCGGCTTCCCAATCGTACGGCATCAATATTCTTCGTAAGTCGGGATGATTCTTAAAAATAATACCGAACATATCGTAAGCTTCGCGTTCATGCCAATCTGCGCAAGCCCAAACTCTGGCAACGCTTTCTACTTCGGGAGTTTCTCTCGGCGTAGAGGTTTTGAGGACAAGTTTATGTCCAATAGCCATACTTTCAAGGTGATAAACAACTGAAAGAGTGCCGCCTTTTATCTCGGTAGTTCCGTCTTCCAGTTTAACTTTTTCTCCGTTTTCATCATCAAGTCCGGTAAGCAGCATAAGATTATCAAACTTTAATTCTTCATCATCCCGGAGATACCAGCTTATCTCTGCAACTGCTTCGGGAGAGACTTCAATAACCGTTTCCTTCGGAAGTGAAGTATTCATTTGAAGAATAGCATCTCCAAATTTTGCTTTTACTAAGTCAAAAAGTTCTTCTACGGTTTTCATACGGCTTTTTTCACCAGAGATTCATTTCTAATTTTATCTTGCAGCTTTAAGAGTCCATCAAGCAACGCTTCGGGGCGGGGAGGGCATCCCGGAACATATACATCAACAGGAATAACGCGGTCAACGCCTTTTAGTACGTGATAGCCATGTTCCCAGTAAGGACCGCCGCAATTAGAGCAGCTTCCCATAGAAATAATATATTTCGGATCGGGCATTTGCTCGTATAAACGTTTAATGCGGGTAGCCATTTTTAGGGTTACTGTACCAGAAATGATGATGATGTCTGCTTGGCGTGGAGAAGGGCGTGGGATAACACCAAACCGGTCAAAATCATAGTGGGAGGCAGAGGTAGCCATCATTTCGATAGCGCAGCATGCTAAGCCAAAGCTCATCTGCCACAAGGAAGATAGCCGCGCCCAATTTAAAAGATCCTCCACTTTAGTAATGACGATATTATCGTCGTTGAATTCCTTATCTAAAAGACCCATGCAATACTCAGTTATTGGTTAAAAACATGCATTTAATTGAAGAGAAGTTAAAAGACCTAAGGCTCAACTTCCTGAACAGCATTCTGAACTTTCGGGCGTTGAGGATAGGGGCGGGCCCATTCTAAATCCCCTTTTTTCCACTCATATGCCATACCGAGACCCAAAAAGAATAAGAAGATGACACCAATTACATAACCGATTATTCCATATTGCTGATAGACTATTGTCCATGGAACAAGCAGTACAACTTCAACATCAAAGATGAGAAAGATAAGGGCAACCACATAAAAACGGATATTGAACTTAACCCAGGGGGAGCCTTCGGGAGTCTCACCGCATTCGTAAATCATATGTTTTTCTTTGGTTGGGCGGGCAGGTCTGATAAGTTTTGCCATAAAGACCGAAACAATTACAAAGATTATTGCGATCAATATGAAGGCGAAAATTTTTCCGAATTCTGTAAGCATTTGTAGTTCTATAAAAAATTTTAGTACTCAAAATTAGTACTATTTATTTCTATTGCCAAAAAAAAAGAGAGAGGTACGGAACTTTTTTTCTAAAAAAATGATTTCCTGCCATTTTCTTATTCCGGACGTAAAATTCTGTCATTCTGAAGTAGTGAAAGGACGAAGAAACTAAAGACTTGAAGGTAAAGGTAAAGTGAAAGGTAAAGGGAAAGGGAAAGAGAGGAAGCATCACAAAAAATCTTCCGAGTAAAGTCATTAACAGTGAGCCCGGCGGATGCGGAACCTGAAGACTGAATGCGGCGGCTGAGACTTCACCGCAGTCCCAGAAGGAAACGGATGGCTGAACCGTCAAATAAAAAACGTTAAAAATAATCAAACCGATGACGGCTCCGATAATTTTTTTGGAAGCGAATAGTTCTTCATAGATCTTTTTGGTTTTGGTTTTTAGTAAAGTTGATTTTCTCTTTTGTTATGTTATTTCTTGAACATGCCTGAGCCGATTGCTTTTTTGTTATGTGCACACTATTTCGTTATGTAGTAAAATTTCGCCTGATGCTTTTTAACAAAACAAGATCGGTAATTTGACGCTATCCTTTCTAATAAAGTTGTGACTTGCTTTACATATTCCTTACGAATTAGCTTTATGGCAGTAAACGAATAACGGGACATTTGATCAAGAAAAAAGAACAGTATCTTGCGCATCTCTTATGCAACTAGGGTGAAAGAAAATTGAAAGTGATGAACAAGAAGAAGAAAAAAAATATTCTCCATTTATTAGTTCATTTTATCGGAAACAGAAGTGATGCAGAAAATGAACGGTAAGGGTAATATGAGTTCCTAAGGTATCTGTATGGAAGCTAAGGGATAGGAGTATATTTATACAAAGGGAGTAGTGTAATGAAAGCGTATCGAAAGCGTATTCAAAGCGTGTCTATAAACTATGTGTTAATTAGGCAAAGTGGGTAGAAATAACTACTTATTTGGGATTTTAGTGTCTTTTGAATATAAAAATAGTTAAGAATCAGAGTATTTATGGGATAAGAGCGCTCTTTCTTCCATTTTTGATGTTCGACCTTAAAATTTCTCAATTTTGAAGTCATTTTTATGCAGATTCTTATGTACTTTACCATTTTATTGCAAGATCAAATCTTTTGGTATGGTTGAAGTCCATTCATAGTTCCCTGTATTTGTGTCAATTCCGACAGCGGCAAAATAGACAATTCCCCAATTATATTTTTTGATTAACTCTTTTTCATTTTCATCCAGGATGATTTGGGCGTTGAAGACGTTTGAGTATTCTGAAGGAATGGGGCAGCGCGATAATTCGATTAGCTCAAAAGGCGCCAGGTTTTCTACCGCAGGGTCATAAACTAACAATACAGCATAAAGGTACAACTCTGAAAGCTGCAAGGCAGTAAATTCTTTTTGAAATGTTCCCAACGTAACCGTTAACCTATCGATGGAATAAGTAAGATTGGTCAGGGGCAGCCAGTAACCATCCGGAGTGATTTTATTAAAGTGAGTAGGGTGTACCGATGCAGATGCATTAGAATTATGTTTTATTAATCTGCTAAAACAATTTTCTCCTTTTATTTTATTTGATTTCCAAAGGTTAGAAAAGACGGGAATAGCATTAATAAACTTTGCAAATTTAACCGTAACAGAAAATTTAGCGCGTGCCGAAACAGCTTTTGGGGATGAACTTGCATTATAGGTTTCCGGTCTTTGCGAGACAAAATTCTTTTTATTTCTTTTACGAAAAACGACGTCCCCAACTTTGCCGCTAAGTTCGCCTAAAATACCACCGGTTACACGAGCCATCACAACCTCCTTACTTCATTTTTATTTAAGATCATCTTTTTTGACGATTAAAAAAACATTTTACAAAATAAATGCTTTTTGGGGAAAATCAAAGTTGAGTAAAACACTCTCTTGAGGCAGCGAGGGTTGAAAAAGCCAAGGAGAGCATCTGAGACTTGAACTGTCGGTTGAAGCGGCGTTGCTTTGCTAGTGTTTAAGATTCCTCACTCCGATAATCCGCCAGTGGCGGAGGGATTCGGAATGACAAATATTAAGAGTGTCATTTCGACCGAAGGGAGAAATCTTATTTTGGAAAAAAGATATCTCTCGCGACGGCGGGCAAGCACGTAGCTGCGCTCCTTTGACATGACAAGGTAGGTGGAGGCGGGTGTGTTAATTTGTTGAATATGTGTTTTACTTTCCTCTTGAAAGCAAGGTGTTGTTCTTTTGTCTTGATACCCCGGCAGGGCGGGGTAAACTCCAGAACGAAAAAATCAAGGCTGAAAAATTTTACTTAAAGATGCTTTCCGCTTCGCTATGGAAATTAAACTCGTCCCGACTCCGTCGGAACTCGGACAGTAATTTCCATTTAACGCTTCGCTCCGGCATCTTTTTAACGGTAAAATTTTTAGGCCGGGGGATGACCTCACCCCTTGCCCAGCTCATAAGAGGAGAGGGGGAGTTGTTTGAGAAGGAAAACATGGGCGATTCGGAAAATCGCCCTACGGGGTAGGTAAAGGGGTTTATAGCGGCGTAGATTTCATTTGTTTGGAAAAAAAGAGGGCCGAGGTGGTTTACTTTTCTTGGCGCATGAATAAATAACTCATATTCTAAACTGAACGCTTATCCGCTGCAGCGGACTTGCCAATGACAAATTATATTTCTCACTTTTTTCTTGCATTATATTGCAGATAATGGTTAAGTTATGGCTAACGATAACTATTTATTGTTTGGAGGCTCTATTAGGCTTGAGGATCTACAGAGAAGAACTTTAAGAAGCGAGGATCGCAAACCAACAGGAATATCTTTTCGAAACGCAAACGCCACAACCACTCTTCCTCAAAAAGGTAAATTATTAGATGAAGTAAGGATTACTCTCCGAACAAACCATTATAGCCGTAAGACTGAAGAAAGCTACATAAATTGGATTAAACAATTCATTATTTTCAATAACAAGACACATCCGAATTTGCTTGGTGAAAACGAAATTAGAAATTTCTTAAATCATTTAGCCGTTGATAAACATGTTTCAGCATCTACTCAAAACCAGGCATTGCAAGGCATTTTGTATTTGTATAAGAACGTGCTCAAGAAAGACATAGGTTGGATAGAAAATATCAAACATGCTGCCAGAATTAAACATCTCCCTGTCGTTTTTAGTAAAAGAGAAGTAATCAAAATTTTTGAACAACTTGAAGGGATTGCGAAATTAGTCATATCACTTTTATATGGGAGCGGCCTTCGTTTATCAGAATGTTTAAATCTTAGAATTAAGGATGTTGATTTTGACTACAAGCAAATTACAGTGCGTGACGGGAAGGGAGAGAAAGACAGATATACCGTACTCCCGGTTTCAATAATAGGAGAATTAAAAAAACATTTGAATAATGTTTATAAACAACACAAGGAAGATTTGAAAAAAGGAAAGGGCGAAACTTTGCTTCCATACGCGTTAAAAAGAAAATATCCAAATGCAGGAAAAGAGTTCGGGTGGCAATATATTTTTCCAGCAGATAAATATATTAAACACAAAGAAAGTGATTTAATTTTAAGATGGCATATTCATGAAAGTACGATTCAAAGAGCAGTGAAAGCGGCTATTAATGCAGCCGGTGTGAATAAACAAGGGAGTCCTCATACCTTCAGGCACTCATTTGCGACACATCTTTTAGAAAACGGATCGGATATACGAACAATCCAAGAATTACTTGGCCATAATTCAATTAAAACCACTATGATATATACTCATGTTCTGAATAGAGGATTGGGAGTGAAGAGTCCACTTGACTAAAGCAAAGGAAATTAGACTGATACCTATTTGGAACATAGATATGCATGGAACTGTTCTTAAATACGTTGATTTTGAAATAATTTCAAACAAATTGGAATATAGATATGCAAGCACGTGCATATCTACGTTCCTTAAATACTATTTACGTGCAGTATAAGTAATAGTTATGCGTACAAATATTTTAGGTTATATTATGGAAAAGAAAATAATATACATTTTTTTTATTATTTCAATTTTATTTATTAGCTGTAGTCCAAGTGTTTATATTCATACTCAAAAGGATTCAGAATATAAATTTACACGCTGGGACAAAGTTTTTATTTATTTACCTGATCCCCCAACGCTAACTGAAAAAAACTTTTTTAGTATACTTAAACAAGAATTAGAATTATTTGGGTTTAAAATAGTCGATGATGCCCAAATAGCAGATAAAATATTATTCTTTTCTTTAGATGAAAAGGCTAGTGATATAAGTTCATTTTATTCATTGCCCACTACCACTACTACTTCTGGGAAAATAGGAAACATTAAGTATAAAGAGACGACTACCGGAACAACAACAGTTCCATATACTTATTCCTACACTGTTAAAAAAGTTTATCTTGATTTTTATGATGTTCAATATGCAAAAGATGGTAATTTCACACCTGTCTGGGAAGGCTATATTGGTGCTGGAATACAAGACTATGAAAAAAATGTAGACCTTTGTATAAGAAAGTTAATATCATATTACGGTCAAAATTTTGGTGATCACGTAAGAATTAAATAGTCATAATTATATGGTAATATCAGAAGAGTTAGTCGAAAAAGTCATCGAAGATTTCTTTGACTTTGCTACTTTGCATTTGAAGGAAAATATTATTAATGCCTTCATTCCATTTGGTGGTTTATCAGAAATGCCCTCACATCAATTTCAGACTTTTGCATTTGATAATGAACTTGAAGAACTAGTAGATTATTTGCGTGAGTTTACATTATTGTTAAACCAATATAAAACAAATCAAAGACAAAGATCAAGAATATTGCTTCAAATGTACTGTAGAGTTATAGAAAATGATTTTCAATATATAGTTATTTATAATGTATTGCGTCTTTTGAATAATCTTAATCCTGATTGGGAATTTAAAACCACGAAAAAGGGCAAAACAATTTATTGTGAAAGTCCAACTTTAAAGATTGATGAAATAGCTACTCTTTGTAAATCAACCAAACTTGAAATAGGTAAAGTTTTAAAAAATTTACTTAAAGCTGACGTGCGAAATTCATTTTATCATTCTCAATATACTATTTCCCCTGATGGAACATTTGGCAATACTCGATTTTATTCACCAACATCAAATATTAAACCTGCAAAAAAAGTTTTTAAGTTGAGTGAAATAGAGTCTCTATATAATAACGTTGAAACATTTTTCAATACATTTTTCAAACGGTTTTTTGCTGAAAGAAAAATATTTAGAAACGGTAAGTCATATTCACTCTTTGATGGCAGAAATATATTTTGGAAATCTGATCGTTGGAGAATTTATAAATAATAAAATACGCATAACCAGCGCCTCAACCCGACCGCCATTTTGGTTCGGCGAATTTATAATTTTTGGCGTTTGGTTTTTGTTTGAGATTTTGTTCTAAGTGTTCGTTCTAATTAATTAACTTGCCTTCGGTTTGTACTGAACAAGTTACAAACCTACGGCTTAATATTTATCAGTTGTGTTTTTCTTGGCTTCCTTGTTATGGGCGGCGGGTTAGGCGCAACGTCGTTATGTTGCTTAAGTAAGGTGATAAAATGAAATTAATTACCAATTCTAATCCTTTTGAAAATCATCTCGTAAAGTTTACTGAATTTGCTAAAGCGTCAGATGAAATAATATTAATGAGTCCTTTTCTTGCACACGATTTGTCAACGATACTAAAGAAGGAAATAATAAAGAAGACCAAAAAGCTAACAATAATTACTTGCTTTAATTCAAACGCTTACGAATTAAGTCAGAAAATTAATTTTTTATTCACACTTAAAAAGTTCTGTAGCTCTAAAGACAATTTCTTTATCAAGATTGATAATAAACTTCACGGGAAAGTTTATCTTTTTAAGAAAAGTGGTAAGTTTATTTCGGGAATGGTTACTTCAGCTAATCTTACACTTAATGGATTAAATTTTAACAGCGAGTGGGGAATCATTGTAAATAATCAAAAATTTCTTTCGCAAATTGAAAAATCAATATTATTCAACAAAAATTTAATTAACCTCACTTCCCAAAAATTATTGGTAATAAAAAAGGAAGTTGAGAATTATCTTAATCACAATCCTCTACCACCTAAGCCAAATAATGATATAGATATTAAAAAGTTTTTTTCTTCAAGAACTAATGAAGAAATTAACTATTGGTTAAAACCAATTGGTGTAACATATGACCCCATAACTGAAGACAGAATTTTCAATCAAAAGAAGCTTGATTTATACTTTTCCAAAGTAAAACCTAGTGGCGTTAAAATTGGCGATATAATTATTACTTACGGTGTAGGTGTTACCAAAATCCTTTCTTACTATAAAGTAACTTCTGAACCCAAACATTTAAGTGAAAAGATATTAAAAGCCGCACCACAAAGGGAAAGATGGCCTTGGTTTGTTTGGGGAGATAATCTATCTGTCAAGTATGGAGAAATTTGGGCAAGTAAAAATCTAACCTTACATAATTTGGTAAGTGAGTTTCAATCAATAGATATAACGAATGTTTTAACAAAAGTTGGTGGTAAAACATTAGGAGCTTTTAATCGAGGTTTGGATAAAATTAAAATACGAAACGAGTTTGCAGAATATTTAATTGGAAAGATAGAACAAAATTCAAAGTAGTGCAGCAACATAACAAGTGGCTCAAGGCGACAGCGTTTTCGCATTCGGCATTTTAGAATTCTTAGAATTGGTCGTTCCGTTTCTAGTTTCTTGTTAAAGGTAGTTGTGCTATGAAAGTTTTTTATAAATTAAAAAAATTATTAATAAGTTCGGCATTGTAGTTCTGGGCTGCGCCTTAGCCACAACGCCGTTATAGTGCTTAATAAATGAGGTTACTATGAGTTCAGATTTAATTCAAATTGGGCAAGTAGAAGGTAGATATAGCAATACAAAAAATAGTTGGAATTCAAGATTACTTGGTTATCAAATTAGTATATATCATAAGGGTCTAAAAGAACATAAATTATTATCCGCTACCGAGAAATACCTATTAGAATCAAAAGTCAATCTTCAAATCCAAAAATGGAATGAACGTTGGAATAGAGAAGTTAGTTCTGAAGATGCAAATTTACGAACTGAAGAAGCACAACAAGCTATAGAAGAAATCGAAAATTTATTAACGCATACATTATCAATCGACGATACTATCCAATGGCATAAACTAAAAGATAGAAAAAGATTTACAGAAAAAAATCCCGAAGATTATCTGGAAGGGACTCTTTCTAATTTAACAAAACCAATAAAAGGTGTTTTAAAACCTATTCCGTTAATAACTGATGTTAATCTACCGTTAAAACCAGATATAAATTCTCTTAGATATTTACCACAGTTATCTTTAATAGATAAACTGTTCGTATCAAGACGTAGAAAAAAGGAATTGACAAAAAAGTACGAATATCAAAGAGATTATTTAAAATGGGAAGAAGATTGCAAACAAAAAAATACTGAGTATAATAATTTATATAAGGATGTGGAACTGTATAATAATAAAGTTGAAGTAGATTTTAACAATGACACTATTTCCTATGAAAATCTTAAAAAACATCATATAGAAGAGAACCAGAAATTAGTTGCAGATTGGGAAAAAAGGAAAGCGGAATTTTATAAACAACAAGAAGAGTATAATGCCAAAATTGATAAACTAAAAGAGGCTTATTTAAATCAGAGCGAAGAAGCTATTCTAGAATATTGCGAAAGAGTTCTCAGTAATTCAGAATATCCTGATTCTTTCCCACAGAAATTTGAACTTGAATATAACCTCACAAATAAGATTCTTATCATTGAATATGAGTTACCATCTATTGAATGTTTCCCGAAAATAAAAGACGTAAAATATCTTGCCGCACGTAAAGAATTAAAAGAAACATATATAAGTGATTCACAACTCAATAAAATGTTTGACGATGCAATGTATAAGATTACGCTTAGGACAATTCACGAACTTTTTGAAGCAGATAAAGCCAATGCACTTGATGCTATTTCTTTTAATGGATGGGTTAATGCCATAAATAAAGCGACTGGGAAAACAGAAAATAATTGTATTGTTAGCATTCAAGTGAAGAAGGATGAATTTCTTGAAATTGATTTATCAAATGTTGACCCAAAAACTTGTTTCAAAAACTTGAAAGGAGTTGCGGGAAGTAAATTAAGTGCCCTGACACCAATTCAGCCAATTCTTCAGATAAGTCGTGCTGACAAAAGATTTGTTGAGGGATATAATGTTGCTGAACAAATAGATAATTCAACAAATTTAGCCGCTATGGATTGGGAGGATTTCGAGCATTTAATAAGAGAATTATTTGAAAAGGAATTTCAATCAAATGGAGGCGAGGTAAAGGTTACACAAGCGAGTAGGGATGGCGGTGTTGATGCAATAGCATTTGACCCTGATCCCATTCGTGGTGGTAAAATTGTAATTCAAGCAAAAAGATATACTAACACAGTTGGAGTTTCGGCTGTCAGAGATTTATACGGAACCGTTGTCAATGAAGGTGCAACAAAAGGGATTCTCGTATCTACCGCAGATTATGGACCGGACGCTTATGATTTTGCAAAAGGAAAACCGTTAACACTTTTAAATGGTTCTAATCTTCTGCATTTATTAGAGAAACACGGTCATCACGCAAAAATTGATTTAAAGGAAGCAAAAAAAATATTATCTGAAAATAAATAGCGCACTATAACCCGCCGCTCAACACGGACAGCGTTTTTCAATGCGGCATTTTTACAAATATAAAGTTGTGTTTACAAAGTTAAGTTGCTTTGTAAGGTAATCTGTTCTAAGAAACATTTTTATAAATAAAAGTAGTTGCGGTTAATTGGCATTGCTGTTCTGGGCTGCCGGTTAGCGGCAACGCCGTTATATGGCAAAGTAAATATGAGATGAAAAATAATTTGGAAATATTGTTTGTGCTGGTTTTATTTTTTTCCATAACCTTGGGACAATCGGTGAATAATGCGATTGTAACTAATCAGCCTGAAATAATTCTTTCAAATATATTGGAAGATTCTACTTCCGTTTTAATTGAACAAATCGCGCAGCATTGGAATGGAAGTGCCTGGATAAATCAAAGTAAAAATTCAATCAAGTATAATCAAATGGGATTGAAAGAGAGTGAAAAAGTCTATGGTTGGAATGGAAATGATTGGATAGAATATAAACGTACATTCTATGAATACAATTCTTTCAATTATCTTATTACTTTAAATACAGAAGAAGCCAGTATAAATTGGGACACAACAAGCATCACTAATTATTTATATGACGATGCCGGGCGTGAATGTGAAAGAATTGTAACATTCTGGGATTATAACCAAGAGATTTATGTGAAAAATAAAGTTATATCAAACTATACAGACGGTAATCTAGCCGATGTTATTTATCAATTTTATGAAAATGAATTGTGGTACAATACGAATAAAACAATTTACAGATATAATTCGACAAATAGCTTAATAGAAAGAATAACTCAAATATGGATTAATA
>Ga0172369_10005428_pt1 | contig 15684 bp, 13 predicted proteins | sample LakKiv25m_FD_114539 | JGI IMG/M metagenome (GOLD analysis project Ga0172369, IMG submission 114539) | Freshwater microbial communities from Kabuno Bay, South-Kivu, Congo - kab_022012_11.25m | ecosystem: Environmental > Aquatic > Freshwater > Lake | place: Democratic Republic of the Congo...
CTACGGCATCCGCGACGAGGAGTACCTCGAACTCAAGATCCTCACGTGCATGCTCCCGCCGATCTGACCGGATCACGTCGCCAAGGGCCAAGATCGACCCACACGATCACGCGAAGAGCCGGATAAAGGATGAACGACCGAGTGATTCACCGGAGCGGCAGGATGTCCGTGCGCCCGGCAGAGAGAGGAGGGGCGAGTGTCCGCCCTTCATCCTTCATCCTTCATCCTTCATCCTTCCGAGCCGCCCGTTGCGCCGGGACGTGTCGGGACAGTAGAAGGGAGCCGAGCAGGGAGAATCGGCGCGCCGCGCCCGAGGGCGCGCCGGCAGCGGGGTTTCGATGGATTCCGAGCTGGAGCGCGTGCATGCGACCCTGGGCGCGCTGCCGATCTTCCCGCTTCCCCAGGCGGTGCTACTGCCGTTCGAGGTCCTGCCGCTGCACGTCTTCGAGCCCCGCTACCGCGAGATGATGGAGAGCGTGCTGGACGGCGACCGAGTGCTCGCCATCGCGCGGGTGCGCACCGGGCACGAGGGCGAGCTGGCGGGCCGCCCGCCGGTGGAGCCCTTGTGCGGCGCGGGGGTGATCGTGCGCCAGGAGCGGCTGAGCGAGGGCCGCTGCAACGTGCTGGTGCGCGGCGTGCGGCGCGTGCGAATCGCGGAGGAGCTGCCCGCGCGCCGCGGCTGGCGCGAGGTGCGGGCCGTGCCGGTGGAAGACGTGTACCCGCCGGGCGGGCCCGCGCAGCTCGAGGGCGACGTCGACACGCTGCGCGAGGCGCTTCTGGCCTTCTGCACGGTGAAGCCCGGGCCCGCCTCGAACGCGCTGGCGCACCTGGCGGCGAACGCGAACACGCCCGGAATGCTCGCGGATCTCGTCGCGGCGGCGCTGCTCACGGACTTTCCGCTGCGCCACCGATTCCTCGTCACCACGGACGTGGCCGAGCGCCTGGAGCTGCTGCGCCCGGCCGTCGCGGAGCTGCTGGCGACGCACAAGCCGGCGCCCGACCAGCGCTTCCGCAACTGAAACCCGGAGAACCGATGCCGCACGAGAACCTGCCGCCCGGGGCCCTGCCGCCTGGGGCGGAGCTGGACCATGTCGCCGTGGTGGTGCGCGATCTGAACGCGGCGGCGCGGCCTTTCCGGCTGGCGGGCCTGGCGACGGGCGAGCCCGAGACGGTGGAGGACCAGGGCGTCGAGGTGCTGTTCGCCGGCGGCGGCGGCGCACACGTGGAGCTGGTGCGCCCCGTGCGGCCCGATACGGGCGTGGCGCGTTTTCTGGAAAAGCACGGCGAAGGGCTGCACCACGTGGCGCTGCGCGTTCCGGACATCGACGCGGCCATCGCCGCGCTGCTGGCGGCGGGCATGCCGATGATCGACCGGACGCCCCGGCCGGGCGCGCGGGGCACGCGGGTCGCGTTCGTGCACCCGAAGGGAGCCGCGGGCGTGCTGCTTGAGCTGGTCGAGCCGCCGCGCGGGTCCTGAAGCGGTCTGCGTCATCGGGCGCCGCCCAGCGCAGCAGCCCCGGGGCGTCCGCAGCAGGGAACGCCAAGGCGCCAGCAACGCCAAGAACGCAAAGAAGAGCAAGGACGGGAAAGGCCGCGACAACCGCAAAGACCCGAAAAACTTGGCGAACTTGGCGTCTTTGGCGTCTTGGCGTTCCCCTGGTGCGCCCGCCGAACCTCAGCGGCCCTCATGCCCCGGAACGGAAGTTGACGCCCCTGCTCTCCTTTCCTACGATGCGCGGCCTTTCGTGCGCGGGGCGCACCCGCAGGAGCCAGCCGTGAAGGTCATCAAGCACGTCGACGAGGCCGTTCTCGAGAAGACCGTCCGGCGCTGCCGCGAGCGCGGCATCGTCATCCCGACGTTCGCGGAGCAGCGCGATCCGTCCCAGGTGCCGGACAAGGTCAAGGCGAAGCTCGCGAACGTCGGCATGCAGGACGTGCATCCGCTCAACCTCTTCCGCATCACCTGGAAGAACGAGCCCAAGGAGAAGGGCGGGCTCTTCAACCGCGGCAACTGGATCGAGTTCCCGAGCGAGCTGACGGGCGTTTCCGCTAGGATGGTGGGCCTGGTCGGCCGCCACTTCCCCATCGGCGCGCACAAGGTCGGCGCGGCGTTCGGCTGCCTGGTGCCGCGGCTCGTGAGCGGCGAATTCGACCCCGAAACCAGCGAGGCCGCATGGCCCAGCACCGGCAACTTCTGCCGCGGCGGCGCCTTCGACAGCGCTCTGCTCGGGTGCAAGGCGATCGCGATCCTGCCCGAGGGCATGAGCAAGGAGCGCTTCGCGTGGCTGCGCAGCATCGGCACCCACGAGATCATCGCGACGCCGGGCACCGAGTCGAACGTCAAGGAAATCTACGACAAGTGCTGGGAGCTGCGGAAACAGCGCGGATCAAAGGTCTTCATCTTCAACCAGTTCGAGGAGTTCGGCAACGCCACCTGGCACTACAACATCACCGGCGGCATCGTCGAGGAGGTGTTCCGCCAGGTCGCCGGTCCGAACGGCCGGCTCGCGGGCTACATCTCGGCCACCGGCAGCGCGGGCACCATCGCCGCCGGCGACTACCTGCGCACGAAGTTCCCGCACGTGAAGGTCGTCGCCACCGAAGCGCTGCAGTGCCCCACGCTGCTGCGCAACGGCTACGGCGCCCACCGCATCGAGGGCATCGGCGACAAGCACGTGCCCTGGGTCCACAACGTGCGCAACACCGACATGGTCGCCGCCGTGGACGACGAGGCGTGCATGCAGATGCTGCGCCTGTTCAACGAGGACGAGGGCCTCAAGCACCTGCAGAGCCTGGGCGTGAAGGACGATCTGCTCGCGCGCCTGCCGCTGGTGGGCATCAGCGGCATGGGCAACCTCGTCGCGGGCATCAAGGCCGCGAAGTACTGGGAGATGGACTCGCGCGACGTGGTGGTCTTCCCCATCACCGACTCGATGGACCTGTACCAGTCGGTCAAGGACGAGCAGCGCCACCTGCACGGGCCGTTCGCGCGCCAGAACGCCGCCGCCATGCACGCGCGCTACGTGCTCGGGCAGGGCATCGACAACCTGAAGGAGCTTTCGTACTGGGACAAGAAGGCGCTGCACCACCTGAAGTACTTCACGTGGGTCGAGCAGCAGGGCAAGACGTCCGACGAGCTCAACGCGATGTGGGAGCCCGACTTCTGGACCGAGACCCTGGGCCAGGCCGACGAGTGGGACAAGCTCATCCGCAGCTTCAACGAGCGCACGGGCGTGCTCGCGAAGATGTAGGAAACCCCGGGGGGAATCCGGGAGAAGACCATGGCCGCGAAGAAGCTCGCCATCATCGCCGTCGGCGGCAACTCGCTCATCCTCGACGAGAAGCACAAGTCGGTGCAGGACCAGTACAACGCCGTCGTCGAGACGAGCCGCAACGTCGTCGGTATTCTGAAGATGGGATATCGGGTCGTGATCACGCACGGCAACGGCCCGCAGGTGGGCTTCATCCTGCGGCGCTCGGAGCTGAGCCGCAGCGAGCTGCACGAGGTGCCGCTGGACAGTTGCGGCGCCGACACCCAGGGCGCCATCGGCTACCAGATGCAGCAGGCGATGGACAACGAGATGAAGGACTGGAAGGACGCGCCCTGCGTCGCCACCGTGGTCACGCAGGTGCTCGTCGATCGCGCGGACCCGTCCTTCAAGAAGCCCTCGAAGCCCATCGGCAGCTTCATGGATCAGAAGCTGGCGCTCGAGCACAAGGACCAGGACGGCTGGGACGTGGTCGAGGACGCCGGTCGCGGCTGGCGGCGCGTGGTCGCCTCGCCCAAGCCCATGAAGATCGTGGAACTGCCCGCGATTCGGAAACTCCTCGATGCGGACATGATGGTCGTGGCCGTGGGCGGCGGCGGCATTCCCGTGGTGCAGGACGAGAAGGGCCTGCTGCACGGCGCCGCCGCGGTCATCGACAAGGACCACGCGACGAGCCTGCTCGCGCGCGAGCTCGGCGCGGACGTGCTCGTCATCTCCACCGCGGTGGAGAAGGTCTCGATCAACTACAAGAAGCCGAACCAGAAGGACCTCGACACGATGACCCTCGCCGAGTGCAAGCAGTACCTCGCCGAGGGCCACTTCGCGCCGGGCAGCATGAAGCCCAAGATCGAGGCCGTCGTCGCGTTCCTGGAAGGCGGAGGCCGGGAAGCGCTCATCACCGATCCGCCCCATCTGGTGGCCGCTTTCGAACGGAAGACGGGCACGTGGATCAAGGCATGAGCGCCGCCGCCGGAAAGCACGCACGGGGTCTGCGGTGCGTGAAGTGTGCACACACAACGGACATCCGCCCCGACGCGTACGTGTGCGCCTCGTGCGGCGCGAACACGCTCGTCGAATACGATCTCGCGGGTGTGCGCAAGGAACTGACGCGCCGCAGTCTCGCCGAGAGCCTGGATCGCACGCTCTGGCGCTACCTGCCCGTTCTGCCCGTGGCCGATCGCATCCCGGGCCCGCCGGTGGGCTGGACGCCGCTCGTCTGCGCGGGAAAGCTCGCCGAGCGACTCGGCATCGCGCACCTGCACGTGAAGAACGACGGCACGAACCCATCGGCATCGTTCAAGGACAGGGCGAGCGCTGTTGCATTGGCGCGTGCGCGCGACCTCGGGCTGGACCTCGTCACGGGCGCCAGCACGGGCAACGCCGCGGCCGCGACCGCGACGCTTTCGGCAGTCATGGGCATCAAGGCGCGCATTTTCGTGCCCAAGACCGCGCCGAAAGCGAAGATCGCGCAACTGCTGACCTTCGGCGCGGAAGTGCTCGCCGTCGAGGGCACATACGACCAGGCGTTCGATTTGTGCCTGGAGGCCACGCGGCGTTTCGGCTGGTACAACCGCAACACGGGCTACAACCCGTACACGCGCGAGGGCAAGAAGACCGTCGCGTTCGAGATCCTGGAGCAGCTCTACTGGAGGGTTCCGGACCTGGTGGTCGTGCCGGTGGGCGACGGCAACATCATCTCGGGCGTGTGGAAGGGATTCGCGGAAGCGCGCGAGCTCGGGCTCGTGGACCGGTGTCCGAAGCTGCTGGCGGTGCAGGCCGAGGGCAGCGCCTCCATCGTGGACGCGGCCGCGGGCGACGGCGTCATCCGGCCGGTGTCGGGCGACACGGTCGCCGACAGCATCAGCGTGAGCCTGCCGCGCGATGGAGACGCCGCCGTGAAGGCCATCCGCGAAAGCGGCGGATTCGGAATCAAGGTCAGCGACCGGCAGATCCTCGACGCCATTCCGGAGCTGGCGCGCGGTGCGGGCGTGTTCGCGGAGCCCGCCGCGTCCACTTCGTGGGCGGGCCTCAAGAAGGCCGCAGAACAGGGATTGCTCAAGCCCGACTGGAGAGTGGTGCTGCTCGCAACGGGCAACGGCCTGAAGGACGTGGGCGCCGCCATGAAGGTCGCGGGCGAACCGAAGATCATCCCGCCCGACCCGGCGGTGCTCGAAAAGCTATACGGATAGTGTTTGTCGCCGGACCCGCCGTCGGGGCGGACCCGGTTTCACGTCAAGGCCCGGGAAGGACCGGGCGAAAGGCAAGGAGGCGCGAGATGAGGAGCTTCGCGGGACGCGACATCCTGTCGCTGAAGGACTTCGAGCGCGACGAGTACTACCGGGTCTTCGAGGCGTGCGACGAGCTGGCGCCCATCGCGAAGAGCCGCAAGAACGTGGACCTGTGCAAGGACAAGACGCTGGTGACGGCGTTCTACCAGCCCTCGACGCGCACGCGCCTGGCGACCGAGGGCGCCATGCACCGGCTGGGCGGCCACGTGACCGGCTTCTCCGACCCGAAGATGACGCGCGCCGGAGACTTCTACCAGGAGAGCATCAAGGACACCGTCCACATGCTCGAGTACTACGGCGACGTCATCGCGATGCGCCACTTCACCATGGGCGCGCCGGCGGAGGCGGCGGCGTTCTCGAGCGTGCCGGTCATCAACTGCGGCGACGGCTGGGGCGAGCACCCGACGCAGATCCTCACGGACCTGTACACGCTGAAGCAGGAGCTGGGGAAGCTGGACGGCATCCGCGTCATGTGCGTGGGCGACATGCGCATGCGCACGATGCACTCCATCGGCTACGCGTCCACGCAGTTCGACATGACGCTGGACCTCGTGTACCCGCCCGGCATGGAGCCCACGGACGACTGGCGCAACTTCATCAAGGAGCGCGGCGGTCAGCTGAACGAGTACAAGCACGTGGCCGACTGCATCGACAAGGCGGACGCGATCGTCATCGAGCCGGTGGTGCAGGCGGACTACACCAAGGCGCGCCAGGAGGCCGACGGCAAGAAGGGCCTCACCCCGCCCGAGTACAGGATCACCAAGGAGCTCATCCGGGAGAAGGCCAAGTCGGGCCTCGTGGTGCTGCACTCGCTGCCGCGCATGGACGAGCTGCCGCTGGACGTGGACGCCACGCGCCACGCCCGGTACTGGATCGAGGCGTTCAACGGCGTCGTGACGCGCATGGCGCTGCTGGCGCTGGTGCTGGGGAAGCTGGAGTAGAGCGCAGGCGCACAGCCTGGTCGTGCGGAGCGGGGCGGTCGCGGGAGCGGCCGCCCCGCGCGCGTTTCGTTCCCGCATGTCGGGCGGCTCCCGTGCTTCCTGCAATTCGTCAGAATTCGACCAGAAAGCGCGGCAGAAAGCTCTCAGCAGTGACCCGCGCCCCGGCAATTCGATCGACTCGGTAGCCGCGCAGGAAGCCGCGCTCGTTGACGACGAAGAGAAGCAGCTCCCCGTTCTTCGTTCTTCTGAGCGAGTACGGCTCGACTGTGCGCGGGCCTTGTCTGCCGTCCTCGGCGCGGTAGTCGATCACAACCCGGAGTCGATTCGCACCGGCAAACCGAATCAGCTCGACGGGCGCGCCAGACTGCCATGTCGTCATGCCGCGAGGAGCGGACCAGACGGGATCGAGATCCCGGACGAACTCGGCGCGACGCAGCGGCGGCGCCACGGGCGGCGGACTCGCCAGCCAGGCAAACACCTCATCCAAGGCCGCCCAGTAGTCGCCAAACGGCGGTAACTGCGGAAGCTGGTGGCTCAGCATGCTGCCCCATTCCGACTCGACTTCCGCCCGAAACGGCGATGCCTCGAGCGCAGCCCGGGCAGGAACGGCAACGGCCGCATGCGAGCATTTCGCTCCGAGGCTTGCGCGTACCTCGGCAGCGCGGCCCGCAATGAGATCAGGATGCCGATGCAGGTTGATCACATCGTAGAGGTCGCGCGGCCGGCAGCGTTCGACGAGCGCCCGGAGTTTCTCTGCAAGAAGGTCTGCGAGCGAGTAGCAGCGCACCATCGCCGGCGGCTCGGTCGCATCGCTGTAGGGATGGAAGACGGGACGCTCCGTCGCTGGCAAGGGCATGACTTCGTCGCTCGTCAGGTCGAGCTTGAGTTTCGGCAGGTTGCGCGGCATCCGCGGCCCGCGGTACGCAATCCTGCCTTCCGTCGTCGCGCGATGCCGACGGTTCTCTTTTCGTCGAAACGACGAGTCGTCGACAAGCAACTCCACGCCGCTGCGGTCGTAGACCCATGCCGCAACCCGCACGAAGACGGGCACCAGTACGGCCGGGGTCTCCGGACCGCCATCGACGATCGTGAAGTCGAGATCCTCCGAGAATCGGTATGTCTCGAAGTAGCACTTCCGGAGAGCGGTTCCGCCTTTGAACACCCACGCTCGCAGAGCGGGCTCGGCGGCGATACCCGCCAGAACCCAACCGAGCACGTAGTCCTTCTCGACGATGTCCTCCCGCAATCCCCACTCGCTTCCGAGCGCTCGTACCTCCGCAACCGGAATCACGACGAATCTCCGGGCGAAACGCGCACGTTGACGCGCAGCCCCCAGGCGCCGTCGAGCGCCCCCTCGCCTGGCCCGCGAGGTTCTAGGAGCGAAACGCCCGTCGGCAGCCGCGCCGCGCACTTCCGCTGCAGCTCCACGCGGTCGGGGGCAAGCGTCCGGACGAGATACCCGAGCCGCTTGAACACCGTGCCGTTCCCGAGGCGCTCCGCGTATTCCACCAGGTTGTTTCCGTCGTGCTCGGCGAGGTACGCGACGAGGATGTCGCCGCCATGCCGGATTCCGCCGCCGAGAGAGGGGTCGTCGAGGATATCGACCACGGTGCGCGCCGGGTCCGCCATGGACATGCGTCGGTCCAGGTGCCAGACGGCGGAAAGTCCCCACATGCGGCCTGCCTGCACGTGCGAGACAAGGTACTCGTGGTCGAGAAGCATCTGGTGGGAGGCTCGCACGCGTTGAACGGTCCTGACGACGGTCGTGCGGAACACCTGGTCGGTGAACCCCCAGTGGCTGGCCGCAGTCCAGCCCGAGAAATAGCAGGGCTTCCAGACGGTGTCGGCGACGAAGAGGACGTCCTCAGACCACGCTGCCGGGTCCCCTGCCTCGACGGGCACCGGAATGTACAGGCCGCGCCGGACACGCCTGAGCCACCCCGCGGACGCCCACCGGGCGAGCTTTTTCGCCGCGTCCGCGCGACCAACCGACAGCGCGCGCGCAACTTCGTCGACTCCGACGATTCGTGCTCCGCCGCCAAGAACCCGGCTCAGGTCGTCTCGTCCAAGTCGCGTGATGCCGGCAACCATGACGACATCAATAGGCCAGTACTTCCCGTACGTCAAGAACAATTGGCTTGAACATGTTCATACCGGTCGTTCCCGCATCGCGGTCTTTTCTGGATTCCCGCTGTTTCCGCACGGACATCCTGTCAGCAGCGGGGACTGTTGCCGCGCATGCCTTGTCGCACGACGGTCGTGCAGGTACTCTTGCGGGCATGTTCCGCCGCCGTACACCGTCTCGGCCGGTGCCCACGAAAGGCGAGGACTCGTACCGGCAGGCGGCTCGCGCCTGCAGCAGCCAATCGCTACGTGCTGCCGGATTGCTCGGTGACACCGCTGCCGGACTCTGCATTCTCCTGCTGCTGGGAATGGTCCCCGCGGCACAAGCCGGATGCGCGGGAAGGCGGAGAGTACCGAACGACACGGACGTCCGATTCGCTGCCGTTGAGCGCTCCTATGGAGCGGAACGCGAGGACGCGGAGGCACGCTGGGCTCCGATCGTTGAGCAGGCCCGCAGCGTTGCCGACCGGCTGCTGGCGGAGCGAATCGCACTGGCGCCGGGGACCGGGTTCGCGCCCGACACCCGAGTGGACGCCAACCCCTCGCTTGCCAACCTGAAAAGGACCTGCGGGGAGATCGAAACCATGTCCCACTCCAAGGCGGACGCGGCGGAAAACCTCGGTCGCTTGGCGGCCGACTGCCGGGCCAAGCACGGCCGGATCTACGAGAAGATGCTCCGCGCCAAGTACCGATACGCGAATTTCGCCTGGGTCAGCCTGACGCTCGAGTCCGACCCGAGTGCTGACATCGAGTCGCTGCTCACATACTCTCACAATGCAGTACTCGGCGCGCGCGCGGCAGAGGTCGTACGGGCGGCGCTGGACCCCCAGAAACGCGCGCTCGACGCGGTCGAGGAGCGAAGAAGCAGGGCGCGTGCGGCGGTCCAAAATATCGCTCGCGCCGAAGAAACAGCCCGCCGTCGCCGGGTAGCGCGCGCCTTCGGGGCTGCCCTCACGGCCTACTCGCGCGGGATGGCTGTTGCGCCAGATGCACTTCCCGCCGGCCGAAACCTTGCCGTCGGAACCCAAGGCAACGCGTGTTCCAGCGACTTCTCATGCGGGATCGGATTCATCTGCGTCAAGAATCATTTCGCGTCGTCCGGCTTCTGTGCGGTCGCCGTGGATGAGTACGGACTGAGGCAATTCCCGGAACCGCGAACAGACACGTTCGGTCCCGCTTTCCCGTCGAGTTCCGGGTGCCACTTCTCGACGGACTGCCCCATCGGCTTCCACTGCGATGTGAAGAGCGGCACTTGTCTGAAATAGCCCGCGCGGCACCGCCAGCCGGGCACGCCGGCCGCTGCCCGCATGGCCCTTGCGCCCGGGCCCCGCTTGCGCCTTGAATGCGCCCGATGGCGCACGACCTTCCCTCCGCCGCTCGCGACGGGGCCTCCGGCTCCGTGCAGGCGCGTCTGGAGCGCGAGATCGGGCGCCTGCTCGGCGGTGCGCCGGACGAGAAGCGACTGCGCACCGTGGGGAAAGGCCTCGCCGCGCTGCATGCTCTCTTCACGAGCGAACTGCCCACGGACGAGCCGTTTCCCGACTACGCGGCCGACCGCACGACGCTCGCGGCCTACCTCGCGTGGTTCTTCCCCGCCTCCGTGCAGCAGGTCGCGCGCGCGCTCGCCGAATGCCCGATGCCGCCCGCCGACACGCTGCGCGTGCTCGACGCGGGCAGCGGCCCTGGTCCCGCCTCGCTCGCCGCCGCCGCGTGGGCGCGCACCGCCGGCCGCCGCGTCGAGGCGACCGCGCTCGACGCCTCGCAGGCCGCCCTGGAGGCCATGACCCGCCTGTGGTCGGCACGCGACGGCGTGCTCGCGACGGAGCGCTGGCGTGCAGGAGAAGCGCTGCCGCAGGGTCCCTTCGACCTCGTCGTCGCCTCGCACCTGCTCAACGAGGCCTTCCACGCCGGCCCGTCGCCGCTGCAGCATCGCGTACACCTTGCCGCTGCTCTCGCGGCTCTGCTCTCTCCGCAGGGAATTCTGCTCCTCGTGGAGCCCGCGCTGCGGCGCACGGGGCGCGAACTTCTCGTCGTGCGCGACCGCCTGGTCGAGTCGGGCCTCGTCGCGATCGCGCCGTGCATCTACCAGGGCGCCTGCCCCGCCATCCGCCGGCCGCGCGACTGGTGCCACGCGGATCGTCCCTGGCCGCTGCCGCCGCTCGCGGAACGCGCCGGACGCGCCGCCGGCATCGCGCGCGATTCGCTGAAATTCGCCTACGTCGCGCTCTCGAAGACCCACCCGCATCCCGAGCGCGCCCGCGACGGCGCCCTCTTCCGCGTGGTGAGCGAGCCGCTGCCCGAGAAGGGAAAGCTGCGCTATTTCGGCTGCGGACCGGCGGGACGCCATGCCCTGACGAGGCTGGATCGCGACGTTTCGCCTGCAAATGCGGCATTCGCGGCTCTCGAACGGGGCGACGTCGTGCGCCTCGGGCCCACGACCCTCGCCGGCGACGGACGCCGGGTCGGACCGGACACCGAGGTTCGGCGCGAGATCGCGGCGGCCGACCGCGACGCCGACGCGTCCCTCTGATGCTGCACGGCAGCGCTTCCCATGCACGTCTTCTCGTGGTCGGCGGACCGACGGCGTCGGGCAAGAGCGCACTGGCGGTGGAACTCGCCCGCACGTTGGGCGGCGAGGTCGTGAACGCCGATTCGCAGCAGGTCTACCGGGGACTCGACATCGGCACCGGAAAGCCGACGCCGCAGGAGCGGGACGGGATCCCGCACCACCTGTACGACATCGCCGAACCGGGCGCGCAAATGGACGCCGCGGCGTTCGCACGCGCGGCCGACACGGCGATCTCGGACATCATGTCGCGCGGCGCGGTTCCTGTCGTCGTCGGCGGAACGGGGCTGTGGATCCGCGCCCTTCTGAAGGGGATCGTGGACGCACCCGGCCGCGATGACGCGCTGCGCGAAAGGCTCGCCCGCGAGGCCGGGCGCGACGGGTGGCCCGCGCTGCATGCGAGGCTCGCGCGGGTCGATCCCGACGGCGCCGCGCGGATCCGCCCGACGGATCCGGTGCGCATCGTGCGAGCGCTGGAGGTGTTCGAGCTTTCGGGCGTGCCGCTCGGAGATCTGCACCGCCGTCATGCTCTGGGAGCACCGCGGTATCCCGCCTTGCGCATTGCGCTGGAGATGCCGCGCGACGAGTTGAACCGGCGCATCGAGGCCCGGGCCCGCGCCATGTTCGCGGCGGGACTTGTCGAGGAGACGCAGGCCGCGATCCGCATTCCGGGAACGCTGCCGCGTGTCGAGCGCACGATGGGGTATCGGGAGGCTCTTGCGCTTCTGAAGGACGAGTCGACGCTCGAAGAGGCGATCGCCCGCACCGCGACCGAGCAGCGCCGCTACGCCAAACGGCAGCTCACGTGGCTGCGCGCCGAGCCCGAGTGGCACTGGGTGCGCCCGCCCGCGTTGGGGGCCGTTCTCGCGCTCTGGCGGGAAGGCTCGATCCCGCGCGAATCGTGACCTATTCTGCTTCCGGAGGTGCGCCTTGCCCGAACGTCCGACGCCGATGCTGGAGTTCGAGAAGCCGATCGCCGCGCTGGAGGCCCGCATCGCGGCGATGCCTGGGCGGTCCGACGAGGAGCCAGGACTCCGAGCGGAACTGGATCGCCTGAGAAACGCGACCTTTTCGGGCCTCACCCGCTGGCAGACGGTCCAGCTCGCACGCCACCCCGCGCGGCCGTCCCCGCTCGACTACGTCGAGAAGCTGTTTCCCGACCTGTGCGAGCTGCACGGCGATCGGCGCTCGGGCGACGACCCGGCGATCATCGGCGGGACGGCGACCTTCGCGGGGCGCGCCGTGATGGTGCTCGCGCACGCGAGGGGCCGCACCCCCGACGAACAGGAGAAGCGCCACTACGGAATGCCCCGCCCCGAGGGTTTCCGCAAGGTGGAGCGCCTGGTGCGGCTCGCGGATCGGCTGGGGCTTCCGATTCTCACGTTCATCGACACGCCGGGCGCGTTCCCGGGCGAGGACGCCGAAGAGCGGGGCCAGGCGGCCTCCATCGCGGCATGCCTCGAGGCGCTGGCCGCCGCGCGCCCGCCGGTCGTCGCGTGCGTCACGGGGCAGGGCGAAAGCGGCGGCGCGCTCGCGCTGTCCGTCTCGGATCGCCTGCTCGTGCAGGAGTTCGCGGTTTTCGCGGTGATCTCGCCCGAGGCCTGTTCGAGCATCCTCCACCGCAACGTGCAGCACGCCGCCGAGTCGGCCGAGTCGCTGCACCTGACGGCACGCGACCTCTTCGAGCAGGGACTCGTCGACGAGATCGTGCCCGAGCCGCCCGGCGGCGCGCACCGGGACCCCGGCGCGGCCGTCGAGCTGACAGGCCGGGCGGTCGCGCGTTCGCTCGACGAGCTGTCGCGCCTGCCCCAGGCCGAAAGGCTCGACGCGCGGTACCGGCGCCTGCGATCGTACGGAAGCCGGACTCTGGAGCAGTCCTGAAGCGCTTCAGGTGAGCGATGAACGCCCTGATTCTCCGGGGAAACGTACACACGGGCGACCCGTCGCAGCCGCGGGCCGAGGCGGTGCTCGTGCGCGAAGGACGCGTCGAGGCCGTCGGCGACGCGCGTGCCCTGCGGCGCCTTGCCCCGCGCGCCGACGCGCTCGACGCCGGCGGCGGTGCGATCCTGCCCGGTCTCGTCGACGGACACGGACATATCCTTTCGTTGGGATTGTCGCTTTCCGCGGTGCACCTGGAAGCCGCGCGAAGCATGGACGACGTGGTCGCAGCGTGTCGCGCGGCCTCGCACGAAGAGTGGATCCAGGGACGCGGCTGGGATCAGACGACCTGGACAAACGGCGATTGCCTGCCGGACGCGGCCGCGCTGGACGCGGCTTTTCCCGATCGGCCGGTGTTTCTGGTGCGCGTGGACGGCCATGCCGCTCTCGCGAACTCGTGTGCGCTCCGGGCGGCAGGCGTCGGCGTGGCGACGCCCGACCCTCCGGGCGGTCGCTTCTCGCGCCGCCGCGACGGGCGTCCGGACGGACTGCTGCTCGACGCCGCGATGGACCGGGTACGGGCGGCGATTCCTCCGCCGACGGAGCAGCAGCTCGAAGCGGCGCTCGAAGCGGCGGCGCGGCATCTGGTCGCGAGGGGCCTGACGGCGGTGCACGACGCCGGACTCGACGAACCGACGCATCGGGCGCTCGTGCGCATGGCCGGGTCGGGACGGCTGCCGCTGCGGGTCTTCGGCATGATCGACCTGCTGGGTCCCGCCGGGGCGACGTGGCTGGACAGCGCTTCTCCCATCCGCGGCAGCGTATATTCTCTCGACACAGTAAAGCTCTTCGCGGACGGCGCCCTGGGCTCGCGCGGCGCGCAGCTTTTCGAGGCGTACGACGACGACCCCGGCAACACGGGCATCGCGCTGCAGGACGACGGAACGCTGCACGACCTGGCCGTGCGGGCCGTGCGTCGCGGCTTCCGGTTGGCGGTGCACGCCATCGGGGATCGTGCGAACGCGCGCGTGCTGGACCTCCTGGAACGTCTGCGGGACGAGGGAATCGCACTGGATCGAGCGCGCGTCGAGCATGCGCAGGTCGTGCGGCCTGCGGACGTCGCTCGATTCCGGGCGCTGGGCGCGGTGGCCTCGATGCAGCCCGTCCATGCGACGAGCGACCGGCGCCACGCCGGACGCCGCCTGGGCGCCGCTCGGCTCGCCGGCGCCTATGCGTGGCGCACCTTCCGCGACGCGGGCGTTCCGCTCTGTTTCGGCTCGGATTTCCCCGTCGAGGACGCGGATCCGCGGCTGGGGCTTCACGCGGCGATCACGCGCACGGACGCCGGCTGTCAGCCGTCGGGCGGGTGGCGTGCCGAACAGTGCCTGCCGGCGCAGGATGCACTGCACGCATTCACCGCCGGATGTGCGCATGCGGTACACGCCGAACATGAACTGGGCTGCATTTCCCCCGGATTCGCGGCAGACTTCACTGTTCTAGGCACCGATCCCCTGACCGACGGCACGCCGTGGCCGGACGCGCCGATCCGCGCGGTCTTCGTGGCAGGGCAGCAGCGCTTCTGAGGGGCCTACTGCGCCTGCGGCGCAGCGCGGCATCGGGCGAGCGCCCGCGCGAAGTCCAGCGCCGACGGGAACCACACGGCCGGGTCCGGCGCCAGCGACCGCATGAGGACCGCGCTCAGGCCCTGCGGCAGGTCCGGCTTGTGCGTGCGCGGATCCGGCGCGATCTGCGCGCCGTCCTGGAACGGACTCGCCCCCGTCGCAAGCTCGTAGAGCAGCGCGCCCAGCGCGTACAGGTCGTGCGCAGGCTCCAGCGCCTGCGCCGCGTAGCCGTGTCCCGCGTCCACGAGCACCCAGCGCTTCGTGCCCTCCTCCATGACGACGTTGCCCGCGTGGACGCGGCCGTGCGCGATGCCCGCTCCGTGCGCCGCGGCCAGCGCCGAGCACAGGCGCACGCCCAGGTCGACGACGGCGGGCGCCGGAGCGGCCCCGCGCTCCTGCATCAGAGAGGAAAGGAGCCTGCCCGGGACGTATTCCACCACAAGGGCCGGGCTTGCGGTCTCGTCCAGCTCCAGCAGGCGCCCCAGGTGGGCATGGTTCGCGTTGCGGGCCAGCGCGGCCACGTCCCGCAGCGCCGTCACGGCCTCGGGCACCGCGGCGATGTCCGGGCGCACGATGCGCAGCGCGACTTCCGCTCCCGTCTCCCGGTGACGCGCGCGGAAAACCTGGCCCAGGTCGCCGCCGCCCAGGTGCGCGATGATCTCGTAGGCCGGCGGCGGTCCCGCAGGGCGCGCGGGGACGGATTCCGGCTCCGCCGTCGCGGGTTCCGGTTCGATCGCGGCCGGCGCCTCGGCCTCCGCGGGCGGCCCGCCTGCTGCGTCCTCCGGCGCAGCGGGTTCGGGCAAGGGCGCCTCGACGGGAATTTCCGGCTCGAATCCGGCCGCCAGCGCATCCATGGCGGGAACGTCCACCGGCGTCTCGTCCGCTGCGGCCGGCGCCGCCCCGGATGCGGCCGCTTCGGCGAACTCCGGTATCGCGGCCGGCGTCTGCTCCTCGACGTCGGGCGGTGGCGCGGGCGCGGCAGGCGGAGGGGCGAAC
>Ga0172369_10005431_pt1 | contig 15680 bp, 10 predicted proteins | sample LakKiv25m_FD_114539 | JGI IMG/M metagenome (GOLD analysis project Ga0172369, IMG submission 114539) | Freshwater microbial communities from Kabuno Bay, South-Kivu, Congo - kab_022012_11.25m | ecosystem: Environmental > Aquatic > Freshwater > Lake | place: Democratic Republic of the Congo...
ACCTCGTTAAGCAGCTCACCGAGCAGACGGGTGAGTCAGCCGAATGGCCTTCCGACGAAAGCTTCGAAGAAGCGTGGCGCACGAAGCACGCTTACATAACGCTCAACAATCCGAAGATTGTCCACATCCTCAAACGCCTGAACGAAACCTACTTTGGTACCAAGATGGAAACGGTGACCGTTGATGGTTTGATAACGGTTGAGCACATCCTTCCGCAGCAGTGGATCGATTATTGGCCCCTCCCTAACGGCGACAAAGGCATGCACCTGGGCGAATTGGTCATTGCTGACGCACAGAATCCGCGGGCCTTAGCGACTCGCGAGAGAAATGCGGCGCTACAAACGCTCGGAAACCTAACAATTCTCACTCAGGCGCTTAACTCGTCCGTTTCCAATAGCGCCTGGAAGGACAAAAGACCGGCACTCATGCAGCACTCCCTTCTTCCCATCAACCAACAACTGAACGAAAAAGCCTCGTGGGATGAGAATGCAATAGCAGATCGGTCTGATGCACTATTTCAAAAGGCATTGAATCTCTGGCCTCGTAACTGACCAGCCTTACTTCGGCTCGAAACCGACGTGCATACTAGCTCTCGCGATACAGCTATACTGGGTTCTCCGGAAACGCGAACAAGAACAGCACTTTAAGGGCTCCTGCAACGTCTTAATGAACAACGACATGAGCTCTAGCGACGACGTCGACCATCTCGCGGCGGAAAACTATGCCGCAAGTTGATAACGACAACCTCCTCCGCCCTGGCATCGTGCTTTCCGGCGCGCTGTTCAGCGAGCCCATGAGGATCCTAACGGTGACGGCCTCTGGCGTTGGACGGTGGACGCTCGGTTTGGTCGGCACACATTCCGAGCGGTTTCGCAGCGTCACGCTTGGCGACGCCGATTTGGAGTTCTTAACTCTTGTCGGCGGCGCTCATTCCTTCGACGGAGACCCAAAGCTCCTTCGTCTAGGGCTTCAGGCTTATGCGCTCGGCATTGCTTGGGAGTTCGACCCGTATTTCGGCCTGTCAATCTCGCGCGTGGACCCACTACCGCACCAGCTCTCCGCGGTCTATGACCACCTTCTCAAGCTCGCTCGCGTGCGCTTTCTGCTGGCCGACGATGCGGGGGCGGGGAAGACTATTATGGCCGGGCTACTGATTCGGGAACTCAAGCTCCGCGGGTTGGCGGAACGCATCCTGATCGTCGGACCGGCAAACCTTGCTTTTCAATGGCAGCGTGAACTGAAAGAAAAGTTCGACGAGGAGTTTCTCGTCCTGAAGGGCAATGACATCCGCGATCAGTTTGGCGTGAATCAGTGGATCAAACAGAAGCAAGTCATCGCCTCGCTCGATCTCGCCAAGCGCGAAGAGATCCTCCCGGGGCTCCGGCAGGTCCATTGGGACCTTGTCATCGTAGATGAAGCTCATCGCATGGCCTGGACTCCGCCCGCGCGCAAGACCGCACGTTACGCGCTCGGTGAATTGCTTCGTGACACCTCGGATCACTATCTTCTCCTGACTGCTACGCCGCACAAAGGCAACCCGGAGAACTTCTCGCTGTTCCTTCAGTTACTCGACCGCGACGCCTACGCTGATGTTCGCTCGATTCACGAGGCGATGAATCGACGGGCGGCGCCGTTCTACCTGCGGCGCACGAAAGAAGCGATGGTCTATTTCCCCGAACGGCAGGGGGATGGAAAGTGGGTTGCCCGAAAAATATTTACCAAACGAATCCCGCACACCATCGATTTCCAGATCGACGGCTCCGAGTTTGAGCTTTACCGAGACGTTACGCGCTTCGTGAAGCGTCAGAGTACCCAGGCGGCTACGGAGGGGGACAATCCTCGCGCGCGGGCAGTCGGTTTCCTCATGGCGCTTTACCAACGGCGCCTCGCTTCAAGTACCCGCGCGATGCGGCAGTCGCTGCAAAACCGCGCAAAGCGGCTCGAAGAAGGGCTTAAGCGCGCCAAGGAATTGGTGCAAACTGCGCCACCGGAGCTGCCCGATCCGGAAGAACTTGAAGAAATGGAAGAAGGCGAGCGTGAGCGTCTGGAGCGTGTGCTTGAGGCGATAACACTCGCGGGCAACGCCGACCAGGTCCGCGATGAAATTCGAGAACTGATGGCGCTCGCTGACCAAGCAAGGTCCGTGGAGGACGCTGGTGTCGAGGCGAAACTCTCCAGGCTAAAGGGGGTTTTGCAGACTGAAGGATTCTTCGAGCGGCCCGAACAGCGCCTCCTGCTCTTCACCGAGTTCAAGGACACGCTCGATTACCTGGTAGAAAAGCTCAAGGACTGGGGTTTCAGGGTCGGCTTCATTCACGGTGGCATGAAGTCCGGCTCCCGGGACGAACCCGGCTCGCGACTCAATGCGGAGCAACAGTTCAGGGACGGCGTGATTCAAGTGCTGGTCGCCACCGAGGCAGCAGGCGAAGGCATCAACCTTCAGTGTTGCCACATCCTGTTCAACTACGACATCCCTTGGAACCCGAACCGTCTCGAACAACGGATGGGGCGCATCCACCGCTACGGCCAAGTCCATGACTGCCTGATCTTCAATTTCGTCGCCACCAACACGATTGAAGGCCGTGTGCTGCGCCGCTTGCTCGAAAAGCTGCAGGAGATCCGCGACGCATTGGAGGACGACTCCGTGTTCAACGTCGTGGGCGAGGTTTTGCCGGCGGCGCATGTGGAGCGCGTGCTACGCGACTACTACGCTGGCAAGCTTGGCGACGCTGATCTTGAGGATCGGCTCTTGGAAGATGTGGACGAGCAGCAGTTCCGTGCCATCTGTCGCAATGCATTGGAGGGGCTCGCGTCGAAGAAACTCAATCTTGAAATGCTGATTGAACGCCGGGCGCGGGCGCAGGAACAACGCGTTGTACCGGAAACGATAGCGCGTTTCATCGCCGAGGCTGCAGGCTATGCCGGTCTCACCCTCAAGGCCCTGCAATCGCCACCGCACGCCTTCGAGCCTGGCCGCACCCCGCCGGCACTGCGGGTCTACGAACAGGATGCGGACTGGCGGCTTCCACAGCTCGCGGCTCGTTACCCGCGCTGCTCCACGAACCGCGAAGCAGCAGACGCGAATGTCCTGGAGTGGGTAACGCCCGGTCATCCGCTTTTTGAGGCGCTGCGCCGGCACACACTGGCTCGCGCGCGGGAACCGTTTGCGGCGGGCGCTACGTTCTGGTCCCTCAATCATGAGTCGCCCGCGCGAATCGACTTCTACCGGGCGCGTGCGGTGGACGGACTGGGCTTGGTGATACACGAGCGGCTGTTCGCGGTAGAGACCACGCGGCAGGGCGATCACCGGGTCGTCGAAGCTTCGCTGCTTGGTGATCTGGTGCCCGCAAAGATCGCGGCCAAAGGGGTTGCGATTCCCGACGATGCTAACCAGGAGGACTGGTTGCACGCGAATGCGCTGGATCCTTTTCTGAATGAGATCCGCGCCGAGCGCATTGAGGAAGTCAGTCGCATAGCGGCACATGTGGAACTGTCGTTGACTGAGCTTCTGCAAAGAGCGGACGAGGAGATTGGTCGTGCTGCGCAAGAAGTGGAGCAGGGTGTGCAAGGGGCCGAAGGTCGCTCGGCGCAGGCGGAGACGCGCCATGCCGAATTGCTAGCTCGCCGCGACCGCCGGCGACAGGAGATGAATCGTGAGCGGGCTGTGTCGTTGCAAGGTGTGGAACGGATTACGAGCGTGGTTGTGCTGCCCCACCCCGACCGTGAAGCGCCCGAGGTGCGGCGTCTGCGCCCCAATTTCGAAACCGAGGCGACCGCCATGCGGGTGGTCATGGAATTCGAGCGTGCTCACGGGCGAGCAGTAACCGACGTTCATGAGAAAAACCTCGGCTACGACATCACCAGTCTCGACTCCAATTCGGGCGAACTGCGTCTCATCGAGATCAAGGGTATCGGCGCCGCCACCGGCCGGATACTTTTGACACCCAACGAGCGCCGCGTTGCCGAGGACAGGCGCGACTGCTACTGGCTATATGTAGTGACCCACTGCGACACGGAACCAAAGCTAGAGGACCCGATTAAGGACCCCGCCCGGATCGCGTGGCACGAGGTCATCAAGGTCCAGCACTACTGGCTGGAGGTCGATGCGGCGCAGCAGCCGATGGGGGTGAAACAAGAACCGCCGCCGTATCAGAAAGATTGAGACTTAATGCTCTACTTTGCCTACGGCTCAAATATGCAGTTCGATCAGATGAGGGAACGCTGCCCGTCAGCACGTTTCGTGTGTGCTGCACGGTTGAAAGATCATCGACTCGCATTTACACGACTATCAAAAAATCGGCAGTGTGGCGTGGCGGATGTTTTACCGAGCACTGGCGCCGATGTCTGGGGCGCGGTCTTCCAGATCGACGAGACCGAAATCGGCGCGTTGGACAAGAGCGAAGGCTATCGGCCTGGGCGCCCGCGCATCGAAAACGCATACGAGCGGAGTGAGGTGCATGTCGAGCGGGTCGGTGAGGGCAAAGAGGCCCTCGCAGTGTGGATCTACACTGTCGCCACCAAGATGAAACCGAACCTGAAGCCGTCGCAGGAATACAAGCAGTTGATCCTCGACGGCGGTCGCATGTGGCACCTGCCGGCGCTATACATCCAACAACTAGAGGCGATAGAAACCCAATGATTCCGCGCGAATGCAAACGCCTCGCCGAGGTGGATTTCCCGATTGCAGTCGTTGGCAGTCACTCGCTTGCTGAGAAGGCCCAGCGAATGGGCACGCCGCACCAGCTTCATCTTTGGTGGGCTTGGCGTCCACTTGCGGCGTGTAGGGCCATGCTTCTTGCTTTGTTGCTGCCTGACCCAAGTGATAAGCATTGTCCTGAAGCCTTCAAGACAAAGGCGAAGAAACTGCTGCCGCTAGTCGGATGTGGTAAAGGCGAAACGGATGAAGGACTCCGTAATGGGGTAATCAAGTTCATCGGGGACTTCGCAAATTGGGGCCTCTCGACCAACGTGACATATGGCGAAGTCGCGCGCGGCCTCGTGAAGGCCGCCCATGCGGAGGACACGCCGCTGGTTGTCGATCCGTTCGCAGGCGGCGGCTCGATACCACTTGAGGGGTTGCGGCTCGGCTGCGAGGCGTTCGCGAGTGATTTGAATCCTGTCGCATGTTTGATTGAAAAGACCAAACTGATCGATGTTCCACGGAAGGGACCAGGCTTAGCCAACGAACTGCTCCTGGCAGGTAAGGAGATTAAGAAGCAAGCAGAGAAGGATCTCGCCGAGTTCTACCCGAGCGACCCAGACGGCGCGCAACCGATTGCTTACCTGTGGGCACGGACGGTGCACTGTGAAGCTCCGGATTGCGGCGCAGAAATTCCATTGGTGCGTTCGTTCTGGCTCTCAAAGAAGCCCAAGCGATACAGGGCGCTCAAGCCGCAGGCGGTGAAACCGCGCGGCGGCACACCCCGCGTCGAGTTCGAGATTTTCGAGCCACAATCCGATGATCAGGTTGCCAAGGCCACGGTTAATCGCGCCAAGGGCACTTGCGTATGTTGCGGCCGAACGTTGGCGCCCGAGCGGGTACGCGCCCAGCTCGCCGCGCAGCGCGGTGGTGCGGACGCTGAATTCGATGCTAAGGGCCACCGCACCGGGGGTGCGAGGCTGCTCGCGGTGGTCATACTCAAAGCAGGTACAACGGGGCGGCAATACCGACTGCCAGGGGAGCGCGACTATGAGGCCGTCTGGAAAGCCCATAAGATGCTGCGGACGATGGTCGCGAAGCCATCTATCAATGGCCTGTCTGCCGTACCTGACGAGCCGTTGCCACCTATCGGGACTCTTGGCTTTCGTGTGCAGCGCTACGGTATGTTGAAGTGGGGTGATTTGTTTTCGGCGCGGCAGAGTCTTGCATTGGCCACGCTTGCAAAGCTCGTTAGTGCGGTCGCTAATGAGTCAGATCGCGAAATGTTGGCGCTATCTGTCAGTAAGTTGGCGGAGCGAAATAACTCCATCTGTGATTGGATGGTAGGCGTGGAATGCCCAGGCCACCTTTACAGCCAGCAAATCATCCCGCCGGCATGGGACTTCGCAGAAGCCACGCCATTGGGAGAGTCCAGCGGTTCATTTGAGCTCACCGTTGAAAGTACCGCTGCGAGCGCCAGCGCCTGCTGGACTGGTCAATCAACACCTGCAGATATTGGACAATTCGATGCTACTGAGCTACCGCTACCGGATGAGTCTGTGGACATCTACTTCACCGATCCACCTTATTACGATGCAGTTCCATACTCTGATCTGTCTGATTTCTTTTTTGTGTGGTTGAAGCGAGCGCTACCGAAGCACGCGCTTCTCCATGATCAATTTGATCCTCAAAATCCTTTGACGCCGAAGCAGAGAGAGGTCGTTCAAGACGAGACAAAATCCTTTGAAAACCTTCCCAAGGACCGAGACTTCTTTGAACGAAGAATGTCATTAGCGTTTTCTCGGGGCTGCAGGGTACTTAAGAGGGATGGAATTGGCTGTGTTGTCTTCGCGCACAAGACCACCGAAGGTTGGGAAGCGCTACTCACAGGCATGATCTCGGGCGGCTGGGTGATCACAGGCTCTTGGCCAATAGCAACCGAACGAAGTGCAAGAATGCGGGCACGCGAGTCAGCGGCGTTGGAGTCGAGCGTCCATTTGGTCTGCCGCCCCCGCATTGAGGAAGCCGTTGGGGACTGGAGCGAAGTGCTCCGCGAGCTACCGAAGCGAGTCGCCGAATCGATGCGACGGCTGCAGACTGAGCATGTGCGCGGAGCGGATCTGGTCTTCGCTTGTATAGGCCCGGCGCTGGAGATCTTCTCGCGGTACGCAAAGGTCGAGACAGCTGACGGGCGCGAGGTAGCGCTGGCAGAGTATCTGGAAAAGGTCTGGGAGGTCGTTGGTCGTTCTGCGCTGGAACAGATTCTGGGCAGTTCCACCGGTGGTTCAGGCGCACTGGAAGAGGACGCTCGACTCACCGCGCTGTTCCTTTGGACGCTACAAAGCTCCAATGGCGTGAGTGCCAAGCTGAACGACGACGCTGAAGATGAAACCGACGACGAGGAAGACGATGCGCCGAAGAAGAAGAAGTCCGGCGGCTACAGCCTGGTCTTCGATGTAGCGCGTCGCTTTGCTCAGCCGCTCGGCATCCACTTGCCCGAATGGGAAGGACGCATCATCGAGATCGAGAAGGGCGTTGTGCGGTTATTGCCAGTGGCTGAGCGCGCCAAGCAACTCTTTGGCGAGGACGGCACGCGAACGGCGGCGGCTGCGTTCGAACGGAACGCCGCATTAGCCCCGCAGATGGTGCTTTTCCCTGATGATCAGGCCGTAGCGCCAAAGGTGAAGGGTAGAGGGCGCAAGAAAGCCGATGGCGAGTCGAAGGCTGGGACCGCAATTTCTGCACCCACACGGCGCGAAGCGACGACGCTTGACCGCGTTCACGCGGCTATGTTGCTCCAGCGTAGCGGCCAAGCGAACGCGCTGCGCGCGCTGATCCAGGCCGAGCAGGATCGCGGTTCAGACTTCCTGCGGCTGGCGAATGCACTCTCGGCACTCTACCCGCGCGAAAGCGAAGAGAAGCGGCTGCTCGATGCAATGCTGCTTGCAGTTCCACGGTGAAGCCGAGTAGTTGCTATGGCAACGGTTTGGCAAGTCTCCGCAGGTCCCACAAAGCGCCGTTATTCGGAGGTACTGCTGCGCTATGGGGTCGCCTTGATTGGCCCGGGGAACACCGGCGCGTGGCGACCAGACCGCAGTGATGACGCCTTTGAGGGCAGTACGATTCGTCGCTTCGCAGTCGAAGCACAACCTGGTGACCCTGTTGTGATGCGGATCGGTACTTCTGGCGTCACGGCAGTAGGCCTGTTTACCGGGGAGTATCAGCATTTGCCGCAATTCGACGACGTGTTCGGTTGGGATCTGCAGCACGCTCGGCGGGTTCGCTGGTGTCCGCTACCCGAGGACTACGAATTCGGAACTACTGTATTTGGCGGTATGCCGACGCGCTTCTCGGCAGTTGGAGGGGCGGAGGTGCTTGAGTACGTGGAACGGTTTCTGAAGTCGCCTCCAAGCGAATGGCAGTCCGCGCCACTGCCGCCTCTGCCGGTTCCGGAACCGGCGCTCGAAGAGCCGCCCGCTACCGTGTCAGATCTCGTTGCGCTAGCGCACGATGTGCATGAGCTGTATTGGAGTGACGCGCATTTCGGCGAACTTCCGCGGGAGGACGAGTTACTCGTGCACTTTGTTGTTCCCTTGCTGCGGCAGCTAGGGTGGCCTCCTGAGCGAATCGCGGTCAAGTGGCGCAATGCCGACGTGACAGTGTTTCGCGCGCTTCCCCGAACTCCGGAGAACGTGCACCTTTTATTTGAGGCGAAGCGTCTCGGCGAAGGCATCGAATTTGCGCTGGACCAGGCGCGCGGCTATCTTGACGCACAGGGCGTTGTGCGCGATGTGATTGTGACCGACGGCATCCGGTATCGGTATTACGAGGCGGCGAGAGACTTTACGCCGACCGCCTATGCCAACCTTGCCAACTTGAAGCAAAGTGCCGTGCACTTGTTTGACAAATTGCGGCGCCCTTAGGAGAAAGAACAAATGGCCCTCGACCCCTGGTACAAGATCGTCACCCCACGCAAAGAGATACGCGAAGGACGCTCATTCAATCCCGACGAATTCGCTATTGCGTTGGAGCAGGTGGTCGCCAAGACGGCACCAGAAGACTATCGCGATCCGGAGAAGTTCTTCTCGCGTACTTGCTTCACCCGTGCGCTGCGGGAGCACTCCGGGCTGGTGCTCCGGCGGCTTGCGGGTGAAACCGTGAACACGGCACCCGTATTGACGCTTATCACCCAGTTTGGTGGCGGCAAGACGCACACGCTTACAGCGCTTTACCACATCGCAAGTAACGGCAATGCAGCCAAGAGCTATCAGGGGGTAGGTGATCTCGTCTCGCAGATCGGGCTCGCCTCAATCCCGGAAGCGAAGGTTGTTGCGTTTGTCGGTAATGCGTGGGACCCGAAGCCCGGGCGCGAGACGCCGTGGATCGACCTTGCGTGGCAAATCGCGGGAGAAGCGGGAGTGAAGCTCCTTGGCCCCGATGCCAAGCAGGTTCCCCCGGGTACTGAAACCTTGGCCGGAGTGTTCCGCGCCGCCAACAAGCCCGTCCTGGTATTGATGGATGAGGTGCTCAACTTCCTTGACCGCAACAAGCGGCGCGACCCTGGCATTTACGACGCCTTCCACGCCTTCATTCAAAACCTGACCGTGGCGCTCACCGGCTTGGAGCGCTGTGCCGCCGTGATCAGCCTGCCGCGCAGCCAGGTGGAGATGAGCGTTGAAGACCAGCAGTGGCAGGACAAGCTTACCAAGGTCGTGAAACGGGTCGCCAAGGACCTGATCGTTTCCGACGAGGGCGAAATTGGCGAGGTGATCCGCCGCCGGCTGTTTGAGGATCTCGGAAACGAGCGCGTTCGCAAGCGCGTCGGCAAGGAGTACGCTGACTGGTGCTTCGAGCGACGGGCGCAGCTGCCGCCGCAGTGGACCGCGGTCGATACGGCATCCACGGAGACGAAGGCCCGAGAGCTTCTGCAACAGCGTTTTGAGAGTTGCTATCCGTTTCATCCCGCAACGCTGTCGGTTTTTCAGCGCAAGTGGCAGTCCTTGCAGATGTTCCAGCAGACGCGCGGGACACTGGCGATGTTTGCCCAGTGGGTCTCATATGCACAGAAGAACGCCTTCCAGCAGGCGCGGAACGAGCCGCTAATCACGTTGGGTTCGGCTCCGCTCGATGCGCCGGAGTTTCGAAGCGCCGTGCTGGGCCAGCTTGGCGAGATGCGTTTGCTTGCGGCAATCGGATCGGATATTGCCGATGCGCACTCGCACGCACGAGCGCTCGACGCAGACACCAAAGGTGCACTGCGAGACATCCACCGCCGTGTCGGTTCAGCCATTTTTTTCGAATCATCCGGAGGTCAGACAGACAAGAGCGCTCATCTGCCGGAGCTGCGCTTTGCGCTCGGTGACCCGACAATAGATACGACATCCATTGACAACGCCGCATTGGCTCTGGAAGGCCGGGCGTACTACATGCGGCGCGTAGGCACGGACGGCTTCCGAATTGGTTATCAGCCGACGCTCAAGAAGGTTGTCAACGATCGGCGCGCGTCGCTCGATCCCGACGCAGAGGTCAAGCCAGCCATCCAGCAGGCGATAAGGGCGGAGTTCGACCGGGGCCGCAGCGTTCCGTGGACGCCCTTTCCCGAGGACGGCGGCGAAGTATCGGACGCGCCGAAGCTCTCTTTGGTGGTTCTTGACCCTGCGCATGAATATCGGGCGGGAGACGCAGCACTTCGCCAGAAGCTCACCGATTGGACCCGAAACCGGGGCGCGTCGCCGCGCTCCTATCCCGCCGCGCTCGTTTGGTGCCTGAAGAAGCCCGGGCGAGAACTCAATCAGAAGATGGAGGAACTGCTTGCCTGGCGCCGTGTAAAGCGCGAGATCGAGGAAGGGACCCTGGGCGGCGAATTCGACAAGGCGGACCGAGCGGAACTCACAACCAAGGTGAAGGATGCCGAAGGAGCGGTGGTGGATGAGGTCTGGGCGAGCTACCGCTTCATCGCCATCGCCGACGCTGGCGAACCGGATGGAATCCGAGTGATCGACCTCGGCGCAGGACACGCCAGCGCAGGCGAAACCCTGTGCGGTCGCATGATCGCCGCTCTGAAAGCAGAGTCCTTGCTGAATGAATCGGTTGGGGCCGGCTACATTGAACGCAATTGGCCACCAGCCTTGAAAAGTTCTGGCGCGTGGCCGCTCTCCGGACTGCGCCAGAGCTTCCTGAACGGCGCGCTAACGCGACTTCTCGATCCCGACTCGGTGCTGAAAGGCAAGGTGTGCGAGTTCATTGGGAAGGGCGACTTTGGTTTGGGGTCTGGCCAGCGGCCCGACGGCAGATTCGAACGAGTGTGGTTCGAGGAGCATGTGGATCCGGCGGACGTGACCTTCGACAAGGACGTTTTCCTGCTGGCGAAGGCGGCGGCGAAGAAGATCAAGGTTGGACCAGGGCCAGGAGGCCCCCCTGAGCCCGGGCCAACCCCTGAGCCGCCGCGGATGCCGGAGCCTGGACCGATTCCTGAGCCACCGCCTGGTGGTGCCGGGCCGGTGCCTAGTGCGTCTGTAATTCGGGTGACGGGCGCAATTCCGCCGGAGCTTTGGAATCGGCTCGGTACCAAGCTGCTACCCAAGTTGCGGGCCTGCGCGGATCTTCGAGTTGAGGTCGGCTTGTCGGCTACTGTGGACACGAAACTTGCTGCAGGCGTCGCGGCCGAGATTAACCAGGCGCTTGACGAACTGGGCGTGCGCGACAAGGTTGAGGTGAAGATAGCCATCGAGTAGATACACGAAGGCGAGGCAGGCGCGTCCCAAGAAGGGTACATCCATGAACAAAATTGACGTATCTGATCTATGAGCACCGAGCCGAAGACCGAGAAGATTCGGACAGCACAGCGGATTCGAATTCCTGTGCGCTACATCGACGGGCATTGGGAGCTCGCCTATGGCGGAGCTATAAAGGTCCGAAACGGATGTGGGGCAGAATTGGTGATCGCGCGCACAAATATTAACGACGCAGCGCTTCTTAAGGCATTGACCGAGAAGCACTGGGTGCGCATTCTCGATGAAGGCACCGAATTGCGCCTTGCGCTGACCATTCGGACCAAGCTCGATTCGAGCCTTAGCAACCTTCTTGCGAAGGATACGCAGGTCCGACCCGAGTCCAGAGGTAAGCTGAGCGCCGAAACCCGTTTCGTGCCGGTCAGGCTTGGACCACCTACGACGACGCAGATGAAACGCAAGGAAGCGAAAGGCGGCTTGTGGCTGGCGCTGGAAGGCGTCGGGCCGCGAGCACTGGAGTCCAGTCAGGTGTTCCTTCCGCACGCGCTCGACCTGGAGCCAGCGATCAGCGTCAACCATGCATTTACCAAGCTTTCTGAAAAGTTCGAACCATGGCGACTGTCCCATACTGGCAGCATCTATGAACGAGTGTTCTACAAGGAAGGGGACGGCTTCTGGTATCCGCTCGATGATCTCCGCGAGAAAGAGATGGTCGTCGCCGAACGGAAAATTATTCACACCTTGTGGAATGAAGTCGAGCGGTACCTCAGGAATCCACTATGACGGAAGAAGGGGTCAGGCTGGCGCTGCCTGTACGATTGCCATAGATTGATACCGATGGTGCTTCGCACCGCACAACGCCCCAGGTCATCGAGCAGATTCATAATTCGGGGACGGTTGACGAAGTAGCCTTCCGTGATTGGACCCGTTCTCCCCCCTTCAGTTAGCCGCGGCCTTCAGCCCCTCCCCGCGCTGAACTTGCCGCCGGTGTTGCTGGTCTTCGAGGCGTGAAAGCTCAGGACTCTGGCCCCTTCGGTTCCATTCGTAAGCGTCCGGCCGATACCGTCTTGACGATCAGATCCTGATGCGCTTGATCTGAGCGTTGATGCGGTCGATGTCAAAGTGATATGGATCGAAGCGGCCGCCGCACCATTGGAGCATTTCATCGTGGTCAGGGTGCTTCGGGTCAAGAACGGCGGCAACGAAGTCGCAGTATCCAGGCACGCCGCCAACGTCATCGGGTGGACAGGCGTTTGCCCCGGCGGTGCACTGAGGATGCGACGGCATTTCGGAATTGATAAGGCGCTTTTCGATACGCACTTCATGTTCCCACCCGTCGCCAAAGTCGTACAGATAGTCGAATTTCTTGAGCCTATCGCCGATCACGGCGGCCAGCGTGTAGCGTTTTTCATTGAGTGTCTGGGTCATATCTGCCCAGCCTGGATTCGGCGCGCCATAGCTGGCCTTGGCGATGCGAAACTCGTGCATATGGCTATTCGTCCAGCCCATCACGATCTGCAGCAGGCTGTGCAGCTGGGCGAGCGTTGCTATGTCCGGCACCAGAAACCGTCGCCAGATATCCGGTTTGAGGTGTCGCAGCGAAACGCGAAACTGGTAGTAGCAACTGGGGATCGGTTTAGGCTGGCGGCTTGCCATGATCAAGCGCTTTCAATGTGCGCTGCCTGTCCGACTTAGGCGGCGCGTGGCAAAGTGTTCTCCGATTCTAGCCTGACCGCGACGTTCCAGGGCAAGAGTTCTTCGACCCGGTTGATGGGGTGATCGGCGATGCGCTCGAGCACAGTGCGTAGGTAGGCTTCCGGATCCAGTCCATTCAATTTCGCCGTACCGATGAGGCTGTAGATGCCCGCGGCGCGCTCACCGCCGGCGTCTGAGCCGCAAAAGAGATAGTTCTTCCGGCCAAGCGCCACCGCCCGCAGCGAACGCTCGGCCGCGTTGTTATCGATCTCGATGCCACCGTCCGCGACATAGCGCGTCAACGCGGTCCAGCGTGTGAGGACATAGCCCATCGCCTTGGCGAGTTCGGATTTCTTCGAGACCCGAGACAGCGTTTCGCGTAGCCATTGGCGTAGCGATTCGAGCAGTGGCGCCGCCCGGGCTTGACGCACTCGGGCGCGCTCCTGCGGTGGCTTGCCCCGGATCTCGGTCTCGATCTGGTAGAGCACGGCGATGCGGGCGATCGCCTCAGCCGCGACCGGTGACTGGGTCGCCTGGTGGAAATCATAGAAGGCGCGCCGGGCATGAGCCCAGCAGGCCGCCTCCACAACCTTGCCGTCCTGGTAAAGATGTCCGAATCCGGCATAGGCGTCAGCCTGAAGAATTCCGCTGAACCCCGCGAGATGGGTTCGCGGGCGTTCACCACGTCGGTCCGGCGAATAGCGAAACAGCACCGCCGGAGGATCGGCGCTGCCCGCGGGCCGGTCATCGCGCACGTACGTCCAGAGCCGTCCGGTCTTGGTTCTCCCCCGGCCCGGATCCAGTACCGGCACCGGGGTGTCATCGGCGTGCAGTTTGCGCGCTGCGAACACGTGCCGCGCGAGAGCTTCGATCAGCGGCTCTACTAGACGAGAACATCCGCCTACCCACTCGGCCATGGTGGAGCGCTCCAGTTCCACTCCTTCGCGGGCGTAGATCTGAGCCTGCCGGTAGAGCGGCAAATGATCGGCGTACTTCGATACCAGGACATGGGCGAGCAACCCGGGTCCAGCCATGCCTTTGTCGATCGGCCGCGAAGGCGCCTCGACCTGCACGATGCGCTCGCACGCCGTGCACGCCAGTTTCGGGCGCACATGCCGGATGACGCGGAAGCGAGCCGGAACATATTCGAGCACCTCGGAGACGTCCTCACCAATCTTGCGCATCGCCGCGCCGCATTGCGGGCACTCGCAGCTCGGCTCGTGCACCACGCGTTCGCGCGGCAGGTGCTCAGGTAGAGGGCGGCGCACCGGCTGCGATTTCTCCTCCCGCTGCGGCTTGGCCACGATGTCCAGTGCTGCCTGGGTGCCTTGCAATTCCTCCAGCCGCAGTTCGAACTGCTCGATCTGTCTGTCGATACGCTCGGAGGAACGGCCAAATTGTGCGCGCTTGAGTTTCGCCACCAACAACTTCAGGTGTTCGATTTCGGCCAGGCGGGAATCAAGCTGCAGGCGTTGCTCAAGGACGATTGCCTTGAGGGCTTCGACATCATCGGGTAGGGCTCTTATGTTCTCGGCGCTCATTCGCGTAACGGGGTAATCGCGATGCGTTGTTTGTTGAACAATCAGACTTTTTGCATCGACGAAAGTTCCCGTACGCAGATGATTTTATGCAGCAATATCCGGTCGCCACGTCCTCGTCGGACGCCGCCAATCGATGCCTTCCAACAGCATCGATAACTGCGCCGGCGTCAGCGCAACCGTACCCGTGTCCGCTTGCGGCCACACGAAACGCCCGCGCTCAAGACGCTTGGCGAATAGGCACAGTCCGTCACCGTCGAACCACAGGAGTTTTACCAGATCGCCTCGACGACCGCGAAACGCGAATACATGGCCACGGAACGGATCTTCGGCCAGCGCCGTTTGTGCCACCGCGGCCAAACCGTCCATGCCCTTTCGCATGTCGGTCACCCCAGCAGCAAGCCAAACCCTTGTTCCCGGCGCAAGTCCGATCATCGAGTACCCAACAGGGCATCGAGCACAATGCGCAACTGCTCCAGATCGACCGTGCGCAAGACCAGTCGCGTCGGACCGATCTGAAGTTCCAACGTGCTGCGTGCGCTTTTGGGTTTGGTCCGAGAGATCTTCGGTGCGGCGAGAGCCACCGTCCTTGGATTCGCCACGGACACTTGGGGCGTGACCACCACAGGGACCAGTTTCGTCGAGGCACTACGCTCTAGGTGTTGGCGCACCCATTTGCGAACCAGGTTCGCGTTGAACCCGCACGAAAGCGCCACCGCCGCCAAAGACGTGCCCGGCACCAGGCACTTCTGTACCACCGCCCGCTTGTGTGCCGCGCTGAAGTACCGCCGGCCGTTACGCGTCACCCGCAACGGCTCTACCAATCCCATCTCTCGCTCCGCCATCTTGGTGTCCACCAACATTCTTAGTGGACACCATCCTCGCGGCTCCCGCCTACCAAGGCAAGACGGTATTCACCGGACGCTTACGGCGTTCTGTTACGCTGTCCAGGAGCTGCGTATCAGACCGTTCAGCCATCGCGAAAGCCACTCTAGCCTTCAACGCACTCGTGTCCCACCCGACTATGAACGTCGGCAAGAATGCCCGATAACAGCCGGGGGCCACGCCAAGAAAGTA
>Ga0172369_10005434_pt1 | contig 15676 bp, 17 predicted proteins | sample LakKiv25m_FD_114539 | JGI IMG/M metagenome (GOLD analysis project Ga0172369, IMG submission 114539) | Freshwater microbial communities from Kabuno Bay, South-Kivu, Congo - kab_022012_11.25m | ecosystem: Environmental > Aquatic > Freshwater > Lake | place: Democratic Republic of the Congo...
GAGCGGCCACGGCAGGTCCGGGGAGGGTTTCGACGAGCCGCTTACCGAAGACCACCGTTTCCATCAAGGAGTTGCTTGCCAGACGGTTGGCGCCATGGACGCCGGTGCAGGCGACTTCGCCGACGGCGAAAAGCCCGGGTACGGTGGTATGTCCCAATGTGTCCGTGCGGACGCCGCCCATGAGGTAGTGCGCAGCCGGTGCAATGGGAATGGGCTCGCGGCGCATATCGATGCCGTGCTCCCGGCAGAAGGTGAAGATCCCGGGGAAGCGCGCGGCCAGGTCGATGTGGGTAATGCCAGTGCAATCGAGAGCGACATGGTCGGAGCCGCTCGCTCGCATTTCACTCACGATCGCGCGGGCAACGATGTCACGCGGGGCGAGGTCGCGTTGGGCATGAACGTGGGCCATGAATGCCTCGCCCGCTGCGTTCCGGAGGACGGCGCCTTCACCGCGAACCGCCTCAGAGATCAGGAACGGCGGAGCGCCGGGACTCCGAAGTGCGGTGGGGTGGAACTGATAGAACTCGATGTCAGCGATTTCGGCGCCAGCTTCGAAGGCGAGCGCGATGCCGTCGCCGGTGGTGACATCGGGATTGGTGGTGTGCGAGTACATCTGGCCAGCGCCGCCAGTGGCAAGAACGACGACGGGAGCTTCGTAGAGGGTGCTTGCGCCGGAGGCCAGACTGATGGCTTCGACACCGCGGGCGATCCCGCCCTCGACAAAGATCCGGGTCGCGATGGTGTGGTCGAGGATGGTGATGGACGGGGTGGTGGCTGCCGCAGCGAGGGCTTCCTCGATGGCGGCGCCGGTTTGGTCGCCACGGGCATGGAGGACACGTGCCCGGCTGTGGGCGGCCTCTCGTCCCAGAGCAACTTCGCCACCAAGCGAGTCGAAGGCGACGCCGTATTCGACCAGGTCGCGGATGCGAGCGGGCCCTTCGGTGCAGAGAATGCGGGCGGCCTCGTGATCGACCAGGCCCGCACCGGCGACGATCGTATCCGCGAGGAGCTGATCGGGCGTGTCGAGGGGACCAACGGCGGCGGCGATGCCGCCCTGCGCCCAGCGGGTGTTGCAGTCGTCGATGCTGCCTTTGGTGAGGACCAGGACGGGGCCGAGGTGGCGCGCCTCCAGGGCAACGAACAGGCCGGCGATGCCGCTTCCAATAACGATGACGCGGTACGGGCTGCTCATGAACGGGGTGGGCAGGGGTTCAGCATGGGCTTAGTGTACTTCGTACACGAAGTCGGCCGCCACAGGAGCGCACGTGGCCTGGGCGCGCTACACTACAGCGCGGCGTGCGGCCAACGCACGAAGCCCCGTCCCGGAGTCCGCTTTTGGCAATCATTCCCATCCGCCGTGCCGGCGATCCTGTCTTGCGAGAAAAGGCGAAGCGGGTTCGCGTTCCTGTCGACAGCTCGATCCACAAGCTGATTGAAGACATGTGGGAAACGATGTACGACGCCCCTGGCGTCGGGCTTGCAGCGCCGCAGATTGGCATCTCGTTGCGGTTGATAGTCATCGATGTTCCGGACCACGATCGAGTAGCGCTGGTCAACCCGGAGATTGTGAAGCGGTCGGGCGAACGGACCGTGGACGAAGGGTGCCTTTCGGTCCCGGGATTCCGCGGCGAGATCACACGGTCGGTCAGGGTGTTGGCGAAAGGCATCGACCCATACACGGGGAAAGAGGTGCGGATCAAGGCTGAGAACGACCTCATGGCCGAGGCGCTGGAACACGAGATCGACCACACTCATGGAATCCTCTACATCGATTACCTCCCGAGCCCCGACGCGCTGGTGCCGTTGGGCGAAGCGCCGGAGGTTAAGACGTAGGCGGTGACGATCGCGGTCAACGGAATGGAGCTTGCCCGGCACGCGGGTCCGGCTGACGCGATTCCCAGGCCTGGCGCTGCCAAAGTGAATCGACTACCGCGAAAGAACGCCGCAGGGGGTTAGCCCAATGTTCATCGATGAAATTGCCGCGCGGGAGATTCTTGACTCGCGAGGAAACCCCACGGTCAGGGTCACGGTACTGCTTGACGACGGGACGATTGGGACGGCTGCCGTCCCGTCGGGGGCGTCGACAGGTGCGCACGAGGCGGTCGAACTTCGAGATGGTGACAGGCGGCGCTATGACGGCAAGGGCGTCCTCAAGGCGGTAAAGAACGTCAACGAAGAGATCAACCGTGCGCTCGCTGACGTCGCGGCGACCGAGCAGCGGGTAGTGGACCGTATCCTGTGCGAGCTCGACGGCACGCCGAACAAAGGCAGGCTCGGGGCGAATGCGATTCTGGGAACATCGCTGGCGGTGGCACGGGCTGCGGCGCGAACGATGGAAACGCCGCTGTTCCGCTATCTCGGGGGCTCGAACGTGCACCGGCTGCCCGTGCCGATGTTCAACATTCTCAATGGTGGGAAGCATGCGGCGGATTCGACGGACTTCCAGGAGTTCATGGTGATGCCCGTCGGCGCCGAGACCTTCACGGAGGGCCTGCGGATGGGGGTGGAGATCTACCATGCCCTCGGTTCGATTCTCCATGAGCGGGGTTTCGTCACGTCGGTGGGCGATGAGGGAGGATTCGCGCCGTCGCTGGGTGGGAACGAAGAAGCCGTGCGGGTGGTGATCGAGGCGATCGAACGGGCCGGGTACAAGCCGGGCGAAGATGCCGTGGTCGCGCTGGACCCGGCGGCAACCGAACTGTTCGTGAACGGCAAGTATGTTCTCCCCAAGGAGGGCCGTGCGCTCACCAGCGCTGAGATGGTCGCGCACTGGGCCGCGTGGGTGGAGAAGTACCCGATCCGCTCGATTGAGGACGGCCTGGCAGAGGACGATTGGGATGGTTGGGTGGCACTGACGGCGGAGCTTGGCGAGAGGGCGCAGATTGTTGGGGACGATCTTCTGGTGACGAATCCTGAGCGCATCCGGCGCGGGATCGGAATGAAGGCAGCGAACAGCGCGCTGGTGAAACTGAACCAGATCGGGACGCTCACCGAAACGCTGGAGGCGATCGACGCTGCTCACCGGGCTGGTTGGACTGCGGTCATCAGCCACCGGTCGGGCGAGACGGAAGACTCGTTTATCGCGGACCTGGCCGTGGCCACAGGCGCCGGCCAGATCAAGACCGGCGCCCCAGCCCGAAGCGAGCGAACGGTGAAGTACAACCGCCTGGTGGAGATCGAGGAGGAACTGGGGCCGGTTCGCCAGTACGCGGGGTGGTCTTGCATCCGGCAGCTGGGGCCGCGGCCGGTTCGCGATGAGGCAGCGCGCCCGCGCCCGCGGGCGGAACGGCGCCGGACGTCGCGCGGGCGGCACTGACGGGGCTGATTGCGATGCTCCCCGAGGTTCGCGCTCTCGCTGACAAGCTTATCTACGACGTGGCGATGGTGAAGTACATCGCGACCGGACTGCCGCAGGGCGGGTTGGAGCGGGTTGTGCCGGGTGGGTGGAGCGTGCGGCAGGTGCTGGCGCACGTCGCGGCGTCGCAGACGATGTACGCACGGGCGCTCGATCGGTTTCTTACCGGGGAAGAGCCGCTGCCGAGGGGATGGGATCCTGATCGGATCAACGCCGAGGCTGCCGAGGCGTATGCCCGGGCGCGATTACCCGGTGTCCTGCGGGAATTCCAAGCGTCGCGCGAGGCCACCTTCTCCTGCTTCGAACAGCTTACTGAGGCGCATCTCGCCTCGCCGTTCTGGCGCGTCCCGAGCCTGGGAGCCGTGCTCACTGCCTGGTCGCGACACTGCGAAGCGCATGCGCTCGACCTTGTGGATGCACTGCCAGGAGCTCGCACCGACCCGATGGTGCTGAACTGGATCCTGCACGCCGACTATTCGGACAGCCCCGAACGCACGATCCGGCAGCAGCGGGTGTTCGCCGAGGTGCGGGAGCAGCTCAAACGCGAGGAGGGCGAATAGCCGTGGGGAGGCCGCGAGTGGCCCCGCCCCGGGTGTTCCCGGGCGCAACGCGTGCCGCGAAGCCGCCTCAGGGCGCGGGCGGGGCGGTCGACGCGTACCGGCAGACCTCATTTGTGCTTGGTGCGGAAGCCGACCTCGTTGTGGACGGGCTCAGGCTTGAGGGCGCTGTCGCGGCAGCGTCGTCGGGGGCGAAACACCGGACGCAGCAGATGGTTTCGGCGCTCGGGTTGTGGTCGCGCGCGTGGCTCAGCCGTCTCGAAGCGCTCCACGCGGTTGAGTGGGGCAACTACGCGGCCGCTGTGACGCTCGTCCGGGCCGCGGCTGACTACCAGGCGGCGCAGCTCTACATGTTGCGTCACGATGCAGCGGAGTGGATGGAGTGGCTTGACCAGGGTGGGATAGCGCTGTCGCCAGGGGACCACGCGACGGAGTACCGGCTGCACGCCTTTCGGGCGGCGGAGGTCCTGGCGGCGCACGAGATTCTCGGGCCGCTGTATCGCGCGTCGATGGACCTGTCGATGCCCCACTTTGGGGCGACGCTCCTGCTGGCCGGGAACGATTCGTCGCCCGAGCGGGTACTGATGACGTTTGGCGACCGGGACTTTCACCTTGGTCTGGCAGAACTCTGCTTCGGATGGCTCATGGAGCTGGCGGTTGCGCAGGCGGACGCGCTGGTGGAGTTCGAATCGGTCTTTTCCGTGGGGGATGGGGCCGCAATCGAAGCCTACGTCGGCAGGGCGCGTGCTGCCTTTTCCCGCCGGGATCGTTGCGTGCTGGAGGCGGTCGAACGCGGCGGCATGAAGCGTTACCTCGTGCACAACTGGCGGCGCACTCCCGGATCAGCCGCCAGGCGGCTCCTGATCTAGACGGGTTCGGCGGGCAGAAGGCGGTTGGCGGCGCCTGGACCGACGGCGGTGTACCATCTCGTGCCATGCGGATTGTCCTCAGGCTGTTGGTAGTTGCGGCCATCGTTGTGGTGAGCACGGCTGCCTGCGGGGGCGGAAGCGATAGCGCATCGAAGACGCCGACTGCGGGCATGGGCGCGACGGACGAAGAGTACCTAAAGGTGATTTGTGCGGGGACTCAGGCGTTCAGTGATGCGCTCATCAGCCAGACAACCGCGGAGGGCATCGCGAAGAGCATCAAGGACTTTGCTGCTGCGCTGAAGGCGATCACGCCGCCGGAGGATCTCCGGGACTTCCACACGGAGATCACGAAGTACCTCGAGGAGTCGGTCTCCGAACCGACATCGCTGGTAACGAAAAAGCGGCCTCAGCCGCCGGAGGCGGCGCGCAGCCGCCTGGCGTCAAAGGAGCCGAACGTGCCGGAGTGCGCGAAGGCACACTACTTCCAACAGAATTGAGGCGGAGCCGAGGTGGCGAGTGCGGCTATCTCGCAGGCTACCGAGGGCTATACTGACGTGACTTCCCGGAACGGAAACAGAAGGAGCGCGTGACCCATGCCAGTTCCGTATGCGTACTTCCAGGGCGGCATCGTCCCGCTGGAACAGGCGAAGATCGGCGTGATGACCCACGCATTCAACTACGGGACGGCGGTGTTCGAGGGAATCCGGGGCAACTGGAACCCGGACGACGAGACCACGTACATTTTCCGGATGCGGGAACATATGGAGCGGCTTGTGCAGAGCTCCAAGATCCTCGCTCTCCAGGTGAGGGACCCGGTCGACCGGCTCTGCGAGCTGGCGGTGGAGATCGTGGAGCGAAGCGGGTTTACGGAGGACGTGTATCTGCGCCCGATGGTTTACCTCGCCACTGAGCAACTGGGTGTTCGGATCCACAATCTCGAAAGCGACACGCTTATTTTCCTCACTCCGTTCCCGGCATATTTGCCGGAGGTTGCTCGTTGCCACACGAGCACGTGGCGCCGGGTGGACGACACGGGCATTCCTCCGCGGGCGAAGGTGACCGGGATCTACGTGAACAGCGCGCTGGCAAAGACGGAGGCGAATCTCAACGGGTTCGACGAGGCGATCATGCTGAGCGCCGACGGGCACGTGTCGGAAGGGAGCGGAGAGAACATCTTCATGATCCGCCACGGCCAGCTGATCACACCCACACCAGCGGACAACATCCTTGAGGGGATCACTGCCCAAAGCGTGGTGGAGCTGGCAGCGAAGGAGCTAGGCGTCGCGACGATACAGCGGCAGATCGACCGAACGGAGCTGTACATCGCCGACGAGATCTTTATGACTGGTACTGCTGCGCACCTGACGCCGGTGACGGAAGTCGACCGGAGGGTGGTTGGCAGCGGCAGGCCAGGGCCGATCACGAGCAGGCTCAGCCAGCTCTTCTTTGATTGCATTCGTGGAAAGAACGAGAAATACAGGCATTGGTGCACGCCGGTCCGCGTTCGCGTCGCCCCCTAGCAACGGTTGGCTTCCGGCCGCCGCGCGCACTCGGCGTTATCACCGGCGGCGCGTTCGCTGTCTGGGCGGCTTCCGGGACGGCGGTCTCGGCGAGCATCGCCCTGAACGCCGGTGCGGAAGCGAAAACGTTTCTGGCGTGGCTCGCCGTTGCGGTGCTGGGGATACTGGCGCTGGTGTTCGCCAACTGGACGTACGCCCTTTTCAGCCTTGATTACATCATCGACGCGAACGCGCTCACGCTTCGCTGGGGCTTCCGTCGGGTGACGGTTCCGATCGACACCATTCAGCGGATGGTCCCAGGCCGGACACTGGATGAACCGCGCATTGAGGGACTCAACTGGTGGGGTTGTCACGTTGGAAGCGCGGATATGAAGCGCATCGGGTACACGCTCTTCTACTCTACCCACTCGACTCCCGAAGAGTTGCTGTATGTCGTCACAACCGAGGAGTCCTATGCGCTCACGGTGCTTGACCAGGCGGCATTTGCGGAGGAGATCCAGTCGCGGGCGGGGTTTGCGACGGCGTCGGAGCCGCATCCGCAGCGGTCGTCGGCGACAGGAATTGCGGCGCTCCCGTTCTGGAGGGATCGCATCGCGACGACGGCGGCGGGGCTCTCCGCGCTGACCGGGATGGTGCTCTTCGGGTACGTCTACACGCAGTACCCGCATCTTCCGGCGGTGATTCAGCTCAGCTTCCCGGCGCTTGGTGGCATTGTCCGCGTCGGTGACAAGGGTGAAATCCTGCACATCGTGTATCTCGGACTTGGGATCCTGAGCGTCAACACGCTGCTCGGCATCGTCGTGCATGCGCGGGAGCGAGCGGCAGGGCTCTGGCTGCTGGCGTCGGGGGGGATGCTGCAATGCGTCTTGCTGGCGGCTGCGGTTGTGGCGATCGAGCGCAGCTGACGACCACGGAGCCCGTTCGCCGGCGGGGACCTATTGCACCCTGGCGAGTATGCGCTCGGCCAGCGGCTTGCGGATGGCCATTCCGTCGCCCCTTGCGGTATCGAGGACCTGGACGAGCACGACGACTCGGCCCTGCCGGTAGATATCGGTCCAGACAAGGTTGCCGGCACCGTCTGGCTTGTCAGTGACGTAGGACTTCCGGAGCTGTCCAAGGGGCGGCGAGATCGTATCGATGTTCTTCGAGGCTGTGCCGAGGACGTCGGGTGGGGGATTGCGGAATGCCTCGGCGTAGGCGGACCATTGTCGTTCTGCGTTCGCGGCTTCGGGGAAGACGTAGACGCGCAACTGCACCGACTGCGAACCGCCAGGCGTCTGGTAGAGCACCAGGGCTGAGTCGAGGCCCGCGGCCGCCGCAGGCTCTTTGCCCTGTTGGGCAACCTTGTAGCCGAGGTCGTCGAGGTTTGGGACGAGACCGCTTGCCGTGAGGGCCCCGGCGGAGTTCGCGCTGGAAGCGCTGGGAGCGGTTTTCGGTTCGGAGTCCCCCCCACAGGCGATGAGGGCCGGGCCGAGGAGACAGATGGCGGCTAGAGCAGCAAGGCCGCCTGTTCGACGAGAGCAGCCGCTTGATCGGGACTGAGACGATCGGTGTTGAGGCAGAGGTCGTAGGTGCACGGGGCAAGCCATCCTGTGTCGTAGAAGCGCCTGAAGTAGTCCAGCCGTTCGTTGTCTGTTCGTTCGACCGTTTTCATTGCGGTCTTTTCATCGACGTTCATGCCGGCCATGATCCGGCGCGCCCTGAATGCGGGGGATCCGGTGACCAGCACGTGCAGCGTATCCAGCCGATCGCGAAGGATCACCTGCGCGGCGTGGCCGACAATCAGGCAGCCTCCTTCGAGGGCGACGTCTCGGATGACGCTTTCAATAAAGGTCCGGTAGTCGGTCGAGGTGTACAGGGGGCTGGTGGCGAGAGGCACGGGATCGGCCCAGGCGGCTACGGGCATGCTGGGGTTGCGGGCGAGGGCTTCGAGGATGCGCGTGAGGAGGGAGGGCGAGTGCTCGGCTTCGCTGACGGTCTCTGGGGAGACACCAGCTTCGCGGGCGGCGGTCTGAATGACCTGGTAGTCGATATAGCGAAAGCCCAGACGCTGGGCAGTCTGGCGGGCCACTTCCTCGCCGCCGGAACCAACCTGGCGGGAGATCGAGACGACTCGAGTATTCATTGCGGCTCCTTCGGATTCCGATCGACGCGATCATAGCGGAAACGCGGATTGCCGGCCGAACGTGTCGAAACGGAGAATGCCCCCTGGTGAGAGGGGGCATTCTCCAGAAGCGGAAGGTGCCAGCAGGGCGGACTGGAGGTGCCGCCGAGCTCAGGCCTGAAACGGGCCGACCACGCTTTCGAGGTGGGTCAGCAGGTAGGAGTTAATGCGTGTGCCACCGAGCCCGCGCATGACCTCGAAGGCATCGCGCTTGTTCATGGCGCGCCGATAGGGGCGGTCGCTGGTGAGGGCGTCAAAGGCCTCGCACATGCCAATGATCTGGGCTTCGGTGGGCACTTCATCGCCTTCGAGCATGCCGGGGTAACCCCGGCCATCGATGCGTTCGTGGTGGCAGCCCACCCACCAGGCGGCAGCGCCGAGGCCGGGCATTTCGCTCAGAATGTCGCGAGCGTAGACCGGGTGAAGCTGGACGACGGACATTTCGTCGATGGTGAGGATGTCGGGCTTGCTGAGGAAGTGGGCAGGAACGCCCAGGGTGCCGATGTCCTGAAGCAGTGCGGCTACCTTCACGAGGTCGGCACGCCGCTCGGACATGTCGCAGGTGAGGGCGACGCGTCGGGCGAGGTCGGCGACATGGCGTCCGCGTCCGATGGCGCGTCCGTTGCGGCCATCGACAACGTCGCTGAAGACGGCGAGGAAGTCGAAGATCTCGTCGCGGCTCATAACGCCGCCGGGGCGGAGATCCATGAGGGTGCCAGCAAGGTCGTTGTCGTAGAAGCCGAGCCAGAACTCGTCACGCCCGGCGAGGGCTGCCATGGCGTAGGCGAGTTCCGGGTCGAGTTCGTTGCCGCCCATTTCGCGAACGAGTTGTGGCACGCGCTTGCGCACCATGAGTGGCGAGGACTCGGCATCGATGATTGATTCCACGCCATCGGCGACGGCGACAATGCGGGCAACGATCGACGGTGTCTCGCGATCGCGGGAGAGCGGAAGGCCGGTGCCGTCCCAGGAGTCGTGGTGACTGGCGATGGCCTTCGCTACATTGTCGCCGAACCCAAGCTTCCGTCCGATCCTGGAACCGAGTTCGCAGTGGACGGTGAGTGCCTGGACGACGGCAGCCCACTGTCCGCCCTCAGCTGTGGGCGCTTCGCCGGCTGGCCGGTCGGAGTGGGGACAGGAGGGGGGGAGCCGGCCAACATCAGGGCCGCGTGGGGGTGGGGCGGATGCGGCGATGCCGACGTCATGGAGGAGGCAGCCAAAGAAGACCTCCTCTACGCGCGCTGGCTCCAACCCGATTTCAGTAGCAAGGAAGGTTCCGGCGTAGGCGACGCGCTGGGCGTGGCCGGGACGGCGACCTTCGGCGAGGTCGAACGCGCGGCTGAGCGCCGTGAGCACCGTGCCCCGGTTCAGCCGGGGAAGAGCAGCCAGCCCCGAGTCGTCATACAGCGACTGGTCGTGGGAGTCTGCCTTGACGGTTTGGATCTGGGCGTTGGAAACCATCGGCCTCGCTCGTGTAGTTTCGCGGTCAGAAGGAATATCGACCGAGAAGGGAACGGGCCACAGGGGAAGCTGGGAGGTGGAGGCAGAAATCGGGGTGTTCACCGCCTGCGATTGCCGTTCGGGCGCGAGGAAGACGCCTGGCCGCCGCGGTGGCACGTAGCCTGGCATCGCTCGTGAAGGCAAAGAGAGGTTGAGGACGATTGGCGCCCTTTCGCCGCCGTGCCTATACTTCGAGCCACACGGTGACCACGGGCCGGAGGCTTCTCCGCGCCGCGGAGACTTCACATAATGACAAGTTCATCGAAGCGCGAGTGGCTGGAGGGCACGTACGGAAGTGCTACCCGTAAGGCTCCCGAGCGGGCGAAGGTTTTCGAGACGACAGGCCGGATGGGATTGGACCCTGTCTATACTGCCGAGGATCTGAACGGTTTCGACCCGGTGCGGGACCTGGGCTTTCCGGGGGAGTTTCCGTTCACACGGGGCACGCAACCCACGATGTACCGGGGCCGCTTCTGGACGATGCGGCAGTATGCCGGCTTTGGTACAGCGGAAGAGTCGAACCAGCGGTATCGCTACCTGCTCGACCAGGGTCAGACCGGACTCTCGGTGGCGTTCGATCTGCCGACCCAGATCGGGTATGACTCCGATGATCCGATGGCGGCTGGCGAGGTGGGAAAAGTTGGCGTGGCGATCGACTCGATCGAGGACATGCTCACGCTTTTCGATGGGATCCCGTTGGATCACGTAACCACCTCGATGACGATCAACGCGACCGCGGCCGTTCTGCTGGCGATGTATGTTGCGGTTGGCAAGCACCAGGGTGTGGGTCCCGCCCAGCTTGGCGGGACGGTCCAGAACGACATTCTGAAGGAGTACATCGCGCGGGGGACGTACATCTATCCGCCCCAGCCGAGCATGCGTCTGATCACGGATGTGTTCGCCTATTGCAAGGACACCGTGCCGCAGTGGAACACGATCTCGATTTCCGGCTATCACATGCGCGAAGCGGGGTGCACGGCAGCACAGGAGATCGCGTTCACGCTGGCTGACGGCATTGCCTACGTCGATGCGGCACTGGCGGCCGGTTTGGACATCGACGAGTTCGCCGGGCGGTTGAGCTTTTTCTTTGCCTGCCACAACAATTTCCTCGAGGAAGTGGCGAAGTTCCGGGCGGCGCGCCGGCTGTGGGCGAAGATCGTGAGAGACCGCTTTGGCGCAAAGAGCGCTCGCTCGCAGATCCTTCGCTTCCACACGCAGACGGGTGGGGCCACGCTCACGGCGCAGCAACCGGAGAATAACATCGTGCGCACGGCGATCCAGGCGCTCGCTGCGGTGCTTGGCGGTACCCAGTCGCTGCATACGAACTCGATGGACGAGGCGCTGGCGCTGCCATCGGAACGGGCGGTCCAGATTGCGCTTCGGACGCAACAGGTGATCGCATACGAGAGTGGCGTCGGAGATGTTGTCGACCCGCTCGGTGGATCCTACCTCGTGGAGGACCTGACGAACCGGTTGGAAGCCGAAGCGGCCGAGTACATCAAGACGATTGACGGCTTCGGCGGGGCGCTGGCGGCGATTGAGCGTGGATTCCAGCAGAAGGAGATCCAGGAAGCGGCGTATCGCTATCAGCTGCAGGTTGAGTCGAAGGACCGCGTTATCGTCGGTGTCAATGATTTCCTGGCACAAGGGGAGGCGGCGCCGGATCTCCTGCGGGTCGATCCGTCGCTTGGCCGTCGGCAGGTTGAGCAGTTGCGCGGTCTTCGCGCCCGCCGCGACAATGGAGCGGTTGAGTCGGCGCTCGATCGACTCCAGCGTGCCGCCGAAGGCACTGAGAACCTCGTTCCGATCATGGTCGATTGTGTTGAGCGTCGCGCCACGCTGGGAGAGATCAGCCATCGGTTGCGGCGGGTGTGGGGCGAGCAGCGCGAAACCCTGGTGATCTAGGGATGGCTGAGGACGGAACCCGCAACCTTGCTGAGGAGCGCCGCCGGCTGATGCATGAACTGGATGTGGAGCGGCATCAGCTGTTGCGCAATATCGAGGCGTGTCGCATTCGCGAGATTGAGCGACCTCTTGTGGGGGAGTGGTCGCTCAAGGATGTCGTCGGCCATGTGGCGTCGTGGGAGGCTGAGGTGGTGACAGCGGTACGTGAAGTCCGGGAGGGCAAACGCCCCGCACTGCTGGAATTCGACCAGTCGCACATTGACCGTTGGAACCGGGATCATGTGGAGCGGAAGCGCGACCTGAACTTCTGGAACGTGCTCGAACAACTTCGTGGCGGGCGCGCACGGTTGGTCGAGGAACTCGAAGCGGTGAGCGACGAAGACATCGCGGCCGAAGGATCCGTTCTCGGCCGGCTCGTCCATTCCGTGGTGGACCACGACCGGGAACACTGGCATGCGATTGCGGCGCGACTTGCGGGCATGGAGGGTGCGCGGCACACGGGTCCAATTTCCATTCCCGAAGAAGCCGCTGATGCGGATTGAGAGGTCCTGACCCATGCTAACGAAGGTTCATCACGTCGGCATCGTGGTGAGGAGTGCCGACGAGGCGCTCAAATTCTATCGCGACGCTCTCGGGCTGAGCGTGACCGCTGATCGTGTGATTGACGACCAGGGGGTGCGCGGAATCCTCCTGCAGGTGGGGAACTCCGAGATCGAGCTGCTGGAGCCGACGCGGGCGGACACCGGTGTCGCGCGTTTCCTGGAGTCGAGGGGCGAGGGGATGCATCACATCTGCTTTGAATCGGACGACGTTGGGCGCGAGCTGGACGAGGCGCGGGCGAGGGGGATTGAGGTCATCGACGAGAAACCGCGGGCTGGCCTGGCCGGCATGATCTGCTTCCTGCATCCGAAGTCTAACCACGGCGTGCTGGTGGAACTCGCCACGCCCGTGGCGGGGGGCCACCAGCCATGAGTGTCGAAGCGACGAACATCGACCACATCGTTATCTCGTCCAATGACAGCGCGGCGACGGCGGCACTGTTTACCAAGAACCTTGGGATCGAGATCAAGCGCACGATGTCCCGGCCGGGGACTGGTGCGCATCTCGAGTTCGCCAAGCTGGACGAGGTGGTGCTTGAGTTCGGCGGTCCGCAACAAACCGCGCCGGTCGCAGAGGTGAAGGCGAGGCTGTCGGGGTTTGTATTGGCGGTGAAAGACCTGGAGAAGGCAGTTGCTTCGCTGCGTGCGTCGGGCTACGAGACCTCCGAGCCGCACGCGGCCGTCCAGCCCGGTGCGATGATAGCAGCCGTCAAGGGGGGCACGCATGGGGTTCCCTTTGCACTCATCCAGTACAACGCGCTTCCCGCGGCGAACAGGAGCTAGTGCCGGCAGTTCTAGTGGCGTTTCAGCAGAGTCGTGGCATGGCGTAGACTTGCGAGTCGGCAAACGTGCTCGCCCTGGTTTGCCGGGCTGAAGCCCCTTTCGGCGAGATCAGAAGAGGCATTTTCATGACAACCCCGACCGCTGTGGCAAAGATTCGCGTTCTTATTGCAAAGCCAGGTCTCGATGGTCACGACCGGGGCGCGAAGGTCGTTGCGCGTGCTCTGCGCGATGGCGGCTGCGAGGTCATCTACACAGGCATTCGGCAGACGCCGGAGATGATCGCCGAGGCTGCTCTCCAGGAAGACGTCGATGTGGTCGGATTGAGCATTCTGTCCGGAGCCCACCTGGAACTGTTCCCCCGGATCGTCGACGAGCTGAAGAAGCGCGGAATGGACGATGTGCTTCTGTTTTGCGGGGGGATCATCCCGGAAGAGGACACGACCGCCCTGGATCGCCTGGGCTTCCGGGCGATCTTCCGGCCCGGAACGAACACGAAGGACATCGTCAAGTTCGTCTACGACCACGTGAAGAAGTAACCGTGGAGGAACTCGTCCAGCGCCTCCTGGCGGGCGATCGACGGGCCCTTGCCCGCGTCATCAGCCGTGTCGAGAACGAGACTGCCGAGGGGCGCGACTGTCTCCGGGCGCTTTTCTCGTACTCGGGCCGTGCACATACCGTGGGGATCACGGGTGGCGCCGGTTCGGGAAAGAGTACGCTGGCCGGAGCGCTGGCTGCCGAATACCGCCGAAGGCGTCATACGGTCGGCATTGTGGCAGTCGACCCATCGAGCCCGTTCAGCCACGGCGCCATTCTTGGCGACAGGATCCGCATGCAGGACCTCGCCCTGGACCCGGGCGTTTACGTGCGGAGCATGGCCAGCCGCGGCGCCCTCGGGGGCCTTGCCCCAACCATAGACGACGTGGTGGCGGTGATGGATGCCTTCGGGTTCGACTACGTCATCATCGAGACGGTCGGCGCGGGGCAGGACGAGGTCGAGATCGCGGGAACGGCGCTCACGACGGTCCTGGTGAACAACCCGGGCACGGGAGACGACATCCAGGCGATGAAGGCGGGCATTCTCGAGATCGCGGACGTCCTGGTGGTGAACAAGGCGGACCACCCGGGGGCGGATATGCTCGTAAGCCAGCTCCAGGCGCTGCTCACGCTGGCCCCGGCGAACTCGCGCCGTCCACCGGTCCTGAAAACGAATGCAGTCAGGGGTGAAGGCCTTGGAGCATTGGCGGACGCGATCGATGAGCACCGGGAGTATCTGGAGACTTCAGGCAAGCTGGCACGTCAGCGGGAGATCGATGCGCGCCACCAGGTGCTGACCGCGGCGCGGGCGATCCTGCTCGAACGTGTTCGCCGCGCGACTTCAGAAGCCGAGATCGAGGCACTCGTCAGCCGCGTGGCCGCGCGGGAACTCGACCCGCATTCCGCGGCGGAGACGCTGGCAGATTCGCTCTACAGCTAGCGAACATCGGCGGTGCTAGCATTCTCACGGTGAGCGCACAACGGATCCGGGTGTGGTTTCGGAAGGGCGAGCGGTTGCGATACATCTCGCACCTCGATGTCTTGCGCTTCTGGGAACGTGCGATTCGCCGTGCGGGGTTGCCGCTGGCGTACTCGCAGGGCTATACGCCGCACCCGAGACTGGCGTTCGCTTCGCCGCTGCCGCTGGGGTTCGTCGGAGAGTCGGAGATTATGGATGTCACGCTCGAGGAGCGGATGGACATTGAAGCGTTTCGAGAGCGGCTGGCGGCGGAGACCCCGGAGGACCTGCGCCTGATTGCCGCTTCCGAGGTTGCAACCGGGGCGCCGGCGCCGCAGGCCAGCCTGGCATGGGCTGACTACACCGTTGAAATGACCGGCGTGGCGCCGGGTGAGGCGGAGCGGGTTGCTCGCGAGTTCCTCGCGCGGTCGGAGATGATGTGGAACAGTGATCGGCGCGAGAGGAGCAGGGCGGTCGATCTCAGGGCTGGTGTCTCGCGACTTTCGATCGAGCCGTCCGGTGAAGGCGTTCGGTTGAGGTTGCGGGCGAGGGCTCACCAGGAGGTGACGATTCGTCCGGAAGATGTCCTGGCGGCGCTCTTCCCGGGTGGGCAAGCGATGGCCATCGCCAGGACCGCAGTGATCCTGGATGAACCATCCCCTGCGCGGGAGGCGTGGCGGCGTCGCGGGAGGTTCGAGGTGTGAACGCCGGGAACCGGGGTGCGGGCGTTGGTCACCATTTCGTCGAAGCGGTTGGACGCGGTGCCGCAACCTTCGAAGGCGTTTCGCATTGGGAGATGGCGGTGCTGGCCGCCGGTGATTGCGCGTGATCCTCTACCTCATCCGGCACGGGGAAACCGCCTACAACCGCGACGGGGTTTCACTTGGTCGCAAGGATGTGGGGCTGACGCCCTTTGGGGAACGGCAAGCAGC
>Ga0172369_10005436_pt1 | contig 15674 bp, 16 predicted proteins | sample LakKiv25m_FD_114539 | JGI IMG/M metagenome (GOLD analysis project Ga0172369, IMG submission 114539) | Freshwater microbial communities from Kabuno Bay, South-Kivu, Congo - kab_022012_11.25m | ecosystem: Environmental > Aquatic > Freshwater > Lake | place: Democratic Republic of the Congo...
AGCTTGAGTTTTATGTGGAGTTAAAATTCTAATTGTACCCTTGCGGGTTAACACCCGGCCCGAAAGGAAGTGGCCGGTGTACCCTTGCGGGTAAGGAGGAGTTGAGATGGCGACAATAGATGATTTTAGAAAGCTGGATTTAAGAATAGCAGAGATAAAAGAGGTTAATGAACATCCGAATGCGGATAAACTGTTAATTTTGACCTTGGATTTAGGTGACAGGCAGAAACAGGTAGTTGCCGGAATCAAAAGTTTTTATTCCAGGGACGAGCTCTTGGGTAAACAGGTGGTCCTGGTGGATAATCTTGAACCGGCAATCTTGCGCGGGGTAGAAAGCCAGGGGATGATTTTAGCCGGTTCTGATGAAAATACCCTGGCTATCCTTAACCCCGAGAAGAAACTTAAATTAGGAAGCATTGTTAAATGATTAAACAATTTGTCCCTCAGGAGTTTTGCCTTAAATGCCGGGGTTGTTGCCGGTTTAAAGAAGCTGATTCAGTATGGAGCCCGTGCCTTCTGGATGAGGAGATCCAGGAGCTATTAGACAAAAAAGGCATCCCCATCGCTTCTATTTCAATTGATCGCCGTATACAAGCTGTATCCGGCCCTAACGGGTTAGATTTTATCTGCCCGTTTTTAAGCAGCCCGGATAATAAATGCAGGATTTACGATATGCGGCCATTTGAATGTCAGTTGTATCCTTTTTTGATTAATTTACGCAAGGGCAAAGTACTTTTGACCGTTGACCTGAATTGTCCTTATGTTTGCGAAAAGATAAATATCCCGGAGATCAAGGAATATATCTCTTATCTCGCAGGTTATTTGAATGCTCCGGAACAGCTGGAGATGCTGGAAAGTAATCCCCAGATTATCCAGGCCTATGAAGAGGTAAGGGAGGTTGCTGAATTAAGATTTCCCCGTGAAACTAAATAAATTAACCTTAAGAGACCGGGAATTATTTAATAAACATCTTGTTTTTACCAGGCGGGAATTAGCGGCATTTTCCTTTGCTAATATCTACGTTTGGCGGGCGATCTTTGATATTCGATGGGTTTTAATAGGGGGCAGCCTTTGCATATTCTTCCGCGATAATATTGGCTGTTTTATGTACTTGCCGCCACTGGAAAAAGAGCGCCACCCTCTGGTTATAAGGCAGGCATTTACGATTATGGACGGTATTAATAAAAATCAGGATATCTCGCGCATTGAAAATATCGAGGAGGCAGACTTAGAATATTACCGGGCTTTAGGTTATTTGTGCCAGCAAAAATACCCTGATTATCTTTGTCTAAGGAGCGACCTGGCGCTTCTTAAGGGGAATAAATTCAAATCTCAACGTGCCGCGTATAATTTTTTTGTCAAAAACTTTAATTTTGAAGCGTTAGAATTTAGCTTAGAGGATAAAGGCGGCTGCCTAAGCTTGTTTGATGATTGGGTAGAAGACCGTAAAGCGCATTGTAATGAAGATGTCTATCGCGGCATGTTAGAGGACAACCGCAAAGTAATTAAGGAAGCATTGCATAATTATAAGCAGCTTGGTTTAGAGGGCTTAGTAGTTAAGATTGACAAACAGGTCAAGGGGTTTACTTTGGGCTATAGATTAAATAATGATACGTTTTGTATACTCTATGAGATCACAGACCTTTCTATCAAAGGGCTGGCGCAATTTATATTCCGCCGTTTCAGCCAGGAATTAAAAGATTATAAATATATTAATATTATGGATGATTCGGGATTGGATAACCTTAAGAAAGTAAAACTTTCTTATAAGCCGGAACGGTTGATTGCCGCCTATATCGCGACTAGAGATGTCTAAGCATATCGATGAGGTAGAATTTACTATATTTGACACCGAGACAACCGGGCTTAATCCAAATTCCGGGGATCGTATAGTTGAACTGGCGGGCCTCAGGGTTAAAGGCAGGGAGAGGATCGCCAAATTTGATGCGTTAGTTAATCCGGGAAGAGAAATCTCCCCGGAAGCTTTCGCGGTGAATAAAATCACTCCGGAAATGCTCAAGGATGCCTCTGATATAGGGATAATAATGCCGAAGTTTCTGGACTTTATCCAGGGCAGCTATCTTTGCTCCTACAATGTAGAATTTGATCTGAGTTTTCTGAATAATGAATTAAAAATCAGCGGCCTGCCGGCATTAAGCGGGCAGACTACCTTTGATATATTGACCATGGCAAGGCGCCTTATGCCAAATCAAGAGCGTTACGCGCTTTGGTTTATTGCCGATAAATTAGGGTTTAAGACTAAACAGCAGCACCGGGCTTTTACTGATGTGGAAATGGCTTGGGAAGTTTTTGATAGGTTCAAAGATATGTGCCTGGAAAAAGGAATTACAGGCTTTACAGATTTCTCCAGTCTTTTTGCTTTCAACCCGGAATTTTTGGAAAGCCCGGCTTTTTTAAAAATATCCCAGGTTGAGAAGGCGATCAATTTAAAGGCACATTTAAAGATAAAATATTTGTCTACAAAAGATGCGGGTATTTCTTTAAGAGAGATAATTCCCAGGCAAATCAGGCAGAATGGTAAAAATAAATATTTAATCGGTTTCTGTTGCTTGAAGCAGGAGGAGCGCATGTTTAAGATCGATAATATACTGGGGCTGGAGATAGTTCAGTAATAGATGAAAGGCAGGGATTATGTTTGCCAGGCATAAGGATAATTTAGGAGCGGAACGCAGAAAATATATCCGGTTGGATACTGTTTTGCCTGTGCAATTCCGCCTGGAAAGTTTGGATAGCAAGCAATCCCTTTCACCCTGGATCCAGGGGTTTACCAATAATATCGGGCACGGAGGCATCTGTCTTTCAGTAAATGATCTTTCGCCCGAGTTTATTAAGCTAATCCAGGAAAAGAAGGTTAGGCTGGCCATAGAGATTGAGATGCCGTTAGGCGGTAAATCAATATGCGCATTGGTCTCGCTGGCCTGGACAAAAGAGAACGGCGGCCTGTCAAACCGTTTTATGCTGGGTTTGGACTATGAAAAGATCAACCAGGGGCAAAATTATATTCTTATCCGTTATGCCTGGGCAAAAAAGTTATTCTTTCCCCTGGTGGTTCTGGCTATTGCCATTTTGAGCTTGTCTTTGGGTTTCGGCGCCTATTTAAACATGCAGCTGACCCATAAGAACAAGATGCTTGTTGAGGAGCTCGTAGGGGTATTACAGGAATCTAAGCTTGTCAAACAACAGTTAGAGCAAATAGCCCGGGAAAAAGTTACGTTACAAAGTAAGATTGAATCACTGACCCTGCAAATTAAATCTGCTGTTGAGACAAAAAGTGAGCAAGTTCCCGTTGCGATTGATAATACAAAGGAATTGAATGGCGTAATTTTAAAGCTTGCCCAGGAAAGAGACCTTTTACAGGCAAAACTGCTTGCTTTGCAGTTAAATGAGAAAACAGCCCAGGCGGAATCACTGCGGCTTGCGACTAAAAAGATAATTTTGGAGAAGGCGAATTTGGATAAAATGTATCAATGGTTTAAAGTCCGCCAGAATCCGCGCACGGGTTTAGTAATGAGTTTTGAGGGAGATAAAGATATCGACAGCTGGGCGTTTCTTTATGACCAGGCTTTGCTTATCCAGGTTTATATTAAATTCTCAGATTTTTCCCGGGCAAAAAAGATCCTTGATTTTTTTGCTAATGACGCCAAGAGGGAAAATGGATGGTTTCTCAATGCTTATTATGTTAATGATGGCTCACCGGCGGAGTTTGTGTTGCACTGCGGGCCGAATATCTGGTTGGGTATCTCAATTCTCCAGTATACCCAGGCAACCGGGGATAAGAAATATTTGAGGATAGCCGAAGAGATTGCCCAAAATATAATCAAATTACAGGATTCCGATCCTGATAATGGTATCCGCGGGGGACCGCAAATGAGCTGGTATTCCACGGAGCATCATTTGGATGCGTATGCTTTTTATAAAATGCTCGCGAGAGTCACTAATAGGGATCAATATGAACAAGCAGCGGATAAAACATTAAGCTGGCTGGTGCGCCATACCTATGACAGGCAGGATCTGCCGATTAAGCGCGGCAAAGGCGATTCTACTATTGTTACAGATACTTATGCCTGGTCAATCGCCGCTATTGGACCGGGGAAGCTAAAGACTTTAGGCATGGATCCGGATAAAATTATGGAGTTTGTCGAAGAGAATTGCAGCGTTGAAGTTGATTTTAACCGTCCGGGCGGACAAGTAGTTAAAATTCAAGGTTTTGATTTTGCGCCGGCCCGTAATATTCCCAGGGGAGGAGTGGTTTCAAGCGAATGGACAGCTCAGATGGTTGTGTCATTTAAGATCATGGCGGACTATTATCTTAAAGGCAGGCAAGCAGATAAGGCTGCTGTTTATCAGGATAAAGCCGATAATTACCTGGGGCAGTTAGGAAATATGATTATTTCCAGCCCTTCTCCTTCCGGCCAGGGTGAAGGCTGCCTTCCTTATGCCACGCAGGATTATGTGGATACGGGTCATGGCTGGATGACCCCGAAAGGCAAGCATACCGGTTCAGTATCAGGGACCGCGTATACTATTCTTGCCTATTACGGCATTAACCCCTTGGAACTTAAATAATGCGGCCCCTGCCCATAAAGCGCAAGTTAAACAGTATTTTCCTAAAACTTTATTCTTTTTTCGGCCCGCAGCATTGGTGGCCGGCGGATGATAGTTTTGAGGTGATTATAGGCGCAATTCTTACGCAAAATACCAATTGGGCTAATGTAGAGAAAGCGATTCTTGCGCTTAAAGAAAAAAGATGCCTTAATCCCAGGGGGCTTTCGGAACTTCCTCCTCATAAGCTGGCGGGTTTAATTAAAAGCGCCGGTTATTATAATGTTAAAGCATCCAGGCTTAAAAACTTTCTAAAATTTTTCTTTAGTTTCTATTCGGATGATATAAAATGTATGGGCGCTCAAGATTCAGTGATTTTACGCGGGCAATTGCTTGCGGTTAAAGGGATCGGCCCGGAAACCGCGGATTCTATCCTGCTTTATGCGTTAAATAAACCGGTGTTTGTCATCGATGCTTATACCAAAAGAATATTCTCCCGGCATCATATTTTAAAAGAAGAGATTACTTATGAGCAGGCCCAAGATATCTTCATGCGTAACCTTAAGAATGATGTGAAGTTGTTTAATGAGTATCACGCCCTTTTAGTAAAATTAGGTAAGGATTACTGCCGTAAACATAATCCTAAATGTGAAATTTGCCCGCTCCATGGTCAATAAAAAACGCCTGACACAAACAATTAAAAAATTAATTTCCCTGGATTCCCAAAACCCTCCGGGTGACGAGGAGAAGATCGCCGGTTTTGTCAGCGTTTACTTAAAAGCCCTGGGGCTTAAAACCAGGACTTATACATTCAGCGATAAAAGGGTTAATGTCTTAGCGGTTCTTAAGGGTGCCAAAAGCGAAAGTTCACTTCTCTTTACTCCGCACCTGGACACTGTTCCGGCTGGCAGGAGCTGGAAGACGAATCCGCTTAAGGCTAAGATTATCGGAGATAGAATCTATGGTTTAGGCGCGACTGACTGCAAAGGCAACCTGGCCAGTTCCCTGGAAGCGATTAATTCAATAGTTGAAGAGGAAATTAAACTCGATTATGATTTAGTATTTGCCGCGACTGCTGATGAAGAAAGCGGTTCGACTTTAGGATTAATACCTTTGCTTGAGCGAAAGATTTTAAAGGCAGATGCCGCAGTGGTCTTGGACGCGGATGAGTTTGAAATTATTGTTACGCAAAAGGGGCTAATGCATCTTAAAGTGTATATTAAAGGCAGGAAAGCGCATGGCGCCTATCCCTGGCTGGGGGTTAATGCCATAGATATAGCAGCCAGGGTAATCATAGATCTAAAAAAACAAAGGAGTAATTATAAAAAGAACAAGTATTTGCGGGAACCTACTATTAATGTTGGTACTATAAGCGGAGGGGACAAGGTAAATGTGGTCAGTGATTGGTGTGAGTTCGGATTAGATTTTAGGTTCTTGCCGGGAGAATCGGAGAAGAAAATTTTAGATTCCCTGAAAAAGACTATTTTAAAATACACCAGGAATTTTAAAATTGATGTCCAGTGGGTGCAGGATCCTTATACTATTGACTCCGCGCATCCTTTGGTTAAGGGCCTGGTCAGCGCGATGAAGGATTGTAAAGTCAGCCCGCAAATAAGCGGATCAGAAGGGGCCACGGTGATAACCTTTTTCAAGCTTAAAAACATCCCGGCTGTGGCCACGGGCTTTGGCACTAAGAAATGCGCGCATGTTGCGGATGAATACGCCTGTTTGAGCAATTTGTATAAAGGTGCCCAGGTATTAGTATCATTCTTGGAGAATTATAAATTTGACTGATTAAAAGGGAGAATTAGAATGGAAATGTTAAAAATATCTAAAAAACTGCGGCTCAAGAAACCATATCTTATTGTTGCCTGGCCAGGCATGGGCGAGGTGGCGTTTAAAGCGGCAGCTTATTTAATTGAAGAATTAAAGGCTCAGGAATTCGCCCAGATTCTGCCGGAGGAGTTTTTTTATCTGACAGGCAGTCTTATACAGTCCGGAATATTAGAAACACCGCAACTGCCGCAGGGGAAATTTTATTATTGGAAGAATCCGGCGGCAAAACGCGCGGGGACGGGGAAAAACGACCTGGTTATTTTTCTAAGCAATGCCCAGCCGGACTTAGCCAAGGCGGATAGCTACGCAAAAATAATTATTGATTTGGCTAAAAGCTTAGGCGTAGAAATGCTCGTTAGTTTTGCTTCTATGCCCCAGGCAACCGATAATACGCAGGATTCGCGCGTCTGGTTTGCGGCAACGGACCAGAAAACAAAGGAGAGCCTGGCAAAGTATAATTTTAGCGTGCTCAAAGACGGACAGATCAGCGGAATGAACGGCCTGTTTCTGGGCATAGCCAAGAAAGCCGGATTAAAAGGGTTTTGCCTGCTTGGAGATATACCGCTTTATACTATCCAGATTGAAAACCCCAAAGCTTCAGCCGCTGTACTTGTCGGTTTAGGAAAAATATTAAATATGCAGATAAATGTGCAGCCATTGAAAGAACAGGCACAGGCCATGGAAAATGAAATTAATAAACTGCTGGATTATCTGAAGCTTGGTAACCCCGGCCAGGATGCCCCTATCGGAGAAGAGGAAGTAGAGTTGATCAAGAAAACCTTAAGCCAGCTTACTAAATTACCGGTTTCGGTAAAAGAAAAAATTGAAAAGCTTTTTGAAGAAAGCCGTCTTGACATTTCCAAAGCCAGCGAGTTAAAAGTGGAATTGGACAAATGGAATGTTTATAAAGAGTATGAAGACCGGTTTTTGGATTTGTTCAGGAAGAAGACAGATAAGGATAATTAACAGATGCCCGGGACGGGAATAAAAGTCGTCCTTTTTGATTTGGGAAATGTCCTGGTGGATTTTGACTTAGAACCTGCCATAAAAAGGATCTCCAGTTTTTGCAATAAGGACTCTAGAGAGATATCTAAGCTTTTCCTTGATTCAGGCGCCGCTAATTCTTTTGAAAAAGGGCAGCTTTCTCCGGAGGAATTCTATAAACAGGCAAAAGATTTGCTGGAGATAAAACTGGGGTATGAGTCTTTTGTCCCCATCTGGAACGAGATATTCTTTTTTAGTTCAAAAAACCGCGCTGTTTATCATATCGCTAATTGTCTTAAAAAAAACTACCGCATTTGCCTGCTCTCTAATACTAATATTCTGCATTATAAGTATATTAAAGATAATTTTCCCATCTTTAGCATTTTCGAAAGATTATTCTTGTCTTTTGAGATAGGTTCTGCTAAACCGGATAAATTAATTTATGAGAAGGTAACCAGGGCATTAGGTGTGGCGCCGGAAAATATATTTTATACCGATGACCGCCCCGAGCTGATAAAGAGTGCTGCCGGCCTTGGGATAAAAAGTTTCATTTTTACCAGCGCTGAACAATTAATCAAGGATCTAGCCAGTTTGAATATTATCTTGAGAGGCTATCAGGAATCTTTCCCGCCAGAAGCCTTTTTGGAATAGCCCTGTAAATCCCGTAACCCCTTATTAAACTTGCGGTTTAATCCCAAAAGTAATATAATATTTAAATGGGTTTCTGCCGAAAAATCAATATCCTTTATATAATTACAAAGCTAGAATTAGGCGGGGCCCAGAAGCAGCTTTTAAGTCTTGTCCGGGGGCTGGATAAGGAAAGGTTTAATCCGTACATTCTTACTTCTTGTAACGGCTTATTGATTAATACGGCAGAAGAAATACCAGGCTTAAGATTAATACGCTGCAGGTTTATGGAGCGGCGGATCCGGCCGATCAAAGATATTTTAGCGTTTTTTTTCATATATCGTTTTATAAAGAAAAACAATATAGATATAGTCCATACGCACAGCTCCAAAGCGGGTATCTTGGGAAGATTAGCGGCTAAGGCATCAGGGATAAGGATAATTATCCATACTGTCCATGGCTGGAGTTTCCATGATTATCAGCCCGGGGTAGCTTATTATTTTTATTTATTTTTAGAGAAGGTTTGCGCGTGTTTTTCCGGCGCGATAATCGTAGTGTCCCAATGGGATAAAATGCGGGCCTTGCAAAAGAAAATCGGCGGACAGGATAAATTCAAGTTGATAAGGTATGCCGTGAATCAGGAGGAGTTTAAAAACAGCACGGGAGTTTCCCGGGTAAAAAAAGAATTTGGTTTAACCGGAGAAGATCTGGTTGTAGGCATGACGGCTTGTTTTAAACCGCAGAAATCCCCTTTGGATTTTATAAAATTGGCAGGTGCCATTAAAAAAGAGCTGCCTAATGTTAAATTCATTTTGGTCGGCGATGGGATCTTGCGCGGGAAGATTTGCGAATTAATAGGCAGGCTTGATTTAGGAAAACAAATAATCCTGGCAGGTTGGCGCAATGACATTGCTTCAATTCTATCCTGTTTAGATGTTTTTGTTTTGACTTCATTATGGGAAGGCTTGCCGATTTCTGTTTTGGAAGCAATGTCTGCGGGTTTACCGGTAATAGCCACCGATACCGGCGGGGTCAGGGAAGTTGTTTTAGAAGGCAAGACGGGATATTTGGTTAAGCCCGGGGATATAGAAGCATTACGGGACAGGCTAAGAGAATTATTAATAAAACCTTCTCTGAGGGAAGAATTTTCCAGGCTTGCTGTTTCAGCCTTGGAATATAATGAGTATTCGTTAGATAATATGCTTAAAAAAACCACCCAACTTTATTCAGATTTATACATTCACAGCCAAAACCGCGTCACTTCAAAAGTGTATTCGTAGGTTATTTTTTAGGAGGAGGGCAGATGCTTAGATACTTAATTATTTTTTCCGGTGCTTTAATTTCCAGTATGCTCTGCATATTTTTATTGGCCAAAACTTCTTTAAAACACAAAATACTGCAAGCAAGAAACATCCCTCTGGCGGGAGGTTTGGGGATAGGTATTGCTTTTGTATTTTCTGCCTGCCTGGGCGCATATGTGTTTGGTATTGCCGGCAGTAAAATGTTCATTGTCCTGGGGATTTCTCTCCTGATGTTGTTTTTCGGCATAATTGATGATTTAAAAGAATTGTCTATCCTGCAAAAATTCCTCGCCCAATCTTTTTGCGCAGCCTTATTAATCTCCTGCGGCGTGATGACTGATATTATGTACCTGGGGTTTTGGGGCAATGCCGCAGTTACATTTTTTTGGATTTTAGGTATTACCAATGCTTATAATCTATTGGATATTATGGATGGGTTGGCTGCGGGCACCGCCTTAATTGTAAGCAGCGCATTGTTAGTGATAGCCTTTTTTACCCGGGATTTAAATATGCAAATCTTATCCCTTATTTTATGCGCGGTAACATGCGGCTTCCTGGTCTTTAATTTGCCTCCAGCCAGAGTATATCTTGGTAATTCGGGAAGCCACTTCCTGGGTTTTATGATTTGCGCCATTGCCTTAATTTTACATTATGCCTCCAGGAATAACGCTTTTGCTTTATTAAGCCCGGTAATAATCCTGTGGCTGCCTATTACAGATACTCTGCTGCTTATTATTTTCAGGATAATGAAGAAAAGAATGCCTTTTAAGAAGAGCAATGATCATATAGCGTTTAGGATAAGGTTTTCTTCCTCTCCCATAAGGACTATCCTGGTTATGTTCTTATTATGTTTTATTTTCTCTTTTGCGGGGGTGATTTTAACAAAAGTTACTAATTTCTGGGCTATCGTTATCCTTATGGCTATGTTTTTGTTCAGCGTCATTCTATTCTGGAAACTGATTAAAATAGATACACATGAGTAAAAAGAAAATCGTTATCCTGGGGGCGGGATTGGCGGGTTTAAGCGCGGCCTGGCATCTTCAGAAGAAGGCGGTAGAGTGTTTTGTGTTTGAAAAAGAGCCTGTCGTGGGCGGGTTATGCCGTTCTAAGCAGGTTAAAGATTTTATTTTTGACTATGATGGCCACCTCCTGCATTTTAGAAATAAATATACCCTGCGGTTGGTAAGAAGATTGTTAAAGGGAAATTTGGCCTGCCATGAAAGAAGCGCATGGATTAATAGTTTCGGTGTTTTCAGCCGTTATCCTTTTCAGGCGAATCTTTACGCCTTGCCCGGGCCAATAGCGAAAGAATGCCTGTTTGGATTCTTAAGAGCCAGCCAATCCCGGCAAAACAGAGCTCCCGCAAATTTTCTTCAATGGATAAACGCCTCTTTTGGCAAAGGTATATCCAGGCATTTTATGGTTCCTTATAATGAGAAATTCTGGACTGTCCCTTTAAGTGAAATAACCTGTGACTGGACAAATAATTTTATTCCCCGTCCTAAACCATCTGAGGTGATCGAAGGCTTCTTTACGGAAAACAAACATCGCTTTGGTTATAACGCTAATTTTTGGTACCCCCGGCAGGCAGGCATAGGGCAGCTCCCCCTGGCATTTGAACAACAATTGCGCAATGTTTCCAAGAATTGTTGTATTAGCGCGATAGACCTGCAAAACAAGGAGCTTTATGTCGCGGGAAAGGCAAAAGTTAAGTTTGACACTTTGATTTCAACAATGCCCCTGCCCGAATTGGCAAAAATAATCCGGCCTTTGCCAGCTAATATCTTGGATATGTTCAGAAGATTACGCTGGAACTCAATATTCAACCTTAATCTTGGAATAGAAGGAGCCTGCCAGGAAGGCAGGCATTGGGTATATTGCCCGCATAAGGATACTGTTTTCTTCAGGGCGGGTTTTTTCCATAATTTTTCTAATAATATTGCCCCTGGCGGTAAGAGCGCCATATATACCGAAGTGGCGTATTCTGAAAACAAACCGGTTAATAAGGAGCAGATTGTCCCCAGGATAATAAATGACCTTAGGGCTTGCGGGATATTGGGTAAGAAGAATAAGGTATCTGCCATGGATATAAATGATATAAAATATGGCTACTTAATTTACGACAAATATTATCTCCGGGCTACTGCGGCAATCAAGGAATTTTTATTGCGCAACAGCATAATTACCTGCGGCCGCTATGGAAGTTGGCAATACATGTCTATGGAGGATGCGATATTTGATGGTAAGCGGGCAGCAGATAAGGTTAAGAAATGAAAAGAATAATTGAAGCTTTGCTGTTTTTTGTGTTTCTGGTTATTTTATTATATGTAGGCAGGGATAAGCTCGAAGCATTCTTTTATAACCAGGGTAATGATTATTTTGGGCGTTCTTTAGACAAAGAAGCAATAAAATCATATGAGGTCGCTCTTAAAATAAATCCGCAATCTTGGCAGGTTCATTTGGGATTAGCAAAAGCATATGAGGATATCAAGAATTATGATAAAGCCGCGGATGAATACAACGAAGTCTTAAACATAAATCCGCTTTGTGTAAAAGCATACCAGGGTTTAGCAGGGACCTATTCTCAAAAAGGCAGCTATGTTGAGGCCCTAAGCGTCATTAAACAGGCGCGTGAGAAGATCCCTGATAATCCGCAGTTAAATAAATTCTCGCAGGAGTGCTGTTACGATTTTGTGTCTTCTGCGTTAGGTAAGAGCGAAAAATTGTTTCAGATGAATAAAAGCTCAGAAGCAGTATCGCTCTTAAGGGAAACGCTTGAAACTTGCCCCGGTTTTGCCGCAGCTCAATATATGCTGGGTTATTATTATTTTTGCCTTAAAGATTATGATAAGGCCGAAACCAGCCTGAAAGAGGCTTTATCAATAGACCCGCAGTTTCATTATGCGCATAAATTACTCAGTCAGGTATATTTTAAAAAAGGGGATTATTCAAGAGAACTATCTTCTGCCAGGGAAGCGTTCGCGTTGAATAATGACAATGCCGCTATTTGTAATGACCTTGGCCTGGCGCTAATGCACCAGGAGCGGTATGCGGAAGCAATTACTTATTTAAAAAAGGCAGTCAGCCTTGAGCCGAATAACGCAGATTATATTTATAGTTTAGGTAGTCTCTATCGGGATAATAAAATGTTCAACCAGGCAATCTCGGAATACAATAAGCTCAGCACCTTAAAGAACGATTATCCTAACCTGCACAATGATTTGGCTGATATTTACGTTGATTTAAACAATCGCGCGCAGGCTGTTTTAGAGTATCAGAAAGAAACGCAATATTGCCAGCAGGGGATTAAAAATAATCCTGATAATCCTGTCCTGCTTAATAATTATGCCTATGCCTTAAATGGCCTTGGTGAATCCGGAAAAGCAAAGGGCATTATAGAAGGGGTAATAAATTCGCATCCGCATTACCGGCAGGCATATCTGACTTTGTCAAGGATCGGAGAGAAAATGAAGGATGCGGGATTAACTTCAAGGGCGCTGGAGAAGGCAAAACAATTTTCAGCAGGCGCAGGTTCCGCGGATAACGAGATGCCCGGGTTAAGCAAGCAACTTTTGCCTGATGTAAAAACATCATTAGGGCAGCAAGATATAATTTATTTGTTAAATGGCCGCCAGTTGAAGGGGAAGATAAAAAATGAGTACCCGGATAAAATAGTGCTGGAGGTGTGGCTAGGTTCTTCCCGGGGGGAAATAACTTTCTACCGGGATTCAATTGAGCGCATAGAAAAATCCAGAAATTAGGTCCCCCCATAAAACTATTGACTAAAGCCGCCTATGGTATAGAATAAAGCCGTCAAGCGTAAATATTCTTAAAATTAGAAGGAGGAGGGTATATGCGCAGGGATATTCTTGGGCTATGTTTGGCTATCTTATGCCTTTCAGCGGGCCTGGCTTTCGCGGAGGGCAAAAAAGTACCCGTACAGGCGATCAACAGCTCTATCGGGGTCTTCTCCGGAGAAGACGATATAATCGATGTAGATGAAGTGACCATTTTTGAAGTAATCAGGCCGGTCATCTTCTGGTTGAGCCCCCTGATATTCCTTGTGGGAGTGCTTTTAGTGCTATACGGCAACTATAAGAAGCTCGATTCCCTCTTTATCAGGGAGATGGGTATACGCAAGAAGATCTTCCCCAAGCTGGAGAGCAATAACTTCTCCTTCCACGCCTGGCTCCTGGAAAGGAACACCTTAACCGGCCTAATCTGCATAGTCTTTGCGACGGCCTTCTTCTTTATCTTCAGGTAGTATTGCCTTTTGCCAAAAGGCAAAAGAGTTTCTTATCAGGATAAAATAAACCAAGCTGTTAAATCAAGAGGAGGCCGTATGCTTGTTATGCCTGGGATCTCAGAGTTGATGTTGTTATCAATATTTGTTTTTATCGTTGATGTGTCATTTAACCTCCGCCGGGTAAATAAAAACATCTCCAAGCTCATCAAGAAATATGAAGATGTCCACGGCCAGATAAATAAATGAAGGTTTCCTCCCCCGGCATATAAATAAAAACCCGCTTTAGGAGAGCGGGTTTTATGCTTAGCAGCCGGCAGGCGGAAGAAGAAAGGATAGAAAGAGATCTTTATATTATCTAATTTCCTGGTTTCAGCAGCCCATGTCCTGGATATGCTCCTGGGGATACTTTATTGGTTGATATTAATCCGCGCTTTAATCAGCTGGGTAAGTCCGGATCCTTTCAATCCAATAGTACAGTTCCTGCTAAAGTGTACCGAACCGATTCTTGAGCCCATAAGAAGGATATTGCCGCTTAACTTTAAATTTGGTATTGATATATCTCCGGTAATCGCTTTCCTGGCGATTATATTTCTTAAGTCTTTCTTGTTTAATACCCTGATAGATTTAGCCGCCAGGTTAAGATAGCCATCTCTTATGGATGGCCTTAGCACCTATGTGCTGGCAAGTCCGGTAAAATAATTCCCTTGATTTAACTTTTTATCCACGATATACTTTTTACACTACTGCCCTGTCGTCTAATGGTAGGACACAAGATTCTGGATCTTGTTATCATGGTTCGAGTCCATGCGGGGCAGCCACACTGTTCCAAAGGCAGAACTTCTCTGATGAGGTGTTCTGCCTTTGGTGTTTTTAGGGGTAGTACGTATTCTATGATTACCTCAGGCGGATGGACCTCAATTCGCTTGATAAAGGTGCGCAAGAAGCCTTTTCGTTCAACCAAGGTGCCTTTCCTAAGAAGAGCGCATAGGTCCTCTACAAAAAGCCTAATCTTAGCAGGTTCAAAAGGCAGGGGTTTCGGAGAATTGGCCTTTTCCAGCACTTCCAGTTTCTTTATCTCCAAGATATCCATCTGGTTCTTAAGCTCTTTTATGCGCGGAGCAAGGTCATCTATATTAATCTTGCCGGATTCAATAGCAGCATAGAGCCTTCCCAGTTTTTCTCGCAGTGTTTCCAGCTGGGTATCCAAGGTTCCAAGCTCTTCTTTAACGGTTTCTCTATTTTGATTAAGCTCATCCAGAACAAGATCAATAAGCTCCAGGATATTTTCTTCGGTTAAGACATTATTTTTTAGCGTATCTATAATCGCCCGCTCAATAACCTCTTTATTAATCAGCCTCAATCTGCAAACGCCTTTGCCCCGCTTAAGATGATTCTGGCAGGCATAATAGAAGAATTTGCCTGACTTGGCAGAGCTTCCTACCAGCTTAAGACCTCATTTACCGCAGTAGATGAGTCCGCTTAAGAGATAATCACTTGCTACTCGTCTAGGATGCAGAATCTTAGGGCTCCTTTCGTTAATAAGCTTCTGGACAGCCAGAAAGGTCTGTTTGTTTATAATAGCAGGATGGTTATTTTCAACCCTGATTATCTCATGAGGTTGATTCCTGCGGTATTTGCTTGTCTTATTCCAGAGGAGAGTTCCAGTATACACCTCATTCTTCAGGATATAAGCGATGGTAGTGCTTCCCCAGGGCTTGCCTTTATTAGTTTTTAGACCCTCGCTATTAAAGGTCTTGGCGATCTCCTTTATACCTATGTTATCCATGCTCATCTGGAATATGCGCTTTACAAGCGGGGCAAAGTTTGCATCCGGCTCAAGCTTAGACCGTTGTACGTTTCCATCCATAACATTCTTGATCTTATAGCCTAAAGGCGCCGCTCCGTTTTGAAAACCTCTGCCTGCATTTTCCTTGAGTCCGCGGATTGTATCCTGGGCGAGGTTAGAGGAATAGAACTCATCCATTACTTCAATGATGCCCTCTAAGAGTTTTCCGGAGGGGGTATCATCCACCTGCTCATTTATTGAGATAACCGATACCCCATGTTTTCTCAGAAGGGATTTATAGATAATGGCGTCCTCGCGGTTTCTGGCAAAG
>Ga0172369_10005438_pt1 | contig 15671 bp, 15 predicted proteins | sample LakKiv25m_FD_114539 | JGI IMG/M metagenome (GOLD analysis project Ga0172369, IMG submission 114539) | Freshwater microbial communities from Kabuno Bay, South-Kivu, Congo - kab_022012_11.25m | ecosystem: Environmental > Aquatic > Freshwater > Lake | place: Democratic Republic of the Congo...
ATACCGAAATAAAGGTAGCTCATGGAAATAACAAAGCTTATAAAAAACCAGTATGGAATTCTTAATTCCAGATAATTATATATCGTGTTGATTATAATGGCAGGCGTCATTGATATGATTGCGAGGCTTATCACGGCCTTATATTTCAAATCAACCTTCAGGCCTCTGGCAAAGAGCAATCCGATCAAGGCATAAAGCAGCGCAAGGATAATACGGTAGCCATAAGAAAATGCCAGGATGAACGGATACAAAAATATGATAGCCCACTGTCTTATCGCGTCTGCCATGTTGTAAAGCGAGCTCTGGTCAATAGTAAGCTCCTCAATCTGCGAAAGCTCAAACGTGCGCGTCTCCACATTGCTTTTTTTAATGATAAACTTATCCTTTGTAAGAAGAGCCATCGCCCCTGCCTCTTCAAGTGCATTTATTCTGCCTGTTGTGTCTATAGCCATTAGAGGCTTGCCATTTGTGTCTTTGATAAAGTACGGCATCTCCGCGTCTACCTTTGCCTCACCCTTGGAAATTGTTATCTTGGGAATCTGCCTGATAAATTTCGGCGCCTCGTCAGCCATAAAATTGTTAAGCCCTGACTGAAGCTTGAACGCAAGAGGTATCCACATCAAAGCCATCAAAAGAAAAAAATAAATAAAAGATACGCCTCTCCAATTAGCTCCGACATCTTTATAGAGAGACTTTGAAAAAAAAGACATATATATTGCTTGAATCGTGGAATGCTTTCTCATATTCTTCTTCTCCTCAGAAAATCTCTTGGTTTGCCGGCGCCCTTAGGCGCGCCCACAAGCCCGTCTTCCTCCATCAGTTCCATAATCCGCGCAGCCCTGTTATATCCTATCTTAAACCGCCTCTGTATTGAAGATATGGAGACCTCGCCGACAGACTCCGCGTGTTCCACTGCCTTATGATACATCTCATCGCGGTCGGCGGAAAATTCGCTTTCGCCGGGTTCTTCAATCTGTATATTTTCAAATATGGAATAATCCGGAACTCCCTGAGACCTGATGAAATCAGTAACTTTCTTTACCTCGTCTTCTGTTATCAGCGCGCCGTGAACGCGTATTATCTTTATCCCCGGAAGCATGAAAAGCATGTCGCCTTTGCCCAGAAGCTGTTCAGCGCCCTGAGCGTCAAGTATCGTCCTTGAATCTATCCTTGTTGTAACCTGAAACGAAATCCTCGCAGGGAAATTAGCCTTTATCACGCCGGTGATGACGTCAACAGAAGGCCTTTGTGTCGCAAGCACAAGGTGTATGCCTGACGCGCGCGCCATCTGCGCCAGTCTTGCTATGGCGTCTTCAACCTCTTTTGCCGAGGCAAACATCAGGTCCGCGAGCTCATCTATAAAGATTGCGATATATGGAAGCTGTTCTTCTTCAGAAACAGCCTTGTTGTAGCCGTCTATATTCCTTACTCCCTTTTCAGCAAGCAGCCTATATCTGTGCTCCATCTCAAAGACCATCTTGCGCAATGCCTCCGCAGCCTCTTTCGGATTTGTTATTACCGGCGAGATAAGATGCGGTATGTTTTCGTAAGCCGAAAGCTCAAGAAGTTTCGGGTCTATCATCAGCATCTTGACCTCTTTGGGCGATGCCTTATAAAGAAGACTCATTACCATTGAATTTATAGATACGCTCTTGCCGGAACCGGTGGCTCCCGCAACAAGGAGATGCGGCATCTTCGCAAGGTCTGAAACTACGGGATTGCCGAATATGTCTTTGCCGAGCGCCAGGGTAAGTTTTGATTGAGTCTTTACGAAGTTGTCGGCGGACACTATTTCCCTCAGAGATACTGTTTCGCGCAGCTTGTTTGGCACTTCTATTCCTATGGCTGATTTGCCTGAGATAGGAGCTACCCTTACACCCTGAGCCTTAAGGGCAAGCGCGAGGTCATCCGAAAGAGTAACAACCCTGTTTATCTTAACCCCTGGCGCGGGCTCAAACTCATACATTGTCACAACAGGGCCTGCCTGCACCTGCGTTACTTTTCCCTCTACATCGAAATCAGAAAGTTTCTGCACGAGCAAAGCAGAACTTGTCAGAAGTTCTTCCTTTGTAGGCCTTATCCCCGGGTCGTACGCATTCAGCAAATCTAAAGAGGGAAGCGTGTAATCTCCGGCCTTCCTCGGCCTTGCGCTTACAGGCATGGGTAAGGCCGGCTCTTCAATGAGTTCCGCAGATTCCAAGGGAGAAGTTTCAAGCAGTTCCGCTCTCTGAATAATAGCCTCATCAATCAGAGGCTCTTCCGCAAGTGTTTCTTCCTCTACCTCTTTCTTTCTTCCGCTTAACGCAAGCGTTACCAATGACACGGGGCTTAAAAGCACGAGGGAAGAAAGAAATATTGCCAGAGCAAAGATATATGCTCCGGGTATTGATAAAAGATTTCTTATTAAGTCGGAGATGAAAAGGCCGGTAATGCCTCCCGGATTATCTTCAATCCTAAGGTTAAACGTTGCATATAAAAGAGACAGGAGTATGGAAGAAGACAATATAAAAAGCAGCGAGCCCGCAAGATGTACCCTGTGGCCTTCTTTGCTTAACAGCCTCTTAACTCCGTATATAATTATAAACACGGGTATCGCGAAGGCGGATATGCCTAAAAGCATAAACAAAATGTCAGATAAATAAGCCCCTACTATGCCGCCGTAGTTTCGCGTAGCAGACTTGGTAAAAGTAAAAAGAGAGGGGTCCCATTTTTTGTGAGTCACAAGACTAAGCGCGATATAAACAGCGCCCATGATTGAGATAATGCCGACGACTTCGTCTTTTACCCTTTTTATCCGTTCAACCATATCCCTCCTCTACGAGTCTACGACGATGATTCTAACTTCAAACATAAATCTATAATACACAAAAATATTCAAAGTGTGCCCGAAAAAACAGCCCTTAGAACTTCCATCCTCTCTGCCAGTAAAAGGCCAGCACGAGCAGGCCGAATCCTATCCTATAATACGCGAAGCTTGAAAAATCATGTCGCGAGACATAGCCGAGAAAGGCCTTGATAACAATCAGCGCCGAGAAAAAAGATGTGATAAAACCGACTGCGAAAAGAGGAATATCCGATAATGAAAGCGCATGGATATTTGAAAACAAGTCATATCCTGTTGCGGCAAACATTGTGGGGATGGCGAGAAAGAAGGAGAATTCTACTGCAACCTTCCTGTCAAATCCCGCGAGCAGCCCTCCCATTATGGTTGCGCCGGACCGGGAAACTCCGGGGAACAGCGACAGGCACTGAGCGATTCCCACGCCTATTGCCTGTTTCAGGGTGATGTTATCAACTTCCGTTATGTGCTGACGATGATTCATTCTTTCAATAAGCAGCATCGCAATGCCTCCGGCAACAAGCGCCGCTGCAACGCTGATAGGGTTGAAGAGATAAGCCTTTATCGTCTTATGCAAAAGCAGCCCTGCAAAAGCGGCGGGGAGGAAGGCGGTAAAGATATTAATTGCAAAGGAACGGGACTCTTTGCTATCCCGAAGCCCGTTTATCACGCTGAAAACTTTTTCTCTGTAAAACCACACAACGGAAAGAATCGCGCCAAGCTGGATGAATACATCAAAGACTTTAGCCTTCTCATCGTTAAAGCCGATAAGGCCGCCAGCAAGGATTAAATGGCCGGTTGATGAGACGGGTATAAATTCGGTTATGCCCTCGACAATCCCGAGGAAGAAGCCCATTAAGAGGAGTATCAAATCCATTCGCCGCCGCTACTTCCTGAACATCGCATGGCATCTTACACACAGGCCGAGGAGCCTGTTGGTCTGCTTCTGTACCCTGCCCATGTGATTTTTCTTGGCCGATTCTATGAGAATCTCCACCTCTTTATGGAACCTGTTATCAAGCCCGATGAAGGTCTTATAACGCTCCTGATTCTTTGGAAGAATAATCTTTTTCCCTTCCTTAGCAGCCCTCTTCACCTCCTCATACGCCTTTTCCGTTTCTTCAAATGCCGGAGGAATCTTGTCAAGACGGTTTAATATAATCGCGTCAATAGTTGTTTTAAATGCCTCGTCAAGGGCAATCATCTCCTTTATAACAAGCCCCTGTTCCGTCGGCTTGTCCGCACCGTATGCTGCGCCCGTAAAAAGAATAATAACAACTCCGATTAAATATGCCTTTATCATCAAACTCTCCTTTTTAAAAATCAAACCTCAAATATTATCGGCACTATCATAGGACTTTTTTCCATTGTATTCCTGAGATATTTTTTAAGCGCGGTCCTGATCTTTGATTTTATCAAGGAGGAATCCGACATTATCTCTTTGTCCAGCCCCATCAATGTTTCCGACACAAGATTGCCGATATTATTTATAAGTTCCGGAGAGGCGTCTTCAAAAACAAAACCCCTTGTAATGATGTCCGGGCCGGATATAAGCCTGCCGGTAAGCTTCTCCACAGCAATCATTGCAAGCACAATGCCATCATATCCCAGTCTCCGCCTGTCGCGCAGCACCATATCTTCAACATCTCCTACGCCTTTGCCGTCAATAAATATTCTTCCTGAATTTACTTTGCCGTTTTTCCTTGCTTCCGCGTCCGTAATCTCAAGAATCTCTCCGTTTTCAAGAATAAATATATTTTCTTCCGGGATGCCGATTTTCTCCGCAAGCCTTGAGTGATAGACCAGGTGCCTGTACTCGCCGTGAACAGGCATAAAGTATTTCGGCCTTACCAGATTGAGCATAAGCTTGAGTTCTTCCTTTGATGCGTGCCCCGACACATGGACCTCGGAGACCTTTTCATAAATTACATTTGCGCCTCTTCTGAAAAGATGGTTTATTATCCTGCCAATGGAGCGCTCGTTTCCGGGAATCATCTTTGCCGAAAGTATCACGGTATCCCCGTGCTTTGCCTTTATATGTTTATGCTCATCAGTGGCTATTCGGGAAAGCACGCTCATGGGTTCGCCCTGGCTGCCTGTTGTTATGATAACGACCTCTTTGTCTTCAAGCTTCTTTAAATCTTCAAGCTTTAGCCACGTCTCTCTCGGTATCCGAAGATAGCCGAGGTCCAACGCTATCTGCGCGTTTGAAACAATGCTCTTTCCGCAGAGGATTACCTTTCTTCCGAATTTTACGGCAACGTCAATCGCCTGCTGGATCCTGTGTATGTTTGAGGCAAAAGTCGCAATTATTATTCTTCCCTGAGATACTGAGAATATTTCCTCAAACGCGCGCCTCACTTCCTTTTCCGAGAACGTAAAACCGCCTTTTTCAGCGTTCGTGCTGTCGGAAAGCATAAGGAGCGTGCCTTTCTCTCCATATTCGGAAAATTTATGAAAATCCATTAACTGTCCGTCAACGGGCGTGGGGTCTAGTTTGAAATCTCCTGTATGTACAATCTTTCCAAGCGGCGTGTCTATTCCAAGCCCAACACCGTCAACAATGCTGTGGGTCACGCGCACAAATTCTATCGAAAACACTCCGAGGTTGACCACATCCCTCGGCTTGACGGGGATTAGCTCCGCTTTTTCGAGCGAATGCTCTTTCAGTTTTTCCCTAACAAGCCCGAGTGTAAGCGGAGTGCCGTATATCGGGACGTCAATCGCTTTTAAAAGAAACGGGAGCGCTCCCGTGTGATCTTCATGACCGTGAGTGAGCACAATGCCTTTTATCTTGTCCTTATTTTCTATGGGGTAGGAAAAGTCGGGGATTACAAAGTCAACGCCGAGCATGTCTTCTTCAGGGAACATCAATCCGGCGTCTACGATAAACATGTCGTCGCCGTACCCTATGACGGTCATGTTGATGCCTATCTCCTCAACTCCGCCAAGAGGTATGATAGAAAGAACTTTTTCCATTGCAGAATTATAACAAATTACTGCTATTTATAGGGGAGAATACTGATATAACCGACAATTAGATGAAGTACTATTCTGAGCGACATCGTTATTTTTCTACAGACTGTTGTCCAATCCCTTGAACGACATCAGAGAATTTTGGGTAACAAATCTTGGCGCTGTGGAAGATAAGCAATTTCAGCTGTCTGAGCCTGAAAGGCGAGTTTTGAAATTGCCTGTAACAAGCCTTAGATTTGTCTAAAATTCTCTGCAAAAAGCGAAAGGGGTTGGGCAACTACAGTCAAGAGATCTATCCCTTAATCACTCCCATAGGCCTAAGCCTTGCAACCTTTTTGGATATTCCTGCCTTATGCACCACATCAACAACATCCGACACATCTTTATATGCCTCTGACATCTCTTCTGCCAACGTCTCCCTTCCGGCGGAGCGTACGATTATGCCCTTATCCTCTAACTCCCTCCAGATTGCCCTGCCCTTAGCCCTTCTTATCGCCTGATGCCTTGACATCACCCTCCCTGCGCCGTGGCATGTTGAGCCGAACGTTTCAGACATTGCTTTTTCAGTTCCGATAAGAACATACGATGCCCTGCCCATGTCGCCGGGGATCAAAACAGGCTGGCCTATCTGTTTATATGCGTCAGGCAAATCAGGATGCCCCGGAGGGAATGCCCTTGTTGCTCCCTTTCTGTGAATTATTAATTTTTTCTTTTTGCCGTTAATAGTATGTTCTTCTACCTTTGCGATATTGTGCGCGACGTCATAAACAAGGCTCATTCCGAGGTCCCTCGGCGACATCCTGAAAAATTCCATGAACGTCTCCCTTGTCCAGTGCATTATGCACTGCCTGTTTGCCCAAGCGTAATTCGCGGCTGCCCTCATGGCTGCAAGATAATCCTGAGCCTCAGAACTTTTGTACGGAGCGCATGCAAGCTCTTTATCCGGAAGCTCGATATGATATTTACTTATCGCCCTTTCCATCACCTCAAGAAAATCCGTGCATACTTGATGCCCGAACCCGCGCGAGCCTGTATGAATCATCACAGTAACCTGTCCCTCGTGAAGCCCGATTACATTGGCGGACTTTTCGTCGTATATCTCATCAACATATTGGATTTCAAGAAAGTGATTTCCAGAGCCTAAAGTGCCCTGCTGCGCCCTTCCCCTTTCATAAGCCTTCTTACTTAGGAGGCCGGGGTCTGCGCCGTCAATACATCCGCCTGATTCTATTTTTTCGAGGTCAGACATTTCGCCGTATCCCTCTTCAACAGCCCACCGCGCGCCTTTCAGCATCAGCTTTCTTTCGCTCTCCGGCGTAAGCCTTATTCTGCCTTTTGAACCGACTCCTGAGGGAATTTCGTTGTATAAAACGCTGACAAGGTCCTTGAGTTTCGGAGTAATATCAATCTTCATCAGATTAGTTCTCAAAAGCCGCACTCCGCAATTTATGTCATAGCCTACGCCTCCCGGAGATACTACTCCTTCGTCTATATCAAACGCGGCAACGCCGCCAATAGCGAATCCATAGCCTGTATGAATATCAGGCATTGCCATCGACGGCCCTATGATTCCGGGAAGTGTCGCGACATTTGCAACCTGATCAATTGAACCTGATTCAAGGTCTTTCTCAAGGTTCTCGTCAACATAGATAAGCCCTTTAGTCCTCATCCCGGGTTTATAATCGGCAGGGATTTCTACCCTTGTCTCGTCAATTCTTTTAAGTTTTTCAGGAAGCATAATAAAATCCTATCATATATCAAAAATTACATCCACTTCCCAGATATTATTTACCTGCTCTATCTTCAGCCTATGATATGTCGCCGCCTTTATTAATAATTTTCTTTCGTGCCTTTCAGGATCAAAATCCCCTCCGGCCACTTCAGCCTTTAAAGCTGACGGCTGAACGCTGAGAGCTTTTATGCTTATGTCCTTCCCGATAAAATTATACGCGTCAAACTGAAATATAAGCTCATTAAGCCATGCGACCAATAACCCCTCAAGGGAATTTCCCTCAACCGAAACGCCGAGGCTCTTCCCGGCCTTAATGCCGTCAAGGTCTGTGATGAGGCTATACATACCGATAGCCGCATTTACAAACAGCTCCTCAAGGCTTTTTCCGTAAGCCTTAATCCCCACATCGCCGGAAATATCTATAACCTCAAATTGCTTCATAGTTTTATTCTATCATCACATATCTTTACTTTTTAGATAAAAATTATAGGCCGTAATCATATGCTATAATTACTGAAGTTTTAGGGTGAAATATATAGCAATCATGAGAACTCAAAACCTGAATTTAATCGTCATAGCCGGGCCTAACGGCGCCGGTAAGTCCACGACTGCACCTTCTCTGTTAAAAGGAACGCTTGAAGTTACCGAGTTTGTAAACGCTGACCTGATTGCACAAGGTTTATCCGGCTTTCAACCTGAGGGCGCAGTGTTTCACGCGGGACGCATAATGCTTGAGCGCATACATTACCTTGCGAGAAAGAGGGTTGATTTTGCCTTTGAGACAACACTGGCAAGCCGGACCTTCGCGCCTTGGATTGCGGAACTCCTTAATACCGGCTATGCCTTTAAGCTGATTTTTCTGTGGCTGCCGAATGAAGAGTTTGCTGTTGAACGTGTAGCCGAGCGTGTTCGAATGGGTGGACATAATGTACCGGAAGAAACTATCCGCAGGCGTTATCATGCCGGTATTCGCAATTTTTTCAGGCTTTATCGCCCATTATCTGATGCATGGTTTTTCTATGATAACTCTGGAGCGGAGCCCAGTCTTGTAGCATACGGAGAGCAGGAGAGGGAATTACTTGTCAATAATCCGGCTATCTGGCATACTATAAAAGAAAAATATGGCGGTAAAAGAAAAACATAGGGACAAAATCGCCGAGGCGTTTTCTAATCCGGAAGTGATAACAAGAGCGCTGGCTAAAGGCGTGCGCGAGGCTTTATTAAAGCATAAACAGGCAGGGAATCCGGTTGTTATTTGGCGTAATGGAAAGGCCGTCTGGCTTAAACCCGAAGAAATCCCTGTGAAGTAAAAAATTACTTAATTAATCATTAACTCAGCACATCCGCCAATCTCGCAAATTCTTCAATGCTCAATGTCCCGGGCCTTCGCTGTGGGTCAATCCCTGCCTGAATAATCTTCTCTTTAATGTCCTGTGACACCGACTTAAGCGAATTCGAGAGGGTCTTTCTCCTCTGAGAAAAAGCTACCCGAACAATTCTCGAAAAAAGTTTTTCATCCTTCAAGTTCACTGCAGGCGATTCCCGCATCTCAAGATGAATAACCGAGGAATCGACCTTTGGCACAGGCCTGAACGCGCCTTTGGGTATTATGAATTTGAGCGTGGGAATCGCGCGGTATTGAACCATTATGGAGAGAACCCCGTAATCTCTTGTATCCGGTTTAGCGGCTATCCGCGCTGCCACCTCTTTTTGAACTGTAAGCGTCATGGATTTAAGATTCTTTCTGCTTTCCATCAGCCTGAAGATTATGGGCGTAGTGATGTAATAGGGGATATTTGCAACCACCTTAAATTCAGGCAGGCTTTCATAAGAATACTTTAGGGCATCCCCGCAGACAAGCTCTACATTCCCGTATTCGTCGAACTCGTCTTTAAGCTTCCCGCAGAGGTCTCTGTCAAGCTCAATGGCGATAACCCTTTCCGCTGTGTCCGCAAGTATCTTTGTAAGGCTGCCGGGCCCCGGCCCTATCTCTACAACTGTATCTTCAGAGGAAAGCCCTGCCGCATCCGCAATTCTTCCGAGTATTGACGGGTCAAAAAGAAAATTCTGGCCGAGATGTTTTTTATACATGATTCTTATCTCACATATACGCCGTAGATAGCGTAAACAAAATGTCCCTTGACGGTAAGCTCTTCCTCTTTCCAATCCTCAGGCAAAGGCCAGTAGGGCGCCGCGTCTTTAAGCGCTTTTATTGCCGCGTCATCAAGGCTTCTGTATCCGGATGTCCTTACAAGCTCAACCCTGCTCAGGCTCCCATTCTTTTTAATGGTAAAAGTAAGGTAAAGGTCTCCGTAAATCCCCCTCGTCGCCGCGTCTGTAGGATATATCCATATGCCTTCAATCTTCTCTTTCAATCTCATCATATAGCCGTCATATTTTAATCCCTTAACCTCAAACGTGATGTTGCTTTTCTGGGGTTGGGCATCCTTTTTTGCCATATCTATTCCTGCCTCTTTCGCGCTTTTCCCCGCGGAAAAGGTCTTGCCTTTCTGTATGATGCTGTCTATGGTCTGCCTATTGACAGGAAATGACCCGCCTCCCGTGCCGGGCGGAAGGTTAAGTTTCGCGCCTTTTGAATCCTCTGACCCCTGAGCCATTACTCCTGAAGGCGAGGTTTGCGCTGAAGAAGTTTCCTGAACCTTAGCAGTCTGAGGGCTCTGCGAAACATTTGATTTGGCAGACGGGGTAGAAAGTTTTTTTGACGGCTGAGGAACCGATGCCGTCTTTGGAACTTTCGGCTGTACAGGCAATATGACTTTCGGGCTCGTCTCCGGTGTCCCGCCTTCAAGCCCTATCTCATCAGCAGTTACAAGCCTTGTAAAGAACGGCTTCCCCTTTTGCTCTTTAACGGCAGGGGGTATAAAGAGTAAAGATATCGCCAGCAGGTGAATTATCAGGGAGTAGAATATGAATCTTTTTTGTGTCAACTTAAGGCTTTTCTGAAAAAGTTTACAAAGGAGATTAGGCTTCTGCCGTCTGAAGACTTTTCAAGCCACAGCCTCATTGTCGCCGCCTGAATCTCTTCTCTCTTGTAAATGGAAATAAGTTTCTCGGCAGTCCTGTCATTCTTCAGGAAATAATCGCAGAGTTTTTTCATTATCACGAACCTGCTGTTAAACCTCTTGCGCCAGAGTTTTTTATAATCCGACGGTTTCTCTGCCATAATTGCCATCGCAGCAAATTCTCCTGCCTTCATCGCGTAATACATACCTTCGTATGTCAGCGGCATCACCTGCCCTGCCGCGTCGCCTACAAAGAGTATATTATCTTTATTATATAACTCTCCGCTCCATAATGGAACTTTGTACATCCTTGTCGGGGAATAATCGGCAGGCAGGCCCCGTCTTTCACCAAATTCTTTAAGCATACCCCTTAACTCTCGGGCATCAGGGCTTCCGGTTCCGGCTGATATTCCTTCTACGGTAGGGAATACCCATGAATATGACTTGCTTGCATGCGCCTCGGAAAACCAGAACTCGCACGCGTCAACAGCCATATTTTTTATCTTTCCTGTGAGCGTATAAACAGCAGGAGGAAGATTTAATCCCATCGCCTGCCTGACCCTTGAATTCACGCCGTCGGCAGCTATGAGATAGTCGGATTTTATCCGTTCTTCCTTTCCGTTGATATGCACTGCCGCAGTTATCTGTTTTCCTGTCTCATCGAAGCCCTTGAATTCAGCCTCAATAAGCCGCGCCCCGTTAGCTTTTGCCTTTTCTCTTAACAGCGAATCAAATTCGCCGCGTTTGACAATCGCGATGAAACCGCCTTTGAGTTCTATATCTATGGCAGCGCTCTTGGGCGATATAATTTTTATCTTTTTGATATTTTTTTTGGCGACTTCCTCGGATATGCCCAAATCACTCAGGCCGGCATCAGGTATGGCGCCTCCGCAAGGCTTTACAAAGGAAAAATCTCTCTCAATCAGGATGGTATCTATTCCTTGCTTTGAAAGAAAGCGGGCTACCGTAGAACCCGCAGGCCCTCCGCCGACGACAAGAACTTTAGTCCTTAACATAATTTTGATGGGATTAGGGGCCGAGGATTAGAGATTAGTAAATATACTAACCCCCAAATCCAATCCCATAGTCCCAGCATTTTTTAGAATCCGGGCGGGAACGGGCAGTGGATTCTTGCCCTTTTTATTGTTGAAGAACCGCTACGGAAATATGCGGCTATCTTAAAGAAGAATTCTCCTGCGGAGCCCGATATTGTGCCATCCCTGTTTTCACCCCAGTTAAGGGTCTTTTCATTATTGTTTATGGCAATTATCAGATATACCTGGCCTTCCTTCATCTCCTTAATATCTTCATCGCTCGGGATAGGCAGCCCTTTGGCTTCTCCGAACTGGGTGTGCGAATGAAAATCGCCCACTATCTGAAGCCTGTCAAACTTATCAAGTATCGGCTCAATCTTTTTATGGTTCTTGTGCGCGAATATAACCCCTTTGTGCTTTCTTCTGGCAGTCTGAAAGCTGAACGCGTGCTCGATTATAAATCTGCCTTCAGGTTTATAACCAAGCAGAATGCCGAGGCTCTCCCGTTTGTACACCTCGGCAGCGCTCAACAATAGGTCTACAAATGCAGTCTCGGATAAATAAACCCTCACTTTTGGGCCTCATACCGCGGCAATCTCACGCTGAAGACCGGGCACGGAGCGTCCCTTACCACCTTTTCCACAGTGCTTCCGAAGAGGGCCTTATCAAGCCCCTTTCTGCCGTGCGTGCCTATAACTATAAGGTCTACCTTATTTTTTCCGGCAAACTTTAAAATCTCCTCGTAAGGCGTACCTTTTACAATATATCTCTCAACTTCCTTTAAACTCCTTAATTCCTCAGCGCCGTACCTGTCCATTTCTTTTGCCGCGTTTTTCTCAATATCCCTGTACAGCTCATCAAGCGAAACATGAGGCACATACCAACCGGTCGCTTTAGCTATGTCCTGAATAACATGAAGCACATAAAGCTTTGCTCCGTAATGCCTTGCCATGTCGGCAGCATAAGGCAGCGCGTTATCCGAACCTTCCGAAAAATCCACGGGAAAAAGAACTTTCTTGATTTTCATCTCAAGCCTCCCTTAAATATTTAGCTGCATCCTCAGGGGATGTTGTTACCACATAGAAACCCGAGCCCCATTCAAAACCGCTCACTCTCTCAAGCTTCGGCATTACCTCTATATGCCAGTGAAAATCTTCTCCGAGGGTATGCCAATGATCCCTTCGAGGTATCATGTTCGGAGCCGTATGTATAATATAATTATAGGGCGGATTCTTCAGAATTGCGCCAAGTTTTTTCATCATGGCGGAAAGCATCAGTCCCAGGTCTTCCATCTCTTCCATGGTCATCTCCTGGAACGCGCAAAAATGCCTTTTCGGCATGATGCAGAATTCGAAGGAATACCTCTGGGCGTACGGGCAAAAGGCGATGTATTTCTTTGTCTCATAGATTACCCTGTCGCCGGTTCGCAGCTCTTCGCGTATTATGTCGCAGAATATGCACCGGTCCTTGTAAGAATAATACCGCTTTGCGCCGTCGAGCTCTTCCTTTACGCGCCTCGGAATAACCGGCGTTGCGAGAATCTGAGAATGGGGGTGGGAATAAAGAGCGCCTGCCTCTTTGCCTGAATTTTTATAAACCATTATGTATCTCAGCCTTAAATCTTTTTCGAGGTCTTTAATCCTCTCCTTATAAAGCGAAATTATCCTTATCATCTGTTCAAAACCCAGTTCAGCGCTTGTCTTCCCATGCTCCGGCGTCTCTATGATAATCTCATTGGCCCCCACGCTGTTCATCCTGTCGTACATGCCGACACCGCGCCTGCCAAGGTCGCCTTCAACATTAAGGATAGGCCTAAAACTCGGGATTACCCTTGCAAGCCAGCCCGGCTCATTTGGGCGCGAACCGTATCCCCTGACGGCGGTTATCTCGGGAGGGGTATCTTTTTCCCTGCCGGAACAAAGAACGCATTCTGTTTCCGTCGTCCCGTTTTCAGGAAGCTGATAATCGCCGGGCGCCATAGAATCCGACATAACGGCAACCCATCTGTTCATTAAAGGGTCTTTCCTCAGTTCATGCATTATAAATTCCTCTCGTATATTGCCTTCAATCCTTTTAAGGCCAGAGCAGGCTCGATATGGTCGCATCTTTGAAGAAAAGGCGCGACGAGTCCGGAATAACCTCCTGTTGCAACCACTTTAAATTTTTCTTTTTCTGCCTCCTCTGCCTCGGCTATAATCTTATCTACTGCTCCGGCAGTCCCGTATATAATGCCGGAAAGGATGCTTTCGCTCGTATCTTTTCCAAGCGGAGAGAGGGGTTTTGAAAGCTCAACATCAGGAAGCTGCGCGGTCTTGTCAGAAAGGGAGTTTCTCATAAGCGATATGCCGGGCATTATTGCGCCGCCCTTAAATTTATTTCCGCTTCCGGTAAAATTAACGGTGGTCGCGGTGCCGAAGTCGATTACCGCTACAGGCGCACCATACAGTTCGCACGCGCCGGCAGACGAAGCAATTCGGTCCGTACCAAGCTTCTCAGGTTCTCTTATCTGAAATTCCATGCCAATTTTTAGTTTATGCGTCAATATCAAAGGCTCTTTTCCGATAAGGGTTTTGCACGCTGCCGCAACGGCGCTTGTATGACTTGGAACTACTGAAGATATTATAACCCCGTCAGGAATTTTGTCTATATTTTTTTTTCGCAAGAATTCCTTAAAAACAGTGGAGTATTCAGAGGGTTGAAGCAAAGGGTTTGTATCAATTTTTTGGACAAAAAGCTCCTCTCCGATAAAAAACCCCATATCTATCGAAGAGTTACCAATGTCTATGGCAATAAGGTTCATTTCAGCCTCGCCTCGAAAAAATATATTATACTCCGATTTGTGCTATATTTCTCTATGCCTAAAAAGGATGTTCACCTATGACAATGGAGTTCTTGCCGTTTATCGCAATCGGCATTTTCATCATTGCCCTCCTATACTCTTCCGTGGGACATGCCGGGGCATCCGGTTACATTGCAGTGATGTCGCTGTTCAGCATGGCGACTGCTGAGATTAAGCCAACAGCGCTGGTTCTTAATATTTTGGTTGCCTCCATAGGAACTTGGCAGTTCAGGCGAGCAGGATATTTCAAATGGAGATTGTTCTGGCCATTCGCGTTATTGTCAATCCCAATGGCGTATTTAGGAGGATATATTAACCTGCCCCCGCGCGCATTTAAAATCCTTGTAGGCATAGTCCTGATTTTTTCGGCAATCCGTTTTTTTATCCATCAGGGCGAAGAATTAGAGCCGAAAGAACCTTCAATGCCTGTTGCTGTGACGGTTGGAGGCGGCCTGGGATTGCTGGCCGGCCTAACCGGAACAGGTGGAGGAATCTTTTTAACGCCTCTTCTAATCTTTAAGCGCTGGGCTCGCACAAAAAATGCCGCGGCAGTGTCAGCGCTCTTTATTCTTGTGAACTCTGTTTCGGGGTTGCTCGGAAATCTTAGCTCAACAAAAAAATTTCCTGTCTTTGCAGTTCCGTTATTGGTTGCCGCGGCAATCGGCGGGACTATTGGCTCTCACCTTGGAAGCAGGCGTTTTTCGTCTAATACCATAAAAAAACTTCTTGCCGTTGTGCTTGCTATTGCCGGATTAAAGCTGATATTTACATAGCCGCGATAATAATATAATATTACCTCATGAAAACAGCATACCTTGATTGCTCTTCAGGGATAAGTGGGGACATGTGCCTCGGCGCTCTTGTTGACGCCGGAATTCCAATCAAAAAATTAGAGAGCGAATTAAAGAAACTTCGTGTTAAAGGATACAAACTCTCTGTCAAAAAGGTAAAACGTTCAGGCTTCGCCGCTACAAAAGTGGATGTTTTACTGCCATCAGCTATCCCCTCCCCGGCTGGCAAGAGCCATCAGCAATCAGCTAAGACGTGGAAGGATGTTGAAAAAATAATTAAGGCCTCTTCGCTGTCTGCAAGCATTAAACAAAAAGGGCTTAAGGTTTTCAAAAAGCTCTTTGAGGCCGAGGCAAAAGTTCACGGTGAGACATTCAATAAAGCCCATCTCCATGAACTCGGCGCTGTTGACTGCATTGTGGATATTATGGGTACATTG
>Ga0172369_10005439_pt1 | contig 15667 bp, 7 predicted proteins | sample LakKiv25m_FD_114539 | JGI IMG/M metagenome (GOLD analysis project Ga0172369, IMG submission 114539) | Freshwater microbial communities from Kabuno Bay, South-Kivu, Congo - kab_022012_11.25m | ecosystem: Environmental > Aquatic > Freshwater > Lake | place: Democratic Republic of the Congo...
AAGTTTCTCCGGATACAGGTGCTCCGGGAGATCACCCTCTCCTCGCGGCAGTCCATCGGTCTGGAGCCGTGGGGACGGATGAAGGTGGATTACGCGGGTCTCGATCCGGCGCTCCCCTGGATTCAGGAGAACGCCCTTGCCCTCGGGATGCCTCCCGAGGATCTACGCGACGGCGTCGCCGGCCTGCTCGATTATCTGCGGCGCAAGCGGGTTTTGTTCGATCCCGAGCGGGAAATCTTCACCAAATACTGGATGGATGGAGATCTCGAAGTCCAGCAGGGATACCTGCCGCAGGTGGGGGCGCCGGTCGGAACGAAGCTCCACCGGGATGCGGTGGAAAAGCAGGAGCTGGTTACACAGTGGCTCAGCGTCCGAGGGGGCGATACAACAATCCGCCAGATGGCCAGGAAGTGGGGTGTCACCACGGAGAATGTTGAGGGCTTCCTGGGAGGGTTATTCGACGTTCTCGTAAAAACGGGATTGCTTAAACCAGTTCGCCTTAAGGGATCGAAGGGCAATCCGCTACCGAATGTCAGCGGTGCTTACCAGGTTGATGCCGACCGCCTGCGGCTTCAACAGAATCACGGCGTCTGGCGCTGCCGGAGCTGCCGACGACGGACAACGCGCCGCTCCCCAAACCTCGCCTGTCCCGCCTGGCGTTGCGATGGTGCCATCGAATTCGTCCGCGAAGATCCGGACAACTACGACCTGCAATTGCTCGACCAAGGCTACTCCATGCTCCGGCCGGAAGAGCACACCGCCATGGTCCCCCACGACGAGCGGGAACGCCTCGAAAACCTCTTCAAGGGCGATTCTGAGGCGGTAAACGCCTTTGTATGCACCCCCACTCTCGAACTGGGCGTGGATATCGGTAAACTCGACGCTATCCTCATGCGAAACGTCCCGCCGTTGCCGGCCAATTACTGGCAGCGGGCCGGACGCGCCGGACGGCGCCACCGCATGGCGGTCGACCTGACCTACTGCCGGCCGGTCTCCCACGACCGGGCCTATTTTGCCGAGCCGCTCAAGCTTCTGACGGGACGGGTGGACCCGCCCGCGTTCAATCTGCGCAACGACCTGTTAGTTGCCAAACACGTCCATGCGACGGTGATCACGCGGCTGCACCAGTACGCGCGCGAGGCCTCCAGATCAACCACGGAGATACGGGAGATTGCCGATACGCTAAAAACCTGCCTGCCCGACCGGGTTTCGGCCTATCTCTTCGATGGGGGGCTCGTGCGGGAGAGGCTTCCCGATCTGACCGCTTTGAAGACATTGATCGACCGGAATACCGATGACCTCTGCAGCTACGTAGAGCGCGCCTTTTGCCAGGGATGGCCGGAAACGGATGCGGAGGTGACGCGCCCGGAGGTTCTGCGCACCCATGTGCGGGGAATGGTCGATGCCCTTACAGGGGTGATCGTCCGCCTGGAACGCCGCCTGAGATGGGCGCTGGGACAGATCCGGCGGCTCAACGGGCTTCGGGAGAAACAGGGAGATCTGGAACCCGAGGACGACGCTCTCTTCCGGCGCTGCGACGCCCTGGTCAAACGCCTCAAGGGCACGGCGCGACGCTCACGCCGCGAAGCCGAAGGGTACGATGATGTGAATACCTTCGGCGTTCTCGCCGCAGAAGGATTCCTCCCCGGCTATGGCCTGGAGGTCGGCTCTGTCTTGGGAACCGCCGAGATCCCTTTCTGGCGAACCGGCGCCATGGCCTTTACCCTGCCCCGACCGCCCAGCGTCGCCCTGCGAGAGTATGTGCCGGGCAACCTGATCTATGCCAACGGAAACCGCTTTGTGTCTCGTCGTTTTCATCGCGACATCGACGAGCAACGGTTCGAGATGCCCGTCTTCGAGGTATCGGGTGAGCGCCAAGCCGTCAAAGAAACGAACCTGGGCGTTGCCCCGACCGCCCTCGGTGCCGTCGTTCTGCCGACCATTGCAGTCTGCGATGTGGATCTGGTCCACCAGTCGCACATTTCCGATGAGGAGGAACTGCGGTTCCAGATGGGGGTGGCGGTTTACGGGCTGGAACGCGACCAGCACAACGGCGGACGAGCCTACCGCTGGGGTGGACAAACCCTGCATCACCGCCGCGGCGTTCATTTGCGGATGGTCAATGTCGGCGCATCGATGGCCATCGACCGGTTCGAGAGATTCGGCTATCCTGTATGTCGCGTCTGCGGGCAGAGTGTATCGCCTCTCTCCTCCGATCGGCAGCGCGAGCATTTCGAGCAGACCCATCAGGAACGCTGTGGGAAACCTATTCTTCCCGTTGGCTTCTACGCCGATGTGGTGGCCGACATTCTGTCGCTGCCGGCCTGTCCGGATCAGACCACTGCCTACAGCGTCCTCGAAGCGTTACGCTTTGCGGCTGCCCGGGTGCTGGACATGCACCTGGATGACCTGCAGATCCTCGTCATCGGGCATGTGGACCGTGATGAGGTGGACGCCCTGTTGTGGGATCCCATGCCCGGTGGCTCCGGCCTCCTCGATCAGATCTGCGAACGATTCGAGGAGATCGCCGTGGTCGCACAGGAGATCGTCGAGAACTGCCCGGCGGCCTGCGAAAAATCATGTATCGATTGCCTCCAGACCTTCCGCAACGGCTACTATCACAAATACCTCGACCGGAAGGCGGCGCAGGAACGGCTTGCGGCGTGGGGAACGCACCTGACGGTGGGCCATGAGATCCCAGCCAAGCAGCCGTCAAAGGTGCCCGAGGAGGGAAACCACCCGGTCAACGAAGTGGAACGGCGGTTGCGTCATCTCTTGTTGGCGGCCGGTTTCGAGGAGGGAATCCGCGGCCGACAGATCCGTCTTGACCGCGCCATCGGAACAACTACCCCGAACGTCATCTATTGCGCGCCGCACCATGACGAAGATGAAGGTGTCTGCCTCTATCTGGACGGCTTGAGCGGTCATCTTCACGGCAACGCGGCGACTGCGGAACAGGACCAGCGCATCCGCTCATGGCTGCGAAACAACGGCTACGAAGTCATAGAAATCGCCGCAAGCGACCTCGAAGACGAAGGTGCAATGACACGCCATTTCCGAAGACTGGCTGGTTATCTCAACGCCGGCGATCTCCGTGAGGCCCTGCGGAAGGATGCGTCCTGGTTTAGGCGAGGCCGAGAGACTGGCAAAGAGCGTGGGCGCTTCGTCCTTAGGCTTGTGCGTCCGCGTCCTCAGGACCGTTTCGCCAATTGTGTGCCGCTGATGCCACTCAAAGTCGCTGCCGGTTATTTCGGGGAACCACAGACTGTGGGAGAAGAGGAATGGGACCTTGATTGGGTAGAGATCGATACGGGTCGCCGCCTGCGGAAGGGGATGTTTGTAGCCCAAGTGGTCGGGAAATCGATGGAGCCGGCAATACCAGACGGTTCCTACTGCCTCTTCGGAACGCCGGTCGAAGGGACCCGCCAAGGCAGGACAGTGGTCGTTCGTCTACGGGACACAGCCGATCCGGAAACGGGCCAGCGTTTTACTGTAAAGCGCTATGAGAGTGAGAAGGCGGTTTCTGAAGACGGTACATGGCGGCACGTGCGGGTCTTTCTAAAACCCGTCAACCGAGACTTCCAGCCCATCGAGCTGACCTGCGAAGACGAGGGCAGTGTCGAGGTCGTAGCTGAGATGTTGGAGGTTTTGGGCTAATTTCTATTGCAGTGCGATTAGCAAAATGAGCCGGAAATGAGCGCTCAAATCAGAAACCGGGAATGAGCTGAGAGTGGACTCGATAATTGAGGGGATGTTGACCACGGGAAATACAGGGCTATGGATAATAACCGGTGCGACGGTGCGTCAAGTCGAGACTGGTAAGGATTCGATGGATGTTTTTAAGGGAGGGTAGTGGACGGACGCCCATAGATTCCATTTCATGGAGGATGACATCGGCTCCGTGGATGTACCCTTGGTTATAAAGGATGAGTCCGAGCATTGCGCCGCTTTCTTCGATTGCAATCTTCCTGAGAGATTTGTTATCCACAGGTATTATTGACGCCTTTCATGCCAGATGGTAGCGAATATATTGATTTTTCCCCCCGGATTCATAAGGATGGTCCGATCGTCATAACGATGGCGTCTACGACGCTTTGTTCCGACGATGTTTTGAAGGCGCTGGGGAAAACAGTTCAAAGTAAAGTTCCTCGTCAAGTCGTGGCAGATTCCGTTCGGCTGCGGCAGCAAGCATTTCAGCGGCCATCTGGTTGAGGACGCGCAAGTTGTTTAAGGAGTGCACGGCGAGGGGTTGGATCAGTTCGGACGTCATCAGTTGGGAATGTCCGGCCTGTTCGGAGTCTCCGGTGATCATGGTAAAGCCGCCCTGAGGCTCTCTCATCGACCAGGGAAAACGGTCAAAACCATCCTCTGAAATGAAAAGATGTAGTGCCCAAATTAACAATTCTCTCTATGCAATATGCTGATATTGCAAAACATTATTTTCGTAACCCTGAACTTTGGCTAAATCCTTCAGCCGGTTGTTTATCTGCCTGAGCAGCTAAGCCGATTGTTTTATAATATCGAGGAAGATGGCTCCGTACTGCTCCTGCTTCGCAAGCCCCACTCCGGAAACAGTGGAAAACTGTTCCAGGTTTTTTGGCTTGAGTTGCGCCATCTCCTGGAGGGTCTTGTCGCTGAAGATCATGTAAGCGGGGATTCCCTTGCTCCGCGCCAGCTCCGCACGGCGGGTGCGCAGCAGCTCGAATAGTTTTTCGTCAACATTTTCCCTCTGTGCCGCCCGCCGCGATTTTCGCTTCGCTTCGATTTCCTTCTTCTTTTCGGCAACGAGAGGCTTCGCCAGCAGCGGCATGGTCTTTCCCCGCAGCAGTTCCCAGCCCGCTTCGGTGATCGCGATCGTCATGAATTCTCCCTCGCGGCGCAGAAACCCCTGCCCTATCAGTTGCTCCAGCATGTAGCGGATATAATTCTTCGTTTCCCCCTGCATCAAGGCAAACGTGGAAAGCTTGTCGTGCTCCCATTTTTCGATCGCCGGAGTGATGTTTCCCTTCAGAATTTCGACGATATGGGCCGCACCAAACCGCTCCTTGACCCGGGCGACACACGAAAGGACCTTCTGTCCGACAATCAGCGGCTCCTCGACCGTCTCCACCTCTTCGAGGCAGTAATCACAGGCACCGCAGTTAGCTTGCTGATATTCCTGAGTAAAATAACGGGATAGATAGCGGTGCCGGCATTCAGGACGCACGCAAAATCCATACATCGCCCCCAATTTTGCAAGCATTACATCCCTGTCCGGCGAGTCACGAAGCATATATTCCCAAATCCGGTAATCGCTCCCCGCATAGAAAAGGGTACAGTCGGCCGGCAAGCCGTCGCGGCCGGCGCGGCCGGTCTCCTGCTGATAATGCTCGATCGATTTCGGCATCGCCGCATGAATTACGTAACGGATATTGGAGCGATCCACCCCCATCCCGAAGGCAATCGTCGCAACGATAATATTGATCCGCTCCTCGGAGAAATCTTCCTGATTCTTCCTGCGCTCCTTGTCCGACAATCCTGCATGATAGGGGCAGTTCCTATACCCAAGCTCGTTGAGTTTTTTCGATAACTCATCGACGTCCGCCCGCTTCAGGCAGTAGATGATTCCGGGCTCGTCCAGGTGTTTCCGTATCGCCTCCGTAATCTGTCCCAGCAGGTTTCCGGAACGGGGAAAAACACGATAGGTCAGATTGGGGCGATCCACACTCCCCATATATATTTCAGGGTCTTGCAGCCTTAACTGCGCGACAATGTCCCTTTTCACCTCCGCCGTTGCCGTCGCGGTAAAGGCATGAACCCCCACCCCGGGAAATTCCCTTTTTATGATCTTCAGGTGCCGGTAGTCTTCGCGAAAGTCGTGTCCCCAGTGGCTTATGCAATGCGCCTCGTCAACGACGAAGAAGGAAATCTTCACCCCGTTGAGGAGTACGAGCGTCTGGTCCATCAACAATCTTTCCGGGGAAAGGTAGAGCAGTTTCAGGCGGCCAGTTTTAATTTTTTCGATCACCGCGGTCTGCTGCGCCCCCGAAAGGGAGGAATTTAGGCATTCCGCGGGAATTGCCAGTTCCTTCAGGAAATCCACCTGATCCTTCATCAGCGAGATGAGCGGCGAGATGACCACCGCCATCCCGTCCGCAAGCAGCGCGGGCAATTGGAAACAAACCGATTTACCGCCGCCGGTCGGCAGAATTGTCACGGTATCCCGGTTGCCGAGAACAGAGAGAATCACCTCCTCCTGAAAAAGGCGGAAGCTCTGATAACCCCAATATTTGTTCAGGTTTTGAAGAATCGTTTTTTTCATGCTGACAATAATCTTCCGCGGTCAATATGTCCCAGCAATATCTCGTTGACATGCAGGTCTGTCCTGCCTATACTCCCTCGCCCAAAACACCGCGTCTTGTCAAACAAAATGCGCAGTCGCCGGAGAAGCAGCGCTTTAGGCAGCCCGGCCAAGCGGAAAATTTTTAATCAGGGAGACTTGAGGCATGATGATTATTGACAGCCACATCCACCTTTTTACCACAAAAATCATCGATAACGTGTCGCGCCGCCAGGATTTGGTGACTCTGCTAAACCTGCAAACGGCCGACGCGCATGCCCGCTTGGATATCGCGGCGCTGGCCACTTCCATGAAATCCGCGGGCGTTGCTGCGGGGCTTGTCCTGCCCACTGCCGCGGCCGCGGACGTTGGCCGGATCAACACAATCTTTATCGAAAAGGCAGAGGCTGCCTATTCTTTACACGCAGCCGGCACCCTTCATCCAGCTTATCCCCACAACCGGGAAGAAATCGCCAGACTCAGCCGCCATAACATCCGGGGCATCAAACTGTGTTCCTTCTCTCAGGGTTTTGTGCTGGACGACCCTGCGACACTGGCCCTTTTCGCTCTGCTCGACGCCCATAACCGCAGCGGCGCAAATCCCCTTTTCGTCGTCCTCGACACATTTTATCAAGCCGATAAATACTTTGGGACGGACCAGGCCTTTACGACAAGGCCCTCCCAAATCGCAGCCCTGGCCCGGCATTATCCGCACACGGTCTTTATCGGCGCTCACATGGGGGGGTTGGCTACCCCTTTCGAACAGCTCTGGCGGGAGCTGCCCCCCTGCGACAACCTGCTGCTTGATACCTCCAACGCGGCCCATACCCTGACACAGGAGCAGTTTGTCGCCCTGCTCAAACGCTTCGGCCCCCGACACATCGTTTTCGGCACGGACTGGCCCTGGTTTCTGCACGAGACCGAGATCGCCCTGATAGATGAACTGACCAGTGCCGCCGGGTTCAATCAGCAGCAGAAAACCGCTGTCTTTTATGACAACATGGCCGAACTGCTGTCTCTGTAAACCGCAGAGCGCCAAACATCAATGGGTCGGCACAGGCAATCACCCTTCCAGCGGCAAAGAGACCCGGACAAGATCGTCGGAGGAACGGCTGCGGGTCATGCCGAGCTTTTCGCACAGAGAGGTCATCCGGCCATTCGTCGGTTCCAGAAATCCATAGAATTCCTGCAATCCCCTCTCCACCGCAATCCCGATGAGCACATCGAGAAGCTTGGAGGCAAGCCCCCGCTTCTGAAACTCGTCATGGACAATAATTGCGAACTCTCCGGCTTTTCCGCCATTCACGTCAACGGTCAGGCTGCCGATGCCGACAAGCCGTCTTTTCTTGTCGGAACGTGCCTCCGCTACGATCGTCATGTCCCTGTCATAGTCTATATGACAGGAGCGCACCAGCATTGCATGGCTGATGTTTCTGATGCTCTGATAATAGCGGGAACGGATGGTCTCCTCCGAACAGGTAGAAAGCATCTCGTACGCCAGAGGCTCGTCTTCGGGACGGATGGGCCGCAGAATCAACTCGGCGCCGTCGATCAGACGCCACGGCGTTACATGCCTCGTCGGATACGGGGCAATGGCCAGGTGGCTATAGGGAAGAAAATTCCGCGAAATGGCCTCCCGATCGAGCAATATCCGGACGTCCAGGGCAACCGCTTTTCCCTGACAGACGGCCAGCGGGCTTATATCCATCTCCAGTATTTCGGGAAAATCGACGATCATCCGGGAAAAGCCAACCAGGATCTTTTCTATCTGACGTAAATCGGCGGGCTGTTTGCCCCGAAAGCCCTGAAGCATCCGGTAAACGCCGGTCTCCTCCATCAAGAGCCTTGCGAGTGTCTGGTTCAAAGGCGGCAGGCCTACGGAAAAATCCCGCAAAATCTCCACGCCCATGCCGCCATGCCCGAAGAGGATAGCCGCGCCGCAAGCAGCGTCCTTTCTGGCTCCGAAAATCAGTTCGTAATCGATATGCTCCAGCATTTTCTGGATGACCACCCCGCGCACCAGCGCCTGGGGGGCAAAGCTGCTCACCCCTTCCATGATTCGCTGAAAGGCGCTGCGGAGGGCGATTTCGCTGTCAATGGCCGTCACCACTCCGCCAACATCCTGTCTGAAGACGATGTCCGGCGAGGCAACCTTGAGCACCACCGGGTACCCTATAGCGCGGGCCGCATCCAGCGCCTGCTCGACGGTCCCCGCTGTTCTGGTGGCGACAACGGGGATGCCGTAGTTCCGGAGAAACTTTTGGGATTCATCCTCAGCAAGCAACAATGAATCTCCCCGGCTGGAGCGTCTGATGATCGCCTTGAGATGATTTTTCGGCGGCGTTTCGTCAAGGGGAAGCTCCGCCGGCGTTTCATGAATAATGTGCAAATTGCGCTCGTACTGGCTCATGTAGATGTACGCACGCACGGCCGCTTCCGCCGACTCGTAGGCAGGATTCCCCTTTTCCTGCATCAACCGGCGCCCCCGCTGGACATCGCTTCCCCCCATCCAGGCCGTAAGCAGCGGCTTGTCCGTTTTTGCGGAAATGGCGCTCAGCGCCTCCGCCAGCTCTTGCGAATCGGCAAAATCCTGAGGCGTATATACCGTCAAGAGACCGTCCACCCCCGGATCCTTGAGAACAATCTCCGCCGCCGCCGCATAACGGGATACATCGGCGTCACGGAGCAGATGAACGGGATTTTCCCTGTTCCACCAGGGGGGAAGCACCCCATCGAGAGTCTGGATAGTTTTTTCGGATAGTTCGGCAAGTTTTCCGCCTTCAGCAAGCAACTGTCTGGAGGCAATAACGCCGATACCCATGGCGTTCGTCAGGATTGCCAGGCGCGGCCCCCTGGGACGATTTCCGGAGGAGAGAAGGCTTGCCGCATTAAAGAGATCATGCGCCTCTCGCACCCTTACCACCCCGATGCGGCGAAAAAGGGCATTCAGGACATCTTCATGGCTGGCCATCATTCCGGTGTGGGTCAATCCATGGCAGTTGCCTTTCTTCAAACCAGGAGGTTTGAGCAGGATAATCGGTTTGACGCGGGCAAAACAGCGCGCAGCGCTGACAAAGCGCTTAACGTCGCCGCGAATTTCCTCCATGTAGAGAATAATACTCTTTGTGTTCGGGTCTTCAAAAAGAAAATCTATGACATCCCAGAATGTTACATCTATCGCTGAACCAAGGGAAATAACGGCGCTGAACCCTATATGGGAGCTGATCCCCCAGTCGAGGAGGGTTCTGCCGAAACTTCCCGCGTCCGAGATAAACGCGATCCCCCCTCCCTCCGTGTCCCCCCTGAGGAAAGTGGCCTTGAGATCCACCGCCGGCCTGACGATCCCAAGGCAATTGGGGCCCACGATTCTCATTCTGTACGCCTGATTGATCCTTATGATCTCTTCTTCGAGACGGGCGCCCTCTTCACCGGTTTCCCTGAAACCGGCCGAAATTATGATCAGCCCTCCGACCCCGGCCCGACCGCAGGCATCCACGATCCCGGGAACGGTTACAGCGGGGGTCGCGATTATCGCCAGATCGATTTCTTCAGGCACAGAAGCTATATCCGGCCAGCAGGCCCGGTCGAGCGCCTTTTCGCGATGCGGATTGACGGGATAAATTGCCCGGCGGGAGGAGGCAAGGGCATTCTCCAAAATCGCCCGTCCAAACGACCCTTCCTCGTCGGTCGCGCCGATCACGGCAACTGTCCGCGGATTGAAGATTTTATGCAGATCTCCCATAACATTGTTCCTTTTCCCAAATCCCGCGGCGCCGGAGAATCATCCCCTTTTTCGGCGCTGCATCTTTACGAAAAAAACAAGCGGCTGGTCGTTACCGAAATAAAGATTGGGCGACAATAACGATGTTCCCCCGTAAATGCAATATATTTCCGCTGAACAGCCTCTGGCTGCAAAACCGGCAAAATTAGCCGACCTGTCTCCGGCGCTCCCTGGCATCGTCAGCGATCAGCTTAACGGAAGGGCTGGCTTTCGGAGCATTTGCAAATAAAAAGCAAAAGAGGACAGCCCTTGCAGGCTGCCCCCTTTTGCTTACTCGTAAAGAATCCTGGCCGCGCCTTCCGGCCTGCTCAATGGCCGCCGTACAGCAATGACGGAAGCCACAACCCGATCGCCGGAAACATGTACAGCAGGAAGATGGCGAATACCTGAATCGCCATGAAAGGCAGCATCCCGAGAAATATCTGGTTGAGCGTCACATGCGGCGGAGAAACACCCTTCAGATAGAACGCGGCCATCGCCACCGGCGGCGAGAGGAACGCCGTCTGGAGGTTCAGTGAGACCAGCAGACCAAAGAAAAGCGGATCGACGTTAAAGTGTGTCAGCAAGGGGAGGAAAATCGGCAGGAAGATAATGATTATCTCGGTCCATTCCAGCGGCCAGCCCAGCAGAAAGATGATGATTTGAGCCAGCAGCATGAATTGCACCGGTGACAGGTCAAGCGCCTGCACCCAGGCATTGATGATCTCCTGACCGCCGAGCAGCGCAAACGCCCCGGCAAAGATCCCCGAACCGACAAACAGCCAGCAGACCATCGCCGAGGTCTTCGCCGTCAAAAATACCGACTCTTTGAAAACCGCCATGTTGAAGCGTCCATAGGCAATCGCCATAAGCAGAGCCCCGGAGGAACCCATCGCCGCCGCCTCCGTGGGGGTCGCCAACCCGGCAATGATCGAACCGAGAACCCCGATGATCAGGATGGACAAGGGGAAGAAGGATTTGAGAAGCAGCTTGAATATCTCAAGACGGACGAACGTGAAGATCGCATAAAAAAACGCAAGCGATAAGATGCATATCCCCAAGGCAAGCCAGTAACCTGTCGGAGCCGGGAGTCTCCCGGCCGGCGCGGCCGGAGAAACAGGCGCAGCCGACGAAGCGGAAGGCACGGTCGCCTCGGCAGAAGCTTGCGGGCTTTCCGGCGCAGCTTCCCGGGCAGCCGGTTCTTCCAGAGCTGATTCCGCAGGAGGCTCCTGCAAACCAGACTCAGCAGGGGGCTCCTGCAGGCCGCCGGCATCTTCCGGTTCCTGCAGACCGCCACTTTCAGGTTCGGCAATGTCCGTCGTCGCCACGGAACCCATTTCCTGCAAACCAGTGGTATCGACCACTTCGGGCGCCGTCACGACAAGATAGATCGCCCCCATGATCAGGGCTGAGGCCAGTAAAGGCAGAAAAGCGATTAAGAGGTGTCTTAACAGTGTCTGCATGGAAACATCGGGACTGCGCCTGCCCCTTATCGCCCCGATCAGTCCCACTACAACATTGTTGTTTCCACCCTTTACAATCTCTTCGGCAAACCGGGGAAGCGGCACGTACCTCTCCTCTTCGGAAAGCGGCGGCGCAACCTCGGGCTTAATTATCGAATAGACGACGATATAGCCGATATAAAGTCCGGCCAGCATGAGACCCGGGAAGAAGGCCCCAGCGTAGAGCTGCATCACCGAGACACCGGCCGTGGCGCCATAAAGTATCAGCAGCACTGAAGGAGGGATAAGAATGCCCAGGGTACCGCCGGCCGTGATGGCGCCTGCTGAAAGCCGGATGCTGTATCCGGATTTCAGCATCACGGGAAAGGCAAGAAGTCCCATCAGCGTCACTACAGCGCCGATGATGCCCGAGGCGGTGGCAAAAATTGCGCAGGTAACCACGGTAGCGACGGCAAGCGATCCCGGAATCCGGGTGGTCGCCAGGTGAAGGCTTTTGAAGAGCTCCTGGATCAGGCTGGCCCGCTCGACCAGATAGCCCATAAAGACGAAAAGGGGAATCGAAATCAAAACGTCGTTATTCATCACCCAGTATGCACGTTGTACCATCAAATCAAGGGTCTGCTGAACAGCCAGCTCTGGATTGACGCTGCGGTAGGCGATCCAGGCAAACATCGTCCCGAGCCCCATCAATGTAAATGCCGTCGGGAATCCAAGCATGATCGCCACAACAATCAAGGCCAGCATCAAAAGCCCTATATGGCCGTTTGTTATCTGCCCTGCCGGAGGCATCAATATGAATAGCGCAAGCAGAACCAGGGCGATAATTGAGATACCAAACCATGCCTCTTTTTTCATTTGCCGCTCCCTTTCTTCGTCGTCACGAACTCATCCAGTTTGGCAATGTCCTCGTCCTTGACGTTCATCTGCTCTTTCAGTTTTTCGACATCAACTTCCTCAACATCCTCCTGACGCGATGGCCAATTCCCATCCCTCAGGCACAGGACGCAACGGACGATTTCAACAATGCCCTGCAAAAGCAGGAATGCTCCGGCGACCGGGATTACGGTTTTGAACTGGTAAACCGGCGGACCATTGGCGGTGATTCCCGAATGCTCTAATATTTTCCACGATTCTCCGGCATAGTTGTAGCCGGCCCAGCAGAGGGCAACTACCCCCGGCAGGAAAAAGACAAAGTAGAGCGTGAGATCGAGACCGGCCTGCACGCGCGGCGGGAAGAAGCCGTAAAGGACATCGCCCCGGACGTGGCCGTTTTTCGAGAGGGTATAGGCCCCCGCCATCATGAAAAGCATCCCGTACATCTGGATCATCCCGTCGAAAGCCCAGTCGTGCGGGTGGTCAAGGGCATAGCGGGAGAACACCTCCCAGGTGATAAGCAGCGTGAGCGACACAATGAGCCAGGAAAAAACCTTCCCAACGAGGGTGCTGAGCTTGTCAACGGTAAGCAAAACTTTCTGCATAGTCACACCTTTAATGGCAACCGGCCCTCCGGGGTTACCCCGGGGGGCCGGTTGGCGATAGGGGAATTACCTACTTCTTCTTTGCGGCTGCGGCTTTTTTGGCTCCAAAATAGTGGTTATAAGCCATCCGCCGGTTGACGTTGGTGTCCATATCCCACTTGACCACGCGCGCGGCGAATTTCTTCTGGGATGCTTCGATGTCTCTGAACATCTGGTTTCCAGCAGCCTTCTTTTTCGCAGCCTCGTCATAGGCGGTAAGCTCCGTCTGCAGGATTGAGTCAGGTGTTTTGTAGAACTTGACCTTGTCTTTAGTCTGCATCTCGCTGTAATCAGTCGAATAACGATCGCACGACTTCCACCACATATCCGCCGAGGACGCCTCGACGGCGTTCTCGATGATCGCCTTCATTTTGGCGGGCAGGGCGTCGAATTTGGTCTTGTTGAACAGAATTTCAAAACTCTCCGCGTTCTGGTGATAGCTCTGAAGCATGCAGACCTTCGAGACGTCGGTAAAACCGAGCAGGCGGTCGGAAGAGGCATTGTTGAATTCCGCCCCGTCCAGCAGGCCGCGGTCCAGAGCCGGGACGATCTCGCCTCCCGGAAGCGCATTGACCGCCGCGCCGAGACCGGTGAAAACGTCAATCGAAATGCCGACTGTACGGAACTTCATCCCCTTGAAGTCGGCAAGCTTGGTGATCGGTTTCTTGAACCAGCCGAGCGGCTGGGTTGCCATTGGGCCGTAGGGAAAGGAAACGACGTTCGCGCCGAGCGAGGCGTAGAGCTTGGCAGCCAGCTCCTTGCCGCCACCGTACTTGTGCCAGGCAAGCAGCATATTGGCATCCATGCCGAAGGCCGGGCCTGAACCCCAGAGGGCCAGGGCGTTCTGCTTGCCGTAGTGGTAAACCATAACGCCATGACCGCCATCGAGCGTCCCCTTGGAAACCGCGTCCAGGAGGTTGAAGGCCGGCACTACGGCGCCCGCCGGCAGTACCTCGATTTTAAGATCCCCGCCGGTCATATCGTTCACCTTCTTGGCGTAATCAAGGGCATATTCATGAAAGATGTCCTTGGTGGGCCAGGTGCTCTGCCACCGCATCGTGATAGGTCCCTGCGCCTTCAACACAGAAGGGAAACCCATTGTCGCCGCACCGGCCGTAACCGCAGCGGCGGCAGTCAGGAAATTGCGGCGTGATACGCCAGTTGCCTTTGTTTCTTTGCCCAGTTCTCTCTCTGCCATAATAAATCCCTCCTCCATTTTATAGAAAAAACTACCCGCGCGAAAACCCGTTCAACCAACGCGCAACAACACCGGGAATTTTAAATGCCCCCGGATACCCAATGAAATATCTTTATGATAACTGAAAGAAGGCTCAAACGCTCACCTGCCCGACGCTTCTCCAACCTCTTACAAACGGCGTTGCATGCCCTTATAAACTTTGCCAACGCCCTGTCAAGAAATATTTATGCGCAATAATCGGCAAAATCGAGTTTTTTTATATTTACAGGCACTGGGAAACCTCCCGGGCGGCTGAATCCGGCGTTGCAAGATCGGAAACGGGCAGTAAACGGTAAACAACGGCCCTCCGGTCAAACATGTTGTTCCGGTTACGTCCGCGGACAGAATCAGCCGCCAACGATTTGAAAAGCGGAGACTTGCAGTAGCTGCAGGCAATACCCACAAAAACAGCCACCGCCTCCGGCAACCTGAAGAGAATTTCCCTAAAGTTCCCGCTGCGACTCCGGAAGCGGTTTTGCCTGTTCGATCAGCATGATCGGGATATCGTCCTTTATCTCATAGAAAAGCCGGCATTTTTCGCAGATCAGGCCGTTTTCCTCCGCAGATGTCTGCAACGGCCCCTTGCACTGGGGACACGCCAGAATATCCAATAATTCCTTTTTGATTGCCATTTTTCCCTCCAGAAATTCTCTTTCCTGCCCTCTCGACAAATCTTCATGAAGACTCCCCCCAGGGGCATTGCCCGAGAAGGCCGGAGCCATCTCATCCAACTTCTGATTTATGCATCCTCAATGCCGGCGCCTTTAGTCACCGAAAGCGACGTGCCGTCCCCCCCAGTTTGTCACACAGCGCGTCAAAGACCTCTTCAACCGAGATCTCTGTCATGCAGCGGGGCGCCGGGCACTGCTTGCGAAAACAGGGGCTGCAGGGAATGCCTTTGCGGATAACCAGATGCCCGGGGCCATAGGGACCTGTGCGGGCGGGGTCGGTCGGGCCAAAGAGCGCTATAGTGGGCGCCCCGACCGCCGCGGCAATGTGCATCGGACCTGTGTCGGTCGTCACAACGATTTTTGCCCTTTTGTAGAGCGCTGCCAGCTCTCTCAGAGAAGTTTTCCCGCCGAGGTTCAGCGCCTTTGCGTTCATCAGTTTCCTGATTCTTGCAAGCGGTTCCGCGTCTCCCCCGGTCAGAACAACCGCCATTCCCAGCTCCTGCGCTATCCGGTCGCCAAGACGGGCGAATTTTCCGTCTTCCCAAAGCTTTGTTTTCCAGAAGGCAACCGGATTTATCGCGACGAAGGGCGGCAAAACCCGCTGGGGGGAAACCATTCCCTCGAGGAGCAGCTCTCTGACTTTTTTCTCCTCGGAAGCGCCGATGCAGATTCCGAATTCCGGCATCCCGGCAGGGCAGGT
>Ga0172369_10005440_pt1 | contig 15665 bp, 9 predicted proteins | sample LakKiv25m_FD_114539 | JGI IMG/M metagenome (GOLD analysis project Ga0172369, IMG submission 114539) | Freshwater microbial communities from Kabuno Bay, South-Kivu, Congo - kab_022012_11.25m | ecosystem: Environmental > Aquatic > Freshwater > Lake | place: Democratic Republic of the Congo...
CGCTGCTACTCCCCGTCGGACTCTGCGGAGCCCTGTTCGAGCTCGGGCTCCTCGTCGTAGCGCTGCTCCAGCTCCCCGACCTCGGTGTCGAGGTGAGCGTCGGGGCGGTACCGGAGCAGATCCCACTCGTTGATCCAACGCCTGATGTACGACCTGATCGGCCGGCGCATCGTCGTCACAGTCGTGTCGAGCTGCGGCGCAGCGCCATAGGCACGCGTGTACACGTCCTCGAGGCGGGAGTACGTGTCTTTCAGCGTCGCCTCGTTGGGCAGCATGAGTGGGACCTTGTCTCGCTCGATCGCCCGCATGCCGATCTCTGCTCGCGACGCAAGCAGCACGGCGTCTTCCGTCCCCTTCGCCTTCAGCCGCTCCGGTACCAGGACGAGGTCGTCCTTCTCCTGGAGCACCTTGATGTCGAAGTCGTCGGTGATGGTGACCACGCTCGCGACTCCCGGCACTGCCCCTTCGACGATCCCGAGCCAGCGGGCGAGCTCCGCGTATGACTTGGCGCGCTGTTGCAGCGTGTAGCGGCCGACCAGCTCGGCCTCGTCGATCAGCAGCACCCAGCCGCGCATGCCGACTGCCCGGGCGAATCGAGCTGCGAACTCCATCCGCAACGGGGCCAGGTCGCGAATCCGGATCGCCTTGACGTCGTAGGCGCCGCGACTACCGACGCTCTTGAGCCCGGCGCGCACCTCTGCGACGCTGATCTTCTCACCCGACCAGAAGTCGAGGATACGCGCGATGAGCTCGTGCTCGTGAGAGCGTTCGTGCAGGTGCACCGTCGCCCCTATGAGCCCGGGGGCGCTCATGGCCCAGTCCACTAGAGGTGAGGCCTGCCTCGAGCGATAGTTGATGCGGCTCGCGAGCTCGTGAATCACCGAGCCACGCCCGCCCGGGAAGCGCGCCTCGCGCAACGCAGCCTGAACGACCTTCGACGGATCGTGCAGAGGTGTCTCCTTTGAGATGACGACGCGGCTGCACACATATCCTCGGCTGATCGCCAGGTGCTCCAAGTACTCGAGGAGGTGCGACTTCCCCGCGCCGAAGTCGCCCGAGACGAGGGCACCTCTAACCACGGTGAGCGAAGCGCTATCGAGCTCCTCGAGCTGCTCCTCGAAGCGGCCGAGCACCTGGGCCTGCGCGCAGCCGAGCGCTCTCACGGCGTCTCCGTTCGGAACGCCGTTGCGAAGCGCCTCCAGGGCGCGCAACACCGACACGCGGTCGAGGGTCTCGGCGGTCGCGGTCATGTTCGGTCCTCCGTAGTTAGGCGCAGCAGCGACGACATAGGGTTCGCGAAGTTGCGGTCATGCACCTCGTCGAACACACGGTTCATCAGCGCCGAGTAGGCGCCGAGGCCCCGCGATCCCGGTTCTGTGTCGAGGAAGCCTTCGTCAGCGATCACGACCATGAGCGCCGAGTTGAGCTGGTCGGTGCCATCGATGAACTGCCGGAACACCTCGTAGGCGTCGAGTAGAGCGCTCTTGGTGTAAGCGACAGATCCGTCGCGCTCAGGCTTCGCCTCGGTGAGGCGGCCCCCGTCGATTACCAGCACGGTGCCGGGCCGACCGCACCGGCGAACCCAGGTGAAGAGCGACTCGAACTGATGGCGGGCGTTGGTGCGGTTGATCTTGGTGTAGATCTGGTACTGCTTCATGTTCGATATCGCAGGAATCTGACCGGTGAGCCACTCGGTGATCGCCGCCTGCTGCGTCTCGCCTTCCGAACCGCCATTGAGCCTTGCCCGGCAGAGCCACGTCATCGCGATGCGGAAGTCGCGGGCGAGCTCATGGTCCTTGAACACCTCTTCGGCGATCTTCTGGTTGAGCACCATGCGCACGTACTCTGCATCGCCGCCACTCACTCCGGCGATCTGCTGGTCTACGGCACCAGGGCCGAGCGCCGGCGGCAACGTGAACGAGCCTTCCGCGAGCAGGGCGAGACGCTCCGCGGCAAGATCCGCCCACGGCGTCTGCGCCGCAACCGCATGGAACGCCTTGTCGATCATGTGCACGCGCACCTCGGCCGCCGACAGACGTGCAACGAAGAATCCGTCGGCAGCAGCTGCGTCGGCGACAAGCTTTGCGAGCTCGGCAGTCGGCGTGCCGTCACAGGCGACGGCGAACTTCACTGCGGCACCGCCGGCAGGGATGAAGTCGCCGAGGTAGTCGTGATGGATGACGTCGAGCCAGTCGCGGGTGTGGAGGATCGCGGTCATCAGCCTGCCTTCCGAAATCGGATTCCGTAGTAGGAGTGTGTGCGGCCTTCGGCGTCGACGATGTGCAGCGTGCCTGCGGCGGACTTGGTCCCGGTCGACGCCGGGAGCGTCAGCTCGTATCCGGAACGCGTGGTGCTCACGCCGCTCCCGTCGAGCAGATGGATGTCGCGGGTGAACTCGTTGCGGTCGTACTGCTTGCGCATCTCGGGGTGGAGGGTCAACAGGTCGTACAGGTCGCTCAGACGAGCGCCCTTCTCGATGTGCTCCTTGCCGACGATGCGGCAGTAGGCGTTGAAGAGCAGCTCTATGAACCGCTCGGGCGACAGCGTCGGCCGCCCCTTCTGAAGTGCGACAACACGATCGAGCACCTTGCTGCATCGAAGCGACGCGACGCGCTTGTTGTCGATGCGCACCGCGCGCTGAGCGGGCAGCACCCGCAACAGGGCGGGGAACGCGGTCAGCCGGTCGTCGAGCCGGTCGAGGCGTACGCCAACCTTGGCGCCGGCCTCGATGAGCTCGTCCTCGTAGTGCTCCTCGAGGTACTTCTCCTCGTCGGCCTCGCTCCAGGTCCACGTGGTCGCGGCGTAGCGGGTCGCCGCCTCAGTAGCGCTCGCGAACTCCGCGAGCTGCGCGGCAAGCCGGCGGATCTTGGCCAGATCGCCGTCGACCGCCGCCCGATGAAGTGCTCGCTCCACCTTGGTGGCGGCCTTCAGAGTGTCGGCGAGCGAATCGCAGGCGCTCTCCAGCGCCGCGCACTCGGTTTCCAGCAATCCGGACGGGCTCTTGCTCAAGGTGACGTCGCCTCCGCAGTCGGTCGCAGCCAGTGTCGCGCAGGGGTGTGACAGTCATGATGCAGATGCCGTCCGCGGCGGTGCCGGGGGAGACTCCGGGGTGGTGCTCCCTTGCAGCACATGTCCATGGCGAGGCCGGCCGGGTACGGCTGCTCGTCCGGACGGGCCTCGACGTCTTCACCGTTGTCGAGCGCGCTCCGCACGTCGGTGACCTAGCTGCCGCGCTCCTCCAACTGGATCATGGCATGCACCTTGAACGTGAGCTTCACGGATCAGCGCTCCTCGAAGCCGGAGCCGGGCTCGAAGCGCAGGGTCTTGGCGTTCTCGGTGACGGTGCGCACGACATGCTCGGGGAAGCCTTCGTCGAGACCAGCCGAGATCTCGACGGTCACCTCCACGTCGGCACCGATGAGAGCGACGAGATGGTCGAGAACCTCGACACGAACCTTGTCGAAGTCGCGAACCGGGCGGCTCGGGTCGAGGTGGATCGAGCCCTGGAAGCGCCTCGGCCGAGCTGTCACTCCGTCGGTGCCGGCCCCACCACCGTCGACGTCGCCGCCACCGGCGCCCCCGCCAGAGCCCGCCCCCGAGTCTCCGCCGCCCGTAAACGCACCACCCACGGCACCTCCGACTTCCGCGGCCTCCTGCTCCACCTGTCCGAGCGCGACGTCGGGGCGTACCAGCAGCGTCGAGTAGGAAGCCGCCCGAGGCGGGTGTGCTCCTGTGACGAGCCCCAGGAGACGGCCCGAGGCTGTGTCGTCGCCATCGGCCAGAGCGAAGCCCTCGGTCTGCCACGAGACACTGGCTGGGCCGTCGGTAACCGCAGCGAGGAGCACTTCGGCATCTCGCAGGCGCGGCAGGTAGATGTAGCGGGCGAAGCACTCCCACACCTTGCGCACGCCGACAGTGCCGTCGGCCCACAGCGACGCGAGCGGTCCGTCGAGCTGCAGGCGCAACAGCACCGGCGGGAACTGCGTCTGCAACAACCCCTCGGCGACTAGCTTGCGGCCCACCCTCACCGCAAGCGGTCCCTGGCCCTCCGCGCGCACGGCCTCCCATCCGATCGGCCCATCCGGGTCGGGCTGCGCGGGCAGAAGCACCCATTGGTACGCATCGGCGAGCCGTAGGCGCACCGCGTCATCGGCCTGTGCACGCTTGGTGCGCGCCTGGCGCTGCATCTGCGGATCGAGGTTGAGCTCCTCGCCCTCCTCATCGATCGACTTCCACGCGAGGAACTCCGCCGCGGCTTGCTCCAGCTCGTCGAGACGGCGCTGGTCGGCCGCGGCGAACGCGACCATGTTGCGATACTCGCGTGCCGCGCTCCCCCGCCGCTCCAGCATCTCCTGAGCGATCGCCAGCGCTGGCGATGCCTCGGAGCGCTGCACGTGTGGCGCGTCCACACCGAGCACCACGAGCCGTACCGCAGGTTCGTCGGGCACGTCAGCACCCGAAGCCGGACCAATATGCACCCCGGCGAAGTCGCCGCGGTCCCGCTCGGCCTTCAGCCTCTCCATCAGGTGCACGTGCAGATCGTCACGCCGGCCGAGCCGCCAGCTCTCAGCACGATCCTGCGCGACGCGAGTGATGCTCTGCTGCAGCCCGTACCAATAGCGCGCCCCCTCCACATAGAGATACGAGGAACGGTCGGACAGCCTGTTCAGAGCATCGCCGTAGGTGGCTACCGACTCGCCGGGGATCACGCACCCGAGCCTGACCCGTTGCGCCTCTACCCCACGGTGCGCACTCCCACTGCGCGGCGCGGTCCCGAGGAAGATCGCCCGGGCGACGCGCCGGGCCGCCGCATATCGGCCGAGGTTCGGCACCGTCCGGTCGAGCTGCACAGATGTGGCATCAGCGCCGTCGACATCGGAATCGATGATCGGCTTCCACGCGTCGGGCAGATACTTGAGCAGCTCGCCACGCACACTGTCGTCGTCGAGCGGAATGCTCGCGGGCAACACGAGCGGTGCAGCGTCCTGTCGCACCCAGAGCGCGTGTATCACCGCCGCCATGAGGCGCAGCACGCCGCGGGTGCGCTGGAACCTCTCCAGCGTCGACCAGTCCTCGTAGAGCCGGGCGAAGAGCTCCGGATGGATCGGGTACGCCGCAGCGATCCGCCGACCGTAAGCGGTCTCACGGCACTCGGTGGGGAACTCGGCCTGCTCGCGCCGGTAGAAGTCGGTGAAGGCCCTCGCCACCGCATCACGCTCGGCAAGACGTTCCGGATCGATCAGAGGCTCGAAGAGGCGGCGGCGCACGATCTCGAAGCTCTCCTCGGCGGTCGCAGCCGTCCACGGGGAGTCGATCCGCCCGACGACCGAGCGAAGCCGCCGCAACGCCTCCTTGCCTCCCACCCCTCCGACCTCGATCTCCGAGATCGAGTCCGAGACGGCGTCTCCGTCGGCGGACGCCGGGATAGAGACGACCACGAGGGTGCCGTCAACCGCAGCGGCCTGCTCGGTCAGCGCCTGCGCGAACGTGACCTGGGCGTCGAGGGTGCCGGCGGGCAGATCGTCGCGGCTGTAAAGGTGACGGGCGTACGCGACCCACTCGTCGATGAGCACCAGGCACGGCCCGTACCGTTCGAAGAGCTTCCCGAGAGCCAGACCCGGACTCGTCGCGCTGCGGTCGGCGCCTTCTACCTCGCGGTACGCCTCGGCGCCGCCGAGCTGCCAGGCGATCTCCCCCCACAGCGTGTGCACCTCGGTGCCGTCGGGCTTCACCGACGGCACACCCGCCTGGATCTCGGTACCGACGAGCACAACACGCTTCACCGCCGGCAGAGACTCCACACCCACACCGACCACCAGCTCGCGCACCTCCTCTGGCAGCTTCGCGAGCGGCACACCCGAGAAGAGATGCCACAGCGCGAGCATCGAGTGCGTCTTGCCGCCACCGAAGCTGGTCTGCAAGTTGACAACCGGATCGCCACCCGAACCGCTGATACGTCGCACCGCGTCACCGAGGAGGCTGCGAAGCCCGGCTGTCAGGTATGTGCGGCTGAAGAACTCGACCGGGTCGACATACTCGGCCGGCCCATCCCCCCGCGCGACGCGACCGAGATGCGCGGCAAACTCCGCCTGGCTGAACCCGCCGGTCGCGACGTCGCGGTGCGGCATCACAACCTCGCGCCACGGCGGCAGCCCCTTCACCGCCCCGACCGCCAAAGACTCCTTCGTAGCAGTGGCCTTCTTCTCTTCCGCGTCGAAGCGGGCGCGCAGCACCTCATCCTTCGCCTTGGCAACCGCATCGGCCTGCGGCGCAGAGACCGCTGCGAGCAAGCGCTCGATCGAGTCGAGCGCCCGATACGTGTCGTCGAAGGAGAAGCCCTCGTTGTGCGCCCAGCGATTGCGCGTCACCGAGAGCTCGTTGACCAGGGTGCGCTCCGCCCGGCCGAGGATCTTGCCGAACACGTCGTTCCAACGATCCCACATCATCTTCAACTGGAAAGCCGGGTCTGCCAGAGACGCCTTTCCGACGCGCGCGGCGGCGACCGCCGCGTCGAACCAGCCCTCGCCCTGCGCGGCGCGCATCTCGCCATCGACCCACGGGCCGAGCCCCTCGGCGAGCTGCTCGAACGCCCGGCCGATGCGGTCGCGGTTGCTTACTGCCATCAGCCCTCCATTCCCGCGAGCCGGCCGGTCGTCTCGGCCACTACCGGCACCGTGGCCGCGAGCCGCTGGATCTCAGGCCACGACACAGCCAGAGCGTTGTACGGCCCGGCCTCGCTCGCCCACTTCTTGTGCTCGCAGATCGAATAGAGCCGGTACGCGAGAAGCTTCGCCGTATCACCCAGGCCGCCCAGGCGACGCAACAGATCAGCCGCCGCCTGCTCACCGCCGTCTTCGAGGCGCTTGACCAGGTGCTGTGTCGCCTCCCACACCGGCACCCGGTCATCGGTCACCGGGTCCCAGTCGGCCGGCATCTCGGCGCGCGGCACCAGCCACGCCTTGCCCTTGCTCGCCCGCGCTATCCCCGACCGCACCAGACCATCGAGGGTCGTGCCGTAGGTGGTGCAGAGCTGGATCGCCTCACCCGACACACCCGAGTCCATCCCACGCTGTTCGAACCACTTGATCGCCCAACGCGTGTCGGGATCGAAGTCACCCTCCTGCTCATCGAGCACGTCCGCGAGCACCGAGTTGATGATCCCCAGCGCGGTGCGCACACTCATCGCATCCCCCGACGGCTCGATCACCCGAGCGAACCGCGAGAACACCGCCATACCCGGCCCGATAGCCGCCTGCGCAAGATCCACCGGAGCGATGCTCCCCTGCTGCATCAACCGCAGCTCGTGCGGCAGCTCCTGTTTGAGTGCTGCCAAGAACCCACGGCGATCGGTGACGCCGGCAGTCTCGGGGCGAGGACGGCAAGCCAGGACGATCGAAGAGGCGAGGGCGTTGCTGTCCAGAGTTCGGAATCCGTGAGGTTGTTCGGTTCGCATTGGCCAGGTAGCCACCACGGCCAGCCCGGCGCTGAGCAAACCCCCCAGGAGCGTCTCCCATCCGGTGCTTGCGAGGCCACTGTTGTCGTCGCCCTGAGCGTCGCGGAACGCGTAGAACAGGGCGAGCGGGAACGCGGATGCTGCCTGCCCGGCCGCCGTCGAAAACACGCGCACGAACCCATCCTCGAAGAACTCCCGCGCTCGCTCCTTGCTACCTTCGAAGCGGTATGGCGTTGCGACCAGCTCCTCTGCCTTTGGCGTCAGCAGCGTCCCGAAGAGCGCCGGGTACGAACTTCGCAGTGACCGGCGCAACCACACGTAGAAGTAATCGCTCAGGTCCGCGTAGCTGATGTTGTCGTAGTACGGCGGATCAGTACTCAGGACGTACCCGGGCCTCCGCGCCAGCACATCGGCTGCATCACCCTGCACAGCGGTGCCACGCGCTACCGGCCCCGTCAGTGCGTCGACTGACTCCGCAGTCCAGCTGGCGGCGTTGACGAAACTTCCCGTCCCGTAAAGCAGAGGGTTCATCTCCGCGAAATCCCACGCCATTGCCAGAGCCTGCCGCGAAAAGGTGTTCTTCGAGGACTCCCTGTCCACATACCACGTGCAGAGCGATGAACCACGGTCGCTCATCTTTGAAATCGCGAACGCCAAGTAGGTGGCGATGGCGTTGGCGTAGGCGGTGGCGGAATCGGGGTCGAGGGCGGCGGTGAGGGCATCTTGCTCGACCTTGGTGCGGGCTTCGGTGACGAGGTCGGAGAACGTCGTGAGCGCCACGAGCTGCCGGTTCGTGAACAGGTCGGCGTGTGTTAGCAGCCCGTACAGCCTGCACCAGATCGCCCGAGGATCGTCGACAAGTTCCGTCTCCGGAACATCGTCCGGGCGGTGGACCTCAGCAGCCTTTACGTGCGCGTCGTCGGGTGGCAGGTAGACGCGCTGCCGGTTGCCTTCGGCGACGATGGCCATGAGCTGCGCGCCCATGCGCCCGGCCATGCCCTCGGCTTTGATGTGCGTGTCGGGTGCGGCTTCGCCACAGACGAGGCAGCGAAACTTGGCGCCGCGGCCGAGCTTCGGCGGGTCGGGCGGGCCACCGGGCCCCTTGCCGATCTCGAAGCGCACTCTCTTGCCGTCGATGACGGGGTTGACCCAGCGCTCCTTGCCCTTCTTCTTGCCGAGCCAGAACGAGCTCACCAGCGGCATCGTGGCGCGGCACGCGGGGTTGGGGCAGGTGACGGTGCGTGCCCAGATCCAGGCGATGACCGTCGCTTGCGATCCATCTGGCAGCGTCGCCTTCGGGTAGAGGTGGCCGATGCGCCGCTCCGCCTCATCGCGCATCCAAGCGCCGTAGTAGCGCACGTCGTCGGCGAGACCCTGCGCGCCTTTCCACGTCTCGTTCCCCAAGGTTCCTTCGCGGGGGTGCACCGGGGGATGGCCGGCCCAGCGGGGCGGGATCTCGATGAGCGCCTTGTTGATCAGCACCGCGACCGGGTTGAGATCCGACGCGTGGGCTTCGAGGCCGAGGCGCTGTGCTTCTAGGGGGATGGAGCCGCCGCCGGCGAACGGGTCGAGGATCGGCGGCGGGCTAGCGCCGCAGCTCCGGCGGATCTCCGCCCGGGCGGCTTCGAGAACCTCCTCGTTGTTCGAGTTCTCCCACTTCACGAGCTTGCGGATGATGCCGAAGAGTCGCTCGCGCTCGGCCTGCTGGGCTTCTTCGGTGGGGAACTCCTCGGGGTGCGCAGACGGGTCGTCGACGAGTTGGGAGAACAGCACCGCGCGGCACGCCGCGAGCGGCCGGCGCGCCCACCACAGGTGCAGCGTCGAAGGATGCCCGTGACGGATCGACTTCTCCCGCGCCGCCTCCTTGTTGATGTCGTCGAGTGGCAACGCCACCTCGATCAGCTTCTTCTTCACCGAATCAGGACCCATGTCTCGTTTCTTTCAGGACAACCCACTCGCATAGCGACATGTCTCGTTCTAATCAGGACTTCGGTCGCATTGGACCCTGTTCGCCGTGTAGGGCGTCCACGTTGGGTACCCTTCGCGGTGTGCACCGGCGGTACCGAAACCCTCCCCTCGTCGAGGCTATCTGCGAGTTCCGCTTCGAGCCCTCCAACGCCTGGGACCCTGGGTTGTCCATGGCGTTGCAGGAGCGTCTCCCCGGATATGACGACCGCAGGACCGTGCGCACCCTCGAAGGTGAGCTCAGGCTCGGGCCTGAAGACTTCACCCAGTCGCTTCGGCCGTCTGACCGGATCCAGCTCAGGCACGAGCATGGCGGGATCGTGCAGGTCGGGCCGGGCCTGATGACGGTGAACCACGTGCGGCCCTATCCCGGCTGGGAAGCTTGGCTGCCAGAAGTTCGTGCAGCGATGCGCGCCTACTCGGAAGTCTTCGAGCCGAAGGAGGTGCTCCGCGTCGCCCTGGTGTGCCTCAATCAGTTCGAGCTTCCCGGGACGCGGGTGACCCTCGACCAGTGGCTCGGCATCTTTCCCCATCTCGGGCCCGAGCTGCCCGACGCGCACGGCGCGTTCCGGGTAGCGGTCGAATTCGATCTCGGCTCGCCCGGGCAGGGGCACAAGATACGGGTCGACCTCGCCAGCAGAGCGGCGCTGCAAGACGATCACCTGGGAATCGACCTCATCGTGCGGGCAACGCCTTTCGAAGAGCAGCCGTCGCCCGAGAACTTGATCGATCTGCTCGACCGGGGACACCTACTTGTCGAGGAGGTATTCGAAGGCTGTCTGACACCTAGACTGAGGGAACACTTCGAGGAGATTCGGGACGAATGACGATCACGCTGAGCGCCGGACAGGAGTCCTGGAGCGAATCCGCAACTGTCGCCACCCGATTCATGCCGGCACCGTGGCGCGATCGCGTCCTCGCTCTCTACGAGTGCGACGACCGCGATAGGGCTTCGGCCTTCATCCAGCGCAATCCCGAGGTGACCGGCCTGCTCGCCGAAGCGCCGGGCCACGTCGAGGACTGGTTCGGACTCGGAACGCCCATGACGCTGCGCGTCTACACCCACCCCGAGGAGGAAGACGCCGAGGAGATCTTCGTTCTGGTGCACTTCCCGGGCTCCGCGGAGGAAGCGCGCAAGAAGCTCGCTCTCTTCGACGAGAGATGGTGGCTCGACGTCGCGGCGGCTGCCGGCGGTCGTCTCGGCTTCGACGTTCTCTTCGTCTGAGTCGTGTTTGACGGCCGCGACTTCCTCACTCTCGCAGAGGAGCTCGCCACTCGAACCGCCGACGAGTCCGCAATGCGAACCGCTGTTAGCCGCGCGTACTACGCGGCGTTCCTTGTCGCTCGTGGGGCGATGCGACCGGGCGACGTCGGCGTGAAGCACAAGCAGCTCTGGGGATCGCTGCGCGACGCTCCCGAACGCGAACGGCGGGTCATCGCCGAGACCGGCAACCGCCTGTATCGACAGCGCGAGGAAGCCGACTACGGGCGCGAGGTCGCGAATCTCAGCCGTGAGGTCGCCCTCGCGTTGGCACGATCTCGCGAGGTGGTCAACACGCTCGACAATCTCGCCTGAACGGAGGCCCGTCACGACGGCTCCTTACCCTGGGACCACATCTTGGTCCAGCTGAAGTTGCGGCTCGTCTCAGCGAAGTGGACGCTGCGGTCGAGCCCCTCGAAGGCACGGCGAAGATAGCGGACCTCGTCGTGACCGTCATCGCTTACCGAGACGAGTGCGAGGACGTGGTTGTCGGGCGAGTTGAGGCCGAAGAGGATCTCGTTGCGCGAGATGGTGACACTCGACGCGCCGGCTACCCGACCTTTCACCTCTATGAAGATCAGGCTGCCGGCGGCGTCGATGCTGCGGACGTCGAAGCCCGGGTTGTCGTGCGGCATCTCCTCGGGGTCGCGGCCGAGGGCGCTCTCGGCGGCGAGGACTGCGTCGACGGCGCGGCGCTCAACGCGCTCGGTCTCGCGTGCGTAGGTTGCCGGCGGCTCCGAGCGCTCTCCGCGGAGGCGTTCCAGCAGGCCGGTGGGGATCACCAGCGCGGCCCCGACTACGACCGGTGGGAGCGCGCCGAGCTGCTGCTCCTGGTCGAGCTCGGCCATGCGCGAGTGCCTGCGCAGCGCGAGGTCCTCGGCGCGAGCCTGCGCTTTCGCAGCGTTCGCTTGCACCGGCTTGCCCGCGTCTGCTTCGAGACGCAGCTGCGCGGCACGCTGGTCCCAGAAGTTGACTTCCCGCGTGAGCCGGTCGTGCACCGCTGCGCGCACCTTGGCGACACAGGCGAGGGTGTGGGCACGCACCTGCGCGAGATGTGCGGGAACCGCGTACTCGACCGCGGCATCGAGAGCACGTGACTCCACGCCCTCGCGAAGCCAAGCCGAGTCGCGCACCCCGGCCGTCAGCGTGATCTCGGCGGGGTCGAGCGGGCGCAGATCGAGGTAGGGAGCGGCGCCCGCGGGGCGCGGTTCGCCTTGTTCGAACAGAGTCACGAACTCGAATCGGCGCGACACCGCGCGAGGCGTGCCGTGCGGTCCGGGTCGGGCATCTGCGATTGCGTGCTCGAGATAGACGAGCACGCGCGGTTCCTCGCCCGGGTCATGCTCGTCGACGAGGATCGCGCCCTGTTTCAAGAGGGCACCAAGGCGTTCCATCACGAGGTCGATGACTGACTCGAGCAGCGGATGGCCGGGGCAGACCAGCTCGGCGATCGGCTTGCCCGCCTCGCGCGTCAGGTGGCGTTCGAAGCAGACGCGCTCGTACGCGGGGAGCAACGGAGCGGCCGCGCCGATCACGCGATCACGGCTGCGCAGGTCGAGGGGAACTTGGGTGACCTCGAACCGGCCCGCCTCACGCTCACGCACCCGACCGCCCAGCATCTTGAACGCGTCGAGGAAGAATGCCCGCACATAGTGAGGCTGAAGCCGGCGGGCCGACGCCTCCTCCATGTCGTGGCGAATCCGCTCCACGTCTGCAGCGCCCATCAGGTCGGGAGCGAGGGCCTTGTTCTCCAGCAGCTCGGCTAGGCCGTCGCCGACACGCTCGTCGATCACTTCGTCGAGACGGGCCCTCACATCCGGGTCGTCGCCGTAGCGGATCGCTTGCAGCAGCAGGTCGCGCAGCGGCACACCGCGGAACGCCTCGCCGAGCACGTCGAAGACCCGCCCGCCGAACGCCCTGCGCTGATCTTCGAGCTTCTCGAGTAGGCGCACGTACACCTGCCCCTCGCGGGTCTCCTCCGCTACCAGGTTCCACAGGTGACACACCTCGGTCTGGCCGATGCGGTGAATGCGGCCGAACCTCTGCTCGATCCGGTTCGGGTTCCATGGCAGGTCGTAGTTGACCATCAGGTGCGCCCGCTGGAGGTTGATGCCCTCCCCCGCGGCGTCGGTCGCTACGAGAACGCGGCAGTCGCGATCCTGGGTAAAGACCTCCTGCAATCGGCGACGGTCGTTGCGCTTCGTGCCGCCGTGGATAGAGACGACGGCGTCGTTACGGCCGAGCAATGTGGTGAGCCGATCGACGAGGTAGGTGAGCGTGTCGCGATGCTCCGTGAAGACGATCAGCTTGCGGCGAGTGCCGTCGGTGTGACGCAGGAGAGGCTCGTCGTGCAGCAGCGACGCGAGCTCGTTCCACTTGCGGTCCTCACCTGAGCGCCGCACCTCGTGCGCGAGGGCTTCGAGTCGCTTCAGCGTCGCGATCTCCGCCTCGAGCTCCGCGATCGTGCGGGCAGTGCTCGCGTCATCGACGAGACGCTCCTCCAGATCTTCGAGCTCGTCGTCGGCGAGGTCGTCCCACGGTTCGGAGTCGTCGTCGCGGTCGATCTCGTCGAACAACCTGTCGGCTACATCAGCCCCTGCCATCTGCGCCGGCTGATCCGGCTCTGCGGCGTGCACAGCCTCCGCTGCTCCCGCTGCCCGTGTCGCCTGCGTTTCCCGCGTCGCCTGCTGAGCCCGCGTCGACTGCTGCACCTGCAGCCGCTGCGCACGGCGGCTGCGCTTCTCCTCGGCGATGCGATCCTCCAGGCGCTTCCGGCGGCGCATGATCGACTGGTAGATCGCCTCGGGCGACGATGCGAGCCTGCGCTGCAGCACCGTGAGCGCGAACCCGACCCGGTTGCCGCGCCGGCCCTCTCCCTCCTCGCGCAGCTTGTCGGCGCGGCCCATCTCCTCCACCACGTAGTCGGTCACCTGCTGGTAGAGACGCGCCTCGGCATCGGTGAGCTTGTAGGGCACGGTCGAGGCAACCCGCTCGGGGAAGATCGGCCGACCGTCGAAACGCAGCATCTCCTCCTTGACCATCCGCCGCATCATGTCGGAGGTGTCCGCAACGTGTACGCCGTCACGGAAACGACCCTCGAATCGGTCGGCGTCGAGGAGCGCCATGAAGAGCTGGAAGTCTTCCTCCTTGCCGTTGTGAGGAGTGGCCGTCATCAGCAGCAGGTGGCGCGTGACACCCCCCAGAAGACGGCCGAGGCGGTACCGCTTCGTCTCCTTCACCTCGTTGCCGAACCAGTGCGCGGCCATGCGGTGCGCCTCGTCGACAACCACTAGGTCCCATTCGCTGGCGGCTAGGCGCGCCTGCAGATCGTCGTTGCGAGCAAGGTGATCGAGGCGGGCTATGAGGTGCCCACGGTCCGCGAACGGGTCACCGGTGCGGGAGTCCTCGATCATGCCGCGGGTAAGCAAGTCGAACGAGAGGCCGAACTTCTCGGCAAGCTCGTCCTGCCACTGCGAGACCAGGCCGCCCGGTGCGACAACCAAACAGCGCCGCACATCGCCGCGCAGAACGAGCTCCTTCATCAGCAGTCCCGCCATGATGGTCTTGCCCGCACCGGGATCGTCGGCGAGGAGGAAGTGCAGGGGCTGGCGGGGCAGCATGTCGCCGTAAACAGCCTTGATCTGATGCGGCAGCGGTTCCAGTGCGCTCAAGTGCACCGCGAGCATCGGGTCGAACAGGTAGGCGAGCCGGATGCGATAGGCCTCGGATGCGAGACGGAACTGGTGCCCGTCGGCCTCGAAGGACCAGCCCCGGCCCTGCCGATCTATGCGCAGGAGGGGTTCGGAGTCGCGGTAGAGGAGGCGTTCGGCGACCTGGCCGGTGGAGTCGCGATAGGTCAGGGTGATCGCGGCACTACCGTGCCACTGGACCTGCACGACCGTGACCGCTGCTGCCGGGACCACTCCACGCACGACCGCGCCTGGGGTGAGGTCTTCGAGCCTTGCGCCGCCGTGGTCGCCCTCGCCCGGGCCTTCGCCCGCGCTCGCATGCGATCCGGTCGACTGGCGCTCGCCGTGGTCGCCCTCTCCCTCGGTGGACCCTCCCATCCCGGTACCGCCGTGGTCGCCCCCGCCCTCGGTGGACCCTCCCCTCCCAGTACCGCCGTGGCCGCGCTCGCCCTCGGTGGACCCTCCCATCCCAGTACCGCCGTGGCCGTGCTCGCCCTCGGTGGACCCTCCCCTCCCAGTACCGCCGCGGTCGCGCTCGCCCTCGGTGGACCCTCCCATCCCAGTACCGCCGCGGTCGCGCTCGCCCTCAGGGGACCCTCCCATCCCAGTACCGCCGCGGTCGCGCTCGCCCTCTTCCAAGCCGCCACCTCCCTGTCGACCCGGCCCTGCCCCACCGGGCGCCGTGCGCCGCATCCTACGGGAACGGCGGGAAGTGCTGTCTCGGGGGGCGGTGGGTAGTCTTCTATCCCCTCGCCGTCGGGCGGTGCTCATGGTGCCGGCGCGGGCCCCGGAACGCGAACACTCCCGTTCTGGTCGCGTCTACCCACCGTTTCGGTGGCTGAGCGCGACCAGAACGGGAGAATCGTCGGCGTGGGCTACCCCGCCGCGTATCCGCGAGAGGCCCATAGGCCCAGCGCGACCAGAACGGGAGAATCGTCGGCGTGGGCTACCGTCTCTCGCTGCCCGCCCTCGTAGCTCAGGGGATAGAGCGACCGCCTCCTAAGCGGTAGGCCGCAGGTTCGAATCCTGCCGGGGGCACTGCCGGGGGCACTGCCGGGGGCACTGCCGGGGGCACTGCTGCCGGGGGCACTGCCGGGGGCACTGCTGCCGGGGGCACGACCGTCGAGGACGTCAGTCGCCCACCCGACGCGCCGGCCGCGCAGGTCGAGAAGCCCTGCGCTAGCCGCAGATGACGCCCCGGGCGTTGCTGAAGCGCAATGAGACCGACGCGAGCTTCCGCCGTGAGTCTGCACCTGCTCGGAACAGCTCCACTCTGCCAACACGACCGTAGGCGCCA
>Ga0172369_10005443_pt1 | contig 15660 bp, 15 predicted proteins | sample LakKiv25m_FD_114539 | JGI IMG/M metagenome (GOLD analysis project Ga0172369, IMG submission 114539) | Freshwater microbial communities from Kabuno Bay, South-Kivu, Congo - kab_022012_11.25m | ecosystem: Environmental > Aquatic > Freshwater > Lake | place: Democratic Republic of the Congo...
GTGACCAGGCGCTCGCGGATGAGCGGCGTGACCCGCATGAGAAGGCCGTCGTCAATGTTGTATCCAGCTTTCGTGAGAAAGGGCTTGAGGCGTGCGGTCAGGTCCTCGGTCGAGAAGAGGCGGATGTGTGTCCCGTTGAAATGATCCAACTTTTGGAAGTTGATGGCGGCGGGAGCTGGATTCAAATGTTCGAGGGTGAATTTCTCGATCATGTCATCGAGCGTCAGCACATCACCTTCGGCAATGCCCCAGCCCATCAGCACCATCCAGTTGAGCAGGCCTTCGGGTGTGAAGCCAAGGTCCTGCATATCTTTGATGAAAATGGAATAGCCATCCTTGATGGTGTCCGCCGTTTCGCGTTTGGACATTTTGCCTTTGCCGCTTGGTTTGAGGAAGACCGAAAGATGCACCCATTCCGGCTCGTCCCAGCCGAAGGCGCGCACGATGTTGACGTGAAGCGGAAAGGTGCCGAGCCATTCTGAGCCGCGGAAAACGTGCGTGATCTGCATCAGATGATCATCCACCATGGCGGCCAGATGATAAGTCGGGAGGCCGTCAGTTTTTAGGATCACGGAATCATCTAGGTTCTTGTTCTCGATGACAATGTCGCCGCGTAAAAGATCGTGTGCACTGGTCGCACCTTCCTGCGGCATCTTGAAGCGGATGATGTGCTTCTCGCCGTTTGCGACGCGTCGTGCGGCCTCATCGGGAGAAAGCTTGCGGCAGGTGCCGTCATAATGCGGATTCTCTTTGCGCTTCTGCTGTTCCTGCCGGACTTTTTCCAAACGATCGGGCATACAGAAACATGGATAAGCGTGGCCGCTATCGACCAGCATTTTTGCGTGTTGAGTGTAGATGTCGCGGCGCTCGGTCTGACGATACGGCCCATACACCCCGCCAATATCCGGACCTTCGTCGTAGTTCAGTCCGAGCCAGCGTAAGCCGTCCATAATTTCCTGCTCCGCGCCAGGGACGGTGCGCTTGAGATCGGTATCTTCAAGCCGTAAAATGAACTTGCCTCCTGTCTTGTGGGCAAGCAGATAATTGAACAAAGCTGTGCGCGCGCCGCCGAGATGTAGATGCCCCGTAGGAGAAGGCGCCATGCGGACGCGTGCGGGCTTGGTGTAATCTGTCATGAAAGAGCCTTTCTTGGGAAGAGCGGTTCATCCGCGAATTTTCACTAATTATTTTGATCCACGCGGATCGTGTCTTGTGTCTTTATTAATTGTCTGCTAGAAATCCATTGATTTGTGTCGCATCGCAACGCTCTCGACGAGACCGATTCCCAACATCAGCGCCATCAAGCCTGAGCCGCCGTAACTGATAAACGGCAGGGGCAGGCCTGAGACCGGGATCAAATTCAGGTTTACGGCAATGTTGGCTGAACCCTGGAAGAATAACAACATCCCAACGCCAAAGGCGATCATGGCGCCAGATACATCTCGGGCTTTCTGTGCCGCGCGAAAACAACGCCAGATAATGAAGGCTTCAATTGCGATGACAACAATCGCACCGGCCAGGCCGAACTCTTCAGCAGTGGCCGAGAAGATAAAGTCGGTGTGGCGGACTTTGAGAAAGCGCAACTGGGTCTGCGTGCCGTGACCGTAGCCCTTGCCAAACAATTCACCAGAGCCGATGGCGATCAAAGCTTGCCGTACATTGTAGGTTGCACCATTAGTCGCATTCGGATCTGGTTTAATAAAAGTCAGGATGCGATCCCGCTGATACTGCTGAAGAAATTGAAAGGAAAGAAGCCCTAGCAAGACGCCCACCAGAGCCAGCAATGCGATTTGTTTTAGATCTACGCCGTTCATCCAGACCATGCCCGCCCAGATGACCATACTTACAACCACGTTCGATAAGTTAGGTTGGAGCAAAATCCAAATGACGAGCCCCCAGGCCCAAAGCAGGCTTTTCAACAGCCATTTCAGATCACGTGGATCATTTTGACTTTTTTCAAAGTAACGAGCAAGGATCAAAATAAGCACGATCTTGGCAAACTCAGTCGGTTGAAGGAATAACACGCCCACTTGGAACCAGCGTTGAGCGCCGAAAGCAGCTTGTCCCAATCCCGAAAGCGAGATAAGAAATACCATCATGACGATATACATGAGCCAGTGGAGCGAAAGCCAGTAACGGTAATCAATGCTGGCAAGCAGGACGATGACCACTAACCCGATCAACGCGAAATAAATTTGACGATTACCCAAAGGCAGGAGACCTTCGTTCCCAGCAATGGCCGAACGAATCATCATCGCACCGAAGGCGCTGGCCAATATGACCGCACCGAGTAATAGAAAATCGAAATTGCGCCAGGAAAGACCGCGCATGGTTTATTCTGCGCGGCGGCGTGTCACACTCCGCAAGGGAATATCTGCCACCAGACGTTGAGAGCGGCCGTCATGCTGGACATCAATTTGTACAGCATCAGCATCAATTTCTATATGCCGTGAGATCACTTGAATTAACTCGTCTTTGAGCGAGGTCAATTCCGCAGGCGATAAATCTGTGCGGTCATGGATGAGCACCAATTGCAGGCGCTCCTTTGCGCTCTCGGCGCTGCGTTTGCGTCCGCCAAACCAGCTCATCATTTCCTGCCTGCCATTTTCTGGATGCGATCCCACAATCCGCTTTGTTTATCCAAATCCATAAACGCCACTTCTTCACCTCGCATGCGCTTGGCAATGTTGCGAAAAGCCTGCCCAGCGCTGCTCTTCATATCCTGTGCCACAGGTACGCCACGATTCGAACTGACGATCACACCTTCATCTTCGGGGACGATGCCAATCAACTGGATACCAAGTAGATCGAGAACATCTTCTGCCGAGAGCATATCGTGCTGTTTGACCAGAATTGGATTTAAACGATTGATGATAAGAGCAGTTGAACGCTTTTCCTCTGCTTCAAGAATACCGACTACGCGGTCGGCGTCACGCACGGCAGAGACTTCGGGGTTGGTCACAACCAGCACGCGGTCCGCGGCCGCGATGGCATTCCGAAAGCCGCGCTCGATGCCTGCCGGAGAGTCGATCAGCACAAAATCAAAGTCGGGACGAAGCTCATTGCATAGACGAGTCATGTCGCTGGGCGAGACCGAATTCTTGTCCCGCGTTTGAGCCGCCGGAATCAGATAAAGTTCAGATAAATGCTTGTCGCGGATCATCGCCTGGCGCAATTTACAGCGGCCTTCGATTACATCCACAATATCATAAACGATGCGATTCTCAAGGCCCATCACCACATCGAGATTTCGCAGGCCGATGTCGCCGTCAATACAAACGACCTTTGCGCCGTCGGAAGCCAACGCCACAGCGATATTCGCGACGGTAGTCGTCTTGCCGACGCCGCCTTTTCCAGATGAAATGGTAAATACTTGAGCTGTCATAAGTTTTCCTATTGACCGGGCTGCCAGGGTTCGATCACGACCCGTTCATCGCGTATAAAGGCCATCTCGGGCTTCCCGCTTTCTTTTTTATTGGATGTAATCATCGCGTCCGTCCCGACCTGAAGCCGGATCGGGGCGAAATCGAGCGCACACACCACTGCGGCCTCGTTGCCTTTCGAGCCTGCGTGGACGGCTCCGCGCAAGCGGCCCCAGATGATGACATTGCCTTCGGCCACGATCTCCGCACCGGGGTTGACATCACCCAGCACGACAACATGCCCTGGAAATTCAATGCGCGCACCGGAACGAATTGTCTTGTTCAGGAAGAGTGCCGTTCCCTCGCCGAGGTCCTGCACTTCGAAGTGGCGCGCCTCTTCGGGTCGCGGCTTGGAAATACGTGTTGCCAGGCCAAGTAGTTGCGCGGTCCTTTCTGTTGTCGGTGATTCGCTGATCACTGCCCAGAGCGAAACATTGCGCTCCGACAAATGATCGCGCAATTCGACCATTTCATTGACTTTGAGAATCTGTGTCCCGACATCCAGAGCCAGCCGTGCGCCTTGAAAAAAAGATTGCTTCTCGTCTATTTGAGACAGCAAAGCCGCGTGCTGATCTTCCCATGGCGCGTCGGATAGAGAGACCAGCAAACCGTCCCGCAATCCTTTGATCTGAACTAAAGAAGCTAAATCATCCATTGAGCAACAAGTTGCGGCAAATTATAGCATGACAATCGTACGACTTGCTCGGAGAGCGCCGGCAGGGCGGGCTTTCAGTTTGTTGAGTTCAGATTCCGAACAAACTACCTTACTGCGTGCCCATCATCCGCCGCCGTTTTTAGCGAGATCAATGGACTTCAATTCAAAATAGGCCTTCAATACTCTGGCAACCACTGGAGCGGCCACCGTAGCGCCTTCGCCTCCATGGTATTCAAATGCCATCACCACAATTTCCGGATCATCATAAGGCGCGTAGGATAAAGTCCAGGAATGAGTCGGCCAGGCGCCAAATTGACATTGATTGGCCTTAAGTGCCACGTCATCACAATATTCGGCTGTACCGGTTTTGCCCGCAATTGCAATTGGCAGGGGAAAATCTTTTGTATAAATATTATGTAAAGTTCCACGCGGATCGGTTACCGCCAGCCGCATTCCAATTTGAACATTTTTGACAACGCTCGGATCTATGGTCTTTGTTTGGCCCGTTTTTTGGCAGTTACCAGCATCGCATGCATATACTGCTATGCGGGGATCTTTTGTTACATCCCACTTCATATTCGGCACAAAGGGTGATATCTGATAACTGCCGACAGGCAGTTGATCCGCAACTGTTTTATCGCCAAGGTTGAGCCAGGCTTGATATGTATTTCCGCGTTTATCAGTTGTCGCTTGAGGAACCCAAAGGCTGAAATCCTGTGGATTAAACCAGACGGTTTGGGCCTTCCCTTCACTGTCAACCACACTACGGACGATGGTTGGCTGCATTAATTTCCCGTTGTTCGCCATTGTTTCACCGGACATTGCCACTTGTAATGGCGTTGCTAATACATATCCTTGTCCCACTGTGGCAATGTAAGTATCACCCGTGGACCAGTTTTCGCCCTGATTAATACGTTTCCATTGCGGATCAGGAATCAATCCGCTTGCCTCGCCGGGCAATTCAATGCCGGACGGCGCGCCATACCCCAGAGCCCGGGCATACTCGCCCAAACGAAAGATGCCAAGGCCGCCATTCTTGATTTCGTCGCCGAATCCGCCGCCCAATTTATAAAAGCATACATTGCTGGAGTAGGCGATGCAGTGATAAAAATCGATCTGACCAAACCCAGCCGGGTTCCAATCCACAAAAGGACGCGTATTGGTTGGGCCGCAAGGTTCATTGGGGGTAAACTGTTCACACAATTGCAATTCGCCGGGTGCGGCTATGATTTGGCTTGTGGTCACAACTCCTTCATTCAACGCACCGTTTGCTGCGGAAAGCTTGAACACCGAGCCAGGTGGATATTCACTCTGGATCGCATTATTCAAAAGCGGATGGCGCGGATCCTGACTCAGTTGGTTATAGTAATAACCGGGGATAAAGCGCGCCATGCGATTGTTTTCGTAGGTTGGATACGATACCATTGCCAGAATCTCACCGGTCTTCGGATTCAGGGCGATCACCACACCGCTTGAGATGCGGACTTTTCCAAAGTATGCATTCCAATAATTGATCTCCTGCAGCAAGGATGCTTCCGCTGCGGCCTGCAAGCGCGTATCAATTGTCAGAGTGACGTTATAGCCAGGAACCGGCGCTTTTGGGGGCTCAAGGTTGCGAAGTTCCTGGCCAGCCACATCCACTTGGATAACGCGCGTGCCATTGCTCCCGGCCAAAACATCCTGCAAAGAAGTTTCAACGCCCGCGTACCCGATCTTATCTCGGTTGGGAACGAAACCTTTAGCGCGCAAGCTCGCCTCAAGTGCTGCTGGAATCGGACCGAGGAAGCCGATCAAATCTGAAGTCAATGAACCGGTTGGATAGTCGCGGATCGGGACGATCTCAACGTCTACTCCCGGCCAATCTGCGGTCCGTTCACGGACCAGATGCGCAACATCTTCTGTGATATTGCACTTTATTTCGACTGGAGTATAGGGCGCTAACGAATCGCCCAGTTCAACCAATTGCGTTATACCCGGTCCCTCGACACAAGGAGCAAATAACTTAGCATCATCCACTGTGCCGCTATTTACCGGGATGCCAGTAAGAGCTGAGATATCGCGATAGATGCGTTGAACATCCGCGTTGTCGTCCGGGATGTAGGCGGGGGTAATGACGAGGTTGTAAGAAGCGATGTTACGAGCCAGAATGTATCCGTTGCGGTCATAGATAATACCGCGTGGAGCTGGTGAACTGATCCCTTTAGTATAATTTTCGACGGCTTGGTTTATGTATGTTTGGCTGTTAAAGACCTGCATGGATATAAGACGTCCCAGCAAAGCGGTTAGGACAAGCAGGACCACCCCATAGATAACGAATAATCGCCAGGTTTCAAAACGGGAACTGCCGGGAGCAGAAGGCAAACTCATGCTTTCTCCATGGATGGGAGAACCCAACGCGCAATATCACGCATAAAGCCATAAAGTGGAATCGAAATGAGTAGATTCAGCAAAAGGCTTGGAAGTGTGATCAGGCCCATTGTGTCGCGAAATGGTAAAGGGTCCCCAACGATGCGAAGATAAGTGTACGACAAGAGGTGCATCACCAACGTCCCCAAAAAGGTCACGCTGAACATTGCCAGCAAAGGCGCCTGCCAGACGCGGCGTTGAAGCAATAAGGCAAAAAGAACCACGCTGAAATATCCGGCCATATAAATAAACCAGGGTAAATGCGAAGAGAAGCCGACCATGATGCTTGCCAGAAAAGCCCAATGAAAAGCCGTCGTGACTCCATCCTGCAAAGCCCAGGCGGCCAGGATGACAAGTACGAGATCGGCGTAGCCCGCAAGCAGGGAGAATTGGCTGACAATGGCCGACTGCAAAATAACAGCCAGGCCAAGCAAAGGAAGTGCAATAATGTTGCGCATATCAGGGAGTGGTGGTGGGAACGAGCGGAGCAATATCAACCGCGCGGAAATTGATAATAACCAAAACGATCTGCAAGCGGCTAAAGTCCACGGCAGGTTGAACGGTGGATTGCTGGAAGAGTTCGGCGGCGCGCTTATGGACGTTGACCACCTGCCCGATGATCAGGTCTGGCGGAAAACCGCCACCCAGGCCTGAGGTCAGAATAAGATCACCCGGCTGAATAGTTGCGTCTTGCGAGATGAGATCGAGGGAAATGTCGCCAGTGATGGAACCGATCAGCATTGCATCCGTATTGGCATTCTTAAGATGTGTGTTCACCGATGAAGCCGGATCGGTGATCAATTGAACGCGCGCCGCGTCCGCGATGACCGCATCCACGCGGCCGACCAGGCCTTCGCTTGTCACGACCGGCATACCACGGCGAATGCCGTCATTCGAACCGCGATTGATAATGATGTAATGCAGGAATGGACTTGGGTCGCGCCCAATGACCGAGGCGGCCTTGTAACTGCTTTCAGGATTGGTCCTTGAAAAATCCACCAATGCGGCCAGTATCTCGGTCTCATTGACGCGTTGCTGTAGGTTAATCACTTGAGCCTGCAAATCAGAGACTTGTTTCTGGAGTTCAGTATTGCGGGTACGCAGACTCACAATGTCGCGCGGCGCGGCTAAAAATTCCTGAATGGCCTGATAGCGTGTGGCGAACCATTCCTGTAGGGAAACTAATCCGCCAGTGAACCGATTGGTAACTGAGCTAAAGAAACCGCCAAAGGAAAGTGCAAGAATTCCCCCGATGACCAAGAAAATAATGGTGGTTTGTAAAGTGCGAGAAAACAGATCCTTCATTCTTAAATCATAGCATAGAGCGCAAATGTATGCACGCCCTATGCGCCATGATGGGTACTGCCGCGCTCCAGACCAACCAGATAGCGGCTCAAATTATCCATATCTTCAAAAACGACGGCCGCGCCGCGCACCACACAGGTCAACGGATCTTCCGCCACCCAAACGCGAAGTTTAAGCTCGTCTGTCAAACGGTCGGCCAGCCCCTGCAAAAGCGACCCGCCTCCAGCCAGACAAATTCCAATATCCATCAAATCTGATACGATCTCTGGCGGGATTTCATCCAGCGCATCGCGCACAGTATCAATGATAACCTGCACCGAACCGGTAAGTGCCTCGCGAATTTCCACCGATGAAATCTCAATCGTTTCAGGTAGACCGGTTACAAGATTGCGCCCACGCACTTCCATCGTTTTTTCAGGTTGAAGCGGATAGGCCGAACCGATCTTCCATTTGACCTGTTCCGCGATACCTTCACCGATAAGCAGGTTGTACTTATTCCGCAAATATTGCACGATATCCTGATCCATCTCGTCACCGGCAACGCGCAGTGAACGAGAAGCGACCACGCCTCCGATGGACATCACCGCGACCTCGGTTGTTCCGCCACCAATGTCTACGACCATCGAGCCACGTACTTCACCGATGGGCAGACCGGCTCCCAATGCCGATGCAATCGGCTCCTCGATCAACATAACCTGGCGCGCGCCTGAGGCCATTACCGCGTCATAAACAGCGCGCTTCTCCACTTCCGTCACGCCGGTTGGAAGTCCAACCACCACACGCGGGCGGGGGAGCGGGACTACGCTCTGCTCGTGAACCTTGCCGATGAAATATTCCAGCATGACCTGAGTTACATCGAACTCAGAGATAACACCGTCGCGAACGGGCCGCACCACGATTACATTACCGGGCGTTCGCCCGACCATTTCCTTGGCCTCCAGGCCAATGGCTAATGGTAAACGCGATCTTTTATCAATGGTTACCCAGGAAGGTTCGTTAATAACAATACCCTTGCCGCGCACATGCACAAGGGTGTTCGCGGTGCCCAAATCAATTGCGATGTCTAAAGAAAACAGGCCTAACAGCCAGTTAATTGGGTTGAAGGCCAAAGAGAGGCTCCTTTATAAGAATCTTTGCAAACCAGCCGCTTGCGAAAGGGATTATATCATAAGGACTAATATACACTTTGTGTAACCTTGAATAGCCGAATGGGTTAAAATTCTCGAAATCATATTCAATCGGTCCGGGAGGGATCATGGCAAAGATTGCGTTCGTTACCGATAGTACCGCATACATACCAGTTGAACTTGTCAGGCAACACAGCATCACAGTCGCACCGCAAGTTTTGATCTGGGGCAATCAGACTTATCAGGACGGCGTGGATATTCAGCCGGATGAGTTCTACGCGCGGCTCAAAGGTAGTAAGACAATGCCAACTACTTCGCAGGCATCCATGGTAACCATGCAAAATATCTTTCATAGCTTGATAGATAAAGGGTTCGACGTTGTAGGGGTGTTCATCTCAGCCAAACTTTCCGGCACGTTGCAATCCGCTATGCAAGGCCGGGAAGCATTGGGATCTGCCGCTGAAAAAATCACCATTATCGACAGCACCTCCACGGCCATGGCAATGGGTTTTCAAGTCCTGAACGCTGCACGCGCTGCAGAAAATGGGGCCAGTGTCGCCGATTGCAAAGCATTGGTGGAAAAAGCCCGGGAGCACACCGGCGTTTATTTTGCGGTGGACACGCTCGAATTCCTGCACCGCGGCGGACGCATCGGCGGTGCACAACGCTTTATCGGCTCGGCGCTCAATCTCAAGCCCATTCTTGCCGTCAAGGATGGACGCGTCGAAGCCGAAGACCGCGTCCGCACCAAGAGCAAAGCCTTGGATCGCGTGCTTGAGCTGGTTGCGGCGCAGGTTAAAGGGAAATCCAATATTCACATTGCCTGCCTGCATGCCAACGCCGAGGCAGAGGCGCTCGATCTGCTTGCCAGAGCTGGCAAGGAATTAAATGCTATTGAAAGCATTCTGTCCTCCGTTAGCCCGGTGGTTGGTACACATGCCGGACCAGGAACAGTTGGTCTGGCCTTCATGGCAGGTATGTAATGATTTTCCTCTCCCGAATGGGAGAGGGATTTTTCATACGTGTATAATTCAAGCATGATACGTCCAGACCCTCTGGTCATCGGCATTGCGGGCGGCTCCGGTTCAGGCAAAACCACTGTAGCGCAGGAAATTCTCAATCGTGTTGGCCCGGATCGAATCGCTTTTTTGCAACACGACTCATATTACAAAGACTTAAGCGGACTCCCCCCGGTCCAGCGAGCTGAAGTCAACTTCGACCATCCCAACTCGCTCGAGACCGAATTGTTGATCGAGCATATCGCTTCACTCCGGGACGGCAAGCCGGTCGAAGTCCCGATCTACGATTTCTCCATCCACAGCCGTACCGGCCAAACTTTCACCGTTGCTCCGCACCGCGTGATCCTGGTTGAAGGCATCCTGATCTTTACTGAAGCTTCTTTGCGCAAACTCTTCGACGTGAAGATTTTCGTGGATACCGATTCTGACCTGCGCTTCATCCGCCGCTTACAACGTGACATCGCTGAACGCGGCCGGACGACAGAAGCGGTCATCAAACAATATAAAACCACCGTCCGCCCGATGCACCTGGAATTTGTTGAGCCATCCAAGCGTTATGCCGACGTCATCATCCCCGAAGGCGGATTCAATGCCGCAGCGCTGGATATGGTCGTTGCGCGCGTGGATGCATTGCTAAAATAATTCTAGATACACATTAAGGAGAGAACATGGCAAAACAATGGAATACCCCACCTGCAATGGCTATTGACCTGAAGAAAAAATACAAAGCTCACATGGAAACCGAGAAGGGAATGATGGTTATCGAACTCTTTGCTGACAAAGCTCCAAAGACCGTGAACAACTTCGTTTTTCTATCACGCGAAGGGTTTTATGATGGCATCATCTTTCATCGCGTGATCGCGGACTTTATGGTGCAGGGCGGCGACCCAACCGGAAAAGGTTCCGGCGGCCCCGGCTACAAATTTGAAGACGAATTCCATGCGCGCCTGAAACACGATAAAGGCGGCATGCTCTCGATGGCAAATGCCGGCCCCGGCACAAACGGTTCACAATTTTTCATTACTCACATTGCCACGCCGTGGCTTGACAACAAGCACAGCATTTTCGGACAGGTCGTTGATGGCATGGATGTGCTTAGGTCCATCCCGCCGCGCGACCCGGTGCGCCCTGAATATCCCGGTGTGAAAATATTGCATGTCACAATCGAAGAAAATGCCTAGACTTGTTGCCTGCCCATGAAGTCCTGGCAGACTAACATTCTTCGGGCCCTGGCCCTGCTGGCTGTCGTTGCCATCAGCGTTTACATTTTTTCAATTCGCGATCACGCAGATCAATTCATCACTTATGGATATCCGGGCATCTTTCTAATATCCATCCTGGCCAACGCCACTGTTCTCCTGCCTGCGCCAGGAGTGGCAATTGTTTTTGCAATGGGTGGAGTCTTCAATCCATTCGTCGTTGGAATTGTGGCAGGCGCGGGCGCGGCTATTGGCGAGTTATCCGGTTATATTGCAGGATTTGGAAGCCAGGGCATCATCGAGCGCGCGGAGTTGTACAACCGCATCAAAGATTGGACTCAACGCTATGGCGTATGGACTATCCTGATCCTTGCTGCGATTCCAAATCCATTTTTCGATATGGCGGGTATGGCTGCCGGCGCGCTTAAAATGCCATTGCGAAAATTTTTTTCCGCCTGCCTGGTCGGCAAGATCATCAAGATGTGGATATTTGCTTACGCAGGTGCATATTCGATCAACTGGCTCACCATTCTATTCGCGAAATAGGAGAAGATCATGACCGATTACAAAAAAGTTGACGCTTATCTTGAAAGGAATCTTGACCAAAGCATTGCCGAGTTATCCAAATTAGTCGCACAACCCAGCGTCGGCGCGCAGAATTTAGGGATGAAGGAATGCGCGACGCTGGTTGGCGGGATGCTCAAGGCGCGCGGCTTCAAGGTCGAGATCATGAATACCGGTGGTGCGCCGGTCGTCTTCGCGGAACGTAAAGGCAAATCAGACAAGACTCTTTTGATCTATAACCATTACGATGTCCAGCCGCCTGAGCCGCTGGAATTATGGGAGACGCCTCCATTCGAGCCGAGCCTGCGTGATGGCAAATTATATGGTCGCGGTGTCAGCGATGACAAAGGCCATATTACATCGCGCCTCTTCGCCGTTGACGCGCTGCTTGATGCACAGGGCGAACTTCCGTGCAACATCAAATTTATTATTGAAGGCGAGGAAGAGACCAGCAGTGTTCATCTGTACGATTACATTTTGAAAAACAAGGATCGTCTGAAAGCCGATGCCTGCATGTGGGAATTCGGCGGAGTCGACTCTCACGAAACGCCGATGCAGTATCTTGGCCTGCGCGGTATTTGTTATGTTGAGTTAGCCGTTGAGACGGCCAGTATGGATGTCCATTCTGGTTTAGGCGGTTCGATTTTCCCCAATGCAGCGTGGAGATTGATCTGGGCCTTGAACACGCTTAAAGGGCAAGACGAGCGGATCTTGATCCCCGGCTTTTATGATGGAATCCAGCCGCCGTCGGCGCGCGATCGGGAGCTCATGTCCGCTTTGCCTGATGTGGCCGACGAGTATAAATCCATGTACGGCGTCAAGAAATTTATCAAAGGCCTGACCGGTGGCGTGGATTTACGCATCGAGGAAGTTTTTACGCCAACTTGCACAATTTGTGGATTGACTTCTGGTTATCAGGGCCCTGGCTCGAAAACAGTTTTGCCGGCGCGTGCATCTGCTAAAGTTGACTTTCGCCTCGTCATTGGACAGGGCCCTGCTGATATTCGAAAAAAATTACGCGCTCATTTGGACGCGCAGGGTTTCAGCGATGTGCAAATCACTGACCTCGGCGGCGATGTTGCCGCCCGCACTGACCCTGATGATCCGTTTATCCAGTTGGTTGCCAAAACTGCAGAAGAAGTTTATGAGATGCCCATGCAATTGGTGCCAATGATGGGCGGATCGGGGCCAAGCCATCCGTTCGTGCATGACCTGGGCCTGCCCGTCGCGACTGGAGGTATCGGCCACCCTGATACGCGTGCTCACGCTCCCAATGAAAATGTTCGAGTTGATTTATATTTGAAACATGCGCGTCATATGGCGCGGATCATCAATGAATTTGCAAAATAAAATCTGTATAACGTGTCAATAAAAAATCCAAGCTACTAGCTTGGATTTTTTATTACCTGTTGAAAAGGGATTATTATTTTTGTTTCTTCTCGAGCTTTGCCCATGAGTCGCGCAGACCAACCGTCAGATTGAAGACCGGTTTTTCAGGCGTAGTGTCGGGGTCGGCGCAGAAATATCCCTGGCGTTCGAATTGAAAACGGTCACCCGCTTTCGGCGCGGCAAGAGACGGTTCCACATATCCTGTGAGAATCTCCAAAGATTTCGGATTGATGCATCCAAGGAATCCCTCTTCGCCTTCCTCGGGATCTTTCTTGGTGAAGAGACGATCATACATGCGGATCTCGGCTGGCCTGGCGTGCGCGGCGGAAACCCAATGGATGGTGGATTTGACCTTGCGTCCGTCGGGCGCGTCGCCGCCTTGTGTGGCCGGATCATACGTGGCATGGACTTCGACGATTTCGCCTTTGTTGCTCTTGACGACGTGTATGCATTTGATGAAATACGCATATCGCAAACGGACTTCGTTGCCAGGGAAGAGACGATAATATTTCGGCGGCGGCGTTTCGCGGAAATCGTCCTGCTCGATGTAAAGGACTTTCGAGAATGGAACTTTGCGTGTGCCCGCGCTTGGATCTTCGGGGTTGTTGATCGCTTCCATCTCTTCTGTTTGACCTTCGGGATAATTATCGATCACAACCTTAAGCGGATGAAGCACGGCCATGCGTCGCAAGGCGTGTTTGTTGAGGTCTTCGCGCACGCACGACTCAAGCAGGGACACATCGCTGACACTGTAATTTTTTGCCACACCCACGCGGCGGATGAAATCAAGAACAGCTTCTGGCGTGTAGCCACAACGGCGCATCGCTCGCAAAGTAGGCATACGCGGATCGTCCCAACCGTTCACAATTTTTTCTTCAACTAGTCGCCGCAATTTGCGTTTGCTCATCACGGTATAGGTCATGTTGAGACGCGCAAACTCAATTTGTCGCGGTTTCCATACACCAAGTTGTTCGGGGAACCATTCATACAGCGGGCGATGGTTTTCGTATTCGAGCGAACACAGCGAATGGGTGATGCCTTCCATCGAGTCGTTCTGTCCGTGGGCCCAATCATACATCGGATAAATTTTCCATTTGCTTCCAGTGCGATGATGGGGCGGCTCGTGAATAATGCGATACATGGCAGGATCGCGCATGTTGATGTTGGGATGGGCCATGTCAATCTTGGCGCGTAAAATCCGCGAGCCATCCGGAAACTCGCCGTTCTTCATGCGCTCGAGCAAATCGAGATTTTCCTCCACGCTGCGATCGCGATACGGGGAGTTTTTTCCAGGCTCGGTGAGCGTGCCACGCTTGGCGCTTACTTCGTCGGGGCTTTGATCGTCCACGTAGGCTTTGCCCATCCTGATAAGTTTCACTGCCCACAAATACAGTTCATCAAAATAATCCGACGCATACGTTACCTTCACCCATTCGATGCCCAGCCAGCGCGCATCGTCTTCGATGGCGTCCACATACTCCGCCTCTTCCTTTGCAGGGTTCGTGTCGTCGAAACGCAGAATCAACTCACCGCCGTTTTCTTTTGCGATCAGGTAGTCAATCATGAAGGCTTTGACATGACCGATGTGCAAATATCCGTTCGGCTCGGGCGGCAGGCGCGTACGGACATAATTGAATCGGCCGCTCTTTAAATCTTCCGCGACGGCCTCGCGGACAAAATCGATTGGCATATTTTCTTCAAGACTCATGGATGAATTTACCTTTGCATGAATTAAGCGGATTGCCCGCTTTTTTCCGGACTAGCAACATCCGCCGCTTCGGAACTTTTCCGCGCTGGATGGAGTTTTTTGTTTGCCGCGCCAATTATAACTGCTTTATAATTTGGTTACGCAAAAGGAGCTATTCAATGACCGATACCAACCAATCCAAAACGGACTTTGCCGGGACATATTTCGAACGCGACGCAGTCTTACGTCTGGCAAGTTTATCGCGCATCCTGTCGTGGGTTGTTCTCTCCATTTATATCCTGACTACATTGCTTTCGTTATTTCAGTTTTTGCCGCAGTTTTTCAGCGGCGCCTTCTACGACAAGGGCATGTCTTTTGTGAATGTGCTAAATCTTTTCACGCCTTATTTGGTCCAGCCTTTGCCTGGCATATTCTGTTTCATCGTGTTGCAAATGGCTTCTTCCGCCTTGCTGATCTTTCTTGATATGGAAGATAACACCCGCCGCGCCGCGCGCAAATAGTCCGCTTGCTTTATTCAATGGGGCGTGCTAAAATATCGCCCGCTGGAACAGTTAGTTAGATGTTTTGGGGATTGGTGCAACGGCAGCACATCACGCTCTGGACGTGAAAATTGGGGTTCGAATCCCTAATCCCCAGCTAAGAAAAGACTCTCCTAAGAGAGTCTTTTTATTTAATGGTTCGATTTCTCGCAGGCGGAACGATATCCAAATTCTCGAATGGCACAGCCAACATATGCGCGCCGACATCCACACTCTGTGTGGATGTCGGCGCGCAGCGGTATTTCTTTTTGCAGCGCAAATGCCGATACAGTTCACCACCAGCTTGTTTGTCTTTGAGAATATATTGGTAGATCCATTCATGACTGA
>Ga0172369_10005446_pt1 | contig 15648 bp, 13 predicted proteins | sample LakKiv25m_FD_114539 | JGI IMG/M metagenome (GOLD analysis project Ga0172369, IMG submission 114539) | Freshwater microbial communities from Kabuno Bay, South-Kivu, Congo - kab_022012_11.25m | ecosystem: Environmental > Aquatic > Freshwater > Lake | place: Democratic Republic of the Congo...
GACCGGGACGGCAACGACACGGGCATCTGCGAGTCGTTCTGGTGTACGCCGCGCTACTGCTTCCCGCAGCAGGGAGGCTGAGAGTGCGGGCAGCAACCGGGCGGCCAAGAACAAGAACGGTTGACCACGGAGACCACGGAGAGCACGGAGGTTCGGCTTCCGATACCCGAAGAGCTCCGTGGTCTCTGTGGTCTCCGTGGTGAAGCTCTTGCTTTTTTCTGGGGCGGATTGATGCGTTGCGCCGCGGCCGCGCTCGTCGTCCTCGGGGCGGCCGCCGCGCGCGCCGACGACGTGCACTACCAGGACTACCCGGTCGGAAACCGCGCCGCGGTGCTGGGCGGTGCGTTCACCGCCGTCGCGAACGAGCCGTCGGGCGCCTGGTACAACCCCGCGGGCATCGCGGGCGCCACGCGCAGCAACGTGAGCGTTTCCACGAGCCTCTACGGCGTCGAGACGGATCGGCCGGCGAACGTGCCGCACCAGGCGTGGCTGCGCCTCTCGTCGGTGGCGGGCGAGGCCGGGGCCATCTTCGTGGCGGGCACCCCGGAGCCCGGGCGCAACGCGCGCCTGGCGGGCGGGTTCGACGTCATCGTGCCCTCCAGCCTCTCGTCGTCGGGCGACACGAGCCGCCCCGTGGGCGACGGCGTGCAGGAGGCGCACCGCGAGATGAGCGACCGGACCCTGTGGGCGGGGCTCGCGGGCGCCCTGGCCCCGACGGATCGCTTCTCCATCGGCGCGAGCTTCTTCCTGGTACACCGCTCGCTGCACCTGTTCGAGCGCGCCACGGGCTGGAGCGACTCCGGCCACGTCTTCCACGAGGAGACCAACGAACTGGACACGTTCGACGACTCGCTGGTGGCGAAGGCGGGCGTGCGGTGGACGGGCGATCCGTGGTCGTTCGGGCTGGCGCTGGAAACGCCTTCCGTGCCGGTGTTCTCGGGCGGAAAGGTGCGCATGGCGCGGCTGCAGGCGGACGCGGGCGGGGCGGCGCTGCTGCGCGAGTGGACTGCCGACACGGACGAGGATGCGGGCGCGCTGCGGGCGGCGACGCGCGTGGGCGGGGCGCTGCGGGCGGGCGCGGCGTGGATCCGGGACCGCACCGCGACGGCCGCCTGCGACCTCGTCGTTCACCTGCCGGTCGACTACGAGCGGCTGGTCTTCCGCGATCATCCCGAATTCGTCCGGGAAATCAGGGTTCCGTCGAGAGTGGAGCGCCGCTGGGTCGTGGACGGCGCCTGCGGGGGCGAGTGGAAGTTCTCGGAGACGCTGTCGGTGGCGGCGGGGGCGTGGACGGACTTCAGCTCGTCGCCGCCGCTGCGCACCGACGCTGCGGGCGCGCTCGTCGGCAGCGCGGACAACGTGCTGCCGCACGTGAACCTGTTCGGCGCGACGGCGTCGCTGGGACTTCTGGGCGAGTACTCGCTGACGCGGCTGGGGCTGAGCTTCGCCACGGGCAGCGGTCAGGACGCGCGCTACGACGCCGCGACGAGCCGCTGGGTCGCCGACGCGGTGTCGCAGACGTTCGCTTTCGTCTTCGTCGCGAGCACGTTCCGATATTGAGGCCAGGCGCGGACGCCGCTGGACCGGCCGGGGCGGCCGACGCGCGCTCCGTGCCGCTCCTCGCTTCCATGAGCCGGGCCCGGGACATGGCATGTCGCAGGCGTGCCGCACTGGGCGCTTCCGACGCGTCCCCGGAATCGCCGGCACTGCAGGGCCCCGGCACTCCCGTGCCGGGCTTCTGCCGCGGGAATCGCGATCTGCGGACATCCCATCTATGGCGCGAATGGCCGGACCATCCGCCCGCGCACGAGCGCCGCGAGCGTGCGCACGCCGAATCCCGTGGCGCCGCGCGCGTCCAGCGGCCGCTCCTTGTCGGTCATCGCGCAGCCTGCCATGTCCAGGTGGGCCCAGGGCGCGTCGCCCGCGAACTCCCTCAGGAACAGCGCCGCGGTGATCGCCCCGCCCTTGCGCCCGCCGGTGTTCTTCAGATCCGCGACGGGACTCTTGATCAGCTCGCGCAGCGACTCGCTCAGCGGCATGCGCCATACGTCCTCGCCGGCTTCCTCGGCGGCCGCGCACACCTCGTCCGCCAACGCATCGCCCGTCGAGAACAGCCCCGCGGTCCCGGGCCCCAGCGCGACGGAGATCGCTGCCGTCAGCGTCGCGACGTCCACGATCGCCGCCGGCTTCAGCTCCGCCGCGGCCGCGAGCACGTCGGCCAGCACGAGCCGGCCTTCCGCGTCGGTGTTGACGACCTCCACCGTGCGCCCGGCGCGCCCCTTCACGATGTCGCCCGGCCGCTGCGCGCCGCCGCCCGGCATGTTCTCGCAAGCACCCATGATCGCGTGCACCGGAAACGGCGGACGCAGCAGCCCCACGAGGCGCATGGCTCCCAGCACGGCCGCCGCACCTGCCATGTCCGCCTTCATGTCCTCCATGCCGTCGGCGCCTTTGATGGAGAGCCCGCCGGAGTCGAACGTGACCGCCTTCCCGACCAGCACCAGCGGCGCCCGCCGGGCCCGACCCGGAGGCTCGTAGCGCAGGTGGACGAGCCGCGGCTCGCGGTGCGATCCCTGTGCCACGGACAGCAGCATTCCCATCCGAAGACGCCGGATCGCCTCGCGTCCGTGTACTTCGCAGCGAAGCCCCGAACGCCTCGCCATCGCCGCCGCCGCACGCGCCAGTTCCTCGGGCCCCAGTGCGCTCGCCGGCTCGTTCACGAGGTCGCGCGCGAAGCAGACGGCCTCGCCCGTCGCCTCGCCCAGCCGCATCGCACCGCGAAGCGCGGCGGAGGGCGCCGTCCGCACCACAACCGAGAATTCCTCCAGCCGCCGCGGCTTCGGCTCGGTCTGGTAGCGGTCGAATCGGTAGGCGCCCAGCAGCGCGCCTTCGACCGCACACTCGACCCGCATCGGCTCGTCGTCGCACGTGAACGCGAGCGCCGCCTTCCTCGCGCCGAGCTTCTCCGCGAGCCGCGCCGCACGGGCGCCCGCCAGGCGTGCCGCCGCGCGATCCGGAAGGTCGCCGCGCCCGACGCCGACGACCGCGAGCCTCTCGGCTGCGAGCTTTCCGTGCGTGTGGACGACCACCTCGCCGTTCGGACGCGCGTCCAGTTCCACCGGCGCGGCGGCCGACGAGAGCACGCCGCCGAGCGCCCGATCCAGCTCCCGCAGCGCCGCCCCGACGAGCCGGCCTTTGTCGACGTCGGATCCCGTCGCGGCGACGACGAGCAGATCCGCCCGTGCCTCCGCGGGACGTGCTTGCAGGAAAGAAAGCTGAACCGCCATTCACCGTCCTGCGGGGTGGGGCCTGGGACAAGACTGCGCCCCGGACGCAAGCGCGCCAGCCACCCGGATGGAACGCCACGTCAGCGGGGGCGGATTCTCTGGGCGCGCATGCGCGCGTCCGCCAGCGCCCGGTGGACCTCGTCGAGCGCGCGCCGGGAGCGGGCCAGGTCGTCGCGCTCTCGAACCAGCGCCGCGTTGTCCGACAGCAGCTTGTCGCGCTCACGGCGCAGGGCATCGACCTCGGCCCGGAGCGCCGCCCGCTGCGCCTCGCGCGCGGCCGCGGTCTCCTCCATGCGCTTGGTGCGCGCGCGGGCGTCCTCGACGGCGCGCTCCAACTCGTGGATGCGATGCTCGGCCAGGCGCAGGCGATCCTCGACGCCCTCCATCTCCAGTGCGGCCTCGCCCGCCTGCACGATGGCGGCGTCGCGCTCGCCTTCGAGCAGCTCGTACTCGCGGTGCAGGTCCTGCACGAGCCGCGCCCGCTCGCGCCCCTCCTCTTCGAGTTTCGCCGCACGGTCCGCGAGCCGCCGGTTGTCGGCGGTGGCGCGCGCCAGGTCGTCCAGCGCGGCGCCCAGGTCGCGGCGCAGCAGTTCGTTGGACTCGGCGGCCTCCGCGAGCGTTCGCTGCAGTTCGGTGGCCAGTTCCGCGATACCGTCCAGCTCGCCGACATCCGCCGCGGGCTCCGGCTGCGGAGGCGCGACGACTCCCAGACCGGACGCACGGCGCTTGAGCTGCGCACGGCGCGCCGCAACCTCCTGCTCTTTCGCCGGATCTTTCTCCGCGTCGGCCGGGGGCGGTGCGGCAGACGGCGGAGCTTCGGAGGCCGGCTCGCGCGAGGCGTGCGCTTCGGCCGGCGGGGGTTCGGACGGCGCCTTCGCGGGCCCGGGAGGCGGAGCAACGGGCGCCGCCTCTGGCGTCTTCCGGACGTTCTCCGTCGCCCTTGTCGTCGTCGCCGTCGCCGCCGCCGTTTCCGTTGCCGTTGCCGTCGCCGTATCCGTTGCCGTTGCCGTTGCCGTATCCGTTGCCGTTGCCGTTGCCGTATCCGTTGCCGTTGCCGTTGCCGTTGCCGTCGCCGTCGCCGTCGCCGCAATCGGCGCCGGCGACCCGCCGTCGGCGAGTGACGCCGCGGGTTCCGGCTCGGGCTCAGCCGCGGCGACGGTGCCGAGACTCACCATGTCGCGCAGCATGGAGCGCGGCCGCGCGTCGGCCTGGATGGCAGCCGGCACATCGGCCGCCTCCGCCACGGGAGGCGCCGCATCGGACGGCTCGTCGCCGTGCGGGCGCGCAGGCGGCGGGTCGGTGGGGTTGTCGGGGGCGGCCTCTTCGCCGTCGGGACGCCCGAAGCGCAGCCGCGGGCGCACTCTGGGCACGTTTTCGTCGAACGCGCGCTTCACCACGTGCCAGTCCCTCGGGGGCGGCCCGGCGGCCCAGCCCCGCTATCCGCGCGCGGCCCGCGGCTCGGGCAGCGCCTCGGCGGCTGCCTGCGCGGGCACGGCGGCGCCGCCGTCCGCCAGGCGTGCGCAGATCTCGTCCAGCACCGCCTCGATGTCCTCGGCGCCTTTGCTCTCGGGGTCGTACGCGAAGATGGGAACGCCCTCGCTGGAGGCCTGCGCGAAGCGCGAGTCCTGCCGGATGAACGACCGCAGCAGGAAGTCCGCGTAGTGCTGCTCCAGCGCCTCCTTGGCCTCCTTTGCGATCTTGAACGTCGCGTTGAACCCGTTGATCACGATGAAGATGTGGTCGAGCACGTGCTGCAGATCCTCCTCCAGGCTCTGCACGGTCTCGAACAGCAGCTTCAGGCCGTGGAACGAGAGGAAGTCCGGCTGCACGGGGATGACGAGCACGTTGGCGGCGATGAGCGCGTTGAGGTTGAGCAGGCTCATGGACGGCGGGGCGTCCATGACGATGGCGTCGTAGTCGCCCTCGACGTCCTTGAGCACGTTGCGCACGCGGAATTCGCGGGCGGCCAGCGGCATGAGCGCCAGGTCTATGGTCGCCATGCTCAGGTTCGACGGCACGATGTCCAGGCCGGGGTAGCCCGTGGACGTGCGCACGTCGCGCAGCGGCACTCGGCGGATGAGCGCGTCGGCGACGGTGCGGGGCATCTGCTCGCCGTCGAGCCCGAGGCATTTCGTGGCGTGGCCCTGCGAGTCCAGGTCGACGACGAGCACGCGGTGGCCGCGCTCGGCGAGCCGGAAGGCGTACGCCGTGGAGACCGAGGTCTTGCCCGTGCCGCCCTTGAAGTTGAGGAAGAGCTGGCGCGAGGCCCGCACCGTCGGCGCGCGGCGTCCCAGGACGAGCCGGTAGCGGGCGAGATCCGCCGGGGAATAGGCGGCTTTCGTCTCGCCGGCCTCCTGGGCGCGCAGCGCCAGCGACGGCGTGGATGCCTCGGCGTTGGAGAGCTCGCGGGCGCTCAGCCCGAGAAGCTGGGCGAAGCGCTTCGGAGCGTACCGGATGCTCTCCAGGCTCATGCCCGATGTCTAGCACAACTGCCGCGGCGCCGCGCGGCGGGCCCGACCGGAGTGCGGCCGTCCCGGCGGCAATATCGGTCTGCGGCCCGTCCCGGCCGCAGCGGGCGTCCGGGAAGGATCGGTCGCCGTGCAGCCGGGACGGCTGCACGCCAATTGTGCCGCCGGGACGGCCGCACTCCGATCGGGTGCTGTCGAGGGACCACGCGGCGGCCGGCCGCTACGGCGGGTACAGCCTCGACCCTCGCCACACCAGCCGCCCGTCGCCGGCCAGGCCGAACACGGCGGCGGCGACGTCGGCGGGATCCGCCTTCAGATCGGCCGAAAGCTCCTCGATCGAACGCCCCCGCAGCGCCGACCGGACCTGCTCCACGATCGCGACCGCGAGCGTCTCTTCCGGTGCCACCGGCGCTTGGGCGCGGCTCCGGTCGGCATCCGCGGCCGCTTCCGCCGCGGGCCGGGCCTCGTCCGCGCCGACTTTCGGCGGCTCGGCCGGCGCCTGCACCGGGTCCGGCACCATGCCGCGCCGGCGGACCGCGGCCTCGGCAATCGCCGCCACCTCCCGATCCGACGAGCCCGCCGCGACGCGCAGCATGGCGTCCGCCTCGGCCCCGGTGCGCCCTGCCAGGGCCAGCGCGGCCACGCGCCGCACCGACGCGTCGTCGTCGCCCATCGCGTCGGCAATGCGTTCCAGCGCGCTCGCGTCGCGCGGAAGCAGCGCCACCGCGAGCCGGCGCACCGCGGGCGCCTCGTCCGTGAACGCGTTGCGCAGATCGTAGGTCGCACGGCCCGCGAGCGCCTTCACGGCCGCCGCACGCACCCGGGTATCCTCGTCGCCGAGCGATCGGCCCAGCACCAGCGCCGCACCGTCGCCCGCGCCCGAGCCCAGCAGCGACACGGCCGCGCAGCGCACCGCGGGATCGGGCTCGTCCGCGAGCCGCGCGGCGACGAGCGGATCCAGCGCGCGGACGCCCGCCTGCGCCAGCCGTTCCAGCGCGCGCCGGCGCACCGCGGCCGAGGGGCTCTCCAGGTCGCGGGCGCACAGCAGCGCCAGCGTGCGCTCGGGACGGCTCAGTCCCGCGCCCTCCAGCAGCGCGGCGGGGTCGGGCGGAGGCGACGACGCTTCGTCCAGCAGCGCCCGCACGTCCAGCGGAGGCGGACCGCCGGCGCCCGGGACGCTCGATGGAGGCGGCTCCCCCCGTCGCAAGGCCATCAGTTCCGCTCGCATTTCCGCGATGAACGAGCCCAGATCCAGCTCGTCGTCGTCGCCGCCCGAACGCAGACGCTCGGCGGCCACCATGCGGTCGATCCATGCCTCGCGTTCGCGATCGAAGCGCGACAGGCGCTCCTCGGCGTCCTGGAGGCGATGGCGCAGCGCGTCGGTTTCCGGGGGAGTCTCGCGCACTTTCTGCAGCTCCTGCACCGCGCCGCGCAGCAGGGCCACCTCGCGCTCGGCGCCCTCGGCGGCCGCCTCCGCGGCCGTGGCGCGGCGCTGCCAGTCGACGGTGGCGCGGCGCGCTTGGGTCGCGGTGGCACGCTGCCGGTCGCGATCACGCACCGCGTCGTCGCGCGCGGCCTCGGCGGCCTCGAGCCTCGACTCCAGGTACAGCAGCTTCTCGAGGGCCTCGCCCAGCAGCGTCGGCGCGTCGGGCCCGGTCGCCAGCGGCATGGCCCCAGAATACCGGCTTTCGGCTTTCGGCGTTCGGCTTTCGGGCGATGGCGTGCCGTGCGACCGCCGTGCTCTTCCGAAAGCCGGAAGTCGAAGACCGAAAGCCGAGTCATCCGACCGCCCGATGCCCTCCGGGCGTTCGCACCGTGTAGACTTGAGCCGCGCCGGCCCCCGACCGCGCGGAGTGCACCATGCCGACGATGTTCGCCGAATCGCTGCGGGCGTTCCTCAAGCCGCTGTGGCCCTACCTGGACGACCCCGAGGTGAACGAGATCACGGTGGTCGGACCGACGGAGATCTGGGTCGAGCGCCAGGGCCGGCTTCGCCGCTGCGAAGGGGCCTTCACCGAGGACGGCCTCATGGCCGCCGGGCGCAACCTCGCCCAGTACGTGGGCCGGTCCATCACCGAGGAGCGGCCCAGGCTCGACGCGCGCCTGCCCGACGGCAGCCGCATCCACATCGTCATGCCGCCCATCTCCCGCAAGGGGATGCTCATCGCCATCCGCAAATTCTCCAGGGAGAAGCTGACGATGGCGCGGCTGGTCGAGTTCGGGTCGGCCACCGCGCCCATGTCGCGGCTGGTGGAGGCGTGCGTCAAGCTGCACCAGAACATCGTCGTCTCGGGAGGCACGGGCTCGGGCAAGACCACGCTGCTCAACGTCGTCAGCCGCTTCGTCGACGAGGAGGAGCGCATCGTCACCATCGAGGACGCGGCGGAGTTGCAGATCACGCAGCCGGATCTCATCTCCCTCGAGTCGCGCCCGGCCGACAAGTTCGGCAAGGGCGAGGTGACGCTGGGCGACCTGCTGCACAGCGCGCTGCGCCTGCGGCCCGACCGCATCGTCGTGGGCGAGGTGCGCGGCGGCGAGGCGTTCCACCTGCTGCAGGCCATGAACACGGGCCACTCCGGGTCGCTCGCCACCACCCACGCCAACTCGCCCGTCGACACGCTGCGGCGCCTGGAGTCGCTGTGCCTCATGAGCGGCATCGAACTGCCCATGGTCGCCGTGCGCTCCCAGGTCGCCGCCGCCATCCACGTCGTGGTCATCTGCGCGCGCTTCGCCGACGGCTCGCGCAAAATCAGCCACGTCTCCGAGGTGCTGCCGCTCTCCGAGCGCGGCGAATACCGCACGCGCGACCTGTGGGTCTTCACCGAGACCGGGCGCGGCCCCAACGGCAAGGTACAGGGCTACCACGCGCCCACCGGCATCCTCCCGGGGTTCATCGACCGGCTGGCCGCGGCCGGATTCCCGGACATGGACGAGCGCTTCTTCGACCCGGCCACTTGGAAGCTCGCGCCGCCGCCCGTGTTCACCGCCGACGACGTGGCGCGCACGCGCTGGGCGCCGTCCCTGCGCCATCGGGAGGCGGGCGCCGCGCCGGCCCCCGCTCCTGCGCCTGCTCCCGCCGCGGCTCCGGCGGCGCCGGCCGCTGCCGCCGCGCCGGCCGCACCGGCGCCGCCCGCTCCCGCTCCCGCCGCCGCGCCCCCGCCGCCTTCCCCGGCGCCGACGGCCGCGGCACCGGCCGCGGCGGGCGAGGACGCGACGAATCCCGGCCTGCCCCTTGCGGAGGACACGCCCCGGCTGGGGATCCCGCTGCCCCCGCCGGCGCGCTCGGACGAAATCGTCGAGCCGCGCGAAACCCTGCAGGACCTGCCGGTTCCGCACGCGGAGATGGCATCGGTCGAGAAGGCCCACCCCCACGCGCCCGGCGACGAGAAGCCCGCGGCGGTTGCGCCCGTGCGCGGGCCCTACGCCAAGGGGGAGGAGAAACACGCCCCGGCCCCGCAGCGCCCCGAGCTGCCCGACGACGAGCCCACCATCCAGATCTCCGAGGACCTGCTCGAGGAGGTCGAGCGCGCCGTCGTCAACGAGCAGACCCACATCCAGAAGAACCCGCTGCTGCGCAATCCCGCCCGACCGGCGCCGAAGACCTCGCGCGGCGCCGCGCGCAAGGACGAGGAGGAGCGCACCGACCCGCACATCCGGCTGCCGAAGTAGGGCGCCCGGTTTCCCGCCGCGGAAAGGAAAGCCGGCCCCTCGACGCAATCCGTGGGCGCCGCGGAGGAAACCGGCAGGGTGGGCAGACCGACCCGCGCCTCCTGCGTCCGGCAATTCCCGTGCGATCCTGCGCGGGTCGGCTGCCCGCCCGGCGCCGGCTCGCACGACCCTCCGAAGCGCGCGCGACCGGACCCGAAGCCGCCCGCACCCCGACCCGAACCCGCCTGGAACCCCCGCCAAAGGCACTTGCGGGCGATCCGGCGCCGCGGACGGGTCCCGGGGAAAGCCCCCGGCCCCGGCGGGCGTCGGCAAAAAGCCCTGCGATTTCGATGGGTTGCGGGATCCGCTCGGCTTCGGCTCCCCCCGCGCCCGCTTCGGGTCCCCGTCCGGACGCTTCGGCCGGGGGTGCCCGGCGCTTCGGCCGACGTTGCGGAGGCTTCGGCTGGCACTTCGGACGCTTCGGCTGACGCCGGGGACGCTTCGGCTGACGCTGCGAACCGGATGCGCGGGCGCGCTCCCGCTACGGCAGCAGGTCCGCCACGAGGATCGAGGCCTCCGGCGCGCCGAGCGGGCCGACGCGTTCGGTCGGTCGGTAGACGCGGGTCTGCGCGTACGCGAACCCGTCGCCGAGCGGACCGGGGAGCCGGTAGACCTCCAGCAGGCGATCCGACAGGTTCACAATCCAGTAGTCGGGAATCGCTGCCTCCGCATACACGGGCGCCTTTCTGCGACGATCATTGGTCAGCGTGGAGTCCGCCACCTCGACGACCAGTTCGGCGGTCGTCGGGTGCGCCGCGAGGTAGTCGGCCGGCTGTCCGCGCACGACGGCGACGTCGGGTTCGGGCTCGCTGCCGCCCGGAAGGCTGAGCGGGCTCTGGGTTCGGGCGTGGAACGCCTCGCCGAACGCGCGCTCCAGCAGGCGCGCGCAGCGTCCGAAGCTGTACACGTGCTGCGGCCCCTGCGGCGTCATCTTCAGGATCTCCCCGCGGATGAGCTCCACACGCTCGCCCGCGAACATCCCGATCTCGGCCATCCGGTAGTACTCGTCGGTCGTGAAACGGCGCGGCACGGGCTCGGTCGTCGGCATCATGTGTCACCTCACCCCTCGGTGATTATAGCCCGCCACGACAGGGCGCGCGCCGGCGGGTCGCGCTGCACTCGGGCACTCGGAATCCGTGCCGTCCCCCGCTCATGGCGAGCCTGTCGAACCACGACCCGCCGACGCGCCTACTGCGGCGGCTCCGGCGGCTCGGGCTGCTGCGCCCCGGGGCGCCGTGCGTGGGCGAGCCCCAGCGCCATGAGCTGGTCGCGCCGCCTGACGACCTTGCGCGCGCAGCCGGCCCAGTCGTCGTACCAGGCCTTGAGCCTCTCGAGCCGCGCCACCTGGTCGCCGACCGCATCCCCGGCCTGCGCCGCCGGCGTGGCCGGGCTGGCCGGCGAAGCGCCCAGGCCTCGGGCCGTCTCCACCAGCGCCGCGAGCTCCCGGCGCTTGTCCGGCCCCAGCCCGCGCTTCTCCAGCGTCGCCAGCGCGTCCTGATCCGCCTTCTCCTTCGAGGCAGCCAGCCCCTCGACGCGGTCCAGGAACGTCGCCACGGCCTGGACCGACGCCGCGCCCTGCTGCGCGGACAGGCCGGCGAACACCACCTTCTCCTGCGCCGGGTGCAGCCGGCGCAGCGCCCCCTGGAAAATCGGGAAGTTCTCGTTGTCGTACGCGTCGAGCGCGGCGTAGGCGGCGGCGACCACCGGGTCGACGGCGGGCGCGGGTGCCGCGGGTGCGTACCCGCTCGCGTCGTGCAGCAGCCGCCAGCCCAGCGCGTGCTCGGCGTCGTCGTACCCGCGCGGGACGACGAGCGCCCGGATGGCCGGGAACTTTCCCAAGCCCGAGAGGAACTTCAGCACCCGCGCCGGGAGTTCCTCCAGCGTGTCCTCGCTCCACTTCGACTGCGTCGACTCCATCGCCGCACCTCCGTCCGGGACCGGAGGGATCCGGTCCGCCCGGCGCCGCCGCCTGCCGGCAGTTGCCCCATCCTGCCAGGAGGACCGACCGCAAGGCAAGCGCGATGTCGGCTCGGTTGCGCCGGCGCGCCCCCGGATTCCGCGCGGCCCCCGGGCGCAGGTGCGGGAGAGCCTGCGGCACCTCGGCGCCGGGCTTCAGGCCGGGAACGAACTGCCCGTGCGGACCCAGAGGTCGACGCCCTCGCGCCGCGCGTTGGCGAGCGCACGCGCGAGGCCGGGCGGAGGCGAGGCGAGGTCGTCCGTGGAGGCCGACTGCACCTCGACGACGTGCGTCGTCTCCGCCTGCACGACGGAGGCCGCGATGGCGAGGGCCGTGCGCACCTCCAGCGTGCGGTCGTCCACGAGCACGATGAGGTCGAAGGGCGTTTCGGGCTCGAATCGGCGCGCCTGCCCGCCGTAGAGCCGCACCGCGCGCACGCTGCCGCCCGCGAACGGGGGCAGCGCCCGCAGGAAGATCTCCGCCACGTCGCGCGCCTCGGGCGAGAGACGCGAACAGGCCTGCGCCGCGAGCCTCAGCATGGGCCTCAGATGGCACGCGCCCGCCCGCCCGTCAAGGCGGCCTCGCCGCGGCCGTCCGCCCGATGGCTTCGACGCGCGCCGGCGTGCGAAGCTGTGCTGCAGCGGAGGTTTCCGATGCATCGACGCGCCCCCCCCCCGAAGAAGACGGTGCTCGTGCTCGCCCTGGCGGGAGCGGCCGCGACCGGCGCCGCGGCACCCGCGCCCGCGGCACAGAAGCCCGCCGCCCCCGCCGACAACTCGGATCTGCCCGCGGCCGTGCCGCGCGGCACCCCGGCCGAGTCGGACCGCATGCCGCTGCCGCCGTTCGGCGGCATGTTCGGCCCCGTCGAGCTCATCCGGCAGACCGGGTTCCGCGGCCAGGTCGGGAGCTACATCGAATACCGGCCCCTCCAGACGGCAGGCGGAGGCGCCCCGGCGGGCACCGTGCGCTTCCAGCAGGTGGGGCCCGAGGTGCGCGGCGGACGGTGGATCGAGATGCTGGCCGGCTTCGGCTCGTCGGGCATGGGCGGCACGCGCTTCCTGACGCGGGGCGACGGCGACAACAACGTCGAGCGGGTCGTCATCATGGCGCCGGGACTGGCGCCCATGGAGGTGCCGCTCGAGTCGGTGGAGGCCAGCGGGCCCATGGCCGCTGCGCGGGCGCAGGTGGGCGAGGCGACGAGAATGGGGGATCTGCGCCGCGAGGGACGCGAGACGGTCGTCGTGCCGCTCGGGAAGTTCGCCGTCGAGAAGTGGGTGCTGCTGGCCGGCAAGGACCGCGTCGAGTTCTGGGTCACGTCGGATCCCTCGGTGCCGTTCATCGGCGCCGTGAAGATCCGCAACATCGACGGGGTGCTCGAGGCCACCAGGGTCGGCAAGGACGCGCAGGCTGCCATCCCGGTGCCTGCGACCGGGCGCTGATGGGAAGGATGAAGAATGAAGAATGAAGAATGAAGAATGAAGGACGCCCGTCCGCCGCAGATTCTCTACTTCGCCGAAAACGTGATCGGCCCCACGAAACCTGCCGCCTCGGTGCCCGTGTGCTGCGAGTTGCACTGAACGGCCACGCCCTTGAGCAACGGCGGCGCCGCGCCGAACAGACGCGCGAAATCGGCCGCGAGATCCCTCGACTCGGCGATCCACCGGCCCGCGTCCGCCGTCCCGGCGCGCAGCACCACGACGCGCACGTCCTCGCGCCACGAGAGGCCGCTCCCGGTCGCCCCCGGCTCGCCGGTGCTGTCCCAGATGTAGCCCAGCACGCGCCCCCCCTCGAAACCGAACAGAATCTGCAGCGCCTGGTCGTTCGTCGACCGCTGCCGGAAGCTGGCGCCGGCCGGCAACGTCACGGCCTTCCACGACCAGGACGCGCGCGGCAGCCGGCCCGCGTCGGGCACCCGCTCGGTCGCCACGAGAAAGCCGGAGCGGACGCTCTTCACGTGCAGGACGCGGCGCCCCTCTTCCGCGACGACCCGCGCCGACGCCTCGAAATCGCCCCATCCGACGAGAGGCGACCAGCGTCGCAGCTCCCATCCGGGCGCCAGCCCCCCGGGCGCGGCCGGCCCGTCGAAACCGACGACGAAGGTCTCCTGTGCGACCGCCGGGAGCGCGCAAAGACACGTGCAGAGGGCCGCGGCGCGCGTCATCGCCGGGGAGCATAGCGCGCGCCGGCCCCCGCTGGCAGACTGCGGCGCGGAGGACGCGTGAACCGGACCGCTGTCGGCATCGGACTGATGCTCCTGGCCACGTCGGCGACGAACGTCGGCGCGGTGCTGCAGAAGAAGGCCGTGGATCGGCTGCCCGCCTTCGACGCCGCACCCGCGGCGCAGAGCCTGGGCGCCGTGGTCCGTTCGCCGCTGTGGCTCGCGGGCTGGGCGGCCGGCGTGCTGGGCATAGGGCTCAACATGGCGGCGCTCGCCTTCGCCGACTTCAGCGTGGTGCAGCCCCTGAACGGCTTCGGGCTGGTGGTGCTCGCCGTCGCCTCGCGGCTGCTGCTGGGCGAGCGACCCGGCACGGCCGGTCTGGCTGGCATCGCGTGCGTCGTCGGCGGCGTCGCGGCGGTCGGGGCATCGCTCCCGCCCGGACGCGAGTTCGACGGAACGACGGAACTCCTGGCCTGCTACCTGGGTCCCGCGGCGGCGGCGGTTCTGGGCGCGGGCCTCGCGGCGGTCGCGGGACTTGCCTGGATCGCGCGCCGCCGCACGGAGCACGCCGGCGTCGCGTGGGCGCTGGCCGCCGCGGCGTGCTCGGTGCTCGGATTGACCTTCTCGAAGGGCGTTTCCGGGCTCGTCGCCGCGGCCGGTCCCGCGGCGGCGCTTTCGTTCCCGCCCTCGTATCTGCTCGTTCTGCTGCTGCTGACGGGATCGGTCGCCGCGATGGTGCTCCAGCAACTGTCGTTCCAGAAGGGGCGCTCGACCGTCGTGACGCCGGTGTTCGCGGCGGCGTCGGTCGTCTTCCCGCTGATTCCGGGGCGAATCATGTTCGGCGAGCAGCCCGGGGCGGCTCCCACCCTGGCCGTGCCGCTCGTCGTGGCGGGCGTCGTGCTGCTCGGGACGCGCGCCCCCTCTCGCGCCGCGCCGGCCGCGACCGGGACGTGAGATGCCCTACCACTCGAACGAGCAACTGTGGAACGAAGCGACGCGGCTCGCGGCGCAGGCGGGAGCGGAGACGGGATCGGCCGGATCCACGGTGGAGGGCCGTTCCATCGGGTTCGTGCGCGTCGCGTCACCCGGGCGCGTGCCGGACGCGGCCCGTCCCCAGGCGCTGATCCTCGCGAACATCCACGGAAACGAGGTCGTCGGCAGCGAGGTCGCGCTGGAGCTTCTGCGGATGCTCTGCGCCCGCGAGCCCTGCGTCGCGGCGCGCGCGCTGCTCGAACAGGCCGACGCCACCGTCGTCCCCGCGGTGAACCTCGACTCGCGCGCCGCCGCGATCGAAGCGATGCGCGGCACGCGCCGCCGCGCGCCGCGGGGCAACGCACACGGCGTCGACCTCAACCGCAACTTCCCGTTCCCGCGCCTGGCCCGCGACGCATGGCATCCGCTGGCCGGTTCGCGCTTCCGGTGGGTGCCGTGGTATCGCGGACCCGGAGCTCTGTCCGAGCCCGAATCCAAGGCGATCCGCGATCTCGCCGAGCGGCTTCGGCCTGCGGCGGCCGTGAACCTGCACTCGGTCGGAGAGCTGTTCCTGCACCCGTACGCGTGCAGCGGCGAAGCGCCGCGTCATCGCGAGGCGTTTCTCGCCATGGGGCGGGCGTTCGCCGCGGCGCAGGACGGCCGACCGTACGAGGTGAAACAGTCGCATGCCTGGTACGCGATTCTGGGCGACCTGGACGACTGGCTCTACGACGCTTTCGGCACGTTCTCGGTCACCGTGGAGGTGGCGCGCGCGGCGGCCGGTCTGCGCGGTCGGCCCGCGCGCCTGCTGTCGCCCGTGTGGTGGATGAACCCGCCCGAGCCGGAGCCGACCTGCGCGCGCGCGGCCGCCGCGTGCCTGTGCGCGCTCGCGGAGGGAGTCTCTGGAAGATTGAAGATTGAAGATTGAAGGATGAAGCATGCCTATCGGGTTGACGCCACTCGCGCGACCGCTCAGCCCGCGCGGACACGAGGGCCGCGGTGCACCAGACCCGGGCCCTCGTGTCCGCGTGCGCAAAGAGCAAGAGCGCGCCCGCTCCCCTCGGGCTGAGCGATTCGGGCGGCGGAGTGGCGTCAACC